>Ga0207777_1000308_pt1 | contig 13114 bp, 10 predicted proteins | sample LuqExpMetageno35_FD_187793 | JGI IMG/M metagenome (GOLD analysis project Ga0207777, IMG submission 187793) | Tropical forest soil microbial communities from Luquillo Experimental Forest, Puerto Rico - Sample 35 (SPAdes) | ecosystem: Environmental > Terrestrial > Soil > Tropical forest ...
CCGCCTCGGCGGCACCGTGGTGGAACTGGCGGTAAAAGAGGGCGATGCGGTCCAGCAAGGCCAGATCATCGCGACCATCGGCGACGAGAAGCTGGCGCTGCAAATGCGCTCGCTCGATGCGCAGATCGCCGGGCTCGAAGCCCAGTTCGTGCAGGCGCAGAGCGATCTCACCCGCGCCGAAGACCTGTTCTCGCGCGGCACCATCCCGAAGACCCGCCTCGACGAAGCGCGCACCGCCTTCAACGTTGCCACCAACACGCTGAAGGCGCGCACTGCCGAACGCTCGGTGCTGCAGCAGCAGGTTACTGAAGGCAACGTACTGGCGCCGACCTCCGGCCGCGTGCTGAAGAAGCCGGTGACCGTCGGAACGGTGGTCCTGCCGGGCGAAACCATCGTCACCGTGGCGGAACAGAATTTCATTCTGCGGCTGCGCGTGCCGGAGCGCCATGCATTGTTCCTCAAGGCCGGCGATCCGGTGCGCATCGACGGCGAGGAGCTCGGCAAGAGCGGCTCGCAATTCGGCACCATCCGTCTGGTTTATCCGCAGATCGAAGACGGCCGCGTGGTCGCCGATGCGGTGGTCGGCGGCCTCGGCGATTATTTCGTCAACGAGCGCATACGGGTGTGGGTGTCGGCCGGCGAACGCCAGAGCTTCATCGTGCCGGGATCGTTCATTATCACTCGCTTCGGCATCGATTACGCCCGCATTCGCAAATCCGATAATACGATCATCGATGTGCCAGTGCAGCGTGGGCGCGAACTGCCGCGTCAAGACATGCCGGACGCGCTCGAAATCCTGTCCGGACTGAAAGCTGGCGATACCTTGGTGCAGCCGTGAATCTCGGACTGTCCGGGCGTCTAACCCAGGCGACCATCCGTTCACCGCTCACGCCGCTATTCTTGTTGGCGGCGCTGGCCATCGGCTTGATCGCGCTGCTGACCATTCCGCGCGAGGAAGAGCCGCAGATCAGCGTCCCCATGGTCGACATCCGCGTCAACGCCGATGGGCTGAAGGCGCCGGATGCGGTCGAGCTGGTGACCAAGCCGCTGGAAGCGATCGTCAAGGGCATCGACGGCATCGAGCACGTCTACAGTCAGACGGTGGACGATCGCGTCATGGTGACGGCGCGCTTCCTGGTCGGCACCAAATCCGACGATGCGATCCTGCGGGTGCACGAGAAGATCCGCGCCAACCTGGATCGCGTCCCAGTCGGAATTCCTGAGCCGCTTATCGTCGGACGCGGCATCAATGACGTGGCCGTCGTGGTGCTGACTTTGTCTCCGAAGCCGGAAGCTGCAGCGCGCTGGACCGACAAGGATCTCTATCAGCTCAGCGAGGAGCTGCGTTCCGAGCTGGTCAAGACCGACAATGTCGGCTTGACCTACATTTCTGGCGGCAATCCCGAGCAGATCCGCGTCGAGCCAGACCCGGAAAAGCTCGCGTTGTTCGGCGTAACCTTGCAGCAACTGGTTGGCAAAGTACGCGACGCCAATCGCTCGTTCCAGGCCAGCCAGGTGCGCGACAATGCCATAATGCGCACGATCGCGGCTGGGCAGACACTCGCTGGCATTCCCGATATCGGGCTTTTGCTGGTTGCCACGCGCGACAACCGTCCGGTCTATGTGCGCGATGTCGCCAAAGTCATCATCGGACCGAGCCCGCAAGAACATCGCGTCTGGATGGATATACCCGGACAAAAAAAGCATTGGGACCGTGTGCCGGCAGTCAGCGTGGCCTTCGCCAAGCGTGCCGGTGCCAATGCGGTGGTGGTCGCCGAGGACTTGCTGACCCGCCTGCGCGGCGTCGAGGGACGGCTGGTCCCCGCCGACGTCAACGTGACGGTGACGCGCGATTACGGCGAAACCGCCAACGACAAGGCGAACGAGCTGCTGTTCCACTTAGGGCTGGCGACGGTGTCGATCGTCGTGCTCATCGCTTTCGCTATCGGCTGGCGTGAGGCATTGGTGACACTCGTGGTCATTCCAACCACGATCCTGCTCACGATGTTCGCCGCCAAAGTGATGGGTTACACCGTCAACCGCGTCAGCCTGTTCGCGCTGATATTTTCCATCGGCATCCTGGTCGACGACGCCATCGTGGTGGTCGAGAACATCGCGCGGCACTGGGCGATGAAGGACGGCCGCGCCCGCCTGCAGGCAGCGATCGAAGCGGTTGCGGAAGTTGGCAATCCTACGGTCGTGGCGACGCTCACCGTGGTGGCGGCACTGCTTCCGATGCTGTTCGTCTCGGGTCTGATGGGTCCATATATGGCGCCGATCCCGGCCAATGCGTCGGCGGCGATGTTGTTCTCGTTCTTCGTCGCCATGGTGATCGCGCCCTGGCTGATGACCCGCCTGCAGCCGGAAGGCGGCGCTGCGCACGCGCACGAAGTGGCGCATGGTGAGGGTGCGCTTGGCCGGCTTTATCGCCGCATGGCGACGCCGATCGTGCGCTCGCGCCGCTCGGCCTGGCGCTTCCTGATCACGGTGGGCGTCGCCACCCTCGCGGTGTGCTTGCTGTTCGTCACCAAGAGCGTCACGGTGAAACTGCTGCCGTTCGACAACAAATCGGAAATCGCCGTGGTGGTCGATCTGCCGCAGGGCGCGACGCTGGAGGACACCGAGCGCACGTTGTTCTCGATCGCCGACGTGGCGCGGCAGCTGCCGGAAATCCGCTCGGTCGAGACCTATGCCGGCACGCCGGCGCCGTTCAATTTCAATGGCCTGGTCCGCCATTATTATGTGCGCGAGCTGCCCGAGTTGGGCGAACTGCATCTCAACCTGGCGCCGCGCGACGAGCGCAAACGCGCTAGTCATGCCATCGCGCTCGATCTACGTGCGAAGTTGAAGACCGTTGCGCTGCCGGCCGACATGGTCGCCCGCGTGGTCGAAGTGCCGCCGGGACCACCGGTGCTGTCCACGCTGCTGGCCGAAGTTTACGGGCCAAGCTCGGAGAGCCGGCGCGAAGCAGTCGCCGAACTCAAGAAACTATTCGCATCGGTGCCTTACATCGTCGACATCGACGACTCGATCGGCCAGCCGCGGCCGCGCCTGAGGATCTCGATCGACCAGGATCGTCTGGAGTTCTTCGGGGTCGAGCAACGCGACGTCTACGACACGATCCAGGCCCTGTTTGGCGGCACTGCCGTGGGCTATTCGCACCGCGGCGAAGGCCGCAACCCGATCGAGATTATCGTGCGGCTGCCGAAACGCGACCTATCCTGGCGCGAGCTGTTGGCGTCAACGCCGGTGCCGGCCAACAGCGTGCCCGGCAACAAGACCGTGGTCGAGCTGGGCGATGTCGTGCGGGTGAGCAAGGAACTCGGTTCGCCGACCATCTTCCGGCGCGACGGGCGCTTTGCCGATATGGTCATGGCGGAGCTCGCCGGCGCCTACGAGGCGCCGATCTACGGCATTCTCGATGTCGACAAGCGCGTAGCGGCGCACGACTGGGGAAAGCTGGAGCGGCCGAGCATTCGGTTCCACGGCCAACCGGAGGACGAAAGCAAGCCAACGATCCTGTGGGATGGCGAATGGGAGATCACCTACGTGACCTTCCGCGACATGGGTGCCGCCTTCGGTGTCGCGATCGTCGCCATTTACATCCTGGTGGTGGCTCAGTTTGGCAGCTTTAAGCTGCCGCTGGTGATCCTGACACCGATCCCGCTCACCTTGATCGGCATCGTGCTCGGACACTGGCTGTTCGGCGCGCCGTTCACCGCAACCTCGATGATCGGGTTTATCGCGCTCGCCGGCATCATCGTGCGCAACTCAATCCTGCTGGTCGATTTCATCCGCCACGGATCAGCGCAAGGAACGCCCTTGCGCGAGGTGCTGCTGGAAGCCGGCGCAGTCCGCTTCAAGCCGATCCTGCTGACGGCGCTGGCGGCCATGATCGGCGCGGCGACGATCTTGCTCGATCCGATCTTCCAGGGGCTGGCGATCTCGCTGCTATTCGGACTGGCCTCATCAACACTGCTGACCGTACTGGTGATTCCAGCAATCTATGTGGTGCTGCGGAATGCGGACGCACAAGCCTAAAGCGCACCCGGATGCGGTCAAACGACCGCGCCCCGCGGAACCAGGGCGCCCTTCCCGAAGTAGGATTATTTGGCGGGGGGCGGAGTGACCACCTTTTTGGACGGTTTATCGGGCTTCGTTTCAAGCACCTCAATGCGTGCCTTCAGAGCCTCGTTCTCCTCGCGCGCCAGGCGGGCCATCTCCTTGACCGCCTCGAATTCCTCGCGCTGTACCACATCGAGGTCGCGCAGGATGCGTTCGGCCTGGGCGCGGAACAAAGTGTCAAACTCACGCCGCACGCCCTGCGCGACGCCAGCGGCGTCGTTCATCAGGCGCGCCATCTCATCGAATATGCGGTTGCTGGTCTGGGTCATGGGTTTCGCCTCCGGGCGCGTTTAAACACAACAATGGCGATAGGGTCATCGGACCGCAAGGGCCGGTATGCTCTAACCATTGCGAGAATCGCCGCATTAATGTCACAGACTTAGTAATGCCCTTGTTCGTCATTCCTTATCCTGCCCTCGACCCGGTACTGGTGCACATCGGCCCGTTCGCAATCCGATGGTACGCGCTGGCCTATATCGTCGGCATCCTGATGGGCTGGGTCTATGCCCGCGCGCTGATCCGCTCCGAGACGCTGTGGGGCGGCAAGGCGCCGATGACCGTCCTTGACTTCGACGATTTCGTACTGTGGGTGACGCTGGGCATCATCCTCGGCGGCCGCACCGGTTATGTGCTCTTTTACAACCTGCCACACTTTGCCGCGCACCCGATCGAGATCGTTCAGCTCTGGAACGGCGGCATGTCGTTCCACGGCGGCTTCGCCGGCTGCGTAATAGCGGTCGTGGTGTTTGCACGCAGGCGTGGCATTTCGATTTTGTCGCTCGGTGACATCACGTGCGCGGTGGGACCGATCGGACTATTCCTCGGCCGTCTGGCCAATTTCATCAATGGCGAACTCTGGGGCCGCCCGACCGACGTGCCTTGGGCGATGGTGTTCCCCGGCGGCGGGCCGTTGCCGCGCCATCCGAGCCAACTCTACGAAGCGACGCTGGAAGGCCTGGTCTTGTTCGTGGTGCTGGCGGTTTTGATGCGCGCCGGCGCACTCAAGCGGCCGGGCCTTATCATCGGGGCCTTCGCGATGGTCTACGCGATCGCCCGCAGCTTTAGCGAATTCTTCCGCGAGCCCGATGCCCAGCTCGGCTTCCTGTGGGGCGGTGCAACCATGGGGCAATTGTTGTCGATACCGCTCTTCTTCGCGGGCGTTGGATTCGTCACTTACGCACTGAAGCATCCGCTGCGATTCAAATAATGGAAGAGATTTCGCCGCTGGAAATCGAAATCCGCCGGCGCATTACAGCGGCCGGTCCGATGCCGGTCGGCGAATACATGGCGCTGTGTCTCGGCGATCCCCTGCACGGCTATTATATGACGCGCGATCCGCTCGGCGCGCGTGGCGATTTCATTACGGCCCCCGAAATCAGTCAGATGTTCGGCGAGCTGATTGGTATCTGGATGGCGGCCCTCTGGAATCAGATGGGCTCGCCTGCGCAGATCCAGATCATCGAGCTCGGCCCCGGCCGCGGCACGTTGATGAACGACGCACTGCGCGCGGCGCAGATAATGCCGGGTTTCCGCGACGCAGCCACGCTGCATCTGGTCGAGATCAGCCCGGTGCTGCGCGCGTATCAACAACGTCTGCTGCGCGCCTTTACGGTGACCTGGCACGCCTCGCTGGACGACGTGCCGACAGCCCCCTCCATCATTGTCGCCAACGAGTTCTTCGACGCGCTGCCGATCCATCAGGCGGTCAAGCGTGCGGGCCGCTGGCACGAGCGGCAGGTCGAGATCGACGCTAAAGGCAAGCTCGCTTTCGCCCTTGCGCCCGATCCGCTGCCATATTTCGAGCGGCTGCTGCCGAAAAACGTGCGTGAGGCGCCGGACGATTCGATCTTCGAATGGCGCGGTGACAGCGTCGCCATGAACCTGGGCCGGCGCATCGCCGGCGACGGCGGCGCCGCACTGGTGATCGACTACGGACATGTAACCAGCAACGTTGGCGAAACCTTTCAGGCGGTCGGCGGACACGCCTTTGCCGATCCGTTGACAGCGCCGGGCGCGCTCGATCTCACGGCGCACGTGGATTTTCAGGCACTGATGCGCGCGGTCGAGGCGATGGGGGCCAACGGATTCGGCCCGATCGAGCAGGCGGAATTCCTGCACCGCCTCGGCATCAAGACGCGGGCCGCCACGCTCAAGGTTAATGCCTCCTCGCACGATGCCGCCGCCGATATCGATACAGCGCTGGCGCGGCTGACCGGTCGCGGCCGCACCGAGATGGGCCAATTGTTCAAAGTCGCCGCCTTTGCGCATCGGTCAGTCGGCGTGCCGCCTGGATTCGAACGGTAAAGAATTCGTTGGTGCGGTCGCCCACGACGACCGATCCATATACAGATTTCAGGATTTTGGCTGCACTATCGCTGCACGCAGAATTCGACCGGTAGCGGCCGAAACGCGACCATGCTCCCGACAATGGTGCCGATCGCTGGGCCAATCGCCGCACCAGCCGCAGCCGCGCCGGCAATGTCGCCACAATGATGATGCGGCACTTGCAACAGCACCGAATTACCATCCGCTGAATACGAAAGGGTCTCGGAATCGGCCAGTAGGTCCGCCGGTGCCCGCATTGCGATTAAACAGGCACTGAGCAGCATTCCGGCTAAGGAATGCGACAAGTGAACGACTCAAACTCCTCTGCCTTCGCACACAATGTTTTGTTTGCAACGGCAGCGGATAGAAGTCATTGATCTACGCTATCGGTCAACGACGGTATAGCCATGCTGCAGGCCCTTTCGCTCGCCGAACTCGCCGGTATCCGGCACGCCTTCTTCTCGCGCGCGGGCGGCGTATCTCAGGGCGTCTATGCCACGCTCAATGGCGGCGTTGGCTCCAACGATGCGCCGGACAAGGTGGCGGAAAACCGCGCCCGCATGGCCGCCACACTCGGCGTCACCGCAGATCGGCTGCTCACGCCCTTCCAGATTCATTCACCCGATGTCGTTGCGGTCGAAGCGCCTTGGCCTCCTGACCAGCGTCCGCGCGCCGATGGTTTGGTGACACGAACACCGTTGCTCGCCATCGGCGTGTCCACCGCCGATTGCGGGCCCCTGCTGTTCGCCGATGCGGAAGCGGGCGTTATCGGAGCGGCGCATGCCGGCTGGCGCGGCGCGCTCGCCGGCGTGATCGAGGCATCGGTGGCGGCGATGGAAACGCTTGGGGCGAATCGGGACCGCATCGCCGCGGCGCTCGGCCCCACCATCAGCCAGCCAAACTACGAGGTTGGGGCGGACCTAGTGGCGCGCTTTACCGCCGCCGATGCCGAGAACGAATGTTTCTTCATCGCCTCGCCGAACGCCGGCCACGCCATGTTCGATTTGCCGGGCTATATAGCCGACCGCATCCGCCGAGCCGGGATCACACAATTCGAGGATCTAAGCCTGTGCACCTATGCCGAACCGGACCGCTTCTATAGTTACCGCCGGACGATACATCGCAACGAGCCAGATTACGGCAGGCATATCAACGCAATCGCGCTTACTGGATAACCGTGATTCCAAGGCAACGGTCCCGGCCTCCCGCCAGGCTGGACTTGGCGATGCGCGAGCGGCTACGATGTCTCCGCCCAAGGGGACCGGTAAGACCAATAACAAGCCGCGGGGTGTCAATGGAGTGGGGTCCGCGTAGTCGCGCGTTACGTGCGGCGGCTTCTTGTGTGTCTCATGCGGGGCTGGTGTTAGCTGCCGCGAGCGCGTTCGCGATCACCGGCTGCATGCCCGACGGCCAAGCCAATTTGTCGGCCGCGCAGCCGCGTGGCGCCACGGTCGCCTTCGAATCGATCGACGGCCCACCGCGAGCGCAATTCAACGCGCTGGTGCAGAAGCTCAATGATGAGGCGCAAGTCCGCCAGTTGGCGGTGATCTCACGCGAAGAATCATCGGCCTATCGCGTGCGCGGTTATCTGGCCGCCAAGGTGGTGAAGGGCCAAACCGTTATCGCCTGGGTCTGGGACGTTTTCGACCGCGACGAACGTCGCGCCTTGCGCATTACCGGCGAAGCAACCGCCAACGGCCATCCGCGCGATGCCTGGTCGGTGGCTGATGATGCGATGCTACGCAAAATCGCGCATACCAGCATAGAGCAGCTCGCCGCCTTCCTGATCTCGCCTGAGGTGGCGCCCGGCACGCCAGTCGCCGCAGCCGAGCCGCAGGTGATCCTGGTCGCAGGGCGCGACGCCTCGCCTGAGGCCGCCGGCATCTACCGCATTTTCCACCCGCAGGCCGACCCGGCGCTGGCCGTGACCGCGGAAGCGCCGACTGACGACAGGTCCGTCCCGTTGCCGCCGCATCGCCCCGTGCCGCCTGAGGTCGTTTCGGACCGGCAAACCCTGACACTGGCGGCGGTAAGCCAATAAACTGGGCGTCATACGTCTTGCCGGAAAAAGCTTCGGACAACGATTTCGACTCGTATTGCCCGCGCGTGCCCGCCTTGTTATGACCACGCCGCCTGAAGGGCGATCTGTCCGCGACGGCTATAGCGTGAGTCGTTAACGCGAGGGTTCTGGGATGGCGGGCAAGAATGGGGCGATCAAGCTCGTCGCCGGCAATTCCAACCCTGCCCTGGCACAGCAGATTTCCGACTACCTCAAAACATCGCCGGCCAAGGCGGTGGTCAAGCGTTTCGCCGACATGGAGGTGTTCGTCGAGATCCAGGAAAACGTGCGCGGCGCCGACGTTTTCGTGATTCAATCAACATCGTTTCCGGCCAACGACCATCTGATGGAATTGCTAATCATCATCGATGCGCTGCGCCGCTCGTCCGCGCGCCGTATCACTGCGGTGGTCCCCTATTTCGGCTATGCCCGGCAGGATCGTAAACCTGGACCGCGCACCCCGATCTCGGCCAAGCTGGTCGCCAACCTAATCACGCGCGCCGGCGCAGACCGCGTGATGACGCTCGACCTGCATGCCGGCCAAATCCAGGGCTTCTTCGATATCCCGACCGACAACCTGTATGCCTCGCCAGTGAAGGTGCGCGACATCAAGGAACGCTTCCAGCTTGACAACATAATGGTGGTGTCGCCCGACGTCGGCGGCGTGGTGCGCGCACGCGGACTCGCCAAGCGAATCAATGCGCCGCTCGCCATTATCGACAAGCGGCGCGAGCGGGCCGGCGAATCCGAAGTGATGAACGTGATCGGCGAGGTGGCCGGCCATATCTGCGTGCTGGTCGACGACATCGTTGACTCCGGCGGCACCCTGGTGAACGCCGCCGATGCCTTGCTCGGACATGGCGCAAAGGCGGTCTATGCTTACATCACCCATGGTGTGCTTTCGGGCGGTGCGGTCGCGCGCATCGCCAAGTCGCGGCTAAAGGAACTGGTGATCACCGACTCGATTCAGCCAACCAAAGAGGTGCTTGCCGCCGGCAATATACGCATCCTGCCGATCGCACCGCTGATCGGCGAAGCGATCGGGCGCACCGCCCACGAAGAATCGGTGTCGAGCCTGTTCGACTGAACGCGCGATTCAAAATCGGCGAGTTATCCACTACCGATTCAACTTGACGCGAGCATTGGCTGTGGAGAGTCGATTCCCGCTAGTTGCCTAACTTCGGCAAATCATTGCTCAGTGGCGCTTGACGATGCCTTAGGCGGGCGGAATCGAGAGGGATATAGTCGACTCACCTAGTGATTCGTTGTCGCCGTCAAGGCATCCCGTATCCCCTGCGTCAGATTTGGTTCGGGTCCATTCCGGGCCAGAGTGTGCCGTGCGCGTGCGGTGCCGTGCGTTTCCAATTGCTCCCTTCGGCCAGGCGGAGACGTCATGTCCCTTTCACGCTACGCGGATGATCACTCCAGCCCGGTCGACGTCGTGGAGCGTCTGGCAGCGGGCAATGATTGGTCGTTCGAGCGCTCCAGCGATGACGAGATCACTATTCTGGTGACCGGGCGCTGGACCGATTACCAACTCTCCTACACCTGGATGGGTGAGATCGAGGCGCTGCACCTAGCTTGTGCCTTTGACCTGAAGGTCCCCGAACGGCGCCGCGCCGAGGTCCAGGCGCTGATCTCGCTCATCAACGAGCGGCTCTGGGTCGGGCACTTCGACCTGTGGACCAAGGAAGGCATCGTCATGTATCGCCATGCGCTGGTGTTGGCGGGCGGTGTAGAGGCTTCCGGCAAACAGTGCGAGTCGCTGCTCGGCACCGCGCTTGACACCTGCGAGCGACATTTCACCGCGTTTCAATTCGTGGTCTGGGCCGGCAAGCCCGCGCGCGAGGCACTCGATGCCGCCATGTTCGAGACCTCAGGCGAGGCGTGAACCGCCGATGATCGAACTCAGCGGCGATGAATATTGGCTCGTCCGCCTTCGCGGGGGATGACAGCCGGAGAGGATCATGGCCGCTCGCAAAGTAAATGCGCGTCCGCTGAGCAAGCTTTCCGGCACCCTCCTACTGGTCGGCGCCGGCAAGATGGGCGGTTCGATGCTCGATAGCTGGATCGCGTGTGGGCTCAACCCGAAGCGTATCGCCGTCGTCGAGCCGCGGCCAGGCAAAGCCGTGAAGACACTTACGCGGCGCGGGCTCAAGCTCAATCCTAAGGGCAAGGCTCGCCCGGTCGCTGCTGTCGTCATCGCGGTCAAGCCGCAGATCGCGCCCACTGTGGTGCCGCCGCTGGCGACCTACGTCGGCAAGTCCACGCTGGTGCTGTCGATCATGGCCGGACGCACGATCGGATTCCTGCAAAATGCGCTACCGGCGGGTAGCGCGATCGTGCGCGCCATGCCGAACACGCCGGCCGCCATCGGCCGCGGTATCAGCGTCGCCGTCGGAAACGCCAAAGTCTCCGCGCGCCAGCGCAAGCTCGCCTCCGCGCTGCTCGCCACAATCGGCACGGTCGAATGGATTAGGGACGAGGCGCTGATCGACGCGGTCACCGCCTTATCCGGCTCCGGTCCGGCCTATGTCTTCTTGCTGAGCGAAGCAATGACCAAGGCCGGCATCGCCGCCGGCCTGCCGGCCGAGCTGGCGGGGCGGCTCGCGCGCGAGACCGTCGCCGGCTCCGGCGAACTGTTGCACCGCTCCACGCTCGACGCCGCCACGTTGCGGCACAACGTGACGTCGCCCGGCGGCACCACTGCCGCCGCGCTGGAGGTGCTGGTGGGACCAGGCGGCTTCGATGACCTGCTGACCAAGGCGGTCGCAACCGCCACCCGTCGTTCGCGCGAGCTGGCCGGTTGATCCCGTAACCCGCCCTAGAACGGTCGTCTTTGCGGCCCTAAATTAAAGGCGGTTGAACAATCCGAGGAGGTCGTCATGGCCCGCAAGCAGAAGCGTCAACGGCAAACTCCGCCTGCCGCGCCGCGCGGCACAGCCGACCGTGACAAGGCGATCGATGCGCTGATGGCGTTGCTTGCCGAGCATCCCTTCGAGGACGTGGGACTGGCCGAAGTCGCAGGCCGTGCCGGCCTCAAGCTGTCGCAATTGCGCGCCGAGTTCGGTTCCACGTTGGCGATCCTTGCCGGCCATATCAAGGAAATCGACCGCGTGGTGCTAGCTGGTAGCGACAGCGACATGAGTGACGAACCGGCGCGCGAACGCCTGTTCGACGTCCTGATGCGCCGGCTGGAGGCGCTGGCGCCTTACAAGCAGGCGGTGCGCTCAGTGATGCGGTCAGCTCGGCGCCATCCCGGCCTCGCCTTCGCGCTCAACGCCATGGCTGTACGCTCGCAGTTCTGGATGCTGGAGGCTGCCGGCATCACCGCGTCCGGCCCGCGCGGCGCCTTGCGCGCGCAGGCTGCAGCCCTGATGTTCGCGCGCGTGCTGTCGGTTTGGGTGGATGATGAGGAGCCCGGCCTCGATCGCACCATGGCTGCGCTCGATCGAGCGCTCGCCAGCGCCGAACGCTGGGCTAGCGTCCTCGACGACCTGTGCGCGATCCCCTGCGCGTTGCGCGGCCCGCGCCAGCGTCGCCGTTGGCGGGACGAGGAGGAAGCGGAAGCGGCTTAGCATTCGCCCGCTCATTCTCGCGCAAGCGAAAATCCTAATATATGCGCTTGCAGATCTTGTCCTGGATCCATGCTTTCGCGTGGACGAGTGGCCCTTATTATACCGGTATGCGCACCGTCGCGCGTAATCCGCCAAGCGGGCTATCGCCCAGCATGACGTCGCCGCCGTGCGAGCGCGCGATATCGCGCGCAATTGCCAGCCCGAGACCAGTGCCGCCCTCGTCCTGATTGCGCGCATCATCAAGCCGTAGGAACGGCTTGAACACCTCCTCGCGCAGCCCAACAGGAATGCCTGGCCCGTCGTCGTCCACGGTCACGGTGAGATAGCGATGGTCGCGGTGGCCGGCGATCGCGATCGAGGACGCGAAGCGCGCGGCGTTGGAAACCAGATTGGCGAGGCACCGCTTGAAGGCGGCCGGACGGACGGTGACGATTGGCGGCCCATGAAATATGACGGTTGCCTTGTGGCCGTGACGTTCGGCGTCCAGCCTCAGTTCCTCGAGGAACGCGGCCATGTCCGTGGGCGCCGACTGCTCGCCGAGGTCACCGCGCGCGAACGCAAGATAGGCCTCCAGCATGCGTGCCATCTCGTCGACGTCCTTTTTCATTGCCTCGGCTTCCGGCGAATTGCCGATCAGCGCCAGCTCGAGCTTGAAGCGCGTCAGCACCGTACGCAGATCGTGCGATACGCCGGCGAGCATGGCTGTACGCTGCTCGATTGCTCGCTCGATGCGCGTCTTCATCTCGATGAAGGCCTGCGCCGCGCGCCGCACCTCGCGAGCGCCGCGAGGACGATAGTTTGGTACCTCGCGACCCTTGCCGAAGCTTTCGGCGGCGTCTGCCAACTTCAGGATCGGCTTGATCTGGTTGCGCAGGAAGATGACGGCGACGCTGATAAGCACCACCGCCGTGCCGACCATCCAAAGCAAGAAAATCTCCGAATTCGAGGCATAGGCGGCGCTGCGGCGCGCGAACACGCGCATCACGGCGTTGTCGAGCTGGATACGAATTTCAACGATCGACGAACG
>Ga0207777_1000312_pt1 | contig 13013 bp, 10 predicted proteins | sample LuqExpMetageno35_FD_187793 | JGI IMG/M metagenome (GOLD analysis project Ga0207777, IMG submission 187793) | Tropical forest soil microbial communities from Luquillo Experimental Forest, Puerto Rico - Sample 35 (SPAdes) | ecosystem: Environmental > Terrestrial > Soil > Tropical forest ...
GCGACCACGGGAGGATTGGTCGATGTTCCCCCGCCGCAAGCACACTCGAGGAGGGCAAGGAAAAAGAGCAAGAGAAGGGTGCGACCATGATTCTCCGACGACATTCTTAGCCACTCCAGGAATGCTTGGGAACTCCGGCAGGTCGGCGATTATACACCGGCGCCCTGCGAGGTCAATCCCGTTCTGAAGGCCTGTCGAGGTTGTCCGCCCGAATGTCACTAGGTTGGACGCTGACTAACCACCTCGGAAACAACTTCTTCGAGGGACTCTTCAAACACCTTTTCAGGGCGATATCCGAGGAGGCGGCGTGCTTTGTCGATAGCGGCAATCGCATAGCGCAGCTCGCCGCGAACCGGCGGCGAGAAGAGCGGTTCGAGGTCACATGAAAGCGAACGGGCGACGACGCGATAGACCTGCTCGACCGTATGAGAGACTCCGGTACCAATATTGATCGTTTCTCCAGGGTGCGCACAATCCATAGCCCCGAGAAAGCCATTCACTACGTCGTCCACGTGGACAAAGTCCCGGGCCTGCTGGCCGTCACCAAAAATCGTGGGACTCTCACCGGCAGAAAGCTTGTTGATAAAGATGGTTATGACCCCGACATAGGGACTGTACCGCTGCCCCGGACCATACGTATTGAAAAGGCGCAGCACGATACTTTCAAATCCACCCGAGGCGGCCATTTGATGCGTGAGTTGTTCCAGCGCGACTTTTGAGATGCCGTAGGGGGAGGTGGGAACAACGGGATAGGATTCGTCGATCGGTATCGGGGCTGGGCTGTCGGCATAGACACCCATGGAAGAAGCAGAGATCACTCTCTTAATTGTGCCCAAGCGGACAGCGGAGCGTAGAATCGAGGCAGTTCCCACGACATTCGACAGGGTGTCTTCGACCACAAATTCAAAAGACGAACGTATCGCCACACGGGCGGCGAGATGAAATACGAGATCGCACCCTTCGAGAGCCTCCATGCCATTTTCGAGGCTGAGTAGGTCACCTTCGACCAACTTGGCGCCAGCTGGAAGATTTTCCCGACGACCCGTCGACAAGTTATCAAGCACAGTGACCGATAGGCCGCGCTCCAAGAGACGTCGCACCAATCGTGAGCCAATAAACCCGGCTCCCCCCGTGACACATGCGCGCTGAAATTGCCTTGGCATCGCATCATTGTGCTGTTGCACGAGGTCCTCGGCAAGCGATAAAATCCCTCCCTCGGAAAAGGAAAAAGATGGAGGGAGTTCAGGATGTGGCCGTCTTCCCTGCGCGTCAGATTTGTTTTGCTCGTACTTTTCTGGACGGTCATTCCGGGAGCCCGCGGCCAATCCAGATATCTGCCCTTGAGCCCCGGAAATCGATGGGTGTTGCGGCATCCTGGGATAGCCCAACCTATTACCATTGAAGTCCTGGAGCTGAGCGGGAATGAATATCACATCCGTTTTTCCAGTCCATTTGGAAATAACGAATGGATGCTGCGACCTCAGGGAGAGTCCTATTATCTGACGAAGTACGGAGAGAATGGGCAACTCGCCCCATTGCCCGCCGAAACACTTTATTTTGACTTCGGCGCGAGGGTTCACGAGAAGTGGTCGAATGCCATTGGAAATATCAGCGTCGAAGCGACCGGCTTGTCCGTGCACACATCGCAAGTCGTGTTCCGCGATTGCATCCGGATCCGGCAGAGCAGCAAGATGTCTTTCACCTTTGCTCCCGGACGGGGATTTGTGGAGTTTGGCGAAGGGAAAGACGCTTTCCTACTGGATGTTTCCGACTCTCGACTCACTCTTTCCGACGGTCAGACCAAAGAATCGGCAGATGCCATGCCGGCGCAGCATGTCCCCAGTCCCGTGAGCCACGGCCGAACGCCCGGGAATGCTCAATCGGAAGGAGCGAGCGCGCCATCACCAAACCGAGCTGGCCAGGTGCTTTTCAGCATCACACCGAATACCTTCGCAAATCAGCCGCAAACGCCAGAGAATCTCATGGCTGCATTAGGACTTGCCGAGCGAGCCGGACTGGGGTTTCTGGTCCACAACGGCAAGTGGAACGAGTTGGAGCCGGAGGCGGGAAAATACAATTTTGAGTCGCTCGATTTCAATGTAGCAACCGCCAAGCGTCTGAACATACCCATTTGTTATACATTGAGAGTGATTGAGACCGTGGATCGTGCTGTTCCGAAAGAGTTGACGCGAACATCGTGGTCAGATCCGCGGCTAGAACAGCGCCTGCTGGGCTTGATCCAGGCGATGGCGCAACATTTTGACGGGCGGGTCCGTTGGTTCCTGCTCGGCAACGAGATTGATGGTTACTTCACGCGACACCCCAAGGAGCTTTTTGAGTACACGCGGCTATTCAATCAGGTAGCGGCCCGTCTGAAGGAAATCGTGCCTGGCATACAAGTGAGTGCGACGCTCATGTTTGGAGGAGTGGACTTGATGGATGGCATGATGCGGCCGCTTGCCGACCAGTTTGACTTTGTGTGCTTTACCTACTACCCGATTCGCGCTGACTTTACCATGCAGGATCCCGATTTGGTCAGCCGCCACGTGGACCGTATGCGCAGCGCGGCTCATGGGAGACCATTGGTTCTGCAGGAAATTGGTTATGCCAGTGGGGCGAAGAACGGAAGCTCCGAGGAGTCGCAGGCACAATTTGTCGAGAATGTATTTCGGGTGCTTCGAGCGAATGCCGACTTCGTGCAGGCCGGATGTTTCTGGTTGCTTGCCGATCTCAAGGAGGATTTTGTCAACACTCTTGCCAGATATTATGGAATGTCCAATTCTGCCGTGTTTAAGTCTTTCCTGCAGACACTAGGGATGTTTGATGGTGGCGGGCAACCCAAGAAGGCGTGGTTGGTCTACGAGCGAGAGATGCGCGCAGCGGACTGAGCGTCATTTCTTTCCGCACCGCACCGAGCGCCAATGACCTGAACAGCTAAGTGGCAGCAGGAACGGCCCGGGCCAGTTTAGCGCTCTCCAGGTGGAACAATACGGCGTCCCGGATTGCGTCGTCGATTTCCCCATCCGTCGGTGGCGTAAGGGCCAGGCGTTCGTCCGTTTCCCGAGTGTTCATGACCGCGAGACGGGCTTCGCCCTTCTCGGGCTGTTGAGAGTAGTGGACGTTGAGCACGACGCCGCGCTCGCTGAGCGCATGTTGCACAGCCACGGCTACCTGGCCATTTGTGCGAGGCTTTCCCGTTCCAACATTAAACAAGTAGGTTTGTCCCGGCTGCCAGTTCTCGCGCAAGAGTGCCTGGAAAACCCGGACGACATAGGCGATGGGAACGTAGTCACGCACCAACTGTCCCTCGCAGCGCATCTCTGCCGGCGGGCTGCCTTCGGGATAGCGCAGGCCATGATTCACCAGATAGGAAATCAAACCGCGGCCGCTTGGGCCGATCAAATTGCCGAGACGCAGAACAATCCCAGTATTGCCGGTCGTTGCGGCCCATTGGCAAAGCACAAGCTCGCTGATGACCTTGCTCAACCCGTATACGCTGAGCGGGCTCGTTGGAGCAGAGGGAAGAACCGGGGACAAGCCGGTGTCGCCATAGACGGCACAGGACGAAGGCAGGACCAACATCCGGGGGGCAAAGCAGGCCAAGAGATGGACAAGTCCGTCGACGGCAACATCCAACATCTCCGGGATAGCGTCGAGGGGAGCGATCACCGTGCCTTTGCTTGCCAAATGAAGCACCACATCCGCGGGCCAAACGGCAGCGAGTTCCTGCAAAGCGGATTTATTCCTGACATCGGCTTCAGCTGTTCGTGAAGAGGTTGCTCCCCGTAGGGCTCTGGCTAGATGCCCTCCAAGAAATCCACTTGCACCGGTTAGTAGAACGCCGTTTTGAAAATACTCAAGTTGAGGCAACGAGACTCCTTCTCAGGCCATACCCGCACACGACATCTTCAGGCCTTCTGACCAGCCGACAGGAACACATTCCCGGACCTGGGAATCGACCTTGATGCGGGTGACCAATTTGGAGAGACCCTTGATGTGCGTGGTCCAGACTTGCAGGGCGCGGTCCAACTCATCCTGACCTACGGGGGTCAACCGAAATTCAAAACCGCAGGGTTCCGACAGGCGGAACTGTGTAGCATCCGAAACATTGTCCTGACGCAGCCAGCCAGCAAAATCGTAGTGAAGACGTGCGACCCTGGAAGTCAGAATCGAGGCGCAGTCACGACCGGAGGCGTGAGATAAACGAACGTATGTGGTAAAGTCATCCCAGAACTCATCGAAGTGCTCGATTTGGGCTTCCACACCACGATCCACCAGCAGTTGCCGGGTCGCATTCATCGCCGCCGCGCAGATCTCATCCCAGAGGTAGAACGAAGCGAGTGCGCGATAGCGGTACATCAAATTGTCGCCGATCTCTCCCTCCTGCAACCGGCGGAAGTTCGAATCCTCGCTGTAGAAGTCGAGGCACGCCTGCCGTGTTTCAAACAGCTCGTCCTTCGTCTCCTTAACGAAATCATCCAAAAACCGGCGGACACTCTCATTCCCGTTTTCGAGTGCGGAAAGCATGCCTGCCCACCACTCGGAATTCTTGATGCCGTAGGCACGCGCAAACCGAACCACAGACTCAAACCAGCCATCATTCCAGAAAACGCTGCTGACCAGGTGCCATTTGCGCGCTGTAATGTAGTCGTCAAAAGGTAAGGTATCGGTAGCTACGACAATTTCCTCCACATCGAACACCTTCTCGCCGCGATAGACACCAAAGTTCTTCGGAAGCACTCTGAAACGAGTATCGAATCGGAAGGTGTTCCGCGACTCCATCGTCTCCATCTCCGCACCTTTGAGCATCATGGCTTGGAAGTTGTGCATTTGGTTGATATTGCTGTCGAGCAAAGTGCGGAGACCGCGCAGGTGGCTCTCGAGCGATTCCCCCGGAAGCCCGAGGATGAGATCCGAGTTTGAGCGCAGGCCCCGTCCTCGCATGTGCACTTCCAGAGCTTTGTAGGCATCGAGCTTGATGGTTTGACGTTTCACCTTACGCAGTACATCTTCATCCAGAGACTGCACGGCTTGGTAAAGGACGAGCGCCCCGCTGACCTGCTCTACGGACTTGATAATACGATCAGGGCGATTCTTTCCGGTGGTCGCGTCTATAAACGTAGGCCATCCGTAGTCGCGCTGCATTTGGCCGATATAGGCCGAGATCTCCACATCCCGTTCAAACATGCCGTAATTTGAATCAGCGATGCGAAGTGTGCCCATCTTGGGCGAAAATTTCTTGACCTGCCGGGTGATGTAGTGGATCTCTTCTTTGATCCGTTCGGCAGGAAAATTGTGAACCTTGGTGTAAAAACCAGTTCCCTGCACGCAGAAGGTACAGGTGAACGGACAACCGCGGTTGGTCTCGATCATCGGAGCAAGCTTTCCATCAAAAAACTCATCTTGGATACCCGTGAGCCACGGGGAGGGAATGGTGTCCACATCCTGGTGTCTCGGCCGAGTGACGCTGATGATTTCCTGCCGCTCGGGGTTCCGATAGGTTGCCGACGGGATGCATTTCGCACCCAGCGACGAAATCGACAAGCCGGAGTCTAGGAACAGGCGCACGATTTCGTAGGCGTTAAAGTCCCCTTCCCCAAGGGCATAAACATCCAGGGCAGGATGAGTTCGCAGATAGTCAACTTGGCGTTCCGGCTCCAGAGAAATGTTCGGTCCGCCCATTACGGTAAGTGTGCGCGGTTGAATGCTCTTGGCGACGGTACAGAAGTAATAACTGAGCGCCTCATTCCACACGTAGTTGCTCACCATCAACACGTCGGGGGGATCTTGCTTCAGGGTCTCGAGCAGACGAGTCGGGTAGACAAACAGGCGTGAATCGATTTCACGTCCCGTGCCCTCGCGATCCATCACCGCCTTCATGTAGGCGACGCCGAGCGGCATACAGTCGTTCGCCAGTACTCCCGAAAAGTCGTAGCGGAGGTCTGCGAGATAGACTTTGACTGTCATGACCCTGCCCTCCTAACCGGTCTTCGCGATCATGTGCGTATGAACCCGAGCGTCCGGCACGCCTAGAAACTGCCGATACCACTCGATGGTTCGGCGCAAGCCCTCTTCCATGCCATAGCTCGGCGTCCAGCCGAGCCGGGCTTGCGCCTTCGAAGGATCGAGGTACTGTTCGCGGATTTCGGAATCCACCATGTTTTGCACGACCGGCCGAAGGTCTGGGCGGTGCATCATGGTGAGAATTTTCTCGACTAGCTCGAGCATCGTCAGCCGCAGACCGAGTCCGAAATTAAACGACTCACCAATAAGACTGCGATCCCTGGCGAGGTGTTCGGCCAGGCACAGATAAGCGTCAGCCGCATCTTCAACGTAGAGAAAATCGCGTACGAAGCCGCCGTCACTGCGGATCTTAAAGTTTTGGTTTCGGAGCGTGGCCTCGATTGCGCCTGGGATCAAGCGACTGAAATTGAGATCTCCACCGCCGAAAAGATTACCGCAACGAACAATCGCAGCGGGGAGAGCATAGGTCCGGGCATACATGCTGGTGATAAGGTCGACACAGCTCTTCGACACTTCATAAGGGAAACGGCCCTGCAAGGGATGGTCCTCCCGGTAGGGGAGATGGGGAGACTCGCCATACGCTTTGTCCGACGACGCCACAATAATCTCAGAAACACCGCATTGCCGCGCGGCTTCGAGTAGCGTCCAGGTCCCACGGATATTGGTGTCGAGCGTACCTACGGGGTCGACCTTGGCGACTCCCACCAGGGTCTGTGCAGCGAGATGGAAGATCGTTTGAGTACCGTATTCGGCAAAGGTGCGCCGAAGGAGTCCCTCCTCCCGCAAGTCGCCACGAACGGTCACGATCCGGTCCAGCCAACCGTCTCGGACCAGCAGACTACGCGGAGTTTCGTCGCGCACCAGCGCCACCACAGCTGCTCTACGTTCGACGAGCGCCGGCACGAGCCAACTCCCCAGCAATCCAGTGCCTCCCGTAACCAAAATAGATCGGGATTGCCAGAACTCATCCTTCATTGTTCCTCCTCTCATCCCTCCACATTTCAGCCGTTGCCCGCGGCCAGGCTGCGGGTGACGAGCCAGGGCGGTTGCGCCGTGTGATAAAGCTTCTCCAGTTCTTGTTGGTCTTTGCTCGTATCCATCGACTTCCAGAAACCAGTGTGCTTGTAAACGCAGAGCTGGCCCTTGCCGGCGAAGTAGGGCAGAACTTCCGCCTCCAAGTTATGACCCCGCCAATCGAGCAGGGCGCGCTTTTCAAAGACGAAGAAACCAGCGTTGATCCAGTAATCACGCACCAGAGGTTTTTCCTCGAATCGTTCGACCTTTCCGCTTTGATCGAAGACAACATGGCCATATTGAGAACGCAGAGGGACGGCGGTCAGGGTCGCGAGCGCTCCATTTCGCCGGTGTGTCTCTAGCAGCGCATCGAGATTTAAGTCACCGAGTCCATCCCCGTAGGTCGCAAAGAAACTGTCGCCCACATACGTGCCGCAGCGCAGGATACGGTCGCCCGTGTCTGCGTCATCGCCGGTATCCGCGATGCGCACGGCCCAGTCGTTGAATCGGCCATCAAAGTAGTCGTAGAGCATTTCCTTGCGATGACCACCCGACAAGATGAAGTCCGTAAAACCTTGAGAAGCGTAAATACGCATAAGATGCACCAGGATCGGGGTGCCATTGATGGGCATCATGACTTTGGGAAAGTAATCGGTGAAAGGCAGAGACCTGGTGCCTTTGCCCCCACACAGGATGACAACCTTCAATGCATCCATCGGTTTCTCCCCTCTCACCAACGTGGACTGACCCTCGTTTACTTTTTATGTCAATTCATCAGGGCAATCTCTTTATAGGCCGAAAGTGAAGCCCGCGCTGTCCGCTCCCAAGTGAATTCCTTGGACCTCTGGAGGCCTGCCTGAGACAGCGTTTGACGCAGCGCCTCGTCGGCACAAATTCGATCCATGGCTTCGGCAATTTCCTTCACCTTGTAGGGATCTACGAGAAGCGCGGCCTCCCCCGCGATTTCCGGCATGGCGGAAATATTGGACGTAATCAGCGGCGCTCCGCATCGCATGGCCTCGAGCAGGACAAGCCCAAAGCTTTCCCACAGCGAGGGGTGGACCAAAGCGGCTGCTCCGGCGTACAGCTGTGGCAAATCGGCCAAGGGAGTTTTGCCAAGGTCGACAACGTCGTCCCTGATCCCGAGCCTCGCAATCAGCTCCTCCGATTCCTTGGCCGCCCAGGTTCGTTGGCCAGTGAAAACGAGTTTGTAGTTGGTTTTTCGGTTCTTTTTGAAAAGCGCAAACGCTTCGATGATGCGGAGGACGTTCTTGCGGGGTTCCCAGCGGCCAGAAAAGCAGAAGTAGGGAAAGTCCAGCCCGAATTTCGCGTGCAAGGCGCCCGCGCACTCGTTGGCGGGAATGGGCCGAAAGGCCGCGTTGGCCGCGAGGGGCACAATTGGGAGGTGCTCTTCTTTTCTGTGGAAGCGGTCCCGCAGATATTGACGGACATGCCGGGAAATGCACAGAACTAGCTGCGACTTTCGAACCCCGATATCGCAGAGGAATCGCAACCGCTGCCGGATCAAGAGCGGATAAAACTCCGGCTTCGCGAACGGGGCGGTACAGGGCAGAGTGTACGCAAGATTAGGGAGAGGAAGGGGAGGCGGAATAAATGTAGCATGCACGACATCCGGTTTCAGCCGCTTGAGCGCTAGAGGCAGACTGGTCAACATACTGACGATCCGCATGCGCGGATGCAACACATGGAATTCAACGTTGTCCTGGTGCACATCGCATTTCAGCGGTCCCCGGCGGTCCAGGCAGAAAACGTGGTAGTCGTTCGACGAATCAATCGCTGCGAGCGAATGGATAAGATTCATCTCGTAGACCTCAGGGCCACCCCCACCCCGACCCACGTTCGCGAAAAACAATGCTACCTTCATCGCCCGATCACCTCCCTGTAGGCACTCTCGAGGCGGGACCAGGCTGTCGGCATCGAGTACGCCGTGGTTACAAATCGACGAGCTGCCTGTCCAAGCCGCTTGCGCTCGTCCTCGCTTTCCGTCAAACGCACAACGGCGTTCGCGAACCCATCAATGTCGTTCTCGGGCACGCGGATTCCGGTTGTATTCTGGTGTATGACTTCGTAGAGACCACCGACATCCGAGACCACGATGGGAAGCGCCGCAGACATGCCGTAGAGAACGGCAATGGGCACGCCCTCGGCATGGGAAGGGTGAATCATACAGTCGGCAGCATGAAGCATCGGCCACAAGTTCTGCCGATAACCGACGAAATCGACCGCCGACTCGAGGCCGAGCTGATCGCGGAGGCAGCGGAGACTCTTCTCTAGCTTTGGCCACCCGACTCCGCTGATCCAAAGGCGGCTCTTCGGGTGGCGGTCGTGAACGATGCGAAAAGTTCGAAGAAGCTGATCGTGGGCCTTCTCGGGATGGATCCGAGCTACATTAATAAAAAGGAGTTCGTCGTCGAGAATCCCAGCTTCGCGACGCAATTGTTGTCGTTCCTCGGCTGTTGGCAACGCCACTTCATCGGGAAACCCGGCGATCAGCACAGGTATCCTCTCAGCCTTAAACCCCAGTCGCGCTGTTCGACGACGTGTTTCTTCACAGTGAGCGGTCACGCAATCCACAAACTTCAGCGCGGCCCAATCCATGACTTGCATGATCTGGCGGTGCAGCTCATATTTTTCCCAGACATAGACAGTAGCGACAGTCTTGACGGCGGCGTACCGCTTTGCGAGTGCACCGATCATGTCCGCGTAATAGGCGTGGGTGTGCAAGATATCGATCTTTAGCCCCGTCACAAGGTCAGCTGTAGCACGGGCGGCTCGAAGAAATGGTTTGCGTCGGTTCCAGGGAACTCGCAGCACCTCCGGCAGCCCATAGAACTCTGCCGCTCGCAGGAAGGTTTGTTCCAACCCGCGGTCTCCCGCCAGGCAAGCAACGTGGACATCGAACTTCGAACGATCCGCGTACCGGACCCAGTTGATCAGTACACTTTCAATGCCGCCGTGGGTGACGGAGTGGATGAGATGAAGGACACGAATACGCCCGACTGCCGACTCAGCGGAGGCCGGCTGCAACCCGTTCGAGATCGCTACCGACGCCATCCGTGGAATCTCCCACCTTTGGTTACTGGGCGCTCGGTGAGCACTGCCCCGAGGATCTTGCACCCGAGCGTAGTCACCTGGCGCCGCAACGTATCCGCTTCCTCCCGTCGACGTAAACCCGCGGCCAAGGCGAAAACCACGGCATCGCTCTCCGCGGTAAATACCAGAGAGGACGCGGCTTTCAACAGCGGACCTGTATGAATTACCACTCTTTGAAAGAAACGGAGAGCGGAAAGCTGGTGCGCGCAGGCTGGCGCGGAGAGCCCACCCGGGCCGAGCGTGGATCCGGCCCCGGCCGGCAGGAAAAACAGCAGCTCATCAGAAGTGGGGCGGACCACCTCCAGCATGGTCTTCTTTCCAGCAATCAATCCAGCAAGGCCGGGAGTGGCCGGGGTCCGGAACTGCTCATGCAGCACGGGCGAGGCGAAGTCCGCGTCTACCAAGAGAACCGTTTGTTGGCTCACGGTTGCCAGCCCACGGGCCATCTGGAAGGATAAATCGGCGGCGCGGTCTGAAGCGTCCCAGCCAGTGACGGCTAGAACGCGGCAGTTGTTCGGGCAGAGGCTGTAGACGCGTGCCACGGTCTGCAACATTTCCGGACTGACGGGGCTAGAGAATTCAGGCAGGGGGGAATGAGCGAAGGTCACGCCCGTTGTCTCCCGGTGACCCTTCCACGTCGTGATCGCTTGTTGTGGTGCAACTCCCGAATCCATTGTGTTGGTCAGCCTTTCTGCGTCTGTAGCTCTTCTCCGAAACGAATCAATGCCGGACTTCATGAAGCGCTTTCGGTCATAACGGCTCTGCAAGGCCCGGAACGTCGCCACCCGGTGTTGCAGGGTCTCCGCTTCCTCGGGCCGAGAGGTGTCGTTGGCCAACGCCATAACCACATGATCACTCTCGGAAGTGATGATCACAGCGGAAGGCGATTGGAGGAGCGGGCCCGCATGAATGACGATTTTCTTGAAGAATTTCAGCGCCGAAAACACTTCAGAGCAGGCTCGTGGCGAGAGCCCCTCTGTTCCCAACGCTGATGCGTTGCCGGCCGGAAGGAAAAACAGCAGCTCATCAGAAGTGGGGCGGACCACCTCGAGAATCGTCCTCCTGCCGGCAATCAACTCGGCCAGACCCGGGCTTGCCGAGCTTTTGAGCTGCCTATGAAGGATGGGCGAAGCAAAATCCCCATCCACCAAAAGTACCGGTTGACCCAAAGCGGCCATTCCGCGCGCCAGCTGCAAGGAGGACTCGGCGGCGCCATCCCAAACATCCCAGCCGGCAACGGCGACAATGCGGCACTCCTGCGGGCAGATATTTTCGACAAAGACCGCGGGCTGCATCATTTCCGGACAGACCGACGTGGAAAACTCGGGTAAGGGGGAATGAACAAGGGCTAGATCAAGCTTGTCACGACCCCTCCAAGAGGTAATTGCGTGTCGCGACAAATTTCCTGATTCCATTCGTCCCCCTCTTCGACTGCGTGCCGAAACGCATCAATGTCGCAGCTCAGAACGCCCCGTCCCGGGTAACAATCTTGTAGATCGTCAGCAGGATGATCTTCAGATCAAGCCAAACGGTACGACTTTTTACATACTCGACATCCAACGCCACGGTTTCGTAGAACCCCAGCCTGCCCCGCCCCGAGATCTGTGCCAGCCCCGTAATGCCCGGCCGAAGGCGAAATTTGAGCAGCATTTCACCCGTGTAATAGGGCAGCATCTCTGGGATTTCCGGCCGCGGGCCTACAAGTGCCATGTCTCCCTTGAGGACGTTCCAAAAATTAGGAAGTTCATCTAACGTAGACTTGCGCAGCCATTCTCCCTGCGGTGTTACACGCGGATCCTTCTCAGTTTTGAATTTGAGCGTATGAAGGTCCTCGCGATTGTACTTATACCGGTACAATTCCGGCCATCGTTTGCGCGAGTCCGCAAAGAGAGTTCGGAATTTGACGAACTTGAATCTCTTGAGGTTCTTGGCAACACGTTCTTGCCAGAACAGGGCCGGACCGGGGGTGTCAATTCGGAGGATCAACCCGATGGACAGCATGACTGGGGCAGTGAGGACGAGAGCGGCGGCCGCGATGACGCTCTCAAGAACGCGCTGGATGGCACATTCCCATGGCGTTTGCTGCGCTATGACATGCTCAGCGGATGCAGGTAAAGGACGTTCGATCAGGACTTGTCTTGGAACCGCCATAACCTCCCCCGATCCAGGCAAAAGTCGACTACGCAAATTCGAGCCATTGTTTACATGGCGGACGGGACCGCACTGGTCCCTTTCTCCCCCGATAACCTCCGGTACAGCAGCGCCAGTCCCACAAAGGTGGCCAAACCCACGGCCGTCATTCCTCTAACCTTATCGGGACGACCTGGATTGAAATCCTGGAAAGGAGCGAGCAACGCTAGAAAGCCGTAGACGCCGGAAAGCAGACCAAACTGCTGGAGTGGCTCCCACTCGCGCCCTCCCTCGATCCAACGCCACAACGTAGCCCCGGCGATAAGCGCGAGAGCGAAAAGCAAAAATGCTGTCAAATAGGCCGGTAGCCCCAGCAGCGGGAAGAAATAGAGCAACATCAAAAAGGTTCCACTGGTGAGGAACCCGAGGGCCCCAAACGCAAGTGGGGATTTTGGGATGGCTTTCTTAATCCTTGGAGTCCGCCGGGGCCAGACGTAGGCCAGAACCACAAAGGCCAGCGCTGCGACCGAAGTCACGCAGGCATAGGACCGCGGAATATGGTACGAGTTACCCTTCTGGATGAAAAGCACCACATCCGAAGAGAAGAGCACGGCGATAGCAGAGAACGCGCCACGCTGCAGCCAGACTCGTTTCGAAAGCGACGGGAAGATCAGATAAACGCAGAAGACTGTCAACGTTATGCTGAACACGGAGTGAAATAGCGTCAACCC
>Ga0207777_1000313_pt1 | contig 13012 bp, 10 predicted proteins | sample LuqExpMetageno35_FD_187793 | JGI IMG/M metagenome (GOLD analysis project Ga0207777, IMG submission 187793) | Tropical forest soil microbial communities from Luquillo Experimental Forest, Puerto Rico - Sample 35 (SPAdes) | ecosystem: Environmental > Terrestrial > Soil > Tropical forest ...
CGGCCATCCACGTCTTGATGGAGTGTGCCGAGCTAAGACGTGGATGGACGGGACGAGCCCGGCCATGGCGAAAAGGAAACAATCATGGCTGACATCCGCGTGCCGACGCTGGGCGAATCGGTCACCGAAGCGACTGTGGGCAAATGGTTCAAGCAGCCGGGTGACAGCGTCGCGGTGGACGAGCCACTGGTCGAATTGGAGACCGACAAGGTTACGCTGGAAGTGCCGGCGCCGGCGGCCGGTGTTCTATCCGACGTCGCGGTGAGGAACGGCGAAACCGTCGCGGTCGGCGCGTTGCTCGGCCAGATCACGGAAGGCGCCGGTGCCGCACCGAAAGCCGCCGCGCCAACTGCTACGGTGGCTGCGCCGAAGCCCGCTGCGGCGCCTGTTGCCGTGGGGAAAACCGAGATACCGGCGCCGCCGTCCGTACGCAAGTTGGCGGCGGAAAGCGGCATGGAGCCCGCCAAGGTCGAGGGCACTGGCAAGCACGGCCAGGTCACCAAGGGCGACATGCTAGCGGCCATCGAGCGCGCGGCGGCAACGCCGACTCCGGTGCCGGCGCCTGCCCCGGTCCAGATGCGCGCCCCGTCGCCCGCCGACGATGCCGCGCGCGAGGAGCGCGTGCGTATGACGCGGCTGCGGCAGACCATCGCGCGCCGCCTGAAGGATGCGCAGAATACCGCCGCAATGCTCACGACCTTCAACGAAGTCGACATGAGCGCGGTGATGGCGCTACGCAATCAGTACAAGGAGCTGTTTGAGAAGAAACACGGGGTAAAGCTCGGCTTCATGGGCTTCTTCGTGCGCGCCTGTATCCAGGCGCTGAAGGACATACCGACGGTGAACGCCGAGATCGACGGCACCGACATCGTCTACAAGAACTACTATCACATTGGCGTTGCGGTCGGCACCGATAAGGGCCTGGTGGTGCCGGTGGTGCGCGATGCCGACCAGATGTCGCTCGCGCAGATCGAGAAGACCATTGCCGAATTTGGCCGGCGCGCACGCGACGGTTCACTCAAGATCGAAGAGATGCAGGGCGGCACGTTTACGATTTCGAACGGCGGCATCTACGGTTCACTGATGTCGACGCCGATCCTGAACGCGCCGCAGTCCGGCATCCTCGGCATGCACAAGATCCAGGAGCGGCCGGTGGTGGTCGGCGGCAAGATCGAGGTGCGGCCGATGATGTATCTCGCGCTTTCCTACGACCACCGCATCGTCGATGGCCGCGAGGCGGTCACCTTCCTGGTGCGGGTGAAGGAAAGCCTGGAGGATCCGGCGCGGATCGTGCTGGACCTGTGAGTTTCTCCGAAACTGAGTGCGGAGTTCTTTGATGGCCTACGATCTGATCGTCATCGGGACCGGACCCGGCGGCTATGTCTGCGCGATCCGCGCCGCACAGCTCGGCTTGAAGACCGCGGTGGTGGAGAAGCGCGTGACCCACGGCGGCACCTGCCTGAATGTCGGCTGCATTCCGTCGAAGGCGCTGCTGCACGCTTCGGAATTGTTCGAGGAAGCCGGCCATAGTTTTGGCAAGATGGGGATCGGCGTATCCGCGCCCAAGCTCGACCTCAAGGCGATGATGGCGTTCAAGGACGCTGGGGTCGATGGCAACGTCAAGGGCGTCCACTTCCTGCTGAAGAAGAACAAGATCGATGCCTTCCACGGTACCGGGCGCGTGCTCGCCGCCGGCAATGTCGAGGTGAAGGGCGCCGACGGTAAGACGCAGGTGCTGGACACCAAATCGATCGTCATCGCCACCGGCTCCGACATCGCGCGCCTGAAGGGCATCGAGATCGATGAGAAGCGTATCGTGTCGTCAACCGGCGCCCTGTCGTTGCCGGAAGTGCCGAAGCATCTCTTGGTTGTCGGCGCCGGCGTGATCGGACTCGAACTCGGTTCGGTGTGGCGCCGACTCGGCTCACAGGTGACGGTGGTGGAATTCCTCGACGGTGTGCTACCCGGCATGGACAGCGAGTTGCGCCGGCAGGCGCAGCGCCTATTCGAGAAGCAGGGCATGACCTTCAACCTGTCGTCGAAGGTGACCGCGGTCGACACTTCAGGCAAACGACTGAAGGCGACGGTCGAGCCAGCCACGGTCGGCGCACGCGAGACCATTGAAGCCGATGTCGTTCTAGTCGCGATTGGGCGAGTGCCTTACACCGAAGGGCTCGGGCTGAAGGAAGCTGGAATCAAGGTCGACGAGCGCGGCCGCATCGCGGTCGATAATTATTATGCGACCAGCGTGCCCGGTATCTGGGCGATCGGCGACGTGATCGCCGGACCGATGCTGGCGCACAAAGCGGAAGACGAAGGCGTCGCTGTGGCCGAGATTCTGGTCGGCCAGGCTGGCCATGTGAATTACGACGCGATCCCGAACGTGGTCTATACGTATCCGGAGATCGCCACAGTCGGCAAAAGCGAAGAGGACTTGAAGGCCGCCGGCGTCGCCTACAATGTCGGCAAGTTTCCAATGACGGCGAACGGCCGCGCCAAGGTGAACATGACCAGCGAAGGCTTCGTTAAAATCTTGGCCGATGCCAAGACCGACCGCGTGCTCGGCGTGCAACTGATCTGCGCCGATGCGGGCAACATGATCGCGGAGGCGGCGCTCGCCATGGAGTTCGGCGCCTCGGCCGAAGACATCGCGCGTACGTGCCACGCGCACCCGACGCTGCCCGAGGCGGTAAAGGAAGCCGCCATGGCGGTGGCGAAGCGGGCAATTCATATGTAAACCTCGATCGGCCTCATGATGAGGAGCGCGGCGAAGCCGCGTGTCTCGATCCATAGGGTCGCCCTATTCTTCGAGACGGCCGCTGCGCAGGCTCCTCGGGGTGAGGCGGATATATTCAAGAATTTTTTTTGGGGTGGGAAATGGCCAAAGGTCACAAGGACAAGGTCGCTGTCGTCACCGGCGCGGCGAACGGAATCGGGCAGGCCTTCGCCAAGCGGTTGGCCGAGGACGGCGTGCACATCGCCGTGGTCGACGTTGCGGACGGCAAGGACACCGTGACGCTGGTGGAAGCTGCCGGTCGCCAGGCGATCTACGTCAAGTGCGACGTGTCTGCGGAAGAGTCGGTCGCCGCCATGGCCAAACAGGTGAACGCCAAGTTCAGCCACGTCGATATCGTGGTGAATTGCGCCGGCATCTTCCCGCAGAAGGATTTCGCCGAGATGACCTTCGCAGACTGGCGTAAGGTGCTCTCGACCAATCTCGACAGCACATTTCTCGTCAGTGCGGCCTTCGTGTCCGGCATGCGCGCACGCAAATGGGGCCGCGTGGTCAATATGGCGTCGAGCACACTCGGCTCGGTGGTCACCGGCTTTGCGCATTACGTGGCGAGCAAAGGTGGAATTGTCGGATTCACCCGTGCGTTGGCTTCCGATCTCGCGGGTGACGGCATCACTGTCAACGCCATCGCGCCTGGGCTGACACGCTCGCCCGGCACGTTGGCGCGCGCGCCTCGCGGCGGCTTCGCCACCATGGATGACGAGTTCAACGCGGTCGCGCAACTGCAGGCGATCAAGCGTGTGGAGGTGCCGGAGGATCTGGTCGGTGCGGTCTCATTCCTGACCAGCGACGACGCCGCCTTCATCACTGGGCAGACGCTCAACGTGGATGGCGGCAGGGTGAGAACCTAATTTCCTGCTCGTCCTCTCCACGGATGCCCGCTTTCGCGGGCGTGAGCGGAGCAAAAACAGCGTCTTACATCGGGCCGACACCTCGCCCACATTACCGCACTTGTTCCGCTCATCGTCCTGTTGCCGTTGAATCTCCTCGGGGTCTATCTGCTCCCCAAGCGCCAGCAGTTGGCGATTGTAGTGCTGATCGTCGCCAAACTCGTCGGTCTCGGCGTCACCGCCTTCGTGTTCGACGTAACGCGCGACAAGCTCCTGCAAATGACGTAAGTGCCGTCAGTGCGCGGCGTGAGTCAGAAGATCCAAGACATGCGGCGCCCATAGCCCGAGCGACATCAGGCCGAGGCCGACCACGCCGACCAGACCCGACAGCCAGCCGAGTGCAACGATGCTGGTGATCACTTCCGCCGAGGCCAGCACGATGCCGATCTGGAACGCGGCCGACGCGAATTCGTAATTATGATAGCGCGCCAGCGCCTCATTGCGGTTGCGCTCGGCCTCCGTAGCGCGCGCAGAGAGCTGCTTGCGGCCCTCGTTGGTTTCCGGCTCGTCATTGTAGCGCGCGGCGGTCTTCTTCCACCCGTCGATCGCCTTCGCCATTGCCGTCTTGGCCGCGCCATTCTCTGTAGTGTCGGCAACCACTTGTAGCTGATCGGCCGCCGTGCTGAGCACGGTAATGCGGATTGTCTTGGCCTGGAAGAACGCCCACAGGTCATTGGAGGCAACGTTGTACGTTATGGCCGATGTCTGCGCGCTCTTGCCCAGCGTCTCGGAAAAGGCAAGGAACAGCGCCAGCACCGCAATCAGCAGCGCGATCTTCTTGTTGCCACCGTAAGAGGCATGTTCGGCATGCTCTGCCTGTTCGAGACTTTCGTGCGTTCCGGCCATCGCCCCCTCCGAGTTTGAATCGCCGGGCGATGATATCAGAGCTTGGCCATGCGCAGGAGCGGTTCCACGCGGACTGCGACGTGTTTGCTACGCGCGGGGATGCGCGCTGGTATAGACCGCGAGCAGGTGCTCGGCGTCGACCGCAGTGTACACTTGTGTGGTCGATAGTGAAGCGTGGCCGAGCAACTCCTGGATCGCGCGCAGATCGCCGCCGCGCGCCAGCAAATGGGTGGCGAAGGAATGGCGCAGCGCGTGCGGCGTCGCGCTGTCGGGCAGGCCGAGCGCGCCGCGCAGCCGTTCCATCGTCATCTGCACGATTCGGGGACTGAGCGGCCCGCCGCGCGCGCCGATAAACAGTGGGCCATCGGCCGGCAACTCGAACGGGCAGACCGCGACATAGTCGGTGATCGCTTTGGCGACCTGCGGCAGCACCGGCACCATGCGGGTCTTGTTGCCCTTGCCGGTGACGGCGAGCACATCACCGCTCGGCAGATCCTTGCGATTGAGCGAAAGTGCTTCCGCGATGCGCAGGCCGCAACCGTAGAGTAACGCCAGTACGGCGGCATCGCGCGCTATCACCCAAGGCTCGCGCGCCTCGCCCGCGCGCAGTTCGATGTCGGCGATGCGCTTGGCGGTGGCGATGGTGAGCGGTTTCGGCAGCGTGCGCGCGAGCTTCGGCGTGCGCACGGCGGCGAGCGCGCCGACCTTGCCCTTGCCGTTGCGCTCGAGGTAGCGGGCGAACGAGCGGACACCGGCCAGCTCGCGCATCAGCGTGCGGCTGCCGACGCCGTCGCTGCGGCGCGCCGCCATGAAGGCGCGCACGTCGGCCGGCGTGAGCTTGGCGAGCTGCTTGAGCGTGGGCGCACTCCCCAGATGCCCGGCGAGAAAGCCAAGGAAATGGCCGACATCGCGCTCGTACGCTTCCAGTGTCTTCGGCGACATGCGCCGCTCGGCGCCGAGAAAGCTCAGCCAGCCGGCGATTTCGGCGGCGACGTCGGCGGCGATGACGGATAGCGATGTCATAACCGCAGCCTAGGAGGCCTTCCTTCACCCTTCCTTAACCGCGCGGAATCGGCGAGGACTAGCGCTATGAACGCACGCGTTGTCGACGTCCTGGTGCCGGTGGCGCTCGACCAGACCTATTCCTATCGGGTGCCGCCCGGGCTTGAGCTTAAGCCCGGCGACGTGGTGTGCGTGCCGCTCGGCGCGCGCGGCGAGACCACTGGCGTGGTCTGGGCCGAGAACGCCAGGCCCGATCCGCGCCTGCACAACCGCATGAAAGATGTGGTCGGCAAGCTCGAGCTGCCACCCCTGAAGACCGAGCTGCGCCAGTTCATCGACTGGATGGCCGACTATACGCTCACGGCACGCGGCACCGTGCTGCGCATGGCGCTGCGCCGCGCCGAGCATCTTGGGCCCGGGCGCGAGCGCGTCGGCGTGCAGCTCGCCGGGCCCCCGCCTGAGCGCATGACGCCAGCGCGCGCACGCGTGCTGCGGCTGTTCGCCGACGGACTGCTGCGCGCGAAAGGCGACGCCGCGCGGGGAGCCGGCGTCAGCGCCGGCGTGATTGACGGGTTGATCGACGAGGGCACGCTGGAGTCCGTGGTGCTCACGCCCGAGCCGGTGGCGCGGCCGCCCGATGCGGATTTCGCCAAGCCGGAGTTTGTGCTTACCCAACTCGCCGCCGCCGATGCGCTGCGCTTAACCGTCGACGAGGGCGGCTACACTGTCACGCTGCTCGACGGCGTCACCGGCTCCGGCAAGACCGCGGTCTATTTCGAGGGCGTCGCCGAGACAATCCGGCGCCAGCGGCAGTCGCTGATCCTGATGCCGGAGATCGCGCTCACCGCGCAGTTCCTCGACCGCTTCAGCGAGCGCTTCGGCACGCGTCCGGCGGAATGGCATTCGCAGTTGACGCCCCGCCTGCGTGCGCGCACCTGGGAGGCCGTGGCAGCAAACGAAGTCAGTGTCGTGGTCGGCGCCCGCTCGGCACTGTTCCTGCCTTACGCCGATCTCGGCCTTATTATTGTCGATGAAGAGCACGACCCGGCCTATAAGCAGGAGGACGGCGCCCACTACCACGCTCGCGACATGGCGGTGGTGCGGGCGCGGGCGGCGAAAATCCCGCTGGTGCTCGCCTCGGCGACACCGTCGGTGGAATCGGAAGTGAACGCGCGGCGCGGGCGCTACAAGCGCATCCATCTGCCGGAGCGTTTCGGCGGCCAGCTGATGCCCACGATCGCGGCGATCGACATGCGGCGCGATGGCCCGCCGCGCGGACGCTTCATCTCGCCCCGGCTCGCCGAAGCGATGCAGTTCTCGCTCGAGCGCGGCGAGCAGGCGCTGTTGTTTCTCAATCGGCGCGGCTACGCGCCGCTCACACTCTGCCGCGCTTGCGGTTTCCGTCTGCAATGTCCGAACTGCGACGCCTGGCTGGTCGACCATCGCTTCAAGCGGCGGCTAGTCTGCCACCACTGCGGCTTCAACATACCGCCGCCGGCGGAATGTCCGAACTGCCACGCCACCGACAGCTTCGCCGCCGTCGGCCCTGGCGTCGAGCGGCTGGAGCACGAGGCGGCCGAATTATTCTCGGGCGCGCGTATTCTGGTGCTGTCGAGTGACCTGGTGGAATCGGTCGAACGCCTGCGCGCCGAGCTCGACGATGTCGCGCAGGGACGCTTCGACATCGTGGTTGGCACGCAACTAGTCGCCAAAGGCCATCATTTCCCCAAGCTTAACCTGGTTGGCATCATCGATGCTGATCTCGGGCTCGGCAATGGCGATCCGCGCGCGGCCGAGCGCACCTTTCAGCTCTTGCATCAGGTGATCGGCCGCGCCGGCCGCGAGGAAGGGCACGGGCAGGGTCTCTTGCAGACGCACCAGCCCGAGCATCCGGTGATGAAGGCGCTGATCTCGGGCGACCGCGAGGCGTTCTATTCGACCGAGATCGAATTGCGCGAGCGCACCGGCTATCCGCCGTTCGGGCGGCTGGCCGGGCTGGTGATTTCCGCCAACGACCGCCACGCGGCGGAATCTTACGGCCGCTCGCTGGTCGCCTGCGCGCCGAAAGACGAGCAGGTGCGCGTGCTCGGTCCCGCCGAGGCGCCGATCGCGGTAGTGCGCGGTCGCCATCGCTTCCGACTCTTGGTTAAATCGCCGCGCGCGTTCGACCTGTCAGGTTATCTGCGCGAATGGCTCGCCGACGCGCCTAAGACGAAGGGCAGCGTACGGTTGGATGTGGACGTCGATCCGCAGAGTTTTTTCTAGGAACCTCATCCCTCAGGACGCGATCTCGCCCTCATCGTTCGAGACGCGTCGCTGCGCGATGCTCCTCACCATGGGGGCGTCTCACTCCGGCATCTCGGTGTGCTTCACATTCGGTTGCAGGAGCACGCAGGCGGCGGCGGAGAAGATCATCATGAAACCGATGATGTCGGGGATGGTCAGCCGTTCGCCGAGATAGATCACTGAGGCCGATACGCCGACCACCGGCACGATCAGCGAGCCGAGCGAGGCGGTGATTGCCGGCAGCCGGCCGATGATCGACCACCACAGGAAATGCGCGAGCCCGACACCGAACACGCCGACGAACAGCATCGCCAGCACGGTGTCGTTATTGACCGGCCATAAATGCGGAATGCCTTCGAATACCAAGGTGCCGGCGGCGATGAACAAGAGGCCGAACAGCAACTGCCAGGCAGCGTTGGCTAGGGGCTCGATCTTCACCTTGGCCCACTTGATATAAACCGTCGCCACGCACCAGCTCAGCGCGCAGCCGAGCGAATACAAGACGAAGATCGGGAATCCGCCGGTGAACAGCGGCCACAGCAGGATCGTCAGTCCCACCACGCACAGGCCGAAGGCGAGAATGCGGATGCGGTTGAGCTTTTCGCCCAGCACCAAGGTGCTCAGCATCACGGTCCAGATCGGCATCGAATAGGTGATGATGATTGCGCGGCTGGTCGCGCCGGAGAGCTGCGCGAAACCGGCGAGGATCTGAAACGCCGCCACGTTGAAGAACCCGGCGATCATGACATGCAGGTGCTCGCCGCGCGGGATTTTCAGGTTATGCCCGGTGATGATGGCGGCGGTGAACAGTGTGACCGCGCCGATGCCGGAGCCGACGACGCGCAGGCTCCAGGGCGTTACCTCGCGCAGAGCCACCGCGGCGGCAATCCAATTGAGGCCCCAGGCAAGCGCAAGCAGCAGCACCAGGATCTTCGCCACGCCGGCGGCATCCAGTTTGGCGTTGCTGTGCGGCATTGTGCGATCGACCCCGGCGGCGCGACGTCGCTCGCGGCGGCCCGCGTTCGAAGTGCGGCGCCAAGCTATAGCGGACGGTGGGAGCACGCGAGGCATCCCAGCGATGCAAATTTGCGCTCTCGCGGGCGGAGGCCCGCGCGGCGGCGCCGTTTTGACGCGCCGTGTTGCACCGCCGTTGCCCGTGTGTTAGCAACCCCTTGATTTCACGAGCGGCTCCCACGCCTTCCTCGTAAATCGGAATTTCTGTTTGATTCCAATGACTTGCGCCGACGGTCTGCGACGGCGCCCGGTCCGTGAAGTGTTTTTAGGAAACGAGCGTTCCCGTGGCAGGCAAAGACTCGATGATTTCCGGGATGGCGGGCCGTTACGCCACCGCCCTGTTCGATCTTGCGCTCGAGGAAAAGGCGGTCGACGCTGTCAGGAAAGACCTCGACAGCTTCGAGGAATTGATCGTCGGCAGCGACGATCTCAACCGACTGCTGCGCAGTCCGGTATTTGGTGCCGACGAACAGCTCAAGGCGCTGTCGGCGATCCTGGCCAAGGCCGAGATCAAGGGTCTGGCCGCCAATTTCCTCAAGGTGGTTGCCGTCAACCGCCGACTGTTCGCCACGCGGGACGTGATTCGCGCCTATCGCGCGCTGGTCGCCCGCCACAAGGGCGAGGTGAGCGCGCAGATCACCGTAGCCGAGAAGTTCAGCGAGAAGAATCTCAGTGCGCTCAAGAGCGCGCTCAAATCCGTCACCGGCGGGAAAGACATTGACATGGACGTCAAGATCGACCCTGCCATCATCGGCGGTCTGATCGTCAAGGTCGGCAGCCGCATGGTCGATAGTTCGCTCCGCACCAAGCTCAATTCGATGAAGTTCGCGATGAAAGAGGCACGCTGATGGATATCCGCGCCGCAGAAATTTCCAACATCCTGAAAGAGCAGATCAAGAACTTTGGCCAGGAAGCCGAAGTTTCCGAAGTTGGCCAGGTGCTTTCCGTCGGCGACGGCATCGCCCGCGTCTACGGTCTCGACAATGTGCAGGCCGGCGAAATGGTCGAGTTTGAGAACGGCGTGCGCGGCATGGCACTCAACCTCGAAACCGACAACGTCGGCATCGTGATCTTCGGCAACGACCGCGAGATCATCGAAGGCCAGACCGTCAAGCGCACTGGCGCCATCGTGGACGTACCGGTCGGCAAGGGCCTGCTCGGCCGCGTGGTCGACGCGCTTGGCAATCCGATCGACGGCAAGGGCCCGATAAAGGCCGAGAAGCGCGCCCGCGTGGACGTCAAGGCGCCCGGCATCATTCCGCGCAAGTCGGTGCACGAGCCGATGGCGACCGGTCTGAAGGCGATTGATTCATTGATTCCAATCGGCCGCGGCCAACGCGAGCTAATTATCGGCGATCGCCAGACTGGTAAATCGGCGATCATTCTCGACACGATTCTAAATCAAAAGCCGCTTAATGCGCAGCCCGACGAAAAGATTAAACTCTACTGCATTTATGTCGCCGTTGGGCAAAAGCGCTCTACCGTCGCACAATTCGTGAAGGTGTTGGAGGAACAGGGCGCGCTCGATTATTCGATCATCATCGCCGCAACCGCTTCTGATCCGGCGCCGATGCAGTACCTAGCGCCGTTTTCCGGCTGCACAATGGGTGAATACTTCCGTGACAACGGAATGCATGCAGTTATATTCTACGACGATCTATCCAAGCAGGCCGTCGCCTACCGCCAGATGTCGCTTTTGTTACGACGGCCGCCCGGCCGCGAGGCTTATCCCGGCGACGTGTTCTATTTGCACTCGCGGTTGCTCGAACGCGCGGCCAAGCTGAACGATGAAAATAAAGCTGGATCGCTGACCGCGCTGCCAGTGGTCGAAACACAGGCCAATGACGTATCAGCCTACATCCCGACCAACGTGATCTCCATCACCGACGGACAGATTTTCCTGGAGACCGACCTGTTCTATCAGGGCATCCGTCCGGCCGTGAACGTCGGCCTGTCGGTGTCGCGCGTCGGCTCCTCGGCGCAGACCAAGGCAATGAAGAAGGTTGCCGGCCGCATCAAGGGCGAGCTTGCGCAGTACCGTGAGATGGCCGCCTTCGCGCAGTTTGGCTCCGACCTAGATGCCACCACCCAGCGCCTGCTGGCGCGTGGTTCGCGGCTGACCGAGCTGCTGAAGCAACCCCAGTTCTCGCCGCTCAAGATGGAAGAGCAGGTCTGCGTCATCTATGCGGGCGTGCAAGGCTATCTTGACAAGTTCGAGGTCGCGCGCGTGCGCGGCTTCGAAGAGGGTCTGCTGACGCTTCTGCGCACCAAGCACACCGATTTGCTCGACTCGATCCGCAAGAGCGGCGATCTGTCCGACACCGACGCCGCCAAGCTCAAGGACGTGGTCGGCGGCTACGCCAAGACGTTCACCTGATAACGGGTAAGCGCAACAGGGAACGACCGGGACGAGTTCGACATGGCCAGCATCAAGGACATGCGCGTTCGCATCGCTGCGACCAAGGCGACGCAGAAGATTACTAAGGCCATGCAGATGGTGGCCGCCAGCAAGCTGCGCCGCGCGCAGCTGGCGGCGGAAGCCGCACGTCCCTATGCCGAGCGCATGGACCGCGTGCTCGGCAACATCGCGGCCGGCGTTGCGGGCAGCGATTCTGCCCCGCGGCTGCTCGCCGGCACTGGCAGCGACCAAGTGCATCTGCTGGTGGTCTGCACCGCCGAGCGCGGTCTGTGTGGCCCGTTCAATTCAGCGATCGTGCGGCTCGCGCGTGAGAAAGCCTTTGCGCTCATCGGCCAGGGCAAGGATGTCAAGATCCTCTGTGTCGGCCGTAAAGGTTACGAGCAGCTGCGCCGTCATTTCGAAAAGCAGATCGTCGAGACTATCGAATTGCGCGGCATCAAGCAGATAGGCTACGCGCAGGCGCAGATGATCGCCGACAAGATCATAGCGCGCTTCGACCGCAACGAATTTGACGTCTGCATGGTGTTCTTCTCGCGCTTCAAGTCGGTGATGGCACAGATTCCGACCGCCCAGCAGATCATTCCGCCAGTGTTCACGCCGGTGCCGAAGGATGCCGGCCCGGCGGCGGCTTACGAGTACGAGCCGGAGGAAGAGGAAATCCTCGCCGACCTGCTGCCGCGCAATCTGTCGGTACAGATGTTCCGCGCGCTTCTGGAAAACGCTGCCTCGGAACAGGGCGCCCGGATGAGCGCGATGGACAGTGCCACTCGCAACGCTGGCGAGATGATCCGCAAACAGACGCTGACTTACAACCGCACCCGCCAGGCGATCATCACCAAGGAGTTGATCGAAATTATCTCCGGCGCCGAGGCGCTCTAATCAACGAACGAGGACGATATGGCCACCCCGCAGAACGCAGTCGGAAAAATCACCCAGGTCATCGGCGCCGTCGTCGACGTGCAATTCGAGGGCGAGTTGCCGCAGATCCTCAACGCGCTGGAGACCACCAACCAGGGTAACCGCTTAGTGCTCGAGGTCGCACAGCATCTCGGCGAGACGACTGTGCGTACCGTCGCGATGGACTCCTCGGAAGGCTTGGTACGCGGGCAGGAAGTTACCGACACCGGCCAGCCGATCGCGGTGCCGGTTGGACCGGAGTTGCTCGGCCGCATCATCAACGTGATCGGCGATCCGGTTGATGAATCCGGCCCGGTGAAGACCAAGGCCAAGCGCGCCATCCATCAGGACGCACCGACTTACACTGACCAGTCGACCGAGGCGCAGATCCTGGTCACCGGCATCAAGGTCGTGGACTTGCTGGCGCCGTACGCCAAAGGCGGCAAGGTCGGCCTGTTCGGCGGCGCCGGCGTCGGCAAGACCGTGCTGATCATGGAACTGATCAACAACGTCGCCAAGGCGCACGGCGGCTATTCGGTGTTTGCCGGCGTGGGCGAGCGCACGCGCGAGGGCAACGACCTCTATCACGAGATGATCGAGTCGGGCGTCAACAAGGACCCGAAAAAGGGCTCGGTCGAGGGCTCGAAATGCGCGCTGGTCTACGGGCAGATGAACGAACCGCCGGGCGCGCGCGCTCGCGTTGGCCTGTCCGGCCTGACGGTCGCCGAGTATTTCCGCGACCAGGGCCAGGACGTGCTGTTCTTTGTCGACAACATCTTCCGCTTCACGCAGGCCGGCTCGGAAGTGTCGGCGTTGCTCGGCCGCATCCCGTCAGCGGTGGGGTATCAGCCGACGCTCGCCACA
>Ga0207777_1000315_pt1 | contig 12998 bp, 9 predicted proteins | sample LuqExpMetageno35_FD_187793 | JGI IMG/M metagenome (GOLD analysis project Ga0207777, IMG submission 187793) | Tropical forest soil microbial communities from Luquillo Experimental Forest, Puerto Rico - Sample 35 (SPAdes) | ecosystem: Environmental > Terrestrial > Soil > Tropical forest ...
TGCGGCCGCCGATGGCGTCATAAACGCAACGCCGGTCGGCATGCATGGCTTTCCGGGTAATCCGATTCCGGTTTCAACCTTACGCTCGGACCATTGGACCGCCGACGTCATTTATACGCCGATCGAAACCGCGTTCATCAAGGCCGCGACCGCCAAGGGCGCCCGCATCCTGACCGGCGGCGGGATGTGCGTGCATCAGGCGGCCGAGGCATTTCGGCTGTTCGTTGGCATCGAGCCGGATGTTGCGCGCATGAACCGTACCTTTGCCACGGCGCTCGCCGCGCGTGACGCGGCAATGGCGGAGCCGATTTAAGCTGGGGCTGGAAAACCGGAGAACGATACAATGAAGACGTCCATTGCCACAGTTTGCCTGAGCGGAGGCTTGAGCGAAAAACTGCAAGCGATCGCCGCCGCGGGATTTCGCGGCGTCGAAATCTTTGAAAACGATCTGCTGTCGTATAACGGCGCGCCGGCTGACGTCGCCAGGGAAATGGCCGATCTGGGTTTGAAGGCGATTACGTTTCAGCCGTTTCGTGATTTCGAAGGCATGCCAGCGCCGCAACGGCAACGCACGTTTGATCGCGCCGAGCGCAAATTTGATCTCATGCAAGAACTCGGCTGCGATCTTCTTATGGTTTGCAGCAATGTATCACCGGACTCGCTCGGCGGTATCGACCGCGCTGCCGCCGACTTCCAGCAACTTGGCGAACAAGCAGCTAGACGCGGGCTGCGAGTTGGTTTTGAGGCACTGGCATGGGGGAGCCACATTAGCGACTACCGCGACGCCTGGGAGGTCGTGCGGCGCGCCGACCACCCAGCTATCGGCCTGGTGCTCGACACCTTCCACACTTATGCGCGCAAGACCGATCTCAAGCCGTTGCGCTCAATTCCCGGCGACCGCATCTTCCTAGTACAGCTTGCCGATGCGCCCTGGCTCGACATGGACGTGTTGTCCTGGAGCCGCCATTTCCGGTGTTTTCCGGGGCAGGGCGACATGCCGATCATTGAATTCATGCAGGCGCTGCAGGCCACCGGTTACGACGGCGCGCTGTCGCTTGAGATTTTCAATGATCAGTTCCGCGCCGGATCGCCGCGCTCGGTCGCGGTCGATGGTCAGCGTTCACTGGTCTATCTCATGGACCAGTTGCGCGAAAAAGACGGCACGACCGCGCGCGAATTTCCGGCCTTGCCGCCCCGTTCCAAGTGCCTGGGCGTTGAGTTTATCGAGTTTGCCGTCGACGACCGCGTGGCCGACGAACTGGCGCTGTTTCTCTCCGGTCTCGGCTTTCATCACGTGGCGCAGCACAAATCGAAAGCGGTGTCGCGTTGGACGCAAGGCTCGATCAACTTAGTCATTAATAAGGAAAAGGAAGGCTTCGCGCATTCGCATTACATCACGCACGGACCGTCGGTTTGCGCCATCGGTCTTAAGGTCCAAAGTGCCGCTCAGACGCTCGATCGCGCCGAAAAACTGCGCGATACACCATTCCGCCAAAAGGTTGGGCCGGGCGAACTCGAAATCCCGGCCGTGCGCGGAGTCGGCGGCAGCTTGCTTTATTTCCTCGATCCGACCAGCAAACTGGCTTCAGTCTGGGAGATCGAATTCGACCGCACCAGACCGGAGGGCAAATGCACCGAAGCCGGACTCACGGTGGTCGATCACATCTCGCAGTCGATGCACTACGAGGACATGCTGTCGTGGCTGTTATTTTACACGTCGTTGCTCGACGTTCGAAAAACGCCGCAGATCGACATCACCGATCCCGGAGGGATCGTGCGCAGTCAGGTGGTCGAGACGGCCGACGGGGCGCTGCGAATTGCGCTGAATGCTTCGCAAAGCCCGCGTACGCAGTCGTCGCGATTTCTGTACGAATATTTTGGCTCGGGTGTTCAGCATATCGCATTTTCCACCGACGACATAGTGGCGACGGTCACCCGACTAAAATCGAACGGCGTAGCAATCCTGAATATTCCGGAAAACTACTACGACGACCTTGAAGCGCGCGTCGATCTTCCCGTCGAACGGCTGAAGGTGTTCAAGGCCAACAATATTTTGTACGATAAGGACGGCGACGGCGAATATCTGCAGGTTTATACCCAAAGCTTCAAGGACCTGTTCTTTTTCGAGATCGTCGAGCGCCGAGGCTATAAAGGTTTCGGCGCCATTAATGCGCCGATTCGTCTGAACGCGCAGTCGCGGCTAACGCGTAGTACGGCAGCCTGACAGCGGTGCAACGCTTACGCATAGCGGTGGCTGGCGCCGGCGCCATCGGGCGGCGCCACATCGATCTTGTTTTGCAGGAGCGCGGCTGCGAATTGGCAGCGATCGTTGACCCGGCGACCAGCGCAAAGGAGATCGCTAGCAAGACCGGCGTTCCGCTGTTTTCATCGCTCATCGAACTGCTCGCGCGCGAACGGCCGGACGGCATTATTCTCGCCACACCCAATAGCCTGCATCTTGCGCAGGGGATGGCCTCCATTGCCGCCGGCATCCCGGCTCTGATCGAAAAACCGATTGCGGATACAGTCGAGGCGGGCCAACAACTGTGCGAGGCGGCGGAGCGTGCGAAGGTAGCGCTCATGACCGGCCATCACCGTCAATACAGTCCAATCATGGCGAAAGCCGTCGAGATCGTGCGCAATGGCCGGCTTGGGCGGCTGGTTGCCGTCGTCGGAACCGCGATGTTCTACAAGCCTGATAAATATTTCAATGATGGTCCTTGGCGCAGGCAGCCGGGCGGCGGTCCGATCCTGATCAACCTCATTCATGAAATTGGAAATCTTCGCGCGCTATGCGGCGAGATCGCCGCCGTTCAAGCCATGGCGTCGCAATCAGCCCGTGGCTTTCCCGTAGAAGACACTGCTGCCATCAGTTTACGGTTCGCAAATGGTGCGTTGGGAACATTCATGCTGTCCGACACAGCCGGCTCGGCGCGAAGTTGGGAACAAACGTCGCAGGAGGACAAGAATTATTCGAACTATCCGGACGAAGATTGTTACGTCGTCGCCGGCACCGATGGATCGCTCGCTATTCCGACTATGCGGTTGAGGACCTATGCCAATAAAGCCGACCGGTCGTGGTATAAACCATTCCGGAGCGAAACAGTTGAGATTGAACGCGCCGATCCGCTGCAACGACAGCTTGAGAATTTTTGCGCTGTGATCCGCGGCGAGGCCGAGCCGGTCGTCACGGCACGCGAGGGCGTGCAGAATTTACGTGTAATTGACGCGATCACGCGAGCCGCCCGCGACGGGGTCGCCATTTCGCTTTGACCGTAGAATGAGTTGGCCTGCAAACCAACTCTGACCGTTACACATTTGTACGGACGGTTCTAGGAGCCAAGTGCTTGTAGTCTTGTACCTATGTGCTGGTGCCGGCGGAGGAATTTGAACCCTCGACCACCCGCCTACGAATTGAGAATTCGGAATGTTTAGCAACTTCGTCGCAGTGCAACGCGGTACGTCGCAATGCGCGTCAGAACGGGCTTCTCAAAAGATCAAGTATTTGTTTCATAAGTGTACTCCAGCCTACCGTAGTGAACTCCGGCGAACTACGTTTGAGGCGGAAGACTGTAACCACGAGGTAACCCGAAATGTTACGGCGGCGATTAACGTCGGCTTTCAGGGTTAAACCGGACATGACGCGGACATTGCAGAATGTTCGCTGATGACCGATGCTGTTGAAAAAGTCCTCTGCGACCAGCGGGTGCGCAACTTTTGAATTCGGGCGGATGGGTTCTTGAATCGATATTGCGCGTCACGTGCCGTTCTTGAGTCAATGTTGCTCGGTCGGCCCCTAAAAATCTTTTTTCAACAGTATCGACCTATACCAGACATCGCAAAACCAACGCGTTGACTAGGAACGGTCATTTCGGCGACGTTCCATATGATGATGTCGTCGGCCGCGAGACTTACTCCCATCCCGATCGTCGATGTTCGGGACGACGGGCCCGTTCGCCACGCTACCGAAGGCCACGCGCGGGCGAGGGCGCTACGCGACAAATGCGTTGATTGGTTGCCGTGCGTCGCGGCGAGCCTGCTGCCGGCCATGGACGCGGTGACTCGCCGCTGGCTACTGCGATCGGGTTCGCCTTATGTGGCGGAGGTCCACGCCATTGCGACCGAACTCCGCTTTCCCGGCATCTGGTTTCTCAACGGCTGCTATCAGTGGGGTTGCACCGCGCTCGCCACCGAACAAGGCGGCGCGCCGTGGCTTGTGCGGACGCTCGATTGGCCGTTTCCGGGGCTCGGCCATCACCTGGAAATGGTGCGGATGCGGGGCGCCGCTGGCGATTTCGACAACGTGACTTGGCCGGGCTATGTCGGAGTTCTGACGGCGTCGGCGCCAGGACGTTTCGCCGCCTGTATCAACCAGGCTCCGATGTGGCGGCGCACCCGACGGCCCTGGCTGCGACCCTGTGACATTGCCTTGAATGCGCGGCAGACATGGGGGATCCGCTCCATTCCGCCCGACCATCTGCTGCGAGAGGTGTTCGAGACCTGCAAGACCTTCTGCGAAGCGAAGCATCGCCTGGAGACGACGCCGATCGCCCGTCCTGTAATCTACACATTGGTCGGCTGTTATCATGGTGAGCGGTGCGTAATCGAGCGTACGCAAGACGGCTTCGCCAGCCGCGACCACGATACCGGAGCCGCAAACGACTGGTTGCGAAGCCGGCCGCCTTGGGAAGCACGCGTGGGTGCTGACGTCCTTTTCACACGCACCTTCGACGAAGCGGCCGAGAACAGTCGCACAAGACTCGACTACCTTGCGGCCTGGCCCGGTCTCTTCGGTGGAGGATTCGAGTGGGTATCGCCGCCGGTACTCAATTCACAGACCCGGGTCGCGGTTGAGATGTCTCCAGCAACCGGCTTGCTCCGGGCGGTCGGCTACGAACAGGCCGAAGGCCAGGAAATGCCGGAGCCGGTAACCCTGACCTGCGAACTGGCGGCAGCCGGCTGAAGCTCGCCGCAACGCGGACGAAGTGATCGAATGGGTCGCAGGATGTCCACTTGTGGCACAAAGCGGCAACTCAGCCGCACTTGCCACGCTTCCACTTTTTGCCTCAGGTCTCGGCGCGTTGGGTCTGCTCAGCTGGCGCAGGAAACGGAAGGTTCAAGCAGCGGCCTAATCAAAACATCTGATCGGATTTCGCAGAGACCGCCGCGAGGCGGTCTTTCTGTTTGCGCCGTGGTAGCGATTGGCACATCGCTGCCCTAGCGCTTTGACGGCGAGACGCTGATCGATCCTAGGTCGTCCCGCCAGAAAACATTAAGAAATTTATGCGTTGATCGTGATGGAGAATATTAGACCAAGCAAATATGCAACAACAGTTGATACTATTGTTTTGCGTTCTGTTCGCTCTGTTTATGGGGTGGTCGCTTTTCAATGCGTGGAATACTGGAAGTATTAGCAGTCGCGGCTGGACGTTTCAAAAAGACGAAAATCCATTTGGCTTTTGGTTCGTTGCACTAATCGATTTTGGCATTTTCCTTGGCAGCCTATGGTTCGCGTTGCACACGCTCGGTTTGGTTGGTGATCTTCCAACCTCTATGGCAATACAACTACCCCGTTTGCATTGACTGGTTGGCGCAGGAAGCCGAGGACTGCCGCAGCAGCCTGATAAAAAATCCGATCGGATTTCGGAGAGGTCGGCGGTTTTTCTGTTCGCCGTGCGCGTGTACAGAGGCAATGGTGACAGGCTCGGGTGCTTGTGTCATCCAATGCAAGTCCTTCACCGAGGAATACGACGCCGAAAATTGCTCGTGCCCCTGCGCCAATTCTATCGGACGCCGAGTCCCACCTCAGTTCCGTTAATTGTAGTCAATGGTTAGGGTAGGTGCACCTGTAACCACGAGATAACCGCGGCTTCCGACTTCAGTGCGGCGACCTTCAATATGACCGTCGCCGCGTCTCCCGCTTGCACGGGAATACGCTCTGCAGTGCTCTCGTTTAAATTTTTATGATTTGGAAGTCTGGTGCCGGCGGAGGGATTTGAACCCCCGACCACCCGCTTACGAAGCGGATGCTCTACCGCTGAGCTACGCCGGCTAGGTTGCGCGAACTGATATCGGCGTAAGACTGGAATAGCAAGCTACTAGCGGAACAACTGCATAAACCGGTGCCAGGCGTCACGCGGCGGTGGCGGAGTGGGCTCCTGCACGGGCTCGGCGTCGAGACCGAGATCCGGGCCGGGATCGTCGGGCACGCGCACCAACGGAATCACCGGCTCGACCGGCTTGGCCTTGGCAGCCGGCTTGCCAGTCGGTTTGTTTGGCGAATTCTGGGCCTTGCGTATTGGCTGCTCCGGCTCAGCTTCCGGCATGAGCCGCGGCTTGGGTTCGGGCGGCGGGGCCATTTCGATCACCGGCCGCCTGACGCCGAGCTCGGCCAGCGGCAGCTTCCATTGAAAGCCGTCGAGCCGTCCGTTGGGCGAGACTGGCAGCCAGCGTTCGGACACCACACCATCCGCGGTCCACACCGGATCACCGGAGGCACGCATAGCTCGCGCCATCCATTCACGCACACGACCCTCGTCACCGTGCTCGGCCTCTTCGATCTCCGCCATCACGGTGGCAACGCGGCGGGTAGGTGCCGAAAGGTACGGCGCCAGCGCCGCCCGCGCAGCAGCGAATTCGCGCGCATCGAGCGCGGCGCGCGCCACGGCGAGCGCGCCCTCGAGCTGACCTGGCAGCTTGGCGGCAAGTTTCTGTACGCGCGTCAGACGCTCGCGCGCGCTGTCGCCGAAACGCAAGTTGGCATATGCCTCCGCTATGTCGGGATGAGGGTTGATCGTCCACGCCGCTTCCAGGATCTTGCGTGCCTTGCGATGCTCGCTAGACTCGGCAAGTCGCCGGCCAGCGAGCGCCGCCGCCGGAACCAGATCGGGCGCAAGCTTGACCGCCTCCAGCACGGCGGTGCGGGAAACATCGCGATCGAGCTCGTCCAGCGCCTGCGCGCGGGCGGTGAGCAGCACCGCGCGCTTACGGCGATAATCCGGCTTCTCGAGCGCGCCCTTCATATGCTCAAGCGCGTCAAGCGCACCGGCCCAGTCAGCGGCGGCGCAGCGATCGTCGAGCACCGCCTGCCCGGCCCACGTCAGCGACGGCTGCGCCTTGGCGGCGCGCTCGGCAACGGCACGCGCGGCCGGCGCGTCGCCGCGGCGCTGCGCCTCGATGTAAAGACCGCGCAAACCGAACAGCTTAGTGTCGTCGCGCTCGGCCATGGCGCGGAACGCGCGCTCGGCCGCCACGCGATCGCCGGTCATCTGCGCCGACTGCGCGTTGAGCAGCAGCGTGAGCGGATCGCCCGCCGATAGCCGCGCAGCTTCGTCGGCGGCTTTGCGTGCGACCCGCAGGTCGCCGGCGCCGACCGCGATCAGCCCGCGCGTGATGGCGAGATAACCTTTGACGGCGCGGCGATGGCGGAAGAACAACGAGACCTGTTCGGGCGAGCGCAGAATGCCGCTCAGGATCGACCACAGCAGGATAGCGATCAGGATGAGCGCAGCGATTGCGAGCGCGGCCATCATCAGCGAGGTCTCGATGTGGTAGCCGAGCCAGGTAATGACGATATCGCCGGGACGGTCAGCGAACCAAACAAAGCCCGCCGCGATCACCGCGACCGCCAATAAGAAGATGACGAGGCGGATCATCTTAGCCCTCACCGCCGGCCGAGCGTGCGCGCCGCATCGGCAGCGAACTGCCGCGACGTGGCACGCGCCGCCTCGCGCGCCTTGGCCTTATTGATCCAGAGCTGCGACGTCGAGCGCACCGTGTCGGGCATATCGGGATTAATGAGTCTGCCGAGGTCGGCGATCGCCGCCGGAATATCGGCCTTGGCGGCCGCGACTTCGAGCCGCGCCAACACCGTGGACGGATCGTCACCCGGCGGCGCATCGACCGGACGGATGCGCACCAGCTTGCCGGCATTAGCTTGCAGGCGCTCGAGAAAATTGCCAGAGGGCTGCGCGTCCTTGACCAGCGCGGGCAGCAGCGCGCGCAGATCCTGCGCCAGCGCCTGCGCGCTCGGTACACCGCTGCTCGCGAACGCGGCGAGCGGCGTTATCATCTTGTCGTCGGCGCCGAGCGATCGCGCTTGCGCCAGCTCGGCGGCGAACGGCGTGCCACTCTCCACCGCATCGCGAAGCGCCGCCGCAGCCATAGCGAGCCGCGTCGTGTCGTCAGCGGCCGCATTCTTCGCGATATCATCGCGCGCGGTCCGTGCCGATTGCTCGAGCGCGGCGACCCGCTTCTGGACGGCGTCGAGCTCGCTCGCGGAGATTCCTGGCGCCGCGCTCCTCGCAGCGTCCTGCAGGCTCGCACGCAATTCGCTCACCGCTTTTTCCGCCGCCTCGGCGCGCTCGCGCGCTTGCGCAGTGGTGATGGTGATATCGTCATTACGTCGGTTGAGCGCGCTGAGCGCGGCGCTGAGCGCCTTAATGGCGTTGTCTGTGGCGGTAACACGCTCGTTCAGGCTTGGATCATTGGCGGAAAGCTTTGCCAGCGTGTCTTCGATTTTGCTGACGCGCTGGCCGATCGCGTCGAGCGCTTCGCTGTTCAAGGCGGCAGGCGGACGTCTCTGCAGATCGTGCACTTGCATTTCTAGACCGCTGACGCGCGCGCGCATGGCTGTCGAGCCGGCATAGCGGATCGGCACCATGCCGGTGAGCCAGAGCGCAAATAGGAGAATGGCGGTGAAGGCCGCGCCGGCAATGCCAGCGGCGAGCGCCGGACCGCTGAACAAGCGGCCAGGCGCCTGGCGGGATTCGTCATCCGTTGCACCCTTATCGGTTGGCGGCGGCTCGGCCGGCGGCTCGGGCGCGGCTTCGCTCGCCGCGGGCGCCGGCGTCACGTCGGTGGCGGAGAGATCGATGGTCGGCGCTGCGCGCTTGCCGCGGCGGGCAGCTTCTCCCGGCCCTGTGCGCTTATCTGCCATACGCGGGTCCTTGGCGAATCGGCCCTTTGCCCGAGGGAATAACGCAAATGGCGCGAGCGTGCCAATTCTAGGGTGTCAGACGCTTACTAGATCAATCAATGCGGCTTCATCAGGGCGCGCGGCGACGACGACGCTTCGGGCGCCGGCTTTACTGAGTGGCGCGGCGATCTGCGCCGACAGGCAGAGATGGCGCGGCGCCAGCGCCTGTTCCGTGATGCCAGCCGCCGCTGCGCCGGAGAGGTAATTGTCGGCGCTCCGCTTAGAGAAATGCAGCACCGCGTCGATCTCACCGGCCTTCAGCGCAGCAATCAGCGCGGACGGATATGGCGCGGTGACGGCGCGATAGATCACGCGCATCTCGGCGGCGATGCGGTGCGCGGCGAGCCCGCCGATCAGGTCGGCGGCGCGATCCTCGCCGGCGAGATAAAGCAGCGGCCCCTTGGCGTCGGTGTGACGCTCGGCGATCAACCTCACCAGATCGCGGACGTCGCCGCCGGCCGAAGTGACGTCGGCAAATCCCGCCGCCCGCGCGGCCTCGGCGCTGCGGCGGCCGACTACATAGGCCGGCAGGTTGATCAAAGCCGCGCGCGCAGCGTGCTTGGCGATGGCGGCCGGCGCATTCGCGCTGGTGATAATGACCGCTGCCCAGCCACTGCCGAGATCGGCGGCGACCGGCTCGACCCGCATCAGCGGCGCGACCAGCACCTGATGGCCGCGCGCGCGTAATGTCGCCGCGGTGCGTTCACCATCAGCCTGCGGGCGAGTGACGGCGAGGCGCATGGGATCAGTCGAAAAATCCGGGACCGGCAAGCCGCCTGAGTTCGTGGCCGCCTTCGGCGCCGATCTTGATCGCATCATTGCTGCTGCCAGCGCAGGCGATGTCGTGCGCGGCCTTGCCGTCCGGCCGCGCGATTAGCCCGCGGAACCGCAATGCATCGCCGGCAAGCGACGCGTGTCCCGCGATCGGCGTCTTGCAGGAGCCATCGAGCACAGCGAGGAACGCGCGCTCGCAGGCAATCGCGGTGAATGTATCGGCATGATTGATGCGGGCGAGGATCGCGCGTGTGCGCTCGTCGTTCTCGCGCGCCTCGATTCCGATGGCGCCCTGTGCCACGGCGGGCAGAAATTCGTCCGCACTCATGATCGTGGTGCCGCGATCGGCAAGACCGAGCCGCTTCAGGCCGGCGAGCGCCAGGATCGTTGCGTCAACTTCGCCCTCGGCGAGCTTGCGCAGCCGCGTCTCCACATTGCCGCGCAGAGCAACCACTTTCAGGTCCGGGCGCGCGCGCTTGGCGATCGCCTGCCGGCGCAGCGAGGCGGTACCCAGCACCGCGCCATGCGGCAATTCAGCGAACGACTTGCCTTTGTGGCTGACGAACACGTCGCGCGGATCTTCGCGCTCCAGGCAGGCCGTCAGCACTAGCCCCGGTTGCGAAAAGGTCGGCATGTCCTTGGCGGAATGCACCGCTAAGTCGATGCGGCCGTCAAGCAGGGCTTCCTCTATCTCCTTGGTGAAAAGGCCTTTGCCGCCGACCTCGGCAAGCGGCCGGTCCTGGATGGTATCCCCGGAGGTGCGGATGATCGTGAGCTCGATGGCATCCTCCGAAACGCCGAGCACCACGGACAGTCGGGCGCGCACGGTCCGCGCTTGGACCAGGGCGAGCGGGCTGCCGCGCGTACCGACGCGCAGAATGGGTGTGGATTGCGCCATGGAACCTCTCGATGCTAGGGCGTCTTTTAGAGCACCCTTTCCGGAAAAGGGAGGGTCGGCTCTCCTGAACCCCGGGGTTGCAGTGCCAATGATCATCCTCGGCATCGAGACGACCTGCGACGAAACCGCGGCGGCGGTGGTCGAGCGCAATGATCGGGGCCGCGGCCGAATCCTGTCCAATATCGTGCTCAGCCAGGTCAGCGAGCACGCCGCCTTCGGCGGGGTGGTGCCGGAGATCGCTGCGCGCGCCCATGTCGAGGCACTGGACCTCATCATCGGCAGCGCCATGGCGCAGGCCGGTTGCAGCTACGACCACATTGACGGCGTTGCCGCCGCCGCTGGGCCCGGGCTGATCGGCGGCGTCATCGTCGGGCTGACCACGGCCAAGGCGATCGCGCTGGTCAGGAACAAGCCGCTGATTGCGGTCAATCATCTGGAAGCGCACGCGCTCACCGCGCGGCTGACCGACGCCACGCCATTCCCCTATTGCCTGTTCCTCGCCTCCGGCGGCCACACCCAAGTGGTGGCGGTGCGCGCGGTCGGCGATTACGTACGTCTCGGCACCACGATGGACGACGCCATCGGCGAGGCCTTCGACAAGACTGCCAAGCTGTTGGGGCTCGGCTATCCGGGCGGACCGCAGGTCGAGAAGGAGGCCGCGCGCGGAAATGCCACCCGCTTCGCACTGCCTCGCCCGATGCAGGGTCGCAAGGACGCCGACTTCTCGCTGTCGGGCCTGAAGACCGCGCTGCGGCTGGAGGCGGAAAAAATTGCCCCGCTCACCGACCAGGACGTCTCGGACTTGTGTGCCTCATTCCAGCAGGCGGTGGTCGACGTCGTACTCGACCGGCTGCGAGCGGGCCTACGGCTGTTCCGCGCCAACTACGGAGCGCCGAGCGCGCTAGTCGCTGCCGGCGGCGTCGCCGCCAACCAGGCGATCCGCAAGGTGCTGCAACGGCTCGCGTTCGAGGTCGGCACCACGCTAGTAGCACCGCCGCTCGAGCTGTGCACCGACAATGGCGCCATGATCGCCTGGGCCGGCGCCGAGCGGCTGGCGCTCGGCTACACTGACGCGCTCGACATTGCGCCGCGCGCGCGCTGGCCACTCGACGAGATTGCGGCGGCCAAGGGCAAGCTGCTACGCACCGCGGCCTTCAAATGACCATTCAACGCATCTCAGTGCTCGGCGGCGGCGCCTGGGGAACGGCGCTGGCGCAGACCTGCGCGCGCGCCGGCCGCGACGTTAGCTTATGGGAGTTCGATGCCGGCAACGCCCAACATCTTGCGGCAAAACGCGAGAGCCGTTTCCTGCCCGGTGTGCAGCTGGAGCAATCAATCAAAATGACGCGCGAGCTGAGCGAAGCTGCGCAGGCGGACGCCATCCTGCTAGTGGTTCCTGCGCAGGCGATGCGCTCGGTCGTCAGCGCACTTGCTAAATCGATTTCCGCCACGACGCCATTGATCGCCTGTGCCAAGGGCATCGAGCGCGGCACGCATAAATTCATGACCGAGATCATCGCCGAATGCGCGTCGCAAGCGACGCCGGCGATTTTGTCGGGTCCGAGCTTCGCCGCCGACGTCGCGCGCGGACTGCCAACCGCGGTGACCATCGCGGCGCCGGACGCCGCGCTCGCGCGGGCGCTGGCGCATGCGATCAATTCCGGCACATTCCGGCCTTATCATTCCACCGATATCCGCGGGGTCGAGCTCGGTGGTGCCACCAAAAATGTACTCGCCATCGCGGCCGGCATCGTCACCGGTCGCGGGTTGGGCGCCAGCGCGCTCGCGGCGATGACCACGCGCGGCTTCGCCGAGCTGGTGCGATTCGGCAAGGCGTTCGGCGCCAAGACCGAGACCATGATGGGCCTGTCCGGTCTCGGCGATCTGATCCTCACCTGCGGCACGCCGCAATCACGCAACTTCTCTTGCGGCGTCGCGTTGGGCAAAGGCGAGACGCCAGACACCGCCGCGCGCGGGAAGCTCGCCGAAGGCGTGTTCACGGCGCCGGTGCTCTTGGAGATGGCGCGCGTGAAGAACGTGGAGATGCCGATCTCGGCCGCGGTCGCCGCCGTGCTGGCGCAGACGATTAGCGTGGACGCGGCCATCGAGTCGCTGCTGACGCGGCCGCTGAAGTCGGAAGCGTGACATGGCCTACTGGCTGATGAAATCCGAGCCCGATGCCTGGTCTTGGGACGAACAGATCCAGGCGGGCAGCAAGGGCACAGCCTGGACCGGCGTGCGCAATCATGCAGCCAAGCTCAATTTGATGAAGATGGCGAAAGGCGACCGCGCGTTCTTCTATCACTCCAATGTTGGCAAGCAAATAGTCGGCATCGTTGAAATCATCCG
>Ga0207777_1000319_pt1 | contig 12927 bp, 7 predicted proteins | sample LuqExpMetageno35_FD_187793 | JGI IMG/M metagenome (GOLD analysis project Ga0207777, IMG submission 187793) | Tropical forest soil microbial communities from Luquillo Experimental Forest, Puerto Rico - Sample 35 (SPAdes) | ecosystem: Environmental > Terrestrial > Soil > Tropical forest ...
GGGTGGATGGCTTCTTCGAAGTTTTTGCTACCACGGTAATCGCGTTCTTCTTCACTAGATTGGGTCTGATCCAGCCGGTCTTCGCGGCAAAGGCAGCATTGCTTTCGGCGACGATCTTTCTGGCCGGAGGAATCATCGGGACTTGTCATCACCTCTATTTTTCCGGGACACCAACGGTGGCGCTGGCCTTCGGATCGGTTTTCAGCGCGCTGGAGGTGGTGCCGCTGACCATGGTGGCCTACGGCGCGATCGACGATCTACGTCGCGGAAAACTGACGGCGTGGGCTGCGCGATACAAATGGCCCATCTATTTCTTTGTCGCGGTGGCTTTTTGGAACATGGTCGGAGCCGGACTATTCGGGTTCATGATCAATCCGCCGATCGCGCTCTATTTCATGCAGGGGCTAAACACAACCCCGCTGCATGGGCACGCAGCGCTTTTCGGAGTGTATGGGATGCTGGGCATCGGATTGATGCTCGTTTGTCTTAGGGCAATGAGTCCGGACGCGCGATGGAGAGAAAACTGGTTAAAGACCAGCTTCTGGTTGATGAACACGGGATTGTTCTCCATGTGTGTCGGCAGCCTGTTGCCCGTGGGGCTCATGCAGACGTGGGCCTCGGTCAATCACGGTTATTGGTACGCACGAAGCGCGGAATTTCTGGGTTCGCCAATCATGCAGACGTTCCGTTGGATGCGCCTGCCCGGCGACATGCTTTTCGCGCTTGGTTCGTTCATTCTGGTTGCGTTTGTGTTCACGCTGCCGTCGCGGAGAGTGCGGCGCGAATTAGTCAACGCAGAACCGCAGGCGGTGCCCGCGGGCGACTGAGACCTGCAGGTTGGCGCACGAGGCTGCCACGGGCGGAATTTACACTCTGTCCGGCGCGGCCTATGTGCCTTGGAACAGATTGCGGAAGGCGAAGAAGAGCAGGCCGGATAGCATCATGGCGGCGGGCAGGGTCAGGATCCAGGCCAGCGCCAGGTTGCGGACAGTGCTCATCTGCAAGCCGGAGTGGTTGGCTAGCATCGTGCCAGCCACGCCGGAAGACAAGACGTGGGTGGTGCTCACCGGCAAGCCCAGGCCATCGGCGGCGCCGATTGTCGCCATCGCTGTAATTTCGGCGGCGGCGCCTTGGGCGTAGGTCAAGTGGCTCTTGCCAATTTTCTCGCCGACGGTGACGACGATGCGCTTCCAGCCGACCATGGTGCCCAATCCAAGGGCCAGGGCTACGGCAACCTTCACCCAGAGCGGAATGAACCGGGTGGCCTTGTCAATGTGGCCCTTATAGTTCTTCAAGACGGCCGCGTCGGCGGCGGCGAATTTCGGCTTCTCGGACTTTTGCATCAGGCGCAATGCTTCGCTGACCAAATACATATCATTGCGGAAGTTGCGCACGTGTTCGCGGGGGACGCTGGCTAGTTCTTTGAATTGCGCCATTTCCGTGCCGATGTCGTTGATGAGAACCCGCAGGGCCAGCATGGTGTTGGGCTTGAATTCCTTGGTGCGGATGTAATCAGTCACATCATCGCGAGGATCACCGACCACGGCGGAGGACTCGACGTACTTGCCGACCGTGTCGGCGGCCATGTGAGAAACGGCAATGAAATCCTGTGACTGCCTTGCGGTGACGGCGTGGTTCAGGGCGTAGGTGGTGGGGACGGTGCCGATCAGAATGAGCATGATTAAGCCCATGCCTTTTTGGCCGTCGTTAGAACCGTGAAAGAAGCTGACACCCGTGCAGGTGAGAATCAGCAACCCACGAATCCACCACGGCGGCGGCTCATCACCCTTGGGAGCTTCGTAAAGAGCCTTGTCTTTGATGATGGCTTTGACGAGCATGAGCAGGAGAAACGCGAGGACGAAGCCGAAGATCGGGGAGAGCAGCAGGGATTTACCAATCTTGGCGGCCTGCGCCCAGTCGACGCCGCTGGTTCCGGATCTTGCACTCATCAACTGGTTGGCGATGCCCACGCCGATGATGGAGCCGATCAGGGTGTGCGAACTGGAAGCGGGCAAACCGAACCACCAGGTTCCCAGGTTCCAGAGGATCGCGGCGATGAGCAGCGCAAATACCATGGCGAAACCAGCGCTGCTGCCGACCTGGAGGATCAGTTCCACTGGTAGCAGAGAAACGATACCGAAGGCCACCGCTCCGGTGGAAGTAACCACACCCATGAAATTCCAGAAGCCGGACCAAACCACGGCAATATTGGGATCGAGAGAATGGGTATAGATGACCGTGGCGACGGCGTTCGCAGTGTCATGGAAGCCGTTAACGAACTCGAACCCCAAGGCCACGAGCAGCGCGGTACCCAACAGCAGGTAAGGCCAGGAAGACCCGAGCGATATATTTCCCAGATCGCGAGCGATACTGGTGCCGATGAAGACGAGACCGCCAATTAAAACGACACCGAATACGAGCATCCCAATTCGGCCCGGCCCTCGATTGAGTTTTTCGTGGATGGCACTCGACGGTGGCGGCGCGGCTGCAGTGGTGGCCATGATTTCAGGTCCTTAACAAAGCAAAAATAATCCCGGCAGCGCGCAGTGCGGACAGCACCGGACAGACCGAGGCCGGGAGGGATTCTTATACTCGACAGATTGTTAACGTTCGATTACGAAACTGTAAACGCTCAGAATACACGGCCGAGCTGGAAGAACCATTTATAGTGGCCGGTGTCCCCGGCCGAACCGCCGATAAATACAGGGCCGAAAGCGGTTTGCGCAATCAGGCCAAGAGCACCGTCCCCGGAAAGCTTGGGAGCGCCAAAGGGGTCACCGTACATTTTGCCGACTTCACCAAAACCAGTGAAATAGACGTTCTTTCCGACGAAGGGCGGAAGCGTGGCGATCCTGCGCAAGTAGCCGACGCGGCCGAGGAAATACTGATTGCCGAAGAGCTCGTTCAGGCCATAGGCGCTCAAGCGGTTTGGGCTGCCGAGGAAGAATGCCGGTGAGCCGTAGGCTTTGTATCCCAAGGTGGAACCTCCCGAAGCGGCGAAGTAAACGGAGTCGCGATGATGGAAAACCGGCTGGAAAAACTGGGTGGTCGCTTCGAAAGTGGGGAAAGGTTGAAAGGCACCGGCAAACGCGTCGTAGTAACGGAAGTCAGACTCAACATAGTAGCCGGCGGTGGGAATAATTGGGTCGTTGGTATGGTCCAAGATATAGCGCGCGCGCACCGCACCGACTCTGCCGCTGTAGGAACCAAAGTCGGGCGTGCCGAGGCGTAGAGTCGCGCTTTCGTAACCGATTTGATAACCGAAGCGGATTTCGCTGAAGCGGCTAATCGCATATCCGGCATCGATTCCGCCATAGGCCTGGTCGAGTCGGTAAATCGCTTTCGGGTTGTCATGGTTGTAGATCGAGAAAGTGGTTTGATTCGCGTTGATGAACGGGTCGAAGAACCATCTTCCGAGAGACTTAAAAGGACGATACAAATCGGAAGCAATTCCGTAGGTCGCGCCGAACTGAAAATCGGTACGCCATTCCGAGCGGAAACCCCAGACATCCATGAAGGTAATGCGGCCGCCCAAGGTGAAGCTCACATCTTCGGGTTGCGCGCCGTTAACCTGGAAGGCCGGCTGCAGCACGGGAGGAGCGTAGGTCTTCTCATGGATGCGGATGAGTAGGCCCTGACGGCCGTTTTCGTCGGTGATCAAATCATAGGTGACGCTGTCATAGCGCCCGACGCCGGTGAGACGAGTCAGTTGCTGCTCAAGATACTTTTGATCGATGGGTTTGCCCGCCAGATTAGCCAGGAACTTCTGGACGTTTTGGACGGCCTCTCCTTCGACGCCAACCACCTTCACAAATTGTGGTGTGCCGATCTTCGTAAGGACGCGCGATTGTTTGTCGGCGATATAGGCGGCCCACGCCGCGTCGTCCAGTTGATACGGTTTGAGAATGGCGGCCTTTTCTTCGGCGGCCTGGTAGCCAATTTTGATCAATTCGTCGGATTTCTCGTAGTCCATCGTGGTGTACTTCTGAACGTCGGCCTTAAGGAGAATGTCGGCTCCGGCCATGCCGCGAAGCTCGGTTTCTGCGATGACCAGTTCCACGGAGCGGCCGAGAATGCTAAAGGCTGATTGAATTTCCTTGGCGCTGGTCGCCGAGATCTGGAGGTGGATGGCGACGACCACATCCGCGCCCATCTTGCGAACGACATCAGTGGGGAGATTATCGACGAGGCCGCCATCGACGAAGATCTGATTATCGCGGCGTACTGGTGCAAAGACACCCGGAATGGACATGGTGGCACGCATGGCGTCGGAGAGTGAACCGTTGCGGAAGACGTACGCCTTGCCAGATACCAATTCGGTGGAAACACAGCGGAAGGGAATTGGCAGGTCATCGAAGGACTTAATGTCGGAGTAGGGCAGCGTTTCCTTGTCGATCAGCAGATTCACCTGATGCCCGGTATTAAGTCCGGGCGGGAGCGTCGGGCCGAGCTTGAGACCGATGACGATAGAGTTTGGAATCTGCCGCGCGTCTTCCTTGCGGCGGAAGGAGAGATCTTCATAGGGCGTTTCCCCACCGAGGAGGAGAGGCCAATCGGCATTCTTCAGGATTTCATGGATGTTGTCGGCGGATTTGCCGCTGGCGTAGAGGCCGCCAACGAGGCCGCCCATGCTTGTGCCCGCAAGATAGTCGATCGGGATGTGATGATCCTCAAACCACTTCAGCACACCAATATGCGCTTCACCGAGAGCGCCGCCGCCTTCGAGGGCCACGCCGATGGTAGGCCGATTCTTGCTGGGAAGCTTGCGTTCCGGCACGGGGGCGACAGCGCTGGAAGGGGAGGGAGGGACGGGCTGGTCCTGAGCGAAAGCCGGAAGTGGCGCCGTACACAGCAACAGAAGAAGCAGGGAACGGGCAGTCATATTGAAGTCCTTCGGAAACTTGGGGGCGAGTCCCAAGCAAATCCGTTTGAATTGTTGCGCAACGGGCGGAAAACTGCTGCCATTCTACGACACTCGCAGTCGAATGGGATGGTCAGGAGTGAGGCGCGGACGGAGCGCCGTCACGGAATCGGCCGTTCGGCAGTAGTTGGCCACCCGGCAATCGTTGCCCGTCGTTCGACAATCTCGGCAACCGTTGCCGGGTGACCTGTTTCTCGGCCTTGTACGCAATCTCTCCGCTTCGGCTAAACGACTGGCTCACTGACAGATCCCGGCAATGAATCCTCTCTAATCTGGCGATGCCCTTGCTCTGTTTTGTGAAGGAGATGGTTATGGACAGTGGCTTCTATTCCGCTTACACCGGATTTGCTTCGCGGCTCGATGCGCTCGATCTACTGGCCAACAATCTTGCGAATGCGAATACGCCTGGCTACAAGGCGCAGTTCGCCTTCTACCGCTCATTGCCCGTATGGCTACAGGCATCCTTGACCACGCCTTTGAATCAGGCGGTGAACCGATACGGAATCCTAGGCGGATCGCGGGTAGACTTTTCGGAAAGCAACCTCGAGACAACCAGTAATCCCACCGACCTCGGACTCGAAGGCGGCGGCTTTTTCACGGTACAGGCCAAAGCCGGTTTGCGATTCACGCGCAATGGGAACTTTCAGCTGAATGCGAAACACCAGTTGACCACGCAGCAAGGTGATTTGGTGCTCGGCGAGGCGGGACCGATCGTGCTGCCTTCCGGCCAAATCACGGTCAGCCAGGATGGCACCGTCAGCGTCGACGGCGGACTGGTGGCGAAATTGAAGATCACCGAATTCCCGGACGGCACGCAACTGACTCCGGAGGGTAGCTCGTATTTTGTCGCGCCGGACGGAGCCGGAAAAGTGGCGGCCGATCCGCGCGTTCGCCAGGGTGCGCTCGAAACCTCCAACACCAATCCGGCGCAGGCGGCTGTCGCGCTCATTGATTTGCAGCGCACCGCGCAAATGATGGAGAAAGCACTCTCGATTTTTCACAACGAGTGCAACAAAACCGCGGCGCAGGATTTGCCGCGCGTGTAAGACAAGAACTGCAGCGACATCATGTATGTCGTCGACGTGTATATCAACTACCTGCGGCGGAAGATCGATTCCGGCGCAGCCCACCCGTTGATCCGCACGATCCGCGGTGTGGGCTATCAGATCGGCGGCAACCACGTGTCTGGGTAATGGGATAGATGCCTACGGCAATTTATCGCCAACCGGTCAACTGCCAAGAAAAGTCACTCTACAGATTTGGTGTAACCCGAGCGAGTCGTCGCACTCGAGCCTGGCGTGGCTGTTACCCGAAGCGTGTGGAATTCTTGGGATTGGTTGCTGCCAGCAGGCGAATAGGCGAGAGTGTAATCGTGCCGTGCTTGCTCCGTCATGCGCGTTAACGTCAGTTCCATCGTGTAACTGGAAGTCGCGTAGAAAACCCCGCCACCGGTTGTGGAGGTGTAGTCGGTCAACTCGGAGACCTTTCGTTTTGATTTTCCAGAGTTCGCCACCAACGCATAGACGGAGATATTGTCTTGAAGCAGGATGTCGCGCACGGCCTGGTGAGAATGATGATTGAGCTTCGGTTCGTTTAAACCATCGGTAAGGACCAGAATAATCCTGCGGCGGTCGCTGGGCCGTTGCTGAAGAAGTTGTGCCGAAGAGTAAAGCGCGTCGTCAAGCGCCTTGCTGGGTCTGGAACCGGCGTAGGTTGGGGCAGCAGGTCTGGGCGGTCCTGTGGTCGAAACAGGATCGGTGACCAACGGCTGCGGGACGTAGGGACGAGAGGGTTGTGCCTCCGACTGCGCAGCCTTCAAAGCTGCAATCAGCTTGAATGAATCACTGGTGAACTCGTCTCCGGGATAGAAAAGCATGTCAAATCGGCAGACCATCGCCTCGTCTTGGTCAGCGATGTCCCCGATGATGGAACCCACACTTCTCGCCATTTGGGTTCCTTCCTTCCATTTAAGGTCGTCATCGACAAGAACTAGCAGCGAAAGAGGAAGACTTTCATCAGTGAAGGAGAGAATATTTTGTTCGATGTTGTCGTCGAAAACGTGGAAGTCCTCCTTCACCAAACCGGACACCAGGCGGCCACTGCCATCTTTCACCGTAACCGTCAGAACGACGATATTGGACTCGACGCGAATTTTCTGGCGCAGTTCTCGCGTTTGCTTGGATTCCTGTGCGAAACCAGCACAGCAAAAAAAACTCATAAACAATAGACCGCCTATGCTTTTCTTTTGGGTCATGTTTGCACAAGGTTTTGACGGGGCGTGAATGAGACGCCGCGAGACAGAACTAGGTTGTGCTTGATCAATGGGCAAACTAGAAGTCATGCCCAGGGCACATGGCCGGGGTTTTGGGGCATCGCAACGGAGGCAAAAAAATCAAAGGGCGCCCCGGGTTACCGGGACGCCCTCGAAGAAGCAGGGTTAGAAAAAGTTTTACCGCAGGCCCGTGCCGCCGGAGCTTGCGCTCTTGGCATTCGGGTCCAGGCTCAACAACCCTTCTGTCGCCGACACCGCCACGATCGAACCGTCGCGGCGCGTCCGGATCAGCGGGAAGTAGCCTTGGGATAGCGGATCATCCATTCTCTGCCACGACTTGCCGCCATCGAACGAGGCGACCAGGCCGTGCTTTTGCAGAGCGGCGACGAATGCGGTGCCGTTTCCGGCCACAGACTGGAACGAAAGTTCACGAACCTCTTCGCGATTCCAGGTCTTGCCCGCGTCCTTGGAGCCGTACAGGCCCATGTTCGTGGTGATGAAGATGGTCGACTCGTCAATCTGATGCAGTCGCAAGTTGCCGGCCGAAGCGAACGAGAGCTCCTGGGGTTCCCAGGTTTCACCCTTGTCCGAGGAGAACAGCAAATTCTTCTCGGCGATCGCCCATACATTTCCATTGCTGGAAACTTCCACGGATTGCGACGGCTTGCGGGTTAGAGGATCTTTCCCCGCGGATTTCCAGGTTGCGCCCTTGTCCTTGGAAACGAGCACGCCACCGGTAGTCGCGGCATACCACGCATCGGAGCCAAAGGACATGTCGTTGACGAGGAAAGCAGTCAAGACCGGAGCCGCCTGCTTGGTGACAGTGGTCGTCTTGCTAGTCGTAGGCTTTTTGCCTTTCGTCGTGGTGGACTTCGCGGCGACAGTGGTGGTCACCGGATCGGCAACGTACATACCCGCGCGAACCCACTTCTTAGTGGTCTCGTCATACTTGGACCAGCCGCCCTTCGAAAGCGAGGCCCACCAGCCATTCGAAGCCGCATAGACATGCCGCAGTTCGGTGCGCTTGAGTCCAGGGCCGAGCGTCGTCCAGGAATTGCCGCCGTTCGTGGTGGCCATAAAGGCGTCGTTGTCGAACGTCAGAACCACCAGCGCGCGTTCGGGATGCTCGCGGTCTACCGCTACGTCGGAAACGTGCTGGTGCTGGAAGCCGTTGTTGGCTGCTGTGAATGTCGCGCCACCGTCATTGCTGATCTGCACGCCTTCGCGTTCCGTGCCGATGATCAGTCTCTTCGGGTTCTTCTGGTCGATGATTAGCGCGTTGATGATCCAGTCGCCCGGGGTCACGCGCTTGAAGTCTTTATCGTTGACGGTCTTCCACAAACCGCTGGTCGTGCCCGCGTACAACGTGTTCGCATCCGTGGGATCCATGCGGATCAACTGGGTGCGGCGGAAGATGTTCGGAATGCCCTGATACTTGATCCACTGCGTTCCGGCATTCGTGCTGTGATAAATGCCCGAGCACGCCGTGGCGTGAACGTTTTCGGAATTCGCCGGGTCCACGATGATGCTCATCACGTCGGAGTCATCGATCATGCCCTTCACGATCGGGAACCAGTCCTTCCCGCCATTCGAAGTCTTCCAAGGCAGGTGGTACGTTCCCGCGTAAATGATGTTGTTGTCCTTGGGGTCAAACGCGACCGAGTCGAACCGGTTCAGGTCCGGATGATTGTCCGGCGTGATTTTCGTCCAGCTTGCGCCGTCATCCTGCGACCGGTAGACGCCAGACAGAGCGCCGGCCAGCAGCAGATCGGGGTTCGTGGACGATTGCGCCAACGCGCGCACCGTTTCATGCGGCAAACCGATGATGTTCCAGGTCCGGCCGCCGTCATCACTCCGATAGACACCGCCGCCACCCGAATAGAGCGTCCAAGTGCTGGCATACAGGCGATTTGCGTCGCGGGGATCGATGATGATGTGAGTAATGACGTCATCTTGTCCGCTTCCAATACGGCTAACCAATTGCCAGTGGCCGCCTTCGTCCGTGGACGCGAACACATGGCCGTCGGCCGTTCCGAGGAACAACCGGCTTGTATTCTGTGGATCAGCGGCTAATGAGATCACCGTACCCCCAGCGGGGCCTACTTGGTGCCAGGCCTGTGCCTGGAGCGAACTGGCCCAACCCAAGGCCAAAGCCGACAAAGCAACGAGTGCACGTTTCATAGTTTGCGATTCTCCCAGAGCGCAGGTGCGCCCACAAGGTGTAAGTCTACGGAAATCAGGAGGAGGGCAGTCCTGTCCGGGAGGACAGAATGGGTGCAAGGAGGTTCCGTACTAGTACTTTTTCGAGCTGCCGGTTTGGACCGTAGCAACTTGTTAGCCAAGTCCGGGTTCTACACTTTGGGAACACACCCGAGCATACTACTCGTTGGGTTCCTTGGACCTGCTGCTAGTGGTAAGGTCCAGCTGAGGTAAGGGTCATGAACTCCATTTTGAAAGATTCCCGAATTGCGGCGTGGGTCTTGTGCTTCGCAGCAGTTTTGCTGTTGATTGCGCCAGCCGTTCGGGCGCAGGCGCAAGAGAACATCGCCAATATGCCTGCGGTCGATGACAACGTTACTGCCGACGATACACACGATCCGCCATCCCGGGTGGCCCGGTTGAGCATTGTGGAGGGTTCCGTCTCCATGCAGCCTGGTGGCACTGGCGACTGGGGCAATGCCATGAAGAATCGGCCGGTCACCATAGGCGACAAACTTTGGGTCGACAAAGATTCCCGCGCGGAGCTGCAGGCCGGCCAGGCTTCCATCCATCTTGGTCCGATGACCGCTCTCTCCTTTTTGAACCTCGATCAGAACATCATCCAAATGCGCCTCGCCGAAGGCAAAATCAACTTCCGTGTCCGCGAAATTCGCCAAGGCGAGACGTACGAGATTGACACGCCGAATATGGCGTTTACGGTGAAGGAGGCCGGCGCGTTTCGCATCGACGTGAATGAGAACGGTGACTTCACCGGTTTAACGGCGATTCGCGGCTCCGGCGAAATTGCCGCTTCGGGACAAGTAACGCCTGTGAGCGCCGGCCAGCGTGTCGACGTGAACGGTGCGGAAGGCTCCGCACAAATTACTACAAGCGCCGCGCCACAACCGGATGCACTGGATCAGTGGGCGCAGCAGCGTGACCTTGCAGAGGACAATTCGGTCTCTTCCAAATACGTGAACCGCGACGTCGTGGGTTACGGTGACCTCGACGACTACGGCACGTGGAAACAAGAACCCGAGGTCGGAAACGTTTGGGTGCCGAACAACATGCCTCCGGACTGGGCTCCCTATAGCAACGGCAACTGGAACTGGGTTTCTCCTTGGGGCTGGACCTGGGTCGACTACTCGCCTTGGGGCTTTGCTCCCTATCACTATGGCCGTTGGAACTGGTTCGGCAGCTATTGGGGATGGTGCCCTGGTCCGATCGCCGCATATCCTTATTACGGTCCTGCGTATGTCGGCTTTCTCGGTGCGGGATTTGGTTTCGGCGTTGGATTCGGCTGGGGTTGGGGCGGTGGGTTCGGTTGGTTCCCGCTCTGCTGGGGTGAGCCGTATCATCCGTGGTATCACTGCGGCTATCACTACTGGAACAACGTCAACGTTCACAACACGTATATTCATAATTTCCACATCAACAACCCAGGTGCCTATCGCACATACAACTACCGCTACGCTCGCGACACGCACGCGGTGACCACGGCCTCGCACAACGACTTCGTCAACGGTCACGCGATCAACCGCGGCAACCAGCATCTGACTGGCAGCAATCTTCGCAACGCTCAGGTGACGAACCACATCAATGCTTCGCCGACGCATGGCAGTTACTTCGGTGCCGGCTCGGCGCAGCATGGCGCCGTGAACACGCCTTCCGCCGCGGTACAGAACCGCAGTGTGATGGCGCGTACTGCTCCGGCAGCGGCTGCAGCGCACATGCCCGTTCGCACCATGAACAATTCCGCGTTGAACTCGTCAGCTCACAACAACGTGAGTGCAATGAATAATTCGGGTCGGCCCATGCAGAATGCGCCTCAGGGCATGAGTCAGAATCGTATGTCGCAACTGTCTACCAATCGTCCACCCTATGCCACGCAACCTGGTGGCCGTCCCGGGACCACGATGAACAACAACATCGCTCGCCCGAACGGGAATGGCGCGATTAACAACTCGAACCGTCCAGGCAGCTCCACGCGCTCCTGGAATGCGCAAGGCAACGCCACCGATTCAGGCCACGCGCCTCAGGGCTTCGGCAGCAATCGGCCGAACGGCACGGTGTCGCAACCTCGGAACTACAATGACCGGCCACCAAATGCCGGAAGCTATTCGGGTGCGCCACATAACCAGGCAACACCTCAGCACAATCAAACCAATCGTCCGCCGGCCTCCTACAATGGTGGACGCTCTTACACTCCGCCTTCCTATGGCAATCGCTCTTACGGTCCGCGCGGCGGTGGCTACTCCGCTCCTCGCACCTACTCTCCAGCGCCGCACTACTCCGCACCGCACAGCTACGGTGGCGGAAGTTCCGGAGGCTTCCACGGTAGTACTGGTGGTGGAGGCGGTGGTTCCCACGGCGGTGGAGGTGGCGGTCACGCCAGTGGCGGCGGGGGTGGACATGCTAGCGGTGGCCACCACTAATCACTAACACAGCACCTGATACTGTTCCCATGGCCCGTTCCTGCTCGTCAGAACGGGCCACTTTTTTCTTCGGGTCAGCGTGTACGTTTCGCACCGTCGCGCGCCTTCTAGAAACTCTTCAGTGCTGACCGTGTTACACATAGTGATATCGGGTCGTCGTCAGTTTATTCCAGCCCGCGTGTATGTCGTCAAAGAACGTGGTGGCCCGATATCGTGACCTCCTCACCCAATCGCTTGCGTTTCAAATAAGAGCTGCGATGGGAGGGAGTGCTCAGGAGAGAAGAGGGGTTTATGAAGACTCGCGCGCAATCCTGGCTGGTTCTCTTCAGCCTTTTGTTTGCTGCTTTACTTCTGGTTCCAAGCCACGCTTTGGCTGATGATGACGATCCGCCGACCCGCGTGGCGCGCCTCAGCTACATCAATGGGCAAGTTTCTTTCAGCCCTACCGGCACGGACGACTGGGTCAGCGCGGTTCTGAACCGTCCGATTACGACAGGAGACAAGCTCTGGACCGATCAGAACTCCCGCGCGGAGTTGCATATTGGCTCCGCAGTCGTTCGCCTCGGCGATCAAACCGGTTTCTCCTTCCTCAATCTTGATGATAGGACCATGCAGGTCCGCTTGACGGAAGGCACCATCGGTCTTCGTGTTCGCCGCATGGGCGCGGATGAAACCATTGAGGTCGACACTCCGAACCTGGCCTTCAACATCCTTCGGCCCGGCCACTACCGCATCAACGTCAACGAAGCCGGCGACACCACGGTCATCAATGTTCGCGATGGCGAAGGCGAAGTCACCGGGGGCGGTTCCGCTTACACAATTCACCCTGACCAGCAGGGCTACTTCACTGGCACCGATAATCTGAACCCCGATATCGAGCCCCTCCCAGGTGAAGACAGCTTTGACAGTTGGTGCAACGAGCGCGACCTTCGCGAAGATCATGCGGTGGCGCGCCGCTACGTTTCCGACGACGTCATCGGCTATGAAGATCTCGATGAGTATGGCGGGTGGCGTCCCGTGCCGGAATACGGCACGTGTGTCATCCGCGTGCTCGCTTTCGTGTTGAAGAGCTCCGCGGCGAGATGCGAAGACGATCCGAC
>Ga0207777_1000323_pt1 | contig 12897 bp, 11 predicted proteins | sample LuqExpMetageno35_FD_187793 | JGI IMG/M metagenome (GOLD analysis project Ga0207777, IMG submission 187793) | Tropical forest soil microbial communities from Luquillo Experimental Forest, Puerto Rico - Sample 35 (SPAdes) | ecosystem: Environmental > Terrestrial > Soil > Tropical forest ...
GGTCGACGAGCCGGTGAAGGATTTCCACGGTGCGGCGCTCAAGGGCTGCGACGAATGTGCGGACTTCCTCGGGCGTTCGGCCGACATCTCCGTCGGCAGCGTGGGGTCGATGACCGGCTGGACGAGCGTCATCGTGCGAACAGAGCGGGGCCGGCTCGCCTTCCAGGCCGCCCGCTCCAAGCTGGACGTGCGAGGCCTCGACGACCCGGCCGCGCTGCTCCGCCTCGACGCCCTGGACAAGAAGATCGCCGGCCGCTCACTGCAGCGCAAGCTCGATCCGGACGCGCCATTGTTCATCGACTTCGAGGAGCACGTGCGGGCCTACGACGGCACGGAGCGGCAACCCGTCTACATCCGCCGGTGACGGTGTCCGCGCCCCTTGGCCTCCATGTGCCGGACGAACCCACCGTCCGGGCCGAGGAGTGGCTGCGCGCCGTCAACGACGGTGCGGACCTCGAGCGCGTGCTGACCGGCGACGACGGGGTGACCTCGTGGTTGTGGAGCCGGTGGCGGTCCTTGTCCGCCACCGGCCTGGACGAACGGGCGCTCGGGGGCATCGTGTTCGACTATCGCCGGGAGCTGTGGCTCTGGCTGGCGGGCGAACGGACCTGGGCCCAGTGCTGCTCGGGCCTGATCGGACGGATCACGCGGCGCATCGGCGAGGGCGACGCTCCTCCGGGGTGAGCGGGCCGGTGCGACGGGCGATCGCGTTGGCCGGTGTGACAGTCCGTCGCGACGGCGTATCGGTGCTCGACGACGTCGACTGGACGGTCGGGTCCGGTGAGCGCTGGTGCATGCTCGGCCCGAACGGGTCGGGCAAGACGACCCTCTTGCAGGTGGCGGCGGCGCGGCTCTGGCCCAGCGCCGGCGACGTCGAGGTGCTCGGTGCCCGGCTCGGCCGGGTCGACGTCCGCACCCTTCGCCCACGCGTGGCGCTGGTGAGCGGTGCGGTGACCCGTCAGCTCCGGCCGGACCTTCCCGCGCGCGACGTGGTGGCCAGTGGCCGCCACGGTGCACTGGAAACGTGGTGGAACCGTTACACCGCCGCGGACTGGGAGCGCGCGGAGTTCCTGCTCGAGCGCGGAAGCGTGGGACACGTCGGCGATCGCGCGTTCGGCGTGATCTCCGAGGGCGAGCGTCAACAGGTCCTCCTGGCCCGAGCGCTCATGGCCGACCCCGAGCTGGTCCTGCTCGACGAACCGTTCGCGGGCCTCGACCTGGGCGCGCGCGAGCGCCTGTTGGTGCAGCTCGCTGCGCTGGCTCGGGACCCCAAGAGCCCACCGCTCGTACTCGTCACGCACCACTGCGAGGAGATCCCGCCGCACTTCACCCACGGTGGGCTGCTCCGACGCGGCCGGCTGTTGGCGGCGGGCCCGTTGCGCGAAGTCATCACATCGGAGCGGGTGTCGGCCTGCTTCGACGTGGAGGTCGCCGTCGGCTGCACTGATGGGCGATGGTGGAGCCGCGCTGTCTGAACACGGATCGGGTGGGTGAGCAGGACAGACACAAAACTCTTGAATCGACGCGTCGGCGCGGGTACAAACGAAGCGAGCGGAGAAGTGCCGACGAGGTCGGCGCTGTGCATTTCCCCAACCATCCACCATTTGGAAAAAGCCTTTCAATAGGCTTTGGCGAGAGCGAAGGTAGGTCGTCGGGGAGTGGCGATAGTGATCCTGCTGGTACTCGTTGTGCTGCTCTGGGTCGGGGTGCTGGCACCGAGTGCGTGGCGACGCTTCCGTGAGCGTGAGGGCGTCGGCTCCATCGACAGTTTTCACCACCAGTTGCAACTCCTGGAGCACGCGTCACCGAAGACGGTGGCGCCGGCGTACCGTCTGCACACGGCCGTCCCCAGTAGCGCCGGCGTGAGTGACGGGCAGACAGCGGATCCGTCACGGCCCAAGCTGGTGCTGGTGCGCCCCACCGACGACCTGGCCGCGGCGGACATCGACGGAACAGACGGCGCTCACTACGAACGGGTCGGCGTGCTCGATCGGCCCGAGCCGGTGTGTCTGCCCGACACCAGCGCTGACCTGGCGGTGTACCGACGCCAAGTGGCACGTCGGCGTTGCACGGTGCTGCTGCGCTGCCTCGTCGGCGTGTCGATCTCGACGGGCCTCATCGGGATGTTCCCCGGGATGCACCTCGCGTGGGTCTTCACTGCGCTGAGCGGACTCGCGGCACTGGGACTCGTCGGCCTCATCGGGTATGCCCGGGAGCTCGAGGCCCAGCAGCGAGTACGCCAGGGACGCCTCGCCCACGAAGTCGACGCCAGCCCGCTCGACCAGGCAACCGCCGGTTACCCCGGCGCGTGGGACGAGGACGTGCCTCGGCAGGTCGCCGCACGCTGACGGGACGGCGCGGCGGACCCGAGTATCCTGGGCCGTCGCCCCCGGGGGGTGTAGCTCAGCTGGTAGAGCGCTACGTTCGCAATGTAGAGGCCGAGGGTTCGAGTCCCTTCACCTCCACCCGGTCGGCCGGATGGGCGTGTCCTGTGCCTGGCCGCAGGCCGATGCCATGCAGTTTCGCGATCGTCGTCACTCGCGTGACGCTCAGGGTCGCCCGCTGGTCTCACGAGTGCCGTACACGGCCAGACCGGAATGGGGCGCGCCGCACCGTGCACACGCTGGACGTCGCGTGATGTCGATCTGACGTTGGAGCGGTGCAAGCTGTCGCCGCGACGTGACCACACGCTTGGCGACGGCGAGCAGTGCCGTTCGTCTGTGTCGCACGCTGGTAACGCCAGCCGCAAGGGACGATGCGGGTACGTCCTAGAGTGAGACCGCATGACGTGGGTGACGTCACAGTCCGTGTGGGTACTCGTGTTGGGCTGTCTCGCCATCGCCCTGGGGATCGCATTGCTCAGCCGAGTGTTGGTGCTCAATGTGATGTCACCGGCAGAGCGCGACGACGCGCACGCCATCGCGGCGGCGCTGATGACGGCGTTCGCGGCCGCCTTCGTGCTCCTGACCGCGTTGACCCTGGCCAACGAAGTCAACTCGCTGTCGTCGGCACAGTCCATTGTGAGCAACGAGGCGGCGGACGCCGCGACCGTCGCGTGGTCGTCGACGGATCCAGGCGTCAACACGGTTGTCGTGCAGCGCGCGCTCTACGACTACCTGGTCGCGACCCGCACACATGAGTGGAAAGGAGCCGCCGCCGCGAACGGAGACGACCCGTCGACCGAGAGCGCAATTGCTCATATGGAACGGACCGTGCGAGGACAGGCTGTCGGCCCTGGTATCAGCTCGTCCACGAGTACCGAGCTCCTCACGAGTGTGGACGCGCTGACGACGCAGCGCCGGTTGCGTTTGGCCGCCGCCAGCCACTCGATTCCGGACTTCTATGCGGTTCTCGTGATCTTCACCGGGCTGGCCCTCATCGTGAACACGAGCGTGGTCAGCACCAGGGGCGGCCATCGCACCGCGCTCCTCACCACGAGCCTGACCGTTGTCGTCGCCCTCAGTGTCGCGCTCCTCTTTGCGCTGGCCACGCCATGGCGCGGAGCGATTCAGGTGAGCGGCCATCCGATCGATACCGTGATCAAGGACCTGCAGACCGGCTATTTCGCGCGCTAGCCCTCTGGCCGTGTCGCCCTGGAGCTGCCAGGGCTGCGACAAGGCAGACGCGTGCATGTGCTGCGGTCGCTTCCTTCGGGGACGGTCCGATCAGAGCCGGGTTGCCGTGCTGCCACCCACTGGCCCGGGCCACCCGCGACAATGGGTCGTGCTCGGGTCAGGCGGCAAGAGGCGTCGGTGGACGGCGGCAGCGGTCGTCCTCGGCGCGGCGGCGGTGGCTGCCTCCGTGACGACGATCGCCGCCACGTCCGGTTCGTCTCCCCGCGGGGTTGCGCAGGAGCCGGGCCACACGCGTCACGCGGCCGCGGCGTCTCCCCGGACGGGCGTCGCCGCGTCGCCGCGACCGGCCAGCCAGAAGACGAACGTGCCCGCGCCGGCGCTACCGTCCACCACCACTGCGCCGCCTCCGCCCAACCCCGCCGCGCTCGCCGGCTGCCCCGTCCCCCCGCACCCGCCGCTCCCGCCCGCACCGCCGCCGTGGCATCCGGCGGTCCTCGTGACGTCGCTCCCGCCGGTGACTGCGCCGGCGCCCTGGACGTCGCACGTCGCCGCGATCACGGGGAAGGGCATGTGGATCTGGGAGTGGGGGAGTACGGACGGTGGCGACGCCGGAGCAGTTGTGCAGGAGGCCTTGTCGGCGGGCCTGCATCAGCTCTGGGTCCGGGTCGGTGACTCGAAGGACGGCTTCTACGGAGCCGACGAGCTCGAGGCGCTCGTGCCGCTCGCCCACGCCCACGGCCTTGCGGTCATTGCGTGGGGGTTCCCATACTTGTGGGACCCCGTCGGCGACGCACAGTGGACGACACAGATCCTCGGATGGCACAGCGCAGACGGTCAGCAGGTCGACGGTTACAGCGCGGACATCGAGAAGGCGTCCGAAGGCGTGATGTTGAGCGCGCAACGAGCGGCCGCCTATCTCCAGCTCGTCCGTCAGGCCGCAGGAAGCCGGCTGGTCGTGGCGACCGTCTACCCCCCGAACGACTCGGACTGGAACGGCGGCTATCCCTATCAGGCGATGGCCCCGTACGTCGACGCCTTCGCGCCGATGGTCTATTGGGAGTGCACGGATCCCGGGTCCGACGCCGCGCTCGACGTCGCTCGCCTCTCGACCCTCCGGCCAGTGCACCTGATCGGGCAAGCCTTCAATTTCGCCGGTGACGGTGGACGGGCCGACTCCCCGAGCGGAGCGGAGGTGGCCGAGTTCCTGAGCGCGGGCCAACGGGCGGGCGCACTCGGGGCATCGTTCTGGGTGTGGCAGGACGCGACGTCGGAGGAATGGTCCTCGCTTACCGGGTTCCCGTGGAGCCCGCAGCGGGCAGGGCCAGGCCACCAATCCTGAGGACGGGTGCCTGAGGGCGGCAGCAGGCAAGACCACGGCGCCATAACGCCGCGGTCCTGTGGTCAGGAGTTCGACGACTTGGTCGCGTACACCAGCGCCTTGGTCGCAGGGTCATATCGGACCATATAGACGGGGCCCAGCGCGTACGGCCGATTCGGCCCGAATGAGATCGTCGTACTCGAGCCGGGGAGCGTGAGGTTCCGGAGGCCGTAGCCGGCATGGACGAAGCTCGACACCGTCAGGTGGGGGCCCGCGGCCTTGGCGATGGCGGCGAAGAGCGCCATGTCCGCGCAGGCGATCTCCACGCCCATCCAGGTCGCCTGGGACGCCGGCAAGCTTGCCTCGTAGGCGTTGATGTGATCGGCCGGATAGGCCTTCTTGACGGCCTGGACACATCGTTGCGTCCCGGCGTTGTTCCAGATGGCCGCCGGTGGCGTGAGGGGGGTCGACGTCACCACCTTCTTCAGATAGGTGGGGTTGTTGTCTCCCGCAACGTCGCCGGTGAACTCGCTCTCGCTCGTCGCAACCCAGGGTGGGTTGTACGTGCTCTGGATGGCCGACAGGCCCTGCGGCCAGACGGCGGAGCCGGAGCCGACGGCGACCACTTCGTTGACACCCGCCGACTGGAAGCGTTGGACGATTGAGGTCACCTGTTGGTTCGATGCCGCGAGGTCGCCCTGCGGTGCCGAGTCGACCGCCGTCGTGACCACGTGGACGTGAAGCCCGTGCAGCGCGGACTGCACGACGGGGATCTCGGACTGGTCCGTGACCGCACCGGCGAAGATCGCCACCTTTTTGCCCTTGAAGACGCCCTGTTTGGCGTACACCGAGAGTTGCAACGGGTCGTACGCGGACTGTGGCGGGGTCAGGCCGAAATTCTGCGCCAGGGTGTGGACACCCGCTCCCTGGAGCACCGACCCGACGACAGGGACACCCCTTTGCAGGTAGCAGTCGGGCATCAACGGGGCGATGGCCACGAAGACTGAGTCGTCCTGGGTCAGCTGCGTGCAGGTCGAGGCGGCCGCTGCCGTCCCGGTGGGGTTCACCGCCACGATGAAGGGCACGATCTTCCGACCGTTGATGCCGCCGTGGGCATTCAGGCCGTCGATGATCGCGGTAAAGGCGTGCGGGACGTTGCCCCAGTCGATGTCGACGCCGACGGCCTTGACCGCTGCGACGTCGACGTACGGGATGCCGACGCGGATGGTGGTCGCCGTGACACCCTGGGTTCCGTCCGAGACGGCCGCCGCGGGGCGGCCCACCATCCCCATCGTGGCGCAGATGGTCGCGACGGTGGCCGTGAAGACAGCCACATGGCGCTTTCGCATGAGTCACCCCCCAGCTGGTGCGCCGCGGCGACGGGTCGGCCCGGACCTCATCCGGCCTGGGCACCGCGGCGAACGGAGCCTGTCGCCGCGAACTCTGGCACAACCGGGCCCACGCCGCTGCGCGGGACATCGATTGCTGCGCCGTCAAGGAAGTGCCGGGGCCCAGTTGAGCCGGGCAACCATGCGCAGTAGGACTGTGGCGAGACGTGAGCCGTCGAGCGAAGGAGGACCCATGCCGGTCGAACCCGCCACCCTCTCCCGGCCGCCCGCCGTTGCGCCACCCGCCCGCTTCGTCCCGACCGGGCAGTTCCGCGGCAGCCTCGACGAGTGGGGCTACCTCGAGGAGGAGTGGTTCGCGACCGGTGAGGTGGACGGGCACCCCTACGCCACGGCGATCACGGTCAGGCGACCACGCGATCCGGAGCGTTTCTCCGGCATCGTGGTGGTCGAGCCGGTGCACGCGGCCACGGCCGCGCCCGTCTGGATCTACACGTCCCTCGCGCAGATGCGCGCCGGCCATGGTTGGGCCGCCGTGTGTTCCCAAAAGAGCGTGCTCGACGGGTTCGTCAAGCCCACCAATCCGGACCGTTACGACTCCTTGACCGTGTGGTCGGACGCGCCGCCACTGGCGGCGACCGGTGTCGAAGGGCTCCGCCTTCCTCGCGATCCCGCCGGGATGCAAGACCGGATGGCGCGCCTCCGTGCCGTCAATGTGCTCTCCACGCCGATCCTGGCGCAGGTGGGCGCCGCGCTGCGGCGTGAGGGCGGTCCTTTCTCGGGGCTCGGCGTGCGCCACGCCGTCCTGAGCGGGCATTCGCAGACCGGAGGCGTGGTCACCGACTACATCGTCGGCGGGCACGACACCTTGCGACTGGACGATGGATCACCCGTCTTTCACGGCTACTTCCCGAGCGGGGCGCCCTCGGTCCGCTTCGGCCCGCGGGACGTCCCGATCGTTCAGGTGCTGAGCGACGGAGACATCGCCGACCCCAATCGGCCGGGACGGGAGGGACGCGGCTACCGCCGGGAGGACAGCGACGACTCGGGCGACCGCTACCGCCTGTACGAATTGGCCGGCCTGGGCCACATGGGAACGCGCTATCCGCCCTACAACGACACCGCCATGTGGCTCAACGATCCCATCGGCACGGCGGGCAAGGTGCCGCCGGGGGCGGCCATGAACAGCCTTCCGCACAGCGAGCTGTTCAGCATGGGCCTCCACCATCTGGTGGCATGGGTCTCCGACGGGGTCACGCCGCCGCGGGCCGACCGCATCGAGGTCGGGGCCGACGGCCTCTTCGCGAAGGACGACCAGGGCAACAGCAAAGGCGGCGTCCGCTGCGCCCAGATCGACGTGCCGCGGCTCCGCTACCTGTCCACCCCCGGGTTCAAGGAGGACGGCACCACCCCCGCCTTCGGTGTCGTGGGGATCGAAGAGCCGTTGCCCGACGACGTGCTCGCGCGCCTCTATCGCGACCACGCCGACTACGTGGAGCGCTTCAGCCGGCGTGTCGACGAGCTCGTTGCCGAGAGATGGCTGCTGGCCGAGGACGCCGACGAAATGCGCAAGGAGGCGGTGGACGCCCCGGTGCCCTGAAGGTCCATGCGCCCGGACCGGTCACCGGGCGAACAGGTGATACCCCGCGAACACCCATGCCGCGATCAGCGCCACGTTGGCCACTGGCGACGTCGAAATAAAGCGGAGGAACTCCTCGGCGGTTGCGACCCTTCCCTCCGAGCGTCGGGCGAGGAGATCGATGCAGAGGGCGGCGATGGGGACGGCCACCCAGAAGGCAACGCCGAGCTGCGGACTCGCCGGCAGCAGCAGGGCCGGCGCGGCCACTCGGTGTCCGTTGGCGCCGAGGGCGACCCAGCCGGAGGCGGCGCCGGCGACCGTTCCGTCCACATCGCCGTCCGTGCCCGCGGCCGGTGTGGACGGAACGGCTGGAGAGCGGACGCGGGCGACCTGGTAGCCGACGCCGCACGCCAGCCACACGAGGAGCACCATCGCGTTCAGCGGGCGGTAGGCCTGTGCCAGGGCACTGATCGTCAGGTGGTACGAGTGCGGACCGCTGTCGAGGCCCAACACGTCCCATGCCAGGGCGACCAGCACCAGCACGAGCCACGGGGCGACGCCGCGCAGTGCGCGACGAGCGCCGCCCCGTCCCGGCCGCGGCCAAGGATCGGCGACCGGTTCGAGGTGCCAGCCCAACAGGCGTCCCCGTCGGCCACGCCACAAGAGGACGTCGACCGCGAGGACCGCGGCGAGCGAGCACAGCCACGCGACCTCGGCCGCCGTCATGTCCCGGTGCAGCGCGCTCGCCCAGCCGCACCAGGCGACGGCGGCCGCGGCAACCAGGACGACTGCGATCAGCCGGCCTCGCACCGAATAGGTCTATCCCACCGTCCGTTAGGGTCCCCCGGTGGCCCGCGGCGTGCTCATCCGACACCGCGACTTTCGCCTGCTCTGGGGCGGCGAGACCGTCAGCCAGCTGGGCTCCCAGGTCAGCCTGCTCGCCATCCCCCTCTTGGCGGTGCGGACGCTGCATGCCACCACCTTCCAGATGGGACTGCTCACGGCGGCGTCCACGGCGGCGTTCCTGATCGTCGGTCTGCCCGCCGGCGTCTGGGTCGACCGCATCCGGCGGCGCCGGGTGATGATCGGCGCGGACCTCGGCCGCGTGGTCGCGCTCGGATCGGTTCCGGCCGCCTACGCGGCCGGTCTGCTCACGCTGGGCCAGCTCTTCGTGGTCACGCTCGTGGCGGGTGTCCTCACCGTCTTCTTCGACGTGGCCTACCAGTCGTACCTGCCGTCCCTGGTGGGTCGCGAGCACCTCGTCGAGGGCAACGCCAAGCTGACCGGTTCCGAACAGGCCGCGACGGTGGCCGGGCCAAGCATCGCCGGAGGTCTCGTCCAGGCCGTCGGCAGCGCGGCGGCGGTCGCAGTCGACGCAGCCAGCTTCCTCGCGTCCGCCGTTGCGATCGCCTCCATCCGAGCGCCCGAGGCGAAGCCGGACGTGCCGGAGGGCGGCCACGCAAAACTGGTGCACGACATCGCCGAGGGGCTGCGCTTCGTCTTCTCGCACGCGCTGCTGCGGGCGATCGCCGCCACCACGGCCACCGCCAACTTGTTCAGTGGCATCGCCGCCGCGGTCGAGATCGTCTTCCTCGTGCGCGAAGTGCACGCGTCGCCCGGACAGATCGGTCTGATCTTCAGCGTCGGCGGTGTGGGCGGCGTCCTCGGGGCCCTCGCCGCCGGGCGGATCGCCGATCGATTCGGCGGCGCTCGGGCGACCATCATCGGCATCGCCCTCAACGCCGGAGCGCTCCTGATCCCGCTCACCACGCCGGGAATCGGGTTGCTCTTCTTCGCAGCCGGCATGTTCGTCGTCGGCTTCGCCGTCGTGATCTACAACGTGAACCAGGTCAGCTTCCGCCAGCGGCTCTGTCCGGACCGGTTGCTCGGCCGCATGAACGCCACGATGCGCTTCGTCGTCTGGGGTGTGCTCCCGATCGGTGCACTCGTCGGCGGGGTCTTCGGAACTGCGTTCGGCCTCCGGCCCACGCTGTGGATCGGCGTACTCGGCGAGGCGCTGTCGGGGCTGTGGCTGGTGTTCTCTCCCATGCGCACGATGCGCGACTTCCCCGAAGCCCCCTATGCCGCGAACTGACCACGGCGCGGTGATGAGCCTGCTGCTCTTGCCTCCGCACGCATGGGCGGAGCGCTCTCAGCAGTTATTGGCCGTCGTGCTGCACAGGTACGGGACGCCCGGTGGCCTGATGTTCTGAGTCGCGTCGTAATTCACGTCGATCGTCCCATTACCCGAGATGGTGGCCGAGCTCACGATGATCATCGACCCGATGGTGCCCCCGGTGCCGTTGATGGAGAGGGCGGTGTCCTTGCCATAGATCGTGCCGGTGAACGAGAGACCCGGGGTGCCGGAGAGGCTCATCGGGGCGTTGTTGTTGCGGTCGGCGAAGACGGTGAGCCCCGCGTACGGGCCCGTGGACATGGGACTGAAGCTCATGCTGCCCGTCCCACTCAGGCTGAGCGAGCCACCGGTTTGACCAGGGCTGGCGCAGGCGGTGATCTGGCCACCCGAGCTGCAGGTGAAGTACAGCATCACGCCCGGGGTTGCGGATTCGTTGACACTGGCACCACCGGTCCCCCCGACGGAAAAGGAACCCGCGATGAAGTAGATCCCCGGCAGAAGCGTGAGCACCGACCCACCAGTGAGACCGATGTTGTTGTAGTTGCCCGGGGGAATGGTCAGGGATGAGCCGCCAGCCATGGAGATGTTGCCATCCACCGGTTCCCCCGTCACCGGGTCCGTCGGCAGCGTCCCGCAGGCGGAGTTGCACGAGTAGGTCCCGGGGAAGATCGTGGTGTTCGGAGGCGTCGGGGGAGCGAGACCACCGAGAGGATCCGGAACCGGCGACACCCCGTCGGTCGGGGTGGGTGAGAAGGTGCCGGCGTTCTTCACCTTGTCCGTCCCCACCACGCCGATCTGGGGGGCCGTGATGGTTCCCGACCCGTTGATGTACGCGGCGGGCGTCGCGTTCGAGTTCACGATGATGCCGGCGTCTCCGCTTCCGACAGCGTCGGTCACGTTGAAGGTGCCGGTCCCGGTGTCGTCGAGTGTGAGACCGCCCGGACCCAGGAGGCAGAGGGCACACGGACCAACCCCGGGGACCACCACCGCCTCTGCCGACGCGTCGACGGTCCCGCTCGTGAACCCGCCGAGCCGCGCCACGGTGAAGGGGACGGACTGCGGTGGAATCTCCACGCTGATCGCCTTCGCGCTCGTCGCGTCGCTCCCGTTGAACGTCACGCAGTTCTCACCCGATCCCGCCGGGGCGGAGAAGCCGGCAGGGATGCTGGGACAGGTGTTCCAGGCGGCGGCGGGGATACTCCTCCAGTCCTCGCCGACGTAGCCCTCGGTGGCGGTGACGATCTGCGTCAACGTGTAGCCGCCCTGCTCCAGCATGTCGGCGCCGGAGATCGCGGCGTCGTCGACCGTGACCTGGGCGTGCCGGTGCATCTGCGCCAGATTGCCCAGGTCGACCGCCATTGCACAGGCCATGCCGAGCACGACCAGCGAGATGGCGACCAGAATGGCGACGGAGCCGCGCTCGTCGCTCGTCGACCTCCGGGTCACGTGCAGGTCATCCCGTTGATCGTCACGCCGTTGTAGACGACGGCCGGGCTCGTGGACGCGTTGTAGGACTGGAATGCGGTCGGCCCCGATGGCTGCGGTTCTTCCATGAGCTGTCGGCTGGAGGTGGAGACCGTCGAGCCCGACACGAAGACCGACGTCAGACCGGTGGTCGACTGCATGGTCGCCTGGGCGCAGATCTCCACGTCGTCACTGACGCTGTTGCCTGGCAGGGAGGTGGGCCCACCACAGCTGGGCGTCGCCGCGGGAGCGACGAAGCAGATTCCGACGGCGAGCGTGTTCGAGTTGAGGCCCTCGAGGTTCCCGAGGGAGGCGACGACGTTGCAGACCGCGTTGGCTGTCGCGGGGCTTGGTCCGCCGTTGCAGTTGGGTGAGGGGGTGACCTGGTCGAGGGAGATCACGCGCGACGCGGATTCCACCCCGTTCTCCATCGACTGATAGCCGCCGAAGATCAACCCGAAGTCGATGGTGCCGCAGACCAGAAGAATGAGCAAGGGGACGACGATGGCGAATTCCACCAACGCTGTTCCCCGTTCGTCGGAGCGCCTCGTCCGCACGCGGCCGAGGACTCCACGGCGAAACCGGCGATGCGGTCGTGCAGGGGCATGAAGGGTGGGTGCGCGTCCCATACACCATCAGTAATCGGCATGCGGGCCGCCGAACCATGGGCCAAAAGCCTCATTTCGGCGGCGTCAGCGCCTTTCTTGATCACCCGTTGTCGAGTCCCGCGCCGGGCAGCCTTCGGCGGCCGAGCTCACGGGTGCCGTCACGCCCCTCCGAGCCGACCGCACGATGGTGTACCGCGGTCCCGGTGCGGGCGTCGCCATGGCGATCCGGCGGCGACATCCCGCGGCGTCGCTCCGGCCACCGGCGGCGGGAGTCGCCGCGGTCGCGACTCGGTCGATGGCACGCGGGCGACGCGTCATCGAGTAACGCGACCGTAGGCTGAGCCGTCATGCGAGCGGTGGGCCTGTCCCGGTGGGGTGGACCCGACGTGCTCCATGTCGTGGACCTTCCCGATCCGGGGGCGGGGCCGGCCGACGTGACGATCCGGGTTCACGCAGCGGCGGTCAACCCGACCGACACGCAGCTGCGGAGCGGGCAACGCGCCGAGCGCCTCAAGGGCGTCCCCCCACCACACGTGCCGGGCATGGACGCGGCCGGCGTGCTCGAGCAGATCGGAGCGGGTGCATCCACTGGCCTTCGAGTGGGCGAGCGTGTGATGGCCATCGTCCTCCCGCGTGGGCCACACGGGGCCTACGCCGAGCGCGTCGTCGTCCCCGCCTCCTCCGTCGTCCGTTCACCTGCCGGCGCATCGGATGCCGAAGCGGCGGCGCTCCCCATGAACGGCCTCACCGCGCGCCTCGCGGCAGCGGACGCCCCGGCCTACGGGATCAACACGGGTTTTGGACTCCTCGCCAACACGCGCATCGCGCCCGCTCAGCGCACGCTCCTGCAGCGCAACATCATCGTGTCGC
>Ga0207777_1000329_pt1 | contig 12823 bp, 8 predicted proteins | sample LuqExpMetageno35_FD_187793 | JGI IMG/M metagenome (GOLD analysis project Ga0207777, IMG submission 187793) | Tropical forest soil microbial communities from Luquillo Experimental Forest, Puerto Rico - Sample 35 (SPAdes) | ecosystem: Environmental > Terrestrial > Soil > Tropical forest ...
GGCCGTTTCCACGGACCTCGTTTCACCATCAGCCTGAAGCGCAGCACCCAAAATCTTCAGATATCCACAAGCTGCCGGCCGATTACCCCATCTTTGGGTCCCACGCGATCGAGGTTGAAGGGAAATTTGGAGCGGGCCCCGAATCGGAGCCCGCCGATTTGAATTAACTTGCTGACGCGAAATTTTTCTGAGCAGCCGCCTTATGGCCGATGAGTTGGGCGTAGTTGCCAATCGGGAGCGGTCGCCCCGTCAGATAACCCTGCATCTCGTTGCAATCTTGCTGCACTAGAAGCGCACGCTGGGCCTGGGTTTCGACACCTTCCGCCAGGACTGGGATGTTGAGGCTCTGGCCGAGACCGATGACTGCGCGAACAATCGCCATAGAGTGGCGGTTATGTTTCAGGTCACCAATAAATGTCTTATCGATTTTGATTTTGTCGAATGGGAAGGAGTGCAGATACGACAAGGACGAATATCCCGTTCCGAAGTCATCCAACGCGATCTGCACACCAAGCGATTTGAGCCGACGAAGGACCGATACGGCGCGAGAAAAGTCGTTGATAAACACGCCCTCGGTGATTTCGAGCTCAAGGCGGGATGGAGCAACGCCGGTTTCAAGCAGGATTGAATGGACAAGCCTGGGCAAGTCACCATGGTGGAATTGGATCGGAGAGATATTGACGGCAATGGTCAGCGGCTGCGTCCAGGATGAGGCTTCACGGCAAGCCTCGCGCAGGGCCCATTCACCTGTCGGAACGATGAGGCCACTTTCCTCGGCGATGGGGATAAATATGGCCGGCGAGACCATACCGCGTTTTGGACATTGCCAGCGGGCCAGCGCTTCAAAGCCGATCGTTTCGCCTGTCATTCGCACCTGCGGCTGGTAGTACAACGACAGTTCGTTGCGCTCGATTGCCTCTTGCAAATCCTTTTTCAGATCACGTCGCGCGCGTAGACGAGCGCTTATTTCGGGATCGAAAAACAACACCGACCCACGCGTTTCGGCTTTGGCGCGATAGAGGGCGGCATCGGCATTGAGCATCAGCGTGTTCGCGTCGGTGCCGTCGGTCGGATAGACCGCGCCCCCAATGGTAAGCCCTAACTTTAGCCGCTGATCTTCCACCTCGAAGTCATCTGCGAAGGCGGCGAACAGGCGCTCTGCGAGCTCCACTGCAGTCGCGGGTTGCGCATCATCCGTTACGATCAGAGCGAACTCATCACCGCCAATACGCGCAAGGAAAGCCGCCCCAGCAGCTACTTGTAGGCGGTGGGACGCCTCCCGCAGCAGCGCATCGCCGAACGAATGTCCGTAAAAGTCATTGGCCTCTTTGAAACGGTCAAGGTCGGCGCTCAGAACGGCGAACTGCTTCGCGCTCATTGCTGCCCGTTCAAGGTTGGCGGCAAAACACTCGTCGAAGGCGGCGCGGTTAGGCAGGCCAGTCAGCGTGTCATGATGCGCCATATATGCGATGCGATGTTCCGCTCGCTTTGCGTCTGTAACATCCTCATGCGTCGCGACCCAGCCACCATCTCCAATCGGTCGATTTGATATGGCGACGACCCGCCCATCAGTCAGCTCTGTGGTCCTATTTACAGTTTTCCCTTGAGCGAGCATGGTTCGCAGATTGCCCAAGTATTTATCAGGGTCATCGAATGAAAAACTGCCGGTCGCAATACGATGATCGATAAGTTCGCGAAGCGAGCAGCCTGGCTTCACGATCTGGGGTGATAACCTGTACATCTCGATGTAGCGGTTATTGCAAACGACGACGCTCTCCGTCGAATCGAACATCAGCAGGCCCTGCGACATGTTGTTGAGGGCCGTATCAAGCAGCGTGCGTTTACGGCGTTCCTGCACTCTAAATCCCCCTGCGAACTAGGCTCTAAATGGACGACAATAATAGGTAATTTCTTAACCTGAGGTTCCACACGAATGGTGGTGTCTAAATGAGTTCGTTAACCAAGAAAGCTGGTCGAAGTTCTACTAAGCAAACATCCGTAGTTGACCACAGCCAGGAATTGCTTCGCTACTATAAAGCAATCGTGTGCCTGATACCTGCTGACCATGTGGGCGCTAAAACACTTCATCGGATGCTTAGGTTTAGCCATTACGCTGGATTACCTGGCGTTAAATGGATATTGCACCGACGTCTGCAGCCAAATGTTCTCGCACGCTTACGGACAAATGGTGTTTGAGCTGCAGCTTCAATTCACAAGATTTCTTTAGCCCGTAGCTAGTTCAAAGGACGCCAGGCAGAAAGCGAAAGACTCCAGCAATAGCCTGATCAAAACACCCGTTCGCATTTCGGAGCAGTTTTGTCGTCGGGCTATTTCGATGGGGGCGAGGTCAGCCTGTTTCGCCGATCGATCATATTCGCCGCTATGTCGTGCAATTTCGCCTGGTCCTCGTTGCCGAGCAGCCGGAGCTGACGCGCCCGCTCGCGATGATAATCTGCCGTCTGCTCGAATGGGCGCACACCTCGCTCCGTCGCTCGTGGCGGCAGTTTCAACGGCGTTTTCGCGATGTTGTCGGGCATGTCGGGCGCAGTCTTGATCCGTGGGGCTACTCTGCGCCAATCAAATGATCAGCGCAGAAATCAAAGATGCCCCCAACTTCCCGGTGTTGATGCACAACTTATATTCGACCAGATACTTCTGGGCCTTTAAATGACCCAGTTTGTTTTTAAGGAATTGGCATACATCGGGCGGACGTTCGGTAAGGTCCGCTTATAACCCATAAGCAACACTAGCTGAGCTAAGGTTGCGGTTCTTCGCTTGTTCGCATCGTCCAGTTTTTGGATTTTTCGAAAGTTCGCTTGTTGTTCTGTTTAAAGGGCGGTGTGATTGCCTACTGCGATACTGACTGACATAGTTTGATTCAATCTGGAAGAACTCTGTCGTGAGTGTCGAGACGATGGCGGGCAACCGCGAGAACGCTAAGCTGGTGAACGCTCTTGGCGCGGTTGTCGCGGTCGGTACAGGCCGCGGTTTCGTCGTCGAAAGCAGAGGGCATTTTGGCAGCCGTGACAGATACGTCATAACAGCTGCGCATTGTTTGCCGTTTTTCCCGCACTGCCACGGCTTTTCACGGCCTGAAGGGCGCACTTACGAGAAGTTATTGGCTCCGCTCGGCAAGCAGTCATCAGTCTGGTGTGAAAGTTTGTTTGTTGATCCGATTGCCGACATCGCCGTGCTTGCTTCGCCTGAGAGTGAGATGCTGTACGAACAAGCCGCAGCCTATAAAGCGTTAGTCGAAGCGGCAACGCCACTCAAAATTGCCGAGCCGCGGAGCAAGCCAATCCCCGAGGAGCCCGCGCGCTTGGCTGAGTTGGAAAAACAGATGGGCATTACCGGACAAGTTGAATGGGTACAGCGCGAATGCCCAGCCTTTCTGTTGTCGTTGAGCAACGAATGGTTTTCGTGCACGGTGTGGCATTTCCCCAACGACATGCTCAATATTGAAAATGCTGCTGACGCGATTGCGGGCGGCATGTCGGGCTCGCCAATCATCGCCGAGGACGGCAGCGCCATCGGCGTCTTCTGTCTCGGGAGCGGCCGCCCCGATGATGACCGTCCTAGTCAGGGGGGTCCGAACCCGCGCCTGATGGGCAATCTGCCGGGTTGGCTTCTAAATCAATTGGCGGATGGCGCGGCGTGACCGACCACGATCCACCGCGAGGCGGTCCTTCTGTTGGGTGTCGCCGTACAGTGGTCCTTGAGGGACACATGCAGTCTGGGAAAACGACGCTCACCAAGCAGCCGTTTGCGGTAGGAGCCCGGCAATCGGTGAATATCGAGCTTGACGATTTTCGCGAACAGCCCGTCCCCGCGATAGCTTACATCGACACGATTGACCGTGCGGCATTTGAGAATGGATTGCGCACGATGCTCGCCTCGGCCCCGCTCGTCATCGTCCAAGGCGCTATCGCTTGGCCTCTCATTGAACCCATAGCTGCCGAGCTCGGCGATGTGCGTATCCGGCGCGTGTATCTGAAACGAATGATGCGAAACAAATCGGATTTTTGGGCCGACGAAGACTTCATCTTCGATCCCGAGTGGTGGTCGACACACGAACCCCGCCGTTCGATCCACCGATACCACGCCGAACAACGACCGTGGGAAAGTGCAGACCTGGTGCTTGAACGGGTTGAGGAGCAATCAAGCGGGCGCGCCGATTGAGGCCGTCGTCGGCCGCCGCGCTGCTATAGCGCGTGATTTCGGCACGAACATCCTGTCCGTGTAAAATACTGGGCGCCTCAAATTTTTTACTAGCTATCTGGTAGCTACGCATCGCGCCCGGCTGGAGCGATTCTTCTAAGTCATTGAAAAAATGGTGGGCGCGACAGGGATCGAACCTGTGACCCCTACCATGTCAAGGTAGTGCTCTTCCGCTGAGCTACGCGCCCTTCACTGGATCAGGTCTTATCGGCTCTAAACTGGCGAGGCAAGGCCGGCTCAGACGCAGGTCTTCGTGCAGCTCAAGCCGCCAGCATCTTGCTCACTTCGCTGACCAGCTCGCGCAGGTGGATCGGCTTGGAGAGCACCTTGGCATGTTTGGGAGCGGTGGAATCCGGGTTGAGCGCGACCGCTGCGAAACCGGTTATGAACATGATCTTGATGTCGGGATCGAGTTCTGCCGCCCGGCGCGCCAGCTCAATACCGTCCATTTCTGGCATTACAATATCGGTGAGCAACAGCTCGAACGGTTCCTCGCGCAGCCGTTGGTAGGCCGAGAGCCCGTTGTCATAGGAAGTGACGTCGAAGCCGGCATTCTGCAGCGCCTTGACCAAAAAGCGCCGCATGTCAGTGTCGTCTTCAGCCAGCAGGATTTTCGACATAGCTTACGCCCCGTCCCGCCCGCCACCCAGGCAGGCCCCAACAAGCCCATAAGACTGCCCCCAGGTAAATATCGGGTGAACCGAAAGCATGGCTTGGCATTGGGCTCCAAGGCATGGACAATAGACGATATAAGGGGCCCGAAATACCCGGCTTTGCAACCGGTAGCCACACCTGCCGCCGACCGCCATGAGTGAAATCCGAGACGAACTCGACCCTCCGTTCGAAATCCTGGAACCACCGGTCCTTCAGGCGCCGGTGCTGTTCAATTCCCCGCACAGCGGATCGGTCTATCCACGCCCGTTCCTGGCGGCCTCGCGGCTCGACCTCGACGCCCTACGCCGATCAGAGGATAGCTTCGTCGACGAACTGGTGGTCGGCGTGGTGAAGCATGGCTTCCCGCTGATGCGCGCGCATTTCCCGCGCTGCTTCGTCGACGTCAACCGCGAGCCCTATGAGCTCGACCCGCGCATGTTCGACGGCCGCCCGCCCTCATTTGCCAATACCCGCTCGATGCGGGTGGCGGGGGGCCTCGGTACCGTTGCGCGGGTGGTCGGTGACGCACAGGAAATCTACAACCGGCGCATCCCGATCGACGATGCTCTGGCGCGGATCGAGGGGCTGTACAAGCCCTATCACCGTTCGCTGCGCCGGTTGTTTACCCGCCTGCACCGCGAATTCGGCGCCGCCATGCTAATCGACTGCCATTCTATGCCCTCCACCGCCGGGCAGAAGGACGAGCGGCCGCGGCCGGAATTCGTGCTGGGCGACCGCTACGGGACCAGCTGTGTCGGAGCGGTGTCGGAGACAGTGGAAAAGACGCTGCGCATGCTCGGCTACACTGTTAGCCGCAACAAGCCTTACGCCGGCGGTTTTATCACTGAGCATTACGGCAATCCGGCCGCCGGTCTGCACGTCATCCAGCTTGAGATCAACCGGGCGCTCTACATGGACGAGCGCCGTCACGAACGCATTGCGGCCTTTGCGCGGCTAGCGGCTGATCTGGAGACGGTGGCGCGGCGGCTGGGTGAAATCCCGCTGGAAGAGCTGCGGCCCTACCGAGCGGCGGCCGAATAGCCCGCGATAACCATCACGCGAGCAAAAAAGGCCGCTCGCATTTGCGAGCGGCCAAGTCTAGGGAGGAAACGCCCAAGGAGGGCAACGGTATCGCTACCGCATTGCAATAATCTACATCGCGACGCACAAAAATCAAGCCCTGTCGTTGGCCTTCCCATGCAAATTATGCATAACTGGCCATAGATATTACAGGAAGCTAATTTTCAGGAAACAAGAAAGTCCAGCAAAAAGATTTGCTGCGTTGCAATCTGAACTGCAATTTTGCCGCCTCAGGCTCCAGGGTCGGTGTTTCGGTGGGTAAACCCGATGGCGGGCCGTTGCCGTGCGAGCCGCTCTCGGTTACCCCGATAACCGACACGTTTTACCCATGCCCGCATGACGGCCATCGATTTCTCCAGCTTCGTCGATCACCTCGCCACCGTCTCGGGCGAAACCATCCTTCCGTTCTTCCGCACCGCCCTTGCGATTGAGAACAAGAAACCCGGCGGCTTCGATCCGGTCACGGCGGCCGACCGCGCGGCGGAGGACGCCATGCGCACGCTGATCCGCCGCTCGTTCCCAGCACACGGCATCCTCGGTGAGGAATATGGCGACGAGCGCACCGACGCCGAATACATCTGGGTGCTTGATCCGATCGACGGCACCAAGTCGTTCATTGCCGGCATGGTGGCGTGGGGCACGCTGATCGGCCTTATGCGGTTCGGCGAGCCGGTGTTCGGCATGATGCATCAGCCGTTCACGCGTGAGCGTTTCTCCGGCGATGGCGGTGCTGCGCGCTATCGCGGCCCCGGCGGAGCGCGCGATCTGCATGTGCGTGACTGCGAGGGCTTGAGCGACGCGCTCATGTTCACGACCAGCCCGTTGCTGATGAACAAGACCGACCGCGCGGTATTCACACACGTAGAGGATAAGGTGAAGCTGTCGCGCTACGGCGGTGACTGCTACGCCTATTGCATGCTGGCGGCAGGCCAAATCGATCTGATCATCGAGACCGAGATCAAGCCGCACGATATCGTACCGTTGATTCCGATCATCGTCGGCGCTGGCGGGATCGTCACCACCTGGGAGAACGGCCCAGCACAGAGCGGTGGCCGCATCGTCGTCGCCGGTGATAAGCGCGTGCACGAAGCAGCGCTGGAGATGCTCAGCTAAGTCGCGCGTGCAAACACGCCGAGCAAAGTAATCGGTCTACAAAAAAGCGCACATCAATGCCGGTCTCGATGAAGCGAATTTTCATGAACGGCGTTTTGGCTGACATTGGCGAACGGCGGTGGATCTGCGGAGGAGATTGCCGCGGGCTAATATAACGGCGTGCCCGGCACGAAGGCGTCAAATGCCGCCCAGAATTGGCCGCGATAGTGATCCTGCTCTTGAAGGATTTCGTGGCGGCTGCCGGAGAGGATGAGATGATGGCCGGCCAGCAAGTTCGTTCCGAAGATCTCAATCGCCGGCGTGGAAACCAGTTCGTCGCGGCCGGCGGCCACGATTAGGATCGGCTGGCGGATGCCGCCAGCATAACTCGGCACCGCAAACTGTTTCATCACCCGCATAGCGGCAACGGCCCAGGATACGGTCGGCGCGCCGAGGCTGAGGTCGGGCGCTTCCTCCAGCACCGCGGCGTTGCGCGCGAAGCGTACCGGATCGGAGGTCAGCAAATTACCGAAGAAATTCTCGCTGGCGAGCACGCGGCCATTGCCGGTCGGCACATAGCCGGAGCCACGGCCGAGCAGACGCATGAAGCCGGCGAGCGGACCGGCCACGCGCGTCAGCGGTCCCGGCGGCAGCGCAATCATCGGCGCCGCCAGCACCAGGCGTTCAAAGGAGCGGCTGCCATCGTGACAGCCGCGGATGGCGATAGCGGCACCCATCGAATGGCCGAGCGCGTAAATCGGCGGCGGGCAATCCGGCAGCACCACCTGCTTCATGATGGCATCGAGGTCGCTGGCGTATTCTGAGAAGCTGCCCACGTGGCCTTTTTTGCGGTCGGACAGCGCGCGATCCGATAGTCCCTGCCCTCGCCAGTCGAACGTCGCCACCGCAAACCCGCGTTTGCGCAAATCGCGCACGGTCTCGAAATATTTCTCGATGAATTCGGCGCGGCCCTGCAGAATCACCACCGTGCCCTTGCGACCGGGCGGCGGCGCCCAGCGCGCGAAGCGCAGTTTGACCCCGTCCTGGGTCTTGATGCTGCCGGACACCACTTGATCGGGCACCGGATTGGCGGAAATGGAGACGAGTCTCATGAATACCCGTGGGAAGTCGCGCGAATGGCCGCGGCCTTATAGGGCATCATCGCGAAACCTGGGAACCGGTTTTCCAGCGGCGAGGCGCTTCTTAGGCGCACGCCGAAATTTTTCTGCCACCGGTCGACGCAAAATTAATCAAATCAAATCAAAAGCTTAAAGGACTTTTCTGGCCTCTTGCACGGCCCAAAAGCCGTTCCCATATGAATTTTTGCGCAGGCCACTGGTGGTTGCGCACGGGCATTTGGTCCGGCCATGTGGCGGACCGCCCGCATGTCGCTCAATTCTCAGGAGGATATGCTATGCGAACTTTTGATCTTGCTCCCCTCTATCGTTCCACCGTCGGCTTCGACCGACTCTTCTCGATGCTGGATGGCTTCGAGAGCGCGCCGGGCTACCCGCCCTACAACATCGAGCGGACTGGCGATAACGACTACCGCATCACCATAGCGGTCGCCGGCTTCGGCGAAAGCGACCTTTCGATCGAGGCGAAAGAGAACACGCTGACCGTCAAGGGCGCCAAGCAGGCGAAAGAGGAACAGCAGGGTACCGTGCTCTATCAGGGTATCGCCGCGCGCGCCTTCGAGCGTGTCTTCCAACTCGCCGATTATGTCGTGGTGAAAGGCGCCAAGCTCGAGAACGGCCTGCTGCACGTTGATCTTGCGCGTGAAATTCCTGAAGCGAAGAAGCCGCGCAAAATTCCAATCGGCAACGGCCAAGTGAAGCCGCAGGTGGTCGACGTCAAGGCCGCCTAACGCCAACGTTAGCTCCAAACAGAAGCGCCCCGGATGCCCCCGGGGCGCTTTCGTTTCAGCTATTGATGATCGATTACCCACCCGACGCCTTTTTCGCCGGCACCGTAGCCAACCGCCGGTCGGCCGCGGCGTACCCCCGAATGCACAGTTGAACGTATAAACTGGCCGCCATTTTTGCTGCAGCGAGCGGCGCAACGGCATTGCGCTGATAGCCGGCCCGTGGTCCTCTTCTTGCTCGGCCGAAGACGTCGCCGCAACAATGGCAAAGGTTCCAGTCATTCCAGCATGGACCAGCCTTGTGCAGCGGCGCAAAATTTGGCATGGTCTATTAGGACAGCAATGCTGTCCTAATAGGTGGCGACACGATGCCGGCCTTCGCGAGCAGGCCGATAGCGGTGGCGCCCAACGGGAGCAGCCACGGCGGCGACAACCGGGCAAGGCTGCCCTTCTATGATAACAGTTACCGCTCGACTGCAGCGCCTGCTGGCGATGCAGACGCGGTGAGTGCGCCGGAGGTCGATCTCCGGCGAGGCAGGATCAGAATGAGCGAGCTCGACAACAGCGCAACGATGAGCATACCGCTGGTACAGGGTCTGTATGATCCAGCGCTCGAAAAGGATTCCTGCGGTGTCGGCTTCATTGCCGACATTAAGGGCCGCAGGTCGCACGGCATCATCGAGGACGGCCTGCGCATCTTGTGCAACCTCGAGCACCGCGGCGCGGTGGGTGCCGATCCGCGCATGGGCGACGGCGCCGGCATCCTGGTGCAGATTCCGCACAAGTTTTTTGCCAAGGAAGCCAAGCGGCTCGGTTTCACGCTACCGAGCGCGGGCGAATACGCCATCGGCCAATTGTTCATGCCGGTCGACGCCAACTGGCGGCAGATCATACGCGACATCTATGCCGATGTGATTGCGCGCGAAGGGCTCAAGCTGCTCGGGTGGCGCGATGTGCCGACCGACAATTCATCGCTCGGTGAGTCAGTTAAGCCAACCGAGCCGAAGCACATGCAGGTGTTCATCGGCCGGGGCAAGAAGAAGCTGAATGAAGCCGAATTCGAGCGTCGGCTCTACATTCTGCGCAAATCGATCTCTAACGCCATCTACAAGAAGCGCGAGCGGCGCGTAGCTAGCTATTATCCGGTATCGATCTCTTGCCGCACGGTGATCTACAAGGGGATGTTCCTGGCCGATCAGCTGGGCAGCTATTATCCCGATCTGCACGATGCAGATTTTGAGAGTGCACTTGCGTTGGTGCATCAGCGCTTTTCGACCAATACCTTTCCGACCTGGTCGCTGGCGCATCCGTACCGCTACATTGCGCACAACGGCGAAATCAACACGCTACGCGGTAACGTCAACTGGATGGCGGCGCGCCAAGCCTCGGTTGCCTCGCCGCTATTTGGTGCCGACATCAACAAGCTGTGGCCGATCTCCTACGAGGGGCAGTCGGACACCGCCTGCTTCGACAACGCTCTCGAATTCCTGGTGCAGGGCGGCTACTCGCTCGCGCACGCTATGATGATGATGATCCCCGAGGCCTGGGCGGGCAATCCGCTTATGGACGAGGACCGGCGCGCTTTCTACGAATACAACGCCGCACTGATGGAGCCGTGGGATGGACCAGCGGCAATCGCGTTCACCAACGGCCGCCAGATTGGCGCCACCCTCGACCGCAATGGCCTGCGCCCGGCGCGCTATCTGCTCACCCGCGACGACCGTATCGTGATGGCGTCCGAGATGGGCGTCCTGCCGATTGCCGAAAGCGATATCGTCAAAAAGTGGCGGCTGCAGCCGGGTAAGATGCTGTTGGTTGATCTCGACGAGGGCCGGCTCATACCCGATGATGAGTTGAAGGCGACACTGGCGAAGAGCCACCCTTACAAGGAATGGCTAGCCAATACGCAGATCGTACTGGAAGACCTGAAGGGCACTGGCAGGGAAGCGCCACTCTCCAACCTATCGCTGCTCGATCGCCAGCAGACCTTTGGCTACAGCCAAGAAGACCTGAAGTTGCTTATGACGCCGATGGCCACCACCGGCGAGGAAGCAATCGGCTCCATGGGCAATGACACACCGATCTCGGCACTGTCGGATAGGCCGAAGTCGCTATTCACCTATTTCAAGCAGAATTTTGCGCAGGTCACCAACCCGCCGATCGACCCGATCCGCGAAGAGCTGGTGATGAGCCTGGTCTCGATCATCGGGCCGCGGCCAAACATCTTCGACCTGGAAGGCATGTCGAAGAACAAGCGACTCGAAGTACGTCAGCCGATTCTGACCAACGATGACCTCGAGAAGATTCGTGAAATTTCCGCGATGAGCGGCGATCATTTCAAGTCCTACTCCTTCGACATCACATTCCCGGGTGAGCATGGCGCCGACGGTATGGATTGGGCGATCGAGCAGTTGTGCGATCGCGCCGAGGAAGAGGTGCGCAAGGGTTGCAATATCATCATCCTGTCCGACCGGAAGGCCGGCGCCGACCGCATTCCGATCCCGTCGCTGCTTGCCTGTGCGGCGGTGCATCACCACCTGATCCGCTGCGGTCTGCGTACCTCGGTCGGGCTGGTGCTGGAAACCGGCGAGCCGCGCGAGGTGCACCATTTCGCCTGCTTGGCCGGCTACGGCGCGGAAGCGATCAATCCCTATCTCGCCTTCGAGACGCTGATTGCCATGAAGGACGAGCTGCCGCAGAAGCTCGACGAGAAGGAAATCATCAAGCGGTACATCAAGTCGATCGACAAAGGTCTGCTCAAGGTGATGTCCAAGATGGGCATCTCCACCTATCAGTCCTATTGCGGCGCACAGATCTTCGACGCGGTCGGCCTGCGCCAGGACTTCGTCGACAAATATTTCACCGGCACACACACTCGCATCGAGGGCGTGGGCCTTGCGGAAATCGCCGAAGAGACAGTGCTCCGCCACCGCGACGCCTTCAGCGAATCGCCGATCTATCGCTCGATGCTCGACGTTGGCGGCGACTATGCCGTGCGCATGCGCGGCGAGGATCATGTCTGGACCGCGGAGACGGTGAAGTGTCTGCAGCATGCGGTGCGCGGCAATTCGCTGGATCACTATCGCGCTTTCTCCAGGATCGTGAATGACCAGAATGAGCGGCTGCTCACCATTCGCGGCCTGTTCCGCCTGAAGTCAGCAGAGGAAGTCGGCAGTAAGCCGATTCCGCTAGAAGAGGTCGAATCCGCCAAGACCATCGTGCGGCGTTTCTCGACCGGCGCTATGTCGTTCGGCTCGATCTCACGCGAGGCGCACACCACGCTTGCCATCGCCATGAACCGCATCGGCGGCAAGTCAAACACCGGAGAAGGCGGCGAGGAAGCCGATCGATTCAAGCCGCTGCCGAACGGTGACAGCATGCGGTCGGCCATCAAGCAGGTAGCCTCGGGGCGCTTCGGTGTCACCGCCGAATATCTCGTCAACTCCGACGTCATGCAGATCAAGATGGCGCAGGGCGCCAAGCCCGGCGAAGGCGGTCAGTTGCCCGGTCACAAAGTCGATAAAACCATCGCCAAAGTGCGCCACTCGACGCCGGGTGTTGCCCTGATCTCGCCGCCGCCGCACCACGACATTTATTCGATCGAAGACCTTGCACAGTTGATCTACGATCTAAAAAACGTCAATCCGGCGGGCGACGTCTCGGTCAAGCTCGTCTCCGAAGTTGGCGTCGGTACTGTCGCCGCCGGCGTCTCTAAAGCGCGCGCCGATCACGTCACCATCGCCGGCTTCGAAGGCGGGACCGGCGCCTCACCGCTGACATCGATCAAGCATGCCGGCAGCCCGTGGGAAATTGGGTTGGCCGAAACCCATCAGACACTGGTCGTACAGAAGCTGCGGGGCCGCATTTCGGTGCAGGTTGACGGCGGCGTCCGCACCGGCCGCGACGTAGTGGTGG
>Ga0207777_1000330_pt1 | contig 12816 bp, 11 predicted proteins | sample LuqExpMetageno35_FD_187793 | JGI IMG/M metagenome (GOLD analysis project Ga0207777, IMG submission 187793) | Tropical forest soil microbial communities from Luquillo Experimental Forest, Puerto Rico - Sample 35 (SPAdes) | ecosystem: Environmental > Terrestrial > Soil > Tropical forest ...
AGAAAGACCGGCGGTGGCGCGCTCCTGGTTGATCAAGACGAGAAGTCGCTGCTCGGCGGCGGGGTCATCGGTACCCTGCGCAATGGCCGAGCCGGCCAGCAGGAAGAGCGCCGCCAGACCGCAGACGGCAAGTTTGAGCCGACGTACTACCGCAGGCGAAAGCGCAAAGCAGGGGCAAAGCTTCATGTTGGTTCATTAGACGCCGGAAGGCGTATTTCCGTTCGCACCACTCGCAACTTACAATACAGCAGCGGTACAAGGGTTTCCGAAATGAATACGGTTGCGGTGGTACTGCTAACGCTGGCTGGATTGGTAATCGGCGCTGCCCTAGCCTGGCTGACCGGGCGGGGAAGCGCCTCTGCGGCGGCGCGGCGCAAGGCCGAGTTAGAGCAGGAACTGGGATCGGCGCGATCGCAACTGGCTGAGGTACAGCAGGAGAACGCCGAGTTAGGGGCCTCCAGGGCCGCGGTGGAAGCGACGCTGGAGAGCGAGCGCAGCAGCACGAGAGAAAAGATTGAATTGCTGACCGCTGCAGGTGAGGCCATGAGCGCAAAGTTCGAGGCGCTGGCGGCCTCGGCGCTGCAGAGCAATAACGCTAGCTTTCTGCAACTGGCGAAGAGCGAGTTGGAGAAGCATCAGGTTGCAGCATCCGGCGAACTGGAGAAGCGCGAAAAGGCAGTTGAGACGCTGGTCAAGCCGATCGCTGAATCGCTGAAGAACGTGGATGAGCACGTGCGTGTGCTGGAGGCGTCGCGTGCTGAGGCATATGGCGGGCTGAAGACGCAGGTGGAGTCGCTGCTGGAGACCCAGAAGGCGCTACAGACAGAAACCGGCAACCTGGTGAAGGCGCTGCGCGAGCCGCAGGCCCGCGGGCGATGGGGCGAGTTGCAACTGCGCCGCTGCCTGGAGCTGGCGGGTATGCTCGAGCACTGCGACTTCCAAGAGCAGGTCTCGGTCACTGTCGATGAGCGCCATCAGCGGCCGGATGTGATCGTGAAGCTTCCGGGCGACAAGAATATTGTAGTGGACGCCAAAGCTCCCCTGGCCGCGTATCTCGCAGCACTGGAGTCCCCGGACGAGGCGACGCGGAATGCGCGCCTGATGGACCACGCCAGGCAAGTCAAACAACACATCGATGCATTGGCGGCCAAGTCGTATTGGAACCAATTCGAGCCGACGCCGGACTTTGTGGTGCTGTTCCTTCCGGGCGAAGTTTTCTTTCGCGCAGCCCTGGACGCCGACCCGGAGTTGATGGAGTACGGCGTGAGCCGCAAGGTGATGGTGACGTCGCCCATCACGCTGATTTCATTGTTGCGCGCGATAGCCTACGGATGGAACCAGAAGAACCTGGCCGAGAGCGCACGGAAAATCAGTGAAGCTGGTAAGCAGCTTTACGATCGTCTATGCGTTATGACGGCCCATGTCGACAGCCTGGGCAAGAAGCTGGAAGGCACCGTCAAGTCCTATAACGAGATGTTGAGTTCGATGGAGAAGCGCATTTTTCCAGCCGGTCGCAGGATTGCCGAACTGGACCGGTCGCTGGCCGCGGCGAACCTGCCTGATCCCGAGCAGGTGGAGAAGACGCCGCGTCATCTCGAGTCTCCCGATTGGCAGTTGCAATCGGAGTTGGACCCTATGCTACTGGAAACGGAAGACGCAGATTTGCTGGAGCCGTAGAAAGCTGCGCTTTGACACTGATTTTATGCGGCTGTTATCATAGAAGTCTCGACGGTACACTCCCTTCCAATCAGCGTCCCCGTCGTCTAGCCCGGCCTAGGACATCGCCCTTTCACGGCGGTAACACGGGTTCAAATCCCGTCGGGGACGCCAAATCTTTTCAGAGACTTGCGGGTGATTTGGTCAGTTTCCCGCGGTACAACGACGGTACAAGTTGTTTTTGGCCGGATCATCCCTACCACCCGACTCTGTGCCGCCCTCTTATCCGGGCTCAAAGCCTGCGTGTAAGTGTCCAGCGTCATCCGCGACGTAGAGTGCCGCAACAGCTCTTGAACGACTTTTACGTCCTCTCCGTTGCTCTTGAGCAGGGTTGAGAACGTATGGCGAAAGGTGTGCCAGCCGATTCTTTTGCTGATGCCAAGCTGTTTCGCAATCGGCTGGATATGGTCACGCATTACCGTGCTGAGCCAGACCGGCTGCTTTCCCCGTTTCGAACCGGCGCGATTCGCGTCAGTCGCCCACAGGTAGTCGGACGGTTGCTTATAAGGCGTTTGCTCGTACCAGGCCATCAGATCGCGAGCGACGTATTCATCGATCGGCATCAGCTTTCTTGATACTTCAGTTTTGACTGGGCCAACGTGCTGGTCGACCAGGGACCGGCTCACATTAAGATGCAGGTGCTTGAAGTCCACATCCTCCCATTTCAGGCCGGCCAACTCGCCTCGCCGCAGCCCCGCCGGCATGTCAAGAAATACCATCGCCTTCTCCCGCACTCCAAGCGATGCAAGGAGAAGCTGCATTTCCTCCACATCAAGAATCTCCGGTGCACGCTCTCGCTTTCCTGAGACGCGCACGCCCGAGCCTTTGTGAGGGCCGGTAATGGGATTCGTGTCGGTGAATTCCCAGCGGATTGAGTGGTTAAAGACAGCGCTCATAGCGTCGCGGATTTTCTCTTTTGTGCCTCCTGCCAAGGGTTTGGGTTTTCCAAACTTGCTGGTTAGAAGGGTCTTGAGCCATTGTTCGACCGCAACGGTCTTGATGGCACGCAAATCGTGGTTTCTCCATTGAGGTAGGACCCATCGCCTCAGGACCAGCGTCTGCCGGTTTCGGGTCGAATATGCTTTGCCTTCGGCGCCATTGTCGGCCAGTTCATGCTGCATGTAGTGTTCAACCGCGGCTCCCATGGTGACCGAAGTCAGCTCTGTCGGGCCATCGGTGTTTATGTTGAGCCGCAGTCCAGCGAGCAGGTCCTGCAGCTTTTTGCCGTGTTCGGGATAGTCTTTGACGAGGCCGATGGTTTTCTTCCGCTCGCGTGAGGTTCCATCCGCACCTTTCTCGAGCCAGCGAAATTGCCATCGTTCCGCGCCGTCCTTCCGGGTCGTCTTTTGCAGACAACCGTTCTGATAACGTGCCAGCATTCATTCACTCCTTGAATTCTGGCAGCGGTCGCTGGTCGAATTTACCTTGGCCCGCGCCCAGGCGTCCAGTTCGGAGAGCAGGAATCGCCATTTGCGACGCTTGTTGCCGGTCAACGGATGCGCAGGAATGGATCCTTCTCGCGCAAAGCGTAAGAGCGTCTTCCGATTCAACTGAACGAACTCGGCAGCTTTGCCAGCGTCAATGAAGGGCTCTATTCCGTGAATAGCGATCGGACGCAGCTCACGGCTCATCGAAGAGCTGTCGGGAGTCTTCAATGACTCAACTGGCCGGGTGGTGGCATCTGGAGTAATTGCCATCTCCAGGCTGGACGAACTTTCAATCAGACTTCCCATTGTTGTTACCTCCGACAAGACCACCCATCGTGCTCAGCGCTTCCCCCAAGTTCAGCAAGGCATTCGAGACGTCTGAACATGGTCGTGCTCCTTTTGAGCGGCTAAGAGTGGCCGTATAGTCCTCTTTGCATGAGTTTTGCTCGACCGCCGCCCGCAGTGACGGCGGACCGGGAGACTCTAGATAGTCTAGGAATGGATTTTGGTCAAATGACCGTTTTGACCCTTATCCTGCGTGGGCGTTTGGCCGGTGGGTCGCTTTACCTGTGCTGCGCGCGAACTGTTCCATGAAGTGACCGGGATGGGCAGAACTGGGCTCGAAACCAACGGCTACGTCCGCGTCGGCTCAGCGAGCAGCAGTCGCTCTTGGTCTTCGGCGACTATGCATTGACCTCCACCAGGTGAGGGACTGGTACCAAACCAGTCATCAGGCGTGCGGGTTTATTTCACCGATCACACTTTGACTGGGCAAATTCTCTGGCCCGCAGGATTCTGCCGTCTCATTGAATTGCCACAAAAGTGTGCGCCTATCCGTCTGCGATTCACTCCGCCAAGGCCGCCGCAAAGTCGATCCTCTCACCGATGCGCTGCCTGACTTCCTTAAGCCACACCCTCGGGTTGGTACCGTGAATCACGCGGCCGAGAAAGGTCAGGCGTTCGGCGGCATTGTCGCGGTTCCGCCGGATGTCGTCCTTGGTGATCCTGGTGTACAGAGCGAGAAAGGTATCCAGGCTCCGGGGCTTGGCGAAAACATAAGTCGCGTGGCCAAGCTGTGGGGTTTCCACGACAACAGCTTTCTCAACGTCGAAAATATACTCCTGGCGAAACAGATAGATCCGACGTGCCCGCTGTGAGAGCTGGCGATAGAAGAACGGGTCATAGTCAGGGCGCCAGCTGATCTGGGAGACATCGAAGTCTCCGGGAATGCGCAGTTCCGAACACACCCGCTGCAGCTCCGCTCGCTCTACTGCCTGGTGCTCCAGTAGTAGCCGGATCTGATCCAGGGCCCGCGAATACTGGCCGAAACGATGATAGGCAGTTTTGGCGGATTCGATTTGCTGCTGAAAGTCGGGTGGCAGCTTCACCTGAAGCCGACTCGGTAATGCCGTTTCCCAGTTGACCAGTTCCCAAACCCCGTGACGCTTTCGGTATTTGCCGCATTGGACGAACGTGCCCTCGACCTCGATCTTGCCTCCCAACAGATGCTTCCACTGATTCCAGGTGCGATCCCATAGTGTAGGCAGGGTGGCCGGATCGAGCCAGAACTCCAGTTTGCGGCGCACGTCGCGGCACAGGGCACGGTCGTCGTAGAAATCACATCGACGCAGCGGTACATGAAACCGCCGACGCCGGAGTTCGGGTGAATACGCGAGGATACGGCGAGCAAAGAATGTCGCGCCATCGCGTGTCTACAGTGTTTCGCCAAATCAGCTTCTTTGTGGACGATTTCCATAACTACACGCATCGCTCTTCGTTTAGAACAAGAAGTCGAAGTCAAGTAGGAACTTTCGATCATAGTTGCCGAAGAACCTCCCGTACTGCGGATCAGCGACGTTGGAATGCACTTCCAAGGGATTGAAGTGGTTTGTCAGGTTGCGGACCGTAAAAGATAGTCGTACCGCGTGCTGCAGATTCACTTGCATGTCCTTCGACACGCGCATGTCCAATGAGAAGTAATTCGGGTAGCGGGACTGCGGCCCGGTTAAAGGCAACCATTGCTGGTAAACATTCGTCGGCTGGTAAGGAAATCCGTTGCGATACTCGATGTGTGGAGAGAGCGTGACCTTGTGGGGCAGATTACCGTAGGTTCCCCAGAACAGGAAGCGGTTGGGAATCTCGCTGGGCAAGCTGGCAATCAGGTTCGATTGAATCACCGGCGAAGGAAAGTTCCCCAGGTATGAGCCCGCGTCGTTGATATCGCCGCGGGCATACTGCCGCACGTAGGAGAAGAAGAACTGGCGCGGCGCGGCGGGCCCAATACGGGCCGTGAACTCGACCTGGCGGGTTTGCGCCCGGCCCGAGGATCCCAGCACGAAGGCAGGCTGATTCTGGACGACCCCGGGCTGCAGTGTGATCATGCCCTGCTCGTGGCTCTGCAGATACTTCACGCGGACCATTAACCACCGCTTCATCGTCCGCTCAAATTCGAGGTTCCATGCCGTACTGTAAGGCGCGAAGTTCCCGCTCTTCGACCTCCGCTCGATAAACGGGAACGTCGAGTTTGCCGCCTCGGCGGTGATGTTGAGATAACGAACTGGCAGTCCGACCGGCAAGCCCTGCGCGTCGTAAGTGGTGATGATTTGATTCGGATAGCTGTTGAAGGCATAGACATCCAGCGGCACTGAGTCATAGAAGACGCCGATGCCACCCCGGACTATGGTTTTGCCGGAGTCGCCCGGCGACCACACGAAACCGGCGCGGGGCGCAGCGCGCGTGGTGGAAGTAACGGTCTGCCGTTCCAGACGAATTCCCGCGTCCAGTGCGAGGTGCGGATTCAGTATCCAGTGGTCCTGCGCGTAAATGGAGGGCTCGGTATCGGCAACGTAATACGGCTTGCCTCCAACGTACCGGATCTGTTGTATGACCTGGCCGTTGGCATTCTGCAACGTGACTGGATCGCCCAGGAAGTGGCCTTCATTTTCGCTGTGCCCGATGACAGAACCAATCTGGAAAATATGTTGACCGTGAAACTTCAAGGCGCGCGGCGTCCACTGCTCCATCCACACCAGGCGGGTGGCGCTGCGGGAGTTGTAGCTGAAATAGTTTCCCCCATTGCCTCCCGGCGTAAGCACCATGTTGGCGTTGCCCTGCGGCGAAACGTTGCTGGAAACCGACGTACCTGCGAACGTGCTTTGCAGCAGACCGCCGCCAATCGCCCAGTGATGGGTCAGCATCGCGGTGGATTCATGGAAGTTCGCATCCGGGGTCACCGGCTGGGGATTGAAGTAGTCAAGGCCGGCGTACCGCAAACTGTGGGGAGCGAAATGGAAGCTCGCGGTTAGGGTCTGCTTCGGAGTCAGAATGGCGTCCAACTGCGTGAAGGAATTGAAGGCGGTCGACCGGGTCAGATTTTCCGGGTAAGATAGCGTCCGCACTTCCTGATTATTGAAGAGGTATTCCACGCCCTCCACAAAATAAAGCTTGTTCTTGACCAGCGGTCCACTCAGATTGAAGCGGGGAGAAGCATCGGCGATGCCCTCCATGTGTGCGCTGCGGATGCGGAAATCGGGAAACGGATCGTTCAGACTGTAGGCCCATTTATCCCCGCCACGACGCGTCTCAGCCGAAACCACGCCCGCCGTGAACTTCCCATACTGCGCTAGGTAGGGCATCTCTGAGACTTGGATAGTCTGCACGCTGTCGATGGGCACGCTGAGGCCGAAACTGCCGGTCGCCGGGTCGGTGACATCAACCGAATTGACCAGCAACGCACTGTGATCTTCACCGAAACCAGCGATGCGCACCGAACCGTCCTTGGCGCGCACGATACCCGGGATAAGAGGCAATGTATCGGTCAGCGTCGCGGGACGGGTCGAACTAATCTTTGCCTGTTCCAGCGGCAGAGTCTTCTGGCTGCTCTCGGTCTCAGTGACGGGGTTGGACGCCTCGCCCGTCACGGTGACGCTCTGCTGACTGAGAGCGGCACTGCTCATGACGACGTCCATGTCCTGAACCGGGGTGTCCGCGCCGATCTCGAGCATTGTTCCGGTATTGAGGTAACCCTGCTTGCTGATGGCCAGCGCATAATCTCCGACACCCGGCAGGGTGAGATTGACCTTGCCGGAGGCGTCAGTTGCCGAGGTGCTTAAGGATTTATCGCCGACGCGGACCTCTACGGTAGCGTCAGGGACGGACTGGTTCTTCTCATCGATGACCGTGACAGCCACCGCAAACGTCTTTACATCATTCGGGCCCGAGGCGAAAGTAGCCCCACTGAATACAACGAGCGCCGCAGCCAATAACAGCCACCGCCTAGCGAATATACAGACCGGACGCACGTCGTATAACTCGCAAATAAGCCCATATCCACGCTCCAACCGTTGATCGCACGCGGATGAATACTCCGAACTGCGTACAAAACCAGCAATGGAGGCGAGAAAACAGCCCGACTCTGCGAGATCAGGTTCGGCCTGCCGTCGAGCTGTTTCGTCGGGAGTCACGCGGGTGATAGTGCATCAGGCTTGCCAGAGTTCAGAGCTTGTAAGTCTTTGTCTTGCAATGTTCGGCGTGTAACCTGATCGTTAGCATGTTGCCCGTAGTTGGGCAGTGATGGCACACAGGCAGGATGGTCGGTCAATGCCGAGAGGAAGAGCAACGGTCAGTCCATAATCATGCGGCGTGTTACTGGATGGTTCGCGTTGAGCCGTGTTTCCTGTACCGGTGAAGTTGGCGTAAAGCGATCGGTCTTCACCCGGGAGGTAGTAAGTTGGATTGTCAAGGCCGCGGAAGCATTGTGTTGGGCCGTCGGGTCCATCTTCCGCCGTGTGATTAAAGACTGCGTCAAGAATGACTTCGATGCCGGCCCGGTGCAGCGTCTTTACCATGTCTCGAAGTTCATCTAACGCGCCCCCAGCCTTTCCTGGCGCGAGCTGTATGCCTGGTGCGGTGCAAAAAATGCAACCGGGGAATAACTCCAGTAGTTTGTCCGGCCCGCAGGCGCGTCCTGGGATCAAACTGAAAGACGGGAAGCAGTTCGACCGCGGTAATCCCCAATTGCCGAAGGTAGGGGATCTTGTCGACTAGTCCGGCGTATGTGCCACGTTTCGATTCCGGCAGACCAGAGCTGGGATGTGCGGTAAAACCGCGCACGTGCATCTCGTAAATGATAGAGCGCGACCACGCCCGCTTCAGGGGCACGTCACCTTCCCAGTCATACGCGCGCGGGTCCGTGACCACGCTCTTCATGGCCGTCGCCATGTTGTCGCCTTCCCGACGGGCTGCCTCACGGGAATAGCTCTTCGGGATGACGATAGCGCGAGCATACGGGTCGAGCAGTAGCTTGGACGGATCAAACCTGAGACCCCGATCTGGCTGGAACGGCCCGAAAGCCCGAAATCCATAGATCTGACTTGCTTCCACCCCTGGGCACGAATAAGTGCCAATAATGGTACGTGCGGTTCGTTAAGGGATCGATAGGAATGACACGGGAAGGGCGGGCGTCGTCCACTTCATCAAAAAGCAGCAGCTCAATGCTGGTTGGACTCCGGGAGAAGATTGAGAAATTGGCACCGCCATTTATCAGCGTAGCTCCTATTGGAAAGCTACTGCAGGTCGCCGGGGCTGGAACCTGCTTCAGTCTTCGGAACGCCACTAGCTGCACCTCAGCGACAGGAGTTTGTCCTCGGCCAATCTCCCGCTGGCCAGCATGGCCGTCATGAACTTGGTACGAGCGACGGTATTCTGAAACCGCTCGTCGTTGCCGAGCGGCAATGCAGAATCCGAGTTGTGCGGTTCGTCATCGGCGCGTGATACCCAGGCCGTGAAGCTGGTTTTCGATTTCTTCAAGTGTGTGTTGCTCCGGCAGTCCGGCGGGTTGATCAACACCCCGCCGATGTGAAATCCTGACCCGGATCATTGCTTCAACCGTCTGATTTCGACTATCGAGAATGAAGGTCGAATGGAACGGAATAACCTCCAGGTAGCAGGAATGGTCGACACGATGCGACACCTCTTCCACGATCTTCTGTAACTGGGCGTAGCCCATCGCGTAGTGAGGATCAGGACCCGGCACCATAAACTCATCCTTAATGTTTACTCCGTAGATCTCAACATCAAAGCCAGCCTGAACCCTTCGAGTCACGGCCGAAGAGCTTCCATGCCTTTCCTCGAGCAAGAGGTAGTATGGCAACACCTCGTAGAAAGCGCGATGTTCCTTAATCAACGAGCGGAGATTGTCAGACATATCAAGCTTCCTCTTAAGTCGTCGCATTGCCTCCACGCCCTCGTCATCAACGACGCAACGTTCTCGTCATATGCCTTCGTGATGCGCTCGTTAAACCGCTCCTGGACAGTTTGCAACCGCCTTGGAACATGCGGTTGAATAGAGGCCAGCGCCAACTGCATCAAGACCCAGGAACGGATGCGGCTTGTGCTCGATATCCCAGCCGGGAAGGCGTCACTTTGTCCAGTCCAGGTACGAACTTCGCGATGACGAGAATCGGAGGCCCATAACGGCCAAAAGTCTCTCTCGCCCTGCGATCTTGAGCGTCAGGGTTTCGTGTGTGGCGGTGAATGAAGTGCAAGACCCTGTCGCCGTGTCGCCGACCCGTCTCGTACCACGGCCAGTCACCTAGGACAGCGGCGATGACCGCTAAAACGAGTACAGCGACGAGGCCCAGCTTCCCGACGGTTGCGAGCGCTCCGGCGGGGAGCAGAAACAGAGGTCGCGGTACCGGCAAGCCTAGCTGGTGCTCGAATAACGCACCGAACAGGACTGGGTAGCCATGCTTCATAACGAATTGGACGGTATCGTTCATACAGAAACCAGGCTCCCGGGCAGGCTGTCCCTACGATCAAGCCGCTTGTAGATATCCAATATGTAGGCTTCCTCGGCAAGGATCTTTGCTCCGAGTCTGCTGAAAGACGACAGGGTCGCTTCGCCCACAGAGTCCTCGAAGGCGACCTCGGTTAGGATCCGAACGCACTCCGCATCATCGCTGGTAGATCCGCCTCTCAGCTTGACGATCAAATCCTTTGCAGAAAATTGAGTTTCTGCGCTTAGCATCGTTCCTCCCGTACACCAACAAAGTAGTATGCAGGCGCTATGCCAACCGCGAACTCGCACTAAGCCATAGAAAAGATACGGGCCTTGGCGATGCGAGGCGGGAGACAGCCGGCCCGAGAACCGGCAATGACGGAATGTGGGCAGGTGCATCGAGAGGCGGAAGGTGACGACTAGAGTGCGGACGGATAAGCGTCCTGCTGGCTTATTCGAGCGGCTAGTGGAATAGACTTGGCGAAAGAGGGTTAACATAAGGTATGTAACCTCGCTTATGTCGGAGTCCATTGATGTGCCCTCCTGTTCCCAAGTGTCAGCGAGCGCATCAGATTAGCGACTATTTGCCACATTGGCATCTTGAGACCGCAAACTCACAGCCAACGCGCACACTTGCTCCACAGGTCAGTGTCCCTTAATTCCCAGTTGGCAGCCCAATTGCACTAGCAGTCGCGAATCCGTTGGGCATGCCGGAGGGTTCTGACAAGACTTCTGGTCACCAACAGGGGGTGGTTATGTGGACGAGATCATGTGCCCTATGCAAAGCGATACTGCGCAAATTCAATCTGTCTGAGACGGTGCGCTGCCAGTGTGGCTGGCACTGATAAAGAGTTATCGCGAGGGGATTACTTGCATCGCAGCTCACCACGTTCAGTTTTGCTGGAGCGGCGGCGCCGATTTGGTTTAGCGGGTTGGGGCCGAGGCTACCAAGCCAGCTATTCAGCGCCTGTCGGATCCCTTGTCAATCCTTGCTGCTTAACTACGCACTCTGTCTCGGTCATCAAGTGTCTGCCACCTCGCCCAATACCGGGTTTAGCGCTCAATGCTAAACGCTAAACGCAACAGCCAATAAGCCGTCAGTCAAAACTGTCCCTGAGCTCTCCGGCATCGAATATTGGAGCTCTTGCCAACCGTCCGGCAGTTGCCCAGATATGGGCTTAACTTGCCCCATTGGGGTCCCGCCAACTGCGAAACCTATGCGACGTAAACACATGAAAAGCCAAACCCTTGAAGACTCTGCGTCAGGCTCCATTGATGTGGCACGGCGATTGCACAGTTAGTACGGTGGAGACAACAGGCTCCTGATTTGGCGCACACTTTGTGATGTTAAGTCGGGCTTGGAGGAAGAATGAATCGATTGTTTGTTAGACGTAACCACAGGCATCCGTACTTCGACGGGCGCGCCTTAATTGGTTTGTGCGGTCTATGGTTCTGGTTCGGCCTGGGCGGATTGGCTCAGAGCACGGCCTCGCCGGTGAACGCAAGCGCACCATTCAGCACGCGCGCCACGCACCTCTTGGGATTGGAAAACACCAAGAGTAACTGTGACGGAACGCTGTCACTTCAAGGCAATGAGTTGCAATTCCAGCAAGATGGTAAGCCTAGCGTAGAACTAGAGATCACTTCAGTCCGGCATATATTTCTGAACGAAGAAAGCAAGCAGGTCGGCGGATTGCCGATGACTTTGGGCAAGGCAGCAGCTCCGTACGGAGCTGGCCGAGTTGTTAGCCTCTTCGCTCACAAGAATTATGACATCCTGACTCTGGAATATATAGGTTTTGATGGAGGAGTTCACGGCGTGATCTTCCAATTAAGTAAAGGACAAGGCGATCTCGTGCGGAATGAGCTAGTAGCTCGGGGTGTGTCGTCCAGCTCGGGAGAAGACCAGCGAACGAAGCAAAGTACTGCAGAGGTTAGGCGTGAAAACAAGTAGACGAATTTCATGGATCATTGGTGTGGCAGCCATCTTGGCGACTGTCGTGGCGTTTCCGGGCCGGCTACCCGGCCAAACTTCAGCGGCGAAATCCTCGGGTGCAACCAGCGGCTCGCCAATGAGCGTGCAAGTGGACAGGGTAGATCCTGGCGAAAGTGACCTTGCGTATTCCTTTCAGGTCGCAATCTACGAGAACCTCATTGAAGAGTTGAACAAGACGAAGCAATTCGAACGCGTCCTCCGCGAGGGTGACCGTGACGCAGGCAACGTACCGAACCTGCTGATACTGAGAACAACTATTGAGAAATACACGCCTGGGGACGAAACTCGGCGAGCGGTGACCACCGTAAGCGGCGCGACGAAGTTAACGGTGCGGAGTCAGCTCTTCACAAGCGACGGCAAAATTGTTCTAGAGCGCACCGTGAATGGCGAAGTTCGTTTCTTCGGCAGCAATTTGCAGGCTACTCACAATTTGGCCCGCAATATAGCCAAAGCAATCCAGCAATCAACGTGGTCAGGGTCCGAGCAGTCCAGCGCGATGCTCGGCGCCCAATTCTGACCGGCACGATGGCATCTGTCGCCCATTGAACGCTTGAGGGTGCCGGCACGAGGGGGCCGTCAAGCCGTAGTGAGAACCACGAACTGATAGCTCGAATTTATTGAACGCCTTCTTCTCCAGCGGTAGGCCTCAAGAGATGCTTGACCCATTTTTGCCTACCCCTGAATCCAGCTCTGATCGTCCGGAGACGTTGCCAAAAATGCGACAGTGCCCGCATCAGGGCTGGGCACCTTCAGTCAATGTTCCGTAGTTGTTCAGTCTCTTCAATAGTTTGCGGCGCTTCTAGTTTGGCACACGATCTGCAATGACACAGTGTAGGGCCGCGAGGTCCGGGCAATAACGGAGACCGCGATGTTGCGAATGGAATTCTATCGATTTACCG
>Ga0207777_1000331_pt1 | contig 12800 bp, 13 predicted proteins | sample LuqExpMetageno35_FD_187793 | JGI IMG/M metagenome (GOLD analysis project Ga0207777, IMG submission 187793) | Tropical forest soil microbial communities from Luquillo Experimental Forest, Puerto Rico - Sample 35 (SPAdes) | ecosystem: Environmental > Terrestrial > Soil > Tropical forest ...
TCTTCCTCGGCATATTGGTCCTCCTTGATGCCAAAAGACATAGTTCAAGTCGGACCACTTCAAAGGGGGTGGATCAAGGGGTCGCCCCGTAGCCAAAAGATTTCGCGCGGAACCAGTATCGCTCTTTCATTCCACTTTCCTCAATGTGAGGCGGCCAAGGACAAGTGACATACGGTTGGCACTTCGCAAAGCAGCCTCTTCACGGGAGCATTCGGTGATCTTGACCAGTAGGCAGCACCGCAAAATAGCAAGAATACTGAGGCAGAACGCCCCAAACTTTCCGTTTCAAAAGAGGTGGCTCGAGCACAAGATGGCGAGAGCGCATTTATACTTGGTAACCGCGCAGGAGCTGCGCCCGGAGCTGGCACCTAAGCCCAGGAGGGCAGCGCTCGAGCGCAAAGAGACCAAGGCATATCCATCGAAGCGATGAAATCCGAATAATGTTGCCGCGAATCAGTCTCACAGATGTCGGCTATGGGCGATAGCTAGACATAAACGGCGTGTCCATTGTCCTGCCCGAAGATACGGGCTAACTCACGCTCCCCCAATTAGCTGGCTCACGTGGGGTAAGTTGGACCATGTCGAACTCCACAGCTTCGTTTGCCTCTGCGGCTCGCAGATTATTACCAATCATCGGATGGCTTCCCCTCTATCGACGAGAATGGCTCCTGCCCGATGTTTTTGCTGGCATCGCCATCTGGGCGGTCATGGTTCCCGAGGGCATGGCTTACGCCGGTATTGTTGGTGTGCCTGCGATCATGGGGCTCTACACGATAGTCCCAGCGTTACTCGCCTACGCGCTACTCGGCACTTCGCGTCAGCTAGTCGTCGGACCGGATACCGCTACGGGCCTGATCTCCGCGCTTACCGTCGGCGCCGTTGTAACCCAAGGAGCCGGGGATTTTAATTCGCTCACGTCGACCCTCGCCGTCCTGATCGGCATTTTTTTCCTTTTTCTCGGTGTGATGCGAATGGGCTGGGTGGCCAGCTTTATTCCCACACCCGTTATGCGTGGCTTGATCGAAGGTCTCGTCTACGTCACCATCATCGGCCAAGTACCGCATCTAATTGGCATCAGCGGCGCATCGGGCAACTTTTTCACGAAAACCTGGCATGTCCTGCAGCATTTGCCGGACGTCTCAGTGGCACCAGTGATCACTGGCGTGCTCTGCCTCACAATGATGCAGTTGTTTCGTTACCTGACGCCCACCTTACCAGCGGCCCTTATCGTATTGATCATGGCCACAACCCTTGTCGGCCTATTTGGCGGAGAGGCAACTGGCGTGCAAGTGGCCGGCCACATCCCATCTGGATTGCCCCACTTTGTGCCGCCGAAGTTCGACCTTGCAATATTGCACGAGTTAGCGCCTGGTGCGCTCGCCATCGTGCTGGTCGGCTACGCAGAGGCGCTCGGCGCAGCAAAGGCTGCAGCGATAGAGGGCGGCGGCGACATTAATCCGAACCAGGAATTGATTGCACATGGGCCTGCAAACATCTTGAGCGGTCTGTTCGGTGGATTTCTCGTTGTCGGCAGTCTATCGAAGACCTCGGTAGCCATAGGTGCAGGCGCCCGTAGCCAGGTTGCCAATCTTGTCGCGGCCGCCTTTTGCCTCTTCACGCTAATTATTTTGACGCCTCTGTTCCGCAACATGCCAGAGCCGGCGCTCGCCGCTATCGTCATCGCAGCAATGTTGCATCTCACGAAGCCCAGATACTTACTGGACCTTTTCGTCCGTAGCCCCTGGTCGTGTACCATCGCTGCGATCGTCATTGGTGGAGAGCTGACGTTGGGAGTCCTGCAGGGCATCGCCTTGGGGATCGCGATATCGTTGCTAACCTTGATCTACCGAACCAGCCATCCGCACGGCGCAGTGCTCGGTCAGCTTCCCAATACGGAAGCCTATCGCAATATCCAGCGCCATCCCGAGGCAGTCATTTTTCCTGGATTAATGATTTGGCGCATAGGTGGCGATCTGTTCTTCGCGAGCATTGGTCACATGGGCGAGGCATTGAAAGCGTCACTGGCTTCGCGGCCCGACATTAAGCGGGTGCTTCTGGATTTCGGTCCGATCAACTTTATCGACGTCACTGCGTGCGACGAACTGTTGAGGCTCATCAAGGAGCTACAAAGCCAAGGCGTCACTCTCGCTTTCGCGCGCGTGCGCGACGTTGTTCGAGACGATATGCGCCTGGCTGGGATAGAGTCTATCGTCGGTCGGTCCAACTTCCATGAACGCATAACGGACGGGGTGCGTGCTTGGAAGCGGGACAGCGGCCCGGCCACTCCGATGGCGTAGCTTTTAACCAGTATCGGAAATGAGTTGATTGCAGGTCAGGAGACTTTATGGCCAGCATCCGAAAGAGATTGTGGAATGACCAGAGGGGGACAGAGCGCTCCGCCTGGGTGGTCGACTACTTCGACCAGGCCGGAAAGCGCCGGCAAAGGACGTTCAAAACAAAAAGGGCCGCCGAGGACTGGTGCATTTAGAGCACTACATCTCGCCCTAGTTAACGACACCGCGGGTTTATCAACCGACGCGGACCTTCGTGCGGCGGGACGATCCCTACAGATGTGCCGGAAAGTCCTCACGAACTTGAAAACCACCCTATCATTCGCCCAGGGACAGGGTCTGGTGGCCCAAAACGTCGCGCTGCCGGTTTCCATAAAGAATGACGATCGACAGGCCTCTGGCGGGCCCCTACGGACCGGGACGGACTTTCCCACGCGCTCGGAGCTTAACGCGACAATCGAGAATGCTGCCGGTCGCTGGCGTCCCCTCATCATCACGGCCATCTTCACGGGAATGCGCGCCAGCGAGCTGCGCGGGCTTCCCCGGCGTGATGTCGACATAGATGGCGGGGTTATCCACGTCCGACAGCGGGCCGACGCTTGGAACAACCTCGGACCACCGAAATCAAAGGCTGGAAAACGCAACATCCCCCTCGCGCCGATCGTGGTGAACGCCCTTCGGCAATGGAAACACGAGTGCCCCAAAGGTGAGCTCGATCTTGTTTTTCCGAACGGCAGCGGAAATGTCGAAAGCCTGACGAATCTCTGGAAGCGTTTTTGGATACCGGTACAGCTAAAATGCGGCTTGACCGCAGACGCGGGAAAAGTGACGCAGATGGAGCGCCGATTATAAAAGCTCGTTATGGCTTTCATTCTCTACGTCATGCTGCTGCCAGCCTATTTATTAGGTATCTGGGTTGGTCGCCAAAGCGCCTGCAGATCGTCATAGGGTACTCCTCTGTCCGTATGACCTTCGACCTATACGGTCACCTATTCGAGGACGTTGAATTAGACCGGGCAGACATGGCGAAAATCGAGGTAGCGGTGCGGGCGGCGTGATTTGCGACAACGATGCGACATAGCTCCAAAAAATCTAATTAGGCCAAGGTAGCCTCGGGAATTTGTAAACCGTTGGTTGGGGGTTCAATTCACTCACCCGGCACCAGAAATCCGCAATCCACGTGTCAAAAAAATTTCCCGAAAGTCGCGTATCGTGGCCCATCTTGCATCTTGTTCGCCGGTTAGGGACTGTGCCAAACTATGGTGTTGGTAATACTTCGGAGATCTAGCATGCCTCAGGGCACCGTTAAGTGGTTCAATCCGACAAAGGGCTATGGCTTCATCCAGCCCCAAGAAGGCGGGAAAGATGTGTTCGTGCACATCTCGGCGGTCGAACGCGCCGGCCTTAGCACATTGAACGAAGGACAGACTGTTCAATACGAACTCGTCGAGAACCGCGGAAAGACATCCGCGGAGAACCTCAAGGTCAAGTGACCTAGCCGCCCGAGCTGAATTCCCACAGCTTGTTGACTGAGTTGTTACCGCCGAGCCGCCTGGCCCGGCGGTCGGTGCACGCCTGACGGTGTGGCAATATGCGAACTGTTAAACGCGCCTGCTAGCGCATGAGCTTCTCCAGCTCCGGAAACGGCGCGTAGACCGCATCCTTGCACAGCTCGCGCACCTCCAGCGGCGCGTCGAAAAACCGATCGAGCTTGCCTGACACATAGGTCGCGAAGCCCTCCTTTGGACCAGCATATTGCCCGTCGCCTTTGCGCGCATCGTAACGCACACACACCACGTAACGCTCACCTGGCCCGATCATCTTACGCTGCGGTTGCGACACGCTGGCGCCGCGTACATGGCTCGGATCGTTCAGGTAAGTGCGCATATAGGCCAACAGATCGGCCTTGTAGCCAGTTGGAAAGACGTTCTGCGACTCCCAGGTCTGTTTCAATTCGGCTTGGCTTGGCCCGATATCGCTGGCGCAGCCGCCAAGCGCGGCCCCCGTCACAAGCGTTACCAGCACCATAAGCCGCATCCATCGTCTCCGCCTTCCGACGCAACAGCCGCGATCATATCTGCTTCATGCCGATCGGCCAGTGAAGCGGTGCGCGCTGCACGCAACAATTGTATGCTGGCGCCAACAAAACGAAGTCCAGGGAGGCCACAATGAAGCTCACTCGACGTACGCTTGTGTTCGGCGCCACGGCGGCGCCGCTGATAGCAAGAGCCCAGACGCAGGCTTGGCCGCCGAGCATCATCCGAATCGTGGTCGCCTACCCACCGGGCGGATCGACCGATGCCATCATGCGACTGGTACAGCCGGGCCTCCAGCAGCGGCTCGGCACCACGGTGATTATCGAAAACCGCTCCGGTGCCTCCGGTAGCGTCGGCACCGCCGCGGTCGTCAAATCGCCCCCCGACGGCGCCACTTGGCTCGCGGTGTTCGACAATCATGCCGCCAATCCCTTCGTGCTGCCGACGTTGCCTTACGACAGCGAGAAGGACCTCGACCCCGTGCTGCTAATCGGCACGGCTCCCTATCTGATTTCGACCGCCAAGAGCAAACCGTTCAACACTTTAGCGGACGTGATTACGGCTGCGCGCGAGAAGCCCGGCACCATCAGTTATGGCTCGGTCGGCAGCGGCAGCATCGGCCATCTGGCGATGGCGCTGTTGGCGCAGCGCGCCGGTGTGAAACTGGTACACGTGCCCTATCGCGGCGGCGGACCTGCGATGAATGACGCGGTCGCCGGCCACGTCGATCTCTTAGTCGGCAGCACCGCGCTGTCGATGCCGCAGGTCGGAGTCGGCAACATCCGCGCCATCGCGCAGACGGGCAAAGAGCGCAATCCGTTCCTTACTACGGTGCCGACCGTGGACGAGAGCGGCTATCCGGGCTTCGAGGCCTACGCCTGGTGGGGCATCTTCGCGCCGGCGGGCACGCCGAAGTCGATGATCGAGCGCTTCAGCAATGAGATGGCGGCGACCTTGCGCGAGGAGCGCATCGCAAAGCAATTGATTGAAACCCAGCAGGTGTCGCTGACGCTCGGCGGCCCCGAAATTCAGCGTAAATTCGTCGCCAACCAGATGCAGGTCTGGGGCAAGGTGGTGAAGGACAACAACATCAAGGCCGATTGACAACAGGCCCCGCGCAAAACGAGGCGTGTCTGCTCAGTGCGGCATTAACGCGGGCAATGTCGGGTGTGGGTCAATCACGACAGTTTCGCGCTGTGCGCGCGGGGGCGCGGCATGTAAAGACACAGCGAAGTCGGCTTTCGTGCGAAATGAGGGCAGTTCACTGCCGAGAGCAACGCTTAAGTCACGTCGATTGGCGGTAACTCGAGCGCGTCCTGCGCACTCGCGGTTTGCGCAAGCAGCGTCAGCGCCAAAGCCGCGCCGGTGACGCGAAGTTGAGTTCCCATGACGCAATTCCTTCGTTTGCGCGCGCGTAACGGCGGCACATCGGGTAAGAGCAAGCTCGGTGCGAAGGACACGCTAAGCGGCACGCATAAGACCACCCGCAATGCTTACGTGTGCAATGTCGTAGGAGTGTATCTCACGTCCATCACCCAGCGTCCGGCCTTCCCAGTTACCCAGTGGCCTTCGGACGCGGGCTCGCCGCTCACAGCTGCGCGGCCAGCCACGGATTGCCGCGACCTTGCGGTATCCGTGTTCCCTCTTTCGTCCCCGGTCTAACCCGGGGAACCAGTTCGGTTAAATTGTTCCCTTGAACGCGCAGGCGAGTCAAGCGCCACCAATACGATGGCGCCTGCTCGTTGCGTTGTGTGCGCCTAGCCGCGCGTCCTCTCGGGCAGTTGCTTCACGCGCTTCGCATGCTTGATGTGTTTGGCATGCTTAGCGTGTTGTACGTGTTTGACGTGCTCGACGTGTGCCATTTTGACCTTGGTAGCCGGCTCGATCGTCGCGGTCTTGGCATCAGCTTTCGCCGGCTTGGTGATTGGCGCGCTGGCATTCGGCGCCGGCGACTGGCCTTGGGCAAGCGCGGGGCCCGCGATCAGGCTCAGCGCGATAGCGGCGGCGGTGAATGTCCTCAACATGGTGGTTGTCCTTTTAATCGTTCGGGTTGCCGTCACCCGGGTTTGCATTCGGCCGACCGGTTTGGTGCCGATCGTCGAGCGCACACTACGCGCGCACCTTTGAACCGGCTCTGAATTCATCTGTTAGCGCGAGTTCAAACAGCGGTGCAGCGCGGTGTCGGAATCCTGGCGGGATCGTGGCGGCACCACCATTTGATCCCAGTGCGCGTGAAACTCGGGAACCCGGGAAGCTCTCGATTATTTCATCTCGCGTCGCCGTGTGAGAACGGGGAGACGCCTGAGGGCTGGGGATGTTCCGCGTCCCCTGCCCTACGGCACCACGCCGCTAGCCTCTTTGACGATCCAGGCGTGATAATCGGAATCGACATTGTGCACCGGCAAAACCATGATCGCTGGCGTCGCGTACGAGTGCAGCACCTTCACCGCCGCCCGCACGGCCTCCGCTAGCGCGGCGCGGGTCTTGACGATCATGACCACCTCCTCAGCACGGTCGATTTTGCCCTCCCACCAATAGTACGAGATCATCCCCGGCAGGATATTGACGCAGGCTGCCAACCGCCGCTCGACGATCTCCCGCCCGGCCTTCTCCGCCTCGACAATCGAGGGCCAAGTCGTATAGACGAGCACCGCGCGTTCCATCGTCGGACCCTTGGTTTCCATGAGCCTCACAGCCCAGCGCTTCGAGCATATCGCCTTTGTGGCCAGCCAGACGCCGGAGGCGCGCGAGGCCTATGAAACACTGGAAAAGCGCTACGGCAACATCGAACCAATGAAGGCGGACGTGATTGTCGCCCTCGGCGGCGACGGGCTGATGCTGCAGACCCTGCACAAGTTCATGAAATCCGGCAAGCCGATCTACGGCATGCATCGCGGCACCATCGGCTTCCTGATGAACGACTTCGCCGTCGACCACCTGGTCGAGCGACTGTCCGCGGCGCAGATAACCATAGTGCATCCCCTGTTGATGCGCGCGCTCGACGTGCATGGCCACATGCACGAGGCGCGCGCCATCAACGAGGTTTCTCTGTTCCGGCAGAGCGCGCAGACGGCGCACTTACGCATCCTGATTGACGGCCAGGAACGGTTGGACGAGTTGGTCGCCGACGGCGTGCTGGTTGCGACGCCGGCCGGTTCCACCGCCTATAACCTGTCAGTGCAGGGCCCAATCATCCCGATCAATGCACCGCTGCTCGCGCTTACGGCCATCAGCTCATTCCGCCCGCGGCGCTGGCGCGGTGCGCTGCTGCCGGACAAAGCTAGGATCACTATCGTGGTGAAGGATCCCGAAAAGCGGCCAGTCGCCGCGACCGCAGATCATGACGAGGTGCGCTCGGTACGCAGCGTCGACGTCAGCATGGATCGCGATATTTCGCTCAACTTGCTGTTTGATCCCGGCCATAATCTCGACGAGCGCATCCTGCGCGAACAATTCGGTTTCTGATTTCCGCCTGCCAACGTGAGCCGCAATGCCGAAAAAATTCCAATTCACCGTGAACGGAAAGCCGGTCAGCATCGCGCTCGACAATGAGGAGACCCCGCTGCTGGCGGTTCTGCGCACCGAGCTCGGCCTAGTGGGCACGCGCTTCGGTTGCGGGCTCGAGCAGTGCGGCTGCTGCACGGTGCTGATTGACGGCAAACCGGAGAAATGCTGCGCCAAACCGGTCTGGAGCGTCGCCGGAAAATCGATCGTCACAGTCGAAGGATTGGGCACGCCCGAGCGACCGCACCCGCTGCAGCAGGCCTTCATAGAGGAGCAGGCCGGCCAATGCGGCTATTGCCTCACCGGCATCCTTATCTCGGCTAAGGCCCTGCTCGACAAGAATCCGAAGCCGACGCGAGGTGAGATTGCTGCCGCGCTCGACGACAACATCTGCCGCTGCGGATCGCATAATCGCATCCTGCGTGCGGTGGAAAAAGCCGCCACCCAGATGCGCGGAGCAACCCCATGAACGCGCCCCTGTCCGGCCCGCTCAACGACAACCCGGTGCTCGAGCGCTGGGTCAGCTTCCCAAAATCTGGCAAGATCAGCATCGGCACCGGCCGCGTTGAAATCGGCCAGGGCGTGCTAACCGCAATGATGCAAATCGCAGCCGACGAGCTCGACGTGGCAATGGAGCGCATCGTGGTGCGCTCCGGCGACACCGCGCTCACGCCAAACGAGGGCTATACCGCCGGCAGCCAGTCGATGCAATTCGGTGGGGTGGCCTTGCGGCAGGCCTGCGCCGACGTGCGCGCGCTGTTCCTCGCACAGGCGGTAAAAGTGCTCGGATGCCGATTGAGTGAGCTTTCCATCCGCGACGGCAGCATGCTGCGCAACGGCGCACCGACCGGTCAGGACTACTGGACGCTCGCCGGTGCAGTCGACCTCACCGCCAAGGCGACCGGTTCCGGCCAACGCAAGCCAGTTGCCGAGATGAAGACCATCGGCGCTAACACCGCTCGCCTCGACCTGCCCCGCAAAATATTCGGCGAAGCCATCTTCATCCATGACATGCAGATCGACGGCATGGTGCATGCGCGCGTCGTGCGCCAGCCCAACCGTGGCGCCAAGCTCGGCGCCGTCGACGAGAAGACGATCCTGCGCGCCGCCAAGGGACCGGTCGAGCTTGTGCGCACCGGCAATTTCCTCGCCATCGTCGGCGAAAACGAGACCGCAGTCGACCTCGCCGGCGACGCCGCGGCCAATCACGTCCAGTGGCAGCATGTCGAGGTGCCAACCCCGTTGCAGCAGGAGGCAAATTGGCTGTTGCAACGCCCGGCGATCGATCGCGTCATCGGCGCGCCCGAGCCGGCCGATGCGCAAGGCCGCACGCGGTTCGAGGCGACCTATTCGCGCGGCCACCTGGCGCATGCCTCGATCTCGCCTTCCTGCGGCCTCGCGCTCTACAAGGACGGCCAGCTCGAGGTGTGGACGCATTGCCAAGGCGTATTTCCGCTGCGTGCCGCGCTGGTGAAGACGCTCGGGCTCGATGCCTCGAAGATCATCGTGCACCACGTGCAGGGTTCCGGCTGCTACGGCCACAACGGCGCCGACGATGCTGCTGCCGACGCGGCAATCGTCGCCATGCAGAAGCCCGGCGTGCCAATCCGCGTGTGCTGGCGGCGCGAGGAAGAATTCGTATACGAGCCGAAGAGCCCGGCGATGGTAGTGAAGGTGCGCGCGCTGCTCGACGCCGACGGCAAACCGAGCGACTGGACGCAGGAGATCTGGAGCGCCACGCATAACTACCGCCCGGGCGCCGGCGGCAATGTGCTGGGCGCCTGGGCGTTGCCCAATCCGCCGGCCGAGCCGCAGCCGGGCGACGTGCCGGAAGCCAACGGCGGCGGCGCTACCCGCAACGCGGAGCCGCTGTACAACATCGTGGCCAAGCGCATCATCCATCACCTGGTACCGGAGCCGCCGGTGCGTACCTCGGCGCTGCGCGGCCTTGGCGCTATGCCGAATGTGTTTGCGCTCGAATGCTTCATCGATGAGTTGGCCGAGCGCGCCGGCAAGGACCCGGTCGAGTATCGGCTTTCCATTACCTCCGACAATCGCGCCCGCGCGGTGATCGAAAAGGTCGCCGCCATGGCGAATTGGAAAGCCGGCGCATCGGGGGGCACCGGCCGCGGCCGCGGTATCGCGTTCGCGCGCTACAAGAACCGCGCCGCCTATTCCGCCTGCGTGGTCGAGCTCGAGGTTGAGGAGGAAATCAGCCTGCGTCATGTTTGGTGTGCGACCGACGCCGGCTTGGTGATCAACCCGGATGGCGTGATCAATCAGCTCGAAGGCGGCATCATCCAGTCTGCGAGCTGGGTGCTTAAGGAGCAAGTGCGCTTTGAAAACGGCGTTGCCTCGTTCGACTGGGAGACCTACCCGGTGCTGAAATTCAGCGAGGTGCCGGAGATCGACATCGAACTAATCAATACCAAAGACGAGACGCCGCTCGGTGTCGGCGAAGTCACCGCCGGACCGACCGCTGCGGCCATTGGTAATGCGGTATCGCATGCGCTCGGCACACGCATCCGCGACCTGCCGCTGACGCGCGATCGCGTCACGGCGACGCTGCTCAAGGAGTAGCCCAAGACATTATCCGGCAGCGCAGCCTTGATCGTAAACCAACCGTTAATGTTGTGCGATTGATTTGCGTTGAACAGTGACGGAAGCTAGGCGCCACGACCCTGTGGGGCAGCATGGTCCGCGCCGGCCCGCCTGGAAGCCTTTCACGCATTACGCACCCGACGTGTTGCTCACTGACTGGGCAATGCCGATCTTCGACGGGTTCGAGTTCACGCAGATGATTCTCCGGCTACGCGAGGTAACGGACGACTTCTTGGTGCAGGAAAACCGCGACCGTCCTGACGTGTTCGACCAGATAAGAGGCCCGTTGGTCGCGCCGGAATAAAACCTGTTGTGCCCGGCAGCAACTGCGCGTTACGCCACCATTCTCGTGTCGCCAACCTGCTGATAACTCGCGACCAAATCGTCGCAAAATAGCCGGGCTTCATCGCGCGCGGCCTCGACCGCAAAACGCCGCAGCAGAGCCAGCAGCGACGCCGTCTCCGGCCCGCATTCGTCGGCGCAGCGCGCCAGCACACGCTCCACCATGCGCCGCTTGAGCCGCGCCACCCCGCCCGGCTCGCCGACCAGAACGCCGTCGCGCATCGCCGCGATCGCCTCGCGGAAGGCCAGATACGCGGAGTCCGGTAGGCCGGCCTTGCGGTAAAGCGCGTGGAAGCCGGAGATGTTCTTGTCGTGGATGTAGCCGGTGACGCGCTCAAGCGGCAGGCCGGATAATTCCGCTAGCGCTTCCTCGAACAGTACAACATTGCCCGACAGCAGCCCGCGCAGGATCATGCCCGCAGTGAGCTGGCCGCTCGCGCGCAGGTGCCGCATCAGCTCAGCCACTTCCTCGTACGGTGTATCGGCCGCAAGTACGACGGTGGCGCGTTCACAAGCTTCCCGCGCGGCACATTCGGCGTGCTCGGGCTCTAGCCACCGGCGGGCTGCGACAAAGCCTGCGAGAGTCTGCGACAACTTGCTAAGCAGCGCCTGCCGCGTCGCCATCGGCAGATCGTCGCGCGCCAACAGGTTTTCGCGGATCGGCGCCCGATCGCCGAAGCGTTCAACGATGCGATCGATGGAAAAAGGTGCGATTTCCGCGTCGGAGTTTTCCAGCAGTGCGAGACAGGCATCCGCACAGGCGACTTCGGCAATGGCCGCGGCGAGCGCCCGCGACAACATCGGACGCTGGGCGATCGCGATCTGCGTATCGGAATGGCTGGTGGCAACCAGATCGACCAGATCATCATCCAGCAATAGCGGCGAGCGCGCTAGCACCGGCGCCGCCACGTTCGGCTGATCGGCGGCAAGCGCATTTACTACCACGCGCGGTGCCTTTTGTGCAGAGGCGAACACCTCGGCGAGCGCGCGCCGCACCAACGGCGACGGATCATCGAGCAGCATAATCATGGCGCCTTCAGCGGCGGCGAGATCGTCGGCAGACAAATCGGAATGGAGATAGGCACGTGCGAGGGCAGAGGTTGCTTCGGCCCGTTCACCCGGAGGCGCATGACGAACCCACTGCAGGAATTGACGAACAATCATGATACCAACCGGTGCTCCGTGACCACCGTCCGGTATTGACGGCGCTCCACAAGGTTAGTCGAGGAGCCTTAACAAAGCGTTCACCATAGATATTGATCGACTATTAACGACGATCGGCGCGCGCGATCGGCTCGTCTCGCCATCAAACAGTTTTCGTGCATTGGGCGTGATGTCGGTGACCAAATCTAGCGGGCGGCCCGGCTGATTGCCACCTGAGGGCTACGCCTACAGGCTGCTGAGGGTCTACGTCACCGCTCGGTGTGCGCGATTGGTGAACATGGACTGGAACAGCGGTCTCACGTCCGGCTTGGGCGGCTGATCGTGGTTGGCGTCTGCGCCGATCGAAACGATGGTTATCGGGCCGAGCCTTGCGAAAACTCGCCTACTATGCGTTTGCTGTGGCCGCCCGCCCGACGAGGGGCAATTATGGTAAATGAACCGTTAACCGCAGCGGTGACGGCCTAGCGCGACGGAGGTATGCAATGACGGAGACGATCCAGCGGCACAAGCGCGGTGGGCTTTATTTCGAGGATTTCGAGGTCGGCAAGACCTACGAGCACCGCTACACGCGCACGGTTACGCAAATGGACAACATGTTGTTCTCGAATATGACCCTCAACCCGCAGCCGCTGCACATCGATCGACACTTTTGCGAAACGGAAACGGATTGGGGTCAGCCCCTTATGAATTCCCTGTTCACGCTGGGGCTGATGATCGGCATCCAGGTTTCCGACATGACGGTCGGGACCACAATTGCCAATCTTGGAATGACGGACGTCAAATTCCCCAATCCGCTTTTTGAAGGCGACACCGTCCATTGCACGACACAGGTTGTGAGTAAACGCGAGTCAAAATCGCGCCC
>Ga0207777_1000334_pt1 | contig 12786 bp, 10 predicted proteins | sample LuqExpMetageno35_FD_187793 | JGI IMG/M metagenome (GOLD analysis project Ga0207777, IMG submission 187793) | Tropical forest soil microbial communities from Luquillo Experimental Forest, Puerto Rico - Sample 35 (SPAdes) | ecosystem: Environmental > Terrestrial > Soil > Tropical forest ...
CGAGCGCAGCCTCCGCCGACTTCAGGTTGGGCGCAAAGCCGCCCTCGTCGCCGACATTGGTGTTTAGGCCCGCCGCTTTAAGCTGCGACTTCAGCGTGTGGAAGATTTCCGTGCCAGCGCGCAAAGCCTCGGCAAAAGTCAGCGCGCCGGCTGGCATGATCATGAACTCTTGGAAGTCGATCGGATTATCGGCATGCACGCCGCCATTGATGATGTTCATCATTGGCACCGGCAGCACCCGCGCGGCCGTCCCGCCGACATAGCGATAGAGCGGCGTGCGCCGGCTATTGGCCGCCGCCTTGGCGGCTGCGAGCGAGACGCCGAGGATAGCATTGGCGCCGAGCCGGCCCTTGTTGGGTGTGCCGTCGAGCGCGATTAAGGTCTCGTCGATCTTGACCTGCGCTTCGGCCTCCATGCCACCGAGCGCGTCAAAAATCTCGCCGTTTACCGCATCAACCGCCTTGCGTACGCCCTTGCCGCCATAACGGGCCTTTTCGCCGTCGCGCAATTCGACCGCCTCGTGCGCGCCCGTCGAGGCGCCGGACGGTACTGCCGCGCGACCAAAAGAGCCGTCCTCCAGGATGACATCCACTTCGATGGTCGGATTGCCGCGGGAATCGAGGATTTCGCGGCCGATGATATCGGTGATGGCGGTCATGGGGCTGGTCCGGCGTTGCGCGGGGGATTTCCCGCGCTTCTACAGGATCGACAACCCCCTTGTCATGTCCCACACAGGCGGCGCATCAAAGGGCTGCAAGAACCGCGATAGTCCGCCCATGCCCAAAAAGCCGCTGCAGCTCGGGCGTACGAGCCCGATCCCCGCCTCGCCTGCCAAGGCAAAGCTCGACCGGGTTCCCAACCCGCATCCGGGCGCCAATTACGTCGCCCGTTTTACCGCGCCGGAATTCAGCACGCTGTGCCCGATCACCGGTCAGCCCGATTTTGCCCATCTGGTGATCGATTACGTACCGGGGCGATATCTGGTCGAGTCAAAATCACTCAAGCTCTATCTCAACAGCTTCCGCAACCACGGCAGCTTCCACGAGGACTGCACGGTAGCGATCGGCAAGATGCTGTTCGCCTTGCTCAAGCCAAAATGGCTGCGCATTGGCGGCTACTGGTATCCTCGCGGCGGCATGCCGATCGATGTGTTCTGGCAGGCTGGCAAATTGCCAAAGGGCACATGGATTCCCGACCAGGGCGTGGCGCCTTATCGCGGCCGCGGTTGAAGTTCAGCCGAGGATGGCGTGTGGCACGAACCGCGATGTGCTCTGGTGATCGCGCTTTTGCCCTCGCGCATCGACAGCGTACCACGATCCGATGGCGGCGTTCGGCACGTTCTTGCCGAGCAGTTCATATTCGTTCATTGGCGTGAGACGCGTATAGTTCAGTAGGTACACAACCACCGAGAACACCGACAGGCAAAAATAGGAAAGGGGCGCCTACAAACCGTCGAGCCATGAGTTTTTCCCCGGAGATCGCCCAACGACAATGAAATTTATGCGTGCGCGATCAAAGCCGGCTCCTCACGCTTGCGAACCCGGTATTCCACCGCCTGCCGTACAATTACATCGGAGATAGCGTCGGCCGCTGCATGCGCAATGCGCAAAGCCAGCCGGTCGTCGCCAGTACTAGCGAACCGGTTAGCAGCACCGGGATGATCCCCATGCTGTGCAAGCCGATCCCGTAGACCACCGGCCCTACAGCCTGCCCGAGAAAGAAGAAAAAAGAATGCGCCGCAGTCGCCGAGCCGCGCGCCGCCGGCGCGAGTTCGGTCACATAGACCTGGATGCAGCCGTGCAAAAGGTAGAAGCCGAAGCCGAGTAGTATGAAATTGGCGAACTCCGCCTGCCACGGCGCACGCAACGCGATCACGATTAGGCAGAATGCCATCGTCATGCCGCCCGTGGCCATCAGTCGTTGCTCGCCAAGGGACAGCAGCCGGCTGACCAGCAGCGTGTAGATGACGCCGCCGATGCCGAAGCCCGCAATCACGACGCCGGCGATGGACGCGCGCGTCTCGCCTTCGGTGTGCAAAAGTCCCGCCATATAGGGGAACACGCCGAACATGAACACCGCTTCCATGAACACTGCGCCGAAACAGTATTTCGCCAAACGGTTATTGAAGATAGCGCGGTAGTTCGGAAGGAGCGTCGACAGATCGAAACGGCCGGCGGTTGCGTTTATGCCGCGAAATCCGGGAATCGCCACCGCCAGCGCAATCAGATCGATGGCGCCGGTGGTCAAGAACACGCCGCGCCAGCCGAGCAGATCACCAATCACACCGGCACCCGACGCGCCCAAGAGGTTGCCGCTCATCGCTGCAAACAATAGCCGTCCGATCGCGACCTGCCGCTGCGCTACCGGCACGCGGTCGCCGGCCACGGCCAGCGCGATCGGAAAGATACCGCCGGCGGTGATGCCCGCGATCACGCGCAACGCCATCAGAGTCTCGAAATTCATCGCCAGCCCGCAGGCCAGCGTGGTGACGCCGACGATCAGCATGCAGATCGTAATCAGCCGCGTCTTGCTGAACATGTCAGCGAGCGCCCCGAGCAGCGGCTGCACCAGTGCATAGGGTAAAGTGAAACCGGTCGACAGCAGCGCTGCGGTGGTTGGCTCGACATTCAAGCCAGCAGCAATCTGCGGGATGACCGGATCGACCGACCGCATGAACAGCGTCGTCGCAAATACAACGAACGCCATGAGGTTGAGGACGGGTCCCATACGAGGCGAATGTGCCGAATCAGCGCTTGGCCAGCCGGTCGAAATCGACCAGCGTACGCAGCAGCGGTTCCATGTCCTTTAGTGGCAGCATGTTGGGCCCGTCAGAGGGTGCCCTTTCGGGATCCTGATGCGTCTCGATGAACAGGCCGGCGACGCCGACCGCAACTGCAGCGCGCGCCAGCACCGGTACAAATTTCCGCTCACCGCCCGAGGAAGCGCCCTGCCCGCCCGGCTGCTGTACCGAATGGGTGGCGTCAAAGATCACCGGCGCGCCGATTTCCTCTTTCAGGATCGGCAACGCGCGCATGTCGGAAACCAGCGTGTTATAGCCGAACGAGACACCACGCTCTGTTACCAGCACGTTACGGTTTCCGGCGCCCGTGATTTTGGCGACCACGTTGGTCATGTCCCAGGGTGCCAAGAACTGGCCCTTCTTGACGTTGACGGCGCGGCCGGTCTTGGAGGCGGCGACCAAGAGATCGGTCTGCCGACACAGGAAGGCCGGGATCTGCAACACGTCGACCGCTTCCGCCACGCGCGCGCATTGCTCGGCGTCGTGCACGTCGGTCAGCACCGGCAGTTTCAGCGTTTCGCGGATTTCGGCGAATATAGGCAACGCAGCGTCGAGCCCAATTCCGCGCGCGGAGGCGGCCGAAGTACGGTTGGCCTTGTCGAAGGACGTCTTGTAAACAACGCCAACGCCAACGCGGGCCGCAATCTCCTTCAGCGCGGATGCCATTTCCATCGCATGCGCTCGGCTTTCAAGCGCGCAAGGGCCGGCGATCAGCGCCAGTGGCAGCGCATTTCCGAAGCGGACGGCGCCGATGGTCACGGTCGCGTTTGGGGTCTGATCCAAGACTCTCGTCCTTATGCGGCGCGACCATGAAACGGTGAGGCGGTCCGGTCAACGATCTCACTAAACCAGTCGGCTCTGCTCGACCGCGGCCTCGACGAACGAGGCAAACAGCGGGTGCGGCTCGAACGGACGCGACTTTAGCTCCGGATGGAACTGAACGCCGATGAACCAGGGATGGTCCTCATATTCGATGATCTCGGGCAGAATGCCGTCTGGTGACATGCCCGAGAATCGCATGCCGCGCTGCTCAAGTCGGCCTTTGTAGCCGGCGTTGACTTCGTAACGGTGGCGGTGGCGTTCGGAAATCTCGGTGGTACCGTAGATCTGCGCGACCCGGCTGCCACGCGCGAGCGTCGCCGGATAGGCTCCCAGCCGCATGGTACCGCCGAGATTGGCGCCCGCGGCGCGTATCTGCAGCTCGTTGCCCCTGAGCCACTCAGTCATCAGGCCGACCACTGGCTGCGGCGTCGGACCGAATTCAGTTGAGTTGGCGTTCTCGATGCCGCACAGATTGCGCGCGGCTTCCACCACCGCCATCTGCATGCCGAAACAGATGCCGAAGTAAGGCACATGACGCTCGCGCGCGAACCGCGCCGCCCTAATCTTTCCTTCCGCGCCGCGCTGGCCGAAGCCACCCGGCACGAGTATGCCGTTAACATGCTCGAGGAACGGTGCCGGGTCCTCGCTCTCAAACACTTCGGACTCAATCCAGTCGAGATTGACCTTCACCTTGTTGGCGATCCCGCCGTGCGAGAGTGCCTCGATCAGCGATTTGTAGGCGTCCTTCATGCCAGTATATTTGCCGACTATCGCAATAGTGACGTCGCCTTCCGGATTGCGGATGCGCTCATTGATGAGACGCCAGCGTTCCAGCTCTGCTGGTGCCTTGCTCTCGACGCCGAAGGCGCTGAGCACTTCGCTGTCGAGCCCTTGCGCCGAATATGCTTCCGGCACAGCATAAATGTTGTCGACGTCGCGCGCTTCGATCACCGCGCTTTCGCGCACGTTGCAGAACAGTGCGAGCTTACGTCGTTCGCTCTCCGGGATCGGACGGTCCGTGCGGCAGAGCAGGATGTCGGGCTGGATGCCGATTGATCGCAGCTCCTTCACCGAATGCTGGGTCGGCTTGGTCTTCAGTTCCCCGGCGCTCGGGATGAACGGCATCAACGTAAGATGGATATAGACGGCGTGCCGTCGCGGCAGCTCGTTGCCGAGCTGACGGATCGCCTCGAAGAACGGCAGGCCTTCGATGTCGCCGACCGTGCCGCCGATTTCGCACAGAACGAAGTCGAAGCCGTCGTTGCCGTCACAGATGAAATCCTTGATGGCGTTGGTGACGTGTGGGATCACCTGGATGGTGGCGCCAAGATAGTCGCCGCGCCGCTCTTTGGTGAGGATGTCCTGATAAATGCGGCCAGTGGTGATATTGTCCTGCTTGGTCGCCGGATGACCGGTAAACCGCTCGTAATGGCCAAGGTCGAGATCGGTCTCGGCGCCGTCATCGGTGACGAACACCTCACCGTGTTGGTAGGGCGACATCGTGCCGGGATCGACGTTCAGATAGGGGTCGAGCTTGCGTAGCCGCACCTTGTAGCCGCGCGCCTGCAGCAACGCGCCAAGCGCCGCCGATGCGAGACCCTTACCAAGTGAGGAGACCACGCCGCCGGTGATGAAAATGTACCGCGCCATGGGACCTAACCTTTAGTCCACACGAATCGATTCGACGAGCGCGAAAAGCGAAGGGCCGCTTTGCGGCTTTGCGCGGCTCTGGAAGACCACGTGTTTACAATACTTTGCATGAGTCTTTTCATGTAACTACGAAGAACGCTCGCCGTTCCAAGTCTATAACGCCGAGGGGCCGGTTTCCCGGCCCCTTGTTGAGGTTCTTCATTTCGACTGCGGCACCTGCGGTCCCGCGGGTGCCGGCGGCGCCGCGGGCTGGCCCTGCAGTTGATTGAGCAGGCCGCCTCCACTGCTGCTGAGTGGCGGCGGCGCGCCGGGCGCAGTTGGCGCGGTCGGCGCGCTGCCGGCGGCGCCTGGTATGATCGAGGTTGGCTTGCGATTAAGCCCGGCCAGGATCGACAACAACAAGCTTGTCACGAAGAACAGACCGGCAAGGACCGCAGTCGCGCGCGTAAGCACGTTGGCTGTGCCGCGGCTGGTCATAAAACCGCCGGTCGAGCCGATGCCGAGGCCGCCGCCCTCCGAGCGCTGCAGCAGCACCACACCGATCAAGGCGAGCACCAACATTAGGTGAATGACAATAACCACTTGCTGCATGAAGCCGAAATCCGTCCAAATCCGAGGCACTCCGGGCTTACTTACCCCGGCGGCCTGCTGCTCATATGGGAATTCGCCGCGGTCTCTACACGATAGTTCGAGCTATTTCCACCCTTGCCGGGCCTACAGATAAATCTTCGCAATTCCGAAGAAATCCTCGGCTTTCAGGCTGGCGCCGCCGACCAGGGCGCCGTTCACATTGGTGATGTTAAGCAATTCCTTGGCGTTTGAGACCTTCACCGAGCCGCCGTAGAGGATGCGGATGCCGCTACCGTCCGCGCCATAGCGTTCGGTCAGCTGCCGGCGGATGAAGGCGTGCACTTCGGCGACGTCGGCCGGCGTCGGCGTGAGTCCCGTGCCGATCGCCCAGACCGGCTCATAGGCGATCACTATATTGGCCGCAGTCACGACGGCATCAGGCAGCGAGCCAATGAGCTGGCGCCCCACCACCCGCAGCGTTTCTCCGGTCTCGCGTTCGCCGCGATGCTCGCCGACGCAGACGATAGCGATGAGACCCGCCCGTCGGGCCGCCAGCACCTTGGCGCGCACCTGTGCGTCGGTCTCATGGTGATCGGCCCGACGCTCGGAGTGTCCAACAATTACGGCCTTCGCGCCGGCATCGGCCAACATCTCGGCAGCTATATCGCCGGTATGGGCGCCGGACGCGTCAGCGTGACAATCCTGTCCACCGATGGTGAGGGCAGACCCGCGTGCGGCGTGCGCAAAGTTCGCGATCAGTGTGGCCGGCGGGCATACCATCAGATCGGTCTTAGCCGACAGCGCGGCGGCGCCGGCCGTCATTTTCGACAATTCGCCGGCTGACGCGGCGAGCCCGTTCATCTTCCAATTTCCCGCGACTAGCGGGCGTGGGTTGCCTGCCATGGTTTAGTCCTTTTCCGCGAGCGGTTATCAGACCAGCCGGCGAGGCGCCAGGGTATGTGTCAAGAAAGCCGATCCTTCTTGAGTTGCAAGGAGTTGTGCTGCTCCCTATAAGGGCGCGACCAGCCCTCATTCAGCTCTTACAGTCATCCGGGAAGAACGCGTCCATGCTCCGCGGAATTCATAAAGCCACCTCGAACTGGCTCGGCAAGGCCGTCATGACTGCAGTCATGGGCCTGCTGGTGGTTAGCTTCGCGATTTGGGGCATCAACGACATTTTCCGCGGCTTTGGGGCCAATTCGGTCGCCAAGATCGGCGACACCGAAATCTCGATCGAGCAGTTTCGCCAGTATTACACCGATCGTCTGCAACAGTTCGGCCGCCAGCTCGGTCGGGCGATTACACCTGACCAGGCGCGCGGCCTTGGGCTTGACCGGCAATTGCTCGCCCAACTGATCGCCGAGACCGCGCTCGACGAACAGACCCGCAAGCTGCATCTCGGGCTCTCCGACGCAGACATTGCGAAACGCATCACCGCCGACCCGAATTTTCGAGGCCTCACCGGTCAGTTCGATCGCGCGCGTTTTGAGCAGTTGATCCGGCAGGCGGGGTTTTCCGAACCGCGCTACGTCGATCAGGAGCGCCGCACGATCCTGCGCCGACAGATCGCGCAAAGCGTGATCGGCAATTTAGAGGTGCCCGCGACCGCGCTTACGGTGATCAATCAGTTCCAGAACGAGAAGCGCAGCATCGAATATGTCGCGTTGACGGCAGCGCAGGCCGGCGAGATTCCCGAGCCCACACCGGAAATGCTCAGCAAATATTTTGAGGAGCGCAAGGTTCTGTTCCGCGCTCCCGAATATCGCAAGATCACCCTGCTCTCGCTGACGCCCGCCGACATCGCCAAGACCGATGAGGTGTCCGATGCCGATGCCAAGAATTACTACGAGCAGCACAAGACAAACTATGGCGTGCCCGAAAAACGTGAACTGCGCCAGATTGCATTCCCCAACCCGCAAGAGGCCGCCGCCGCGCATGAACGTATCAACAAGGGCGCGAGCTTCGCGGATCTCGCCAAAGAACGCGGCTTGAAGGACAGCGATATCGACCTCGGCATCGTCGCCAAATCCGACATCATCGATTCGGCTGTCGCCGACGCCGCCTTCGCACTCAAGTCGGGCGAAGTTAGCGCGCCGATTAAGGGCGGCTTCGGCACTGTGATTGTGCAAGTCGGCAAAATCGAGCCGGGCTCGCAGAAGAGCTACGAAGAACTCGCGGCACAGATCAAACGCGAGATTGCCGAGACCCGCGCCCGCAGCGAGATCAACAACCTGCGCGACAAGATTGAGGATGAACGCGCCGCTGGCTCGACCCTGTCGGAGACCGCAAAAAAGCTTGGACTCAAGTCGGTTAGCATCGAAGCCGCCGACCGTTCCGGCCGCACGCCGGATGGCAAGCTGATCGCCGAGATCCCGAAGACACCGGACGTGATCGGCGCCGCCTTTGCAAGCGATCCCGGCGTCGACAATGAAGCCTTGCAACTGCCGAACAACGGGCTGCTCTGGTACGACGTTACTGGCATCACGCCCTCGCACGACCGCACACTCGACGACGTGAAGAATCAAGCCATCACCCGTTGGCATGACGACGAGGTCGCTAAGCGGCTGCAGGCTAAGACCGATGACATGCACGGCAAACTGAAAGCCGGCGCTGCCTTTGCACAGGTCGCGAGCGAGGCCGACCTCAAGGTCGAGACTACCAGCGGTCTCCAGCGGCGCAAGCCGGCGGGCTTTATTCCAGCCAAGGTGGTCGATGCCGTGTTCAAGACCCCGAAGGACACGACCGGCGTGTCCGATGGCGACACGCAGACCCAGCGTTACGTGTTCCGCGTCACCGAGGTAGTCGAACCACCCTTCGATACCAATTCGCCCGAGGCGAAGCAGCTTTCAGGCTCGCTGCAGAATGCCATCAGCGACGATCTGCTTGGTCAGTATATCACCCGGTTGGAGAGTGATTACGGTGTCAGCGTCAACCAGTCAGCCCTGAATCAGGTCATCGGCGGCGGCACTGCCAGTCAGTAATACCTCCATGCAGATCGAGCCGTCGGAAAGCGCATTCGCGGAAACGTACGGTCGCGGCCAAGCGCAGGTGGTGTGGACCACGCTAGTCGCCGACCTGGAAACGCCAGTCTCGGCCTTCCTCAAACTCGGCGACGGCAGGACAATGAGCTTCCTGCTCGAGTCAGTTGAAGGCGGCGCGGTACGCGGCCGCTATTCGATCATCGGACTCGATCCAGACCTGATCTGGCGCGCCAGGGGCAAGACCGCGCAAATTAATCGTTCCCCGCATAGCAAACCCGATACCTTCACGGTCTGCAGCGAGCCGCCACTCACCGCACTGCGGACGTTGATCGCCGAAAGCCGCATTACACTGCCCGACAGTCTGCCGCCGATGGCGGCCGGCGTGTTCGGTTATCTCGGCTACGATATGGTGCGACTGATGGAGGAATTGCCACCGCCCAATCCGGACCCGATCGGCATTCCAGACGCGGTGCTGGTGCGGCCGACGATCATCGTGGTGTTCGACGCGGTGAAAGATGCAATCACAGTCGTTACGCCGGTGCGCCTGGAGCGCGGCGTCAACGCGAAAACTGCGCGAGCGCAAGCAGTCGAGCGCTTGTCCGTCATCGTGGAAAGCCTCGATCGCACGCTCGCAAAGTCGCTCGTTCAATCAGACGCCGGGCCGCTCGACGTGCCCCCAAAATCCAATACCTCGTCCTCCGAATACAAAGCGATGGTAATGAAGGCAAAGGAATACATCGCCGCCGGTGACGCCTTCCAGATTGTGCTGGCGCAGCGCTTTGAGGCGCCATTCACGCTACCGCCGTTCTCGTTGTACCGCGCGCTGCGGCGGACCAACCCGTCGCCTTATCTCTATTTCCTCGACTTCGGCAACTTCGCGGTCGCCGGCTCCAGCCCCGAGATCCTGGTCAAGGTGTCGAACGACACCGTGACCATCCGCCCGATCGCCGGAACCCGCCCCCGGGGCTCCACGCCGCACGAGGACAAGGCGTTGGAGGAGGAACTGCTGGCAGATCCAAAAGAGCGCGCCGAGCATCTAATGCTGCTCGATCTCGGCCGCAACGACGTCGGCCGAGTCGCCCGCACAGGCACCGTCGCCGTCACCGAACAGTTCTTCGTCGAACGCTACAGCCATGTGATGCACATCGTGTCAAATGTCGAGGGCAGGCTCGCATCCGACCGTGACATGCTCGACGCGCTGACGGCCGGATTTCCCGCCGGCACCGTATCGGGCGCGCCGAAGGTGCGCGCCATGCAGATCATCGATGAACTGGAGAAAGAGAAACGCGGGCTTTATGCCGGCGCGGTCGGCTATTTCTCAGCCGCCGGCGAAATGGATACCTGCATCGTGCTGCGTACCGCGCTGGTGAAGGACGGAAAGATGTACGTACAGGCTGGTGCCGGCATCGTCGCCGACAGTGATCCCGATTTTGAGCAGCAAGAATGTATCAACAAGGCGAAGGCCTTGTTCCGCGCCGCTGAAGAGGCACGCCGTTTCGCCAGCACCGCTAAGCGCGGACAGTAACCAGGTCCCGTCCCGAGCGGCCTGCTTGACCCCCCTCCAGGCCCGTCTTAAGAGCTTGAGACGGCATGCAAACATGATCATTTTGATCGACAACTACGACAGCTTTACCTTCAATCTGGCCCATTACCTGGGCGGACTAGGGGCCGATGTGGTCGTACATCGCAATGACAAAGTGTCGGTCGCCGACGTGATGGCCTCGGAGCCGGATGCGATCGTTCTCTCGCCCGGACCCTGTACGCCGAACGAGGCCGGCATCTGCCTTGACCTGATCGCCAAGGCCGCGCCGACTGTGCCGATCCTAGGCGTCTGCCTCGGCCACCAAGCTATCGGCCAGGCCTTCGGCGGCAAGGTGGTGCGCACGGCACCGCAGCACGGCAAGGTGTTCGAGATCAAACACGCCGGCACCGGCGTGTTTCGCGGCATCAACGGGCCGTTCAAAGCGACTCGTTATCATTCACTGGTGGTCGAGCGTGCCAGTATACTGAACAAGCTCACCGTCAACGCTGAAACTGACGATCGACTGGTGATGGGCGTGATGCATCCGAGCATGCCACTGCACGGCGTGCAGTTCCATCCCGAAAGCATCGCCTCCGAGCATGGACACTTGATACTCAATAATTTCCTTGATCTCGCAGCGGCCTGGAATGCGCAGCACGGCCGCCGCCCAAGTGCGGCATGCGCGCCTGCGCACGCCGCAATCTGAGAGCGCCAACATGGCTGACGATTTCAAAGCGCTCATCGCCAAGGTCGCGACCGGGGCGGCGCTCAGCCGAGAAGAAGCAGCCTTCGCCTTCGACCGCATGATGTCGGGCGAAGCCACGCCTTCTCAGATGGGTGGGCTCTTGATGGGCTTGCGGGTGCGCGGCGAGACTGTCGATGAGATTACCGGCGCGGTCACCACTATGCGCGCCAAGATGTTGGGCGTGAAAGCGCCGCCTGATGCGATCGACGTGGTTGGCACCGGTGGCGACGCCTCGGGCTCGTTCAATATCTCGACCTGCGCCGCGTTCATCGTGGCGGGCGCGGGCGTGCCGGTCGCCAAGCACGGCAATCGCGCGCTGTCGTCGCGCTCGGGCGCTGCCGACGTGTTGGGGGCGCTTGGGGTCAAGATCGATCTGAATTCCGAGCAGGTAGGCGCCTGCATACGCGACGCTGGCATTGGCTTCATGTTCGCGCCTGCGCATCATCCCGCGATGAAGAACGTCGGCCCGACCCGCGTCGAACTCGGCACTCGCACCATTTTCAATCTGCTCGGGCCGCTTTCGAATCCGGCTGGCGTCAAGCGCCAGATGGTTGGCACGTTTTCGAAGCACTGGATCGAACCGATGGCACAGGTGCTGGGAAAGCTTGGTTCCGCGAGCGTCTGGGTGGTGCATGGCTCCGATGGCCTCGACGAGATCACCACCTCCGGCGTCACCAGCGTGGCCGCGCTGGAGAACGGGAAGGTGCGCACTTTCGAAGTCACGCCAGAGGATGCCGGTCTGTCACGCGCAAAGCCGGAGGCGCTGCGGGGTGGCGATGCCGAGTACAACGCCGCCGCGCTGCTCGAAGTGCTCAAGGGCAAGTCCTGCGCATTCCGCGATGTTGCACTGCTCAATGCGGCTGCCGCGCTGATCGTCGCCGGTAGGGCCAAGGACTTGAAGCAAGGCACCGCGCTCGCTGCTAAGTCGATCGACAGCGGCGAGGCCGAAGGCCGGCTTGATCGTCTGATCGCGGTGTCCAACGCCGTGGAGGCGTAGCGTGGCCGATATCTTGGCCAAAATTGAAGCTTACAAACGCGAGGAGATTGCCGCGGCAAAACGCGCGCGCCCACTCGCGCAACTCGAACAGGCTGCCAAGGCGCTTCCGCCGCCGCGGGGTTTCGTCGCAGCGATTAAACGCCGCATTGCCGATGGCGGCTATGCATTGATCGCCGAGATCAAGAAGGCAAGCCCGTCGAAAGGTTTGATCCGCGCCGATTTCGATCCGCCCACCCTCGCAAAGGCCTACCAGGCCGGTGGTGCCACTTGCCTATCAGTGCTGACCGATGCGCCATCGTTCCAGGGCGCACCGGAATTCCTTAGAGCGGCACGCGATGCTACGACCCTGCCAGCTCTGCGCAAGGACTTCATTTATGAGCCCTATCAGGTCGTTGAATCGCGTGCATTCGGTGCCGACTGCATCTTGATCATTATGGCGGCTGTGCAGGATGCAGAGGCTTCGGTGATCGAAAATTCGGCTATTTCCCTAGAGATGGACGTATTAGTTGAAGTTCACGAAGAGGATGAACTTGCTCGCGCGCTAAAGTTGAAATCACCCCTCATCGGCATCAACAACCGTGATCTTCGCACCTTCCAGACCTCGCTGGCAGTGTGCGAGCGTCTCGCTCCTTTGATCCCCCATGACCGTATTGTGGTTGCCGAAAGCGGCCTCAACACGCCGGCCGACCTCGCCCGCCT
>Ga0207777_1000335_pt1 | contig 12782 bp, 9 predicted proteins | sample LuqExpMetageno35_FD_187793 | JGI IMG/M metagenome (GOLD analysis project Ga0207777, IMG submission 187793) | Tropical forest soil microbial communities from Luquillo Experimental Forest, Puerto Rico - Sample 35 (SPAdes) | ecosystem: Environmental > Terrestrial > Soil > Tropical forest ...
CGGTGCGCTGATTGGCGGCGCCGTTGCCGATCGCATTGGCCGCCGCGCCACTCTCGTTTGGGCCAGCATCATCTTTATAGCCGGCTCCCTACTCGCCCCGCTTGCGCCGAATGCCTTTACGCTGATTCTCGCTCGCATCATCATCGGCGCTGGCATCGGCTTCACCTCGGTCACCGCGCCCGTCTATGTCTCCGAACTTGCTCCGCCCCAATCCCGCGGCATGCTCATCGGTCTGTATCAACTCGCGCTCACCATTGGCATCGCCCTCGCGGACCTCATCGGCTACTGGCTCGCCCCTCACGAAGCGTGGCGCTGGATGTTTGGCCTCGCGGTTTTTCCCACGGTCCTTTTTCTTCTCGCCATCATCACGGTCCCGGAGAGTCCCCGCTGGCTTTATGCGCACGGCCGCGCACAAGACGCTCAGACGGTCCTGAAAAGTTACACCGACCCCGCCGGCGCGCAACTTCTTCTCGACGACATCATCGATGGCCTCAAAACTCCCATCGAGCAGCGCTGGAGCGCTCTCTGGAGCCCCGCCGTTCGTGGCTCGCTCTTCATCGCCTGCGGCTTCACCATTCTTCAGCAAGTCACCGGCATCAACACCATCATCTACTACGGCCCTCAGATCTTCGAACTCGCCGGATTTTCATCGCACACCAACGCCATTCTCGCCACTTTCGTCATCGCCATGATGAATGTCGCCGCCACCATCGTCGGCATTCTTCTCGTCGATCGCGTCGGGCGCAAACCTCTTCTCTACGTCGGTGTCGCCGGCATGACGCTGTCGCTCTTCGCGCTCGCCTGGGGCCTTCATCACAAGGCCGCGCTCGGTTCCACCCTCGGCATCATCGCCGTCACCAGCTTGCTCGTCTACATCACCTGCTTTGCTTTCAGCATGGGCGCCATCGCCTGGATTCTCGTCTCGGAAGTTTTCCCGCTTCGCGTGCGCGGGCGCGGCGTCGCTGCCGCTACCCTCGGCTCCGGCATTTCGAACTTCCTCGTCTCGCTGACGTTCTTATCCGTGATTCACGCCGTCGGTGATGCTGCCACCTTCGCCATTTTTGGCATCTTGAGCATCGTGACCCTCGTCTTTATTCGCTTCGCGGTCCCGGAAACCGCCGGTCGTGACCTCGAAAGCATCAGCTCCCACGCCATTCCAGATCAATCCGCTACCACTCAATGATGATTCCCGCCCCTGTAGGGACCGCCTTCTGAGGCGGTCCGCTGACACGTTACCGCTATCATCGATCCTGTTCGCAACATGGTTCCCTATACCCTCACTCCGATTTTCTTCTCCGCCGCATCCAATGCCAGTCGCAATGCCCCAAACAATTGCGCGTCCGGTCCCAGACTGCTCAACCGCAGCTGCGGCCGCACCGGTTGTGAGTACTCTATTAATGCGGTTTCAGCCGCATCCCTCAGAATAGCGTTTGATGCAACGCCGCCACCCAGAATGAACAGCGGGCAATTCAGCACCACGGAAATGTTGTATACCGCATTGGCCAGAATCCGCGCCGACCGCTCCAGCACACTCTTGGCCTGCTCGTCCCCATTTGTCGCGCGCTCGAAAATATCTGTGGCACTCAAATTGTGCAGCGCCTCGCCGTACATTCTCTGTGTCTCTTTTTGCCATTGCGCCTTGATCCCTTCGCCGCCGATCGCCGATTCCAGCGCGCCCGGCATTCCTTCGCGCACGCCAGCCTCCGAAGTTCCGGGCACCACGAGATAGCCTACTTCACCCGCCGCCCATTCCGGCCCACGCAACAACTCCCCATTCACATAAATCCCGGCTGCGATTCCCGTGCCAATCGCCAGAAACACAAAATCGTTCAGGTTCCGCGCCGATCCTTTCCACCGCTCGCCCACCGCGCCCAGCCTCACGTCATTTTCAACCACCGCCGGCGCGCCAAATCTGCTTTCCAACATCCGCCCCAACGGCACGTCTTTCCAACCGCCCAGATAGGACGTAAGTAACACCACTCCATTTTTCGAGTCGGTCACTCCCGGTGCGCCCACTGCAACCGCCAGAAGTGATTTCCGTCGTAACCCTGCGTGGCTCACGATCTCCTTCACACCACTCTCAATCAGCCCAACCACCGTTGCGGGAGACGCCGCATTCACCGTCGATCCCGACCATTTCCCCAGAATCGTTCCCGCAAGATCCGCAATCACCAAGCGTAAATTTGTTCCGCCAATGTCCACCGCCACCACATACCCGCGCTCTCCACGAATTCGCAAACATGGGGAGAGCGGTCCTCGCCGCGCTTTCGCCGCGCGAGTTTCGATCAGCCCCTTCTTTCTCAGGAGTTCCAGCGCAGTTGTAAACTCCGCTCCCGTCAATCCACATCTCGCACGCGCCTCGGCCAGGGATTCAAAGTCCTTCTCGCGCAGCGCATCCAGCAGACGTGCCGGCGCATTCGCAATATCCGGTTCGGCAGACCGAGCTTTCTTTGGCGTCACCATGAGACTGCTGGCTCTTTCTTAGACTAACTTAACTTAATTTACGAAGCGGCATCTCCGGTCGCGACAAGCTCCAACAATCGTCACGTTTGCTTACACTGCTGTTTGCGCCGTCTGTAGCAGTCCCGCTATCCCGCTATCCAACGCACTCGCAATCCCACCCCATAAACCGGCCGAGGTTCCTAGCTCGCCGTTCCCAATACTGCTCACTCCGAACTCGCTCCCCGCCAGCAACTCCTTCACTTCCCGTAGCAGCACTGGATGGCTCCCCACCTCTCCGCCCAGCAAAATCATCCCTGGATTCAAAATCAACGCTAAATCCAGTACAACGTCCGCCAGAATCTCCGCCTTCTGCCGTAGGATTTTCTTTGCCCTGCCATTCCCCGCGGCGGCCAGGTCGAACACGTCTGTCGCGCACCTCACCTTCAACCGCGATCGTGGTCCTCCCCCCGCTGAGTTCCAACTCTTCAGAATTCCAGGCGCCCCCAACATCTTCTCCAGCCGGCCGTAACCGCGAATCGTCGGCTGTTCCCGCGACACGCTCGGCACCCGCAGGTACCCGATCTCGCCCGCCGACCAGCGCGCGCCCCGATACACTTTTCCGTCAACAAAAATTCCCGCGCCGACACCCTCCCCAATGGTGATAAATACGAAGTTCTTCTCGCCACGCGCAGCGCCGTGTGAAAACTCGCCTTGCGCCGCCAGATTCGTATCATTCTCAACGTCTACCGGACATTTCAATTCTCTCCCCAGCAACGACGGCAGCGGTACGTCCCTCCAGTTCTTCAGCTTCGAAAACGACAGCACCACGCCGGCACTCCCATCCACGATCGCCGGCACGCTCACTACGACCCGCACCAATTGCTCCTGCGTCCTCTTGATTTTCTTCAGCAGCAACCGCACCTCCCGCCCGATCAATTCGCAAATCTCCTTCGGACTCGACGCTCCCCGCGCGAATGCTGCCTTCGCCTGCCCCATCTCGCGTCCTTCCAGGTCCGCCGCCAGCAACGTTACAAAATCCGGCGAAATCTCGGCTGCTATCACGCATCCGCGCTCGGAGCGAAATCGCAAAATGTCCGGCGGGCGCCCGCCTGTCGACTCCCCTTCTCCGATCGGCTCCACCAGTCCGGCCGATGCAAGATGTGCCACCACGTTGGTCACCGTCGGCGCGCTCAATCCCGACGCCCGCACCAGATCCGCTTTCGAACATGGGCCTGACTCTCGCAGTAATCGCAGCAATAGTCCCGCGTTCGTCTGCCGGAGCAGCGGCGGCCTTCCAATTACGAGGGGCTCTTTCCTCAAGATGTGCTCCTGACCCGGGGTCAATGCCCACATTATAATGATTCCTTACTATGTCCGTATATAATGCTCTTAGCTTTGGCCGAAAGCCTCGCAAGGAGTAACGGATGCCGATACTCCCATCCAATTCATCCCGAATCGCGCAATTGCTTCGCAGTGTTTCTTTCGTTCTCGCTCTCTGTCTCTTCGCCGTCGCCGATGCGGCTGCACAAAACGCCAAGCCACGTTTCAGGGCTGTTGCCATCGCAGAAGCCGGCGGAATCCACAAGCCCTTCGTCGATGCCGCACAAATCTGGCTCAACCAGCTCGCCAGGCAGAAAAATTTCACTGTCGATTACATCCAGAGCACCGACAGAATCGATGACGAATTCCTCTCGCACTACCAGCTCTTCATCCAACTCAATTACCCGCCGTATATGTGGACGCCAACCGCCATGGCCGCCTTTCGCAAATACATCGAAGAAGGCCGCGGCGGCTGGGTAGGTTTCCATCACGCTACGCTTCTCGGCGAATTTGACGGCTATCCGATGTGGCCCTGGTTCTCCGAATTCATGGGCAGCATCCGCTTCAAGGACTACATCGCTACGTTCGCCACCGCCCGCGTGGTCGTCGAAGACAAAGCTCACCCCGTCATGCGCGGCCTTCCCGACAACTTCATCATCGAAATGGAAGAGTGGTACACCTGGGACCGATCTCCCCGCCCCAACGTTCACGTGCTCGCCCGTGTCGACGAGTCCACCTACACTCCGGACTCGCCGTTAAAAATGGGTAATCACCCTGTCGTCTGGTCCAACGAACACGTCAAGGCCCGCAACGTCTACATCTTCATGGGCCATCGACCTGAACACTTCCAGAATCCCAACTTCACTACGCTTTTTCGTAACTCCATCTTCTGGGCAGCCAATCAATGACAAAATCTCTCGCTGTTCTCGCGGTGTTATTTGCGGTGCTGGCCATTCCGATTCTCACCCCTGCGCAGCCTCCTCAATTCCGTGCCGTCGCTTTCTACTCGACCGATACAGAAGGCGACCACGTCCTCTTCGCGCAAGACGCTCTCAAATTCTTCGCCTCCCTCGCGCAAAAACACAATTTCGTATTCGACTCCACCACGGACTGGCACAATCTGAATGACACCTACCTCAAGAACTACCAACTCGTCCTCTGGCTAAACGGCTCGCCCACCGATCCCGCCCAGCGCAGTGCCTTTGAAAAATACATGCAGTCCGGCGGCGCCTGGCTCGGTTTTCATGCTGCCGGCTATAACGACAAGGACACCGGCTGGCCGTGGTACGTCGATTTTCTCGGCGGCGCCGTCTTTTACACCAACAGTTGGCCGCCGCTTCCCGCCAACCTCCTCGTTGACGATCGCGAACACCCGATCATGGCGTCCATGCCCAGCTCTTACCTTGCCCCTCAAAACGAGTGGTACATCTGGCAGCCCGATCCGCGCCTCAACAAAGACGTTCGCGTCCTCCTCACTTTCGATTCCGCGAACTACCCGCTAGGCCTGAAAGACATCCTCACTTCCGGCGATCTTCCCGTCGTCTGGTCCAACACCAGGTACAAAATGGTCTACATGAACATGGGCCATGGCGACAAAATCTTCACCAGTTCCACGCAAAACAAGCTTTTTGAGAATGCTATTCTTTGGCTCGGCTCCGCAGCCTCTGTGCCTCAATTCCGCACGGACACTCGTCTCGCCTCCGGCCTACGCGTCAGTCCCGATGCTGTCGCAGTCAATCCGAACACCCGCAAAGCTTACGGCGTGGATTCCGCCAAGGGATCTGTCACGGTGGTACCCAAATCCGGCCGCGCTTCTTCCATCAAAGTTGGCGACACCCCGCTTGCCCTCTCCATCAATCCCAGCACCAACCGGATCTACGTCGCCAATTCCGGTGGCGGGACCGTCAGCGTCATCGATGGCGAGAGTGACAGCGTCGTCGCCACGCTCGACGTCGGATCGCTTCCTACGGTTATCGCCGCCAATCCCGTCACCAATAAGGTCTACATCGCTCACACCTTCAACAACACCATGACCGTCATCGATGGGGCTTCGAACGCCATCTCTCATCTCCCGCCCGGCATTTCCGCGGACGGTATCGTGGTCAATCCGGTTGCGAATCGCCTTTATCTGCTGAATTACGAAAATGGAATCGAGAGCAATCTCCGCGTTCTCGACGGCTCCAACCATGCGCTGTCGCAGATTCGCACCTCCGCGCATCTCTGGGGCTTAGCCATAAACGCGGCAAGCGACAAAATTTATGCTGGCAACACCGGCGGCTCGACCCTCAATGTCGTCGATGGCGCACAGCAAAAATCCAGCCAAGTCACCGTGGGCCAGATTCCCTGCGCTATTGCTGTCGATTCGCACGCCGGACGAGTCTACGTGGCCAACTATGCGGGTGATTCCGTCTCCGTGCTCGATGCCAGCACTGACGCGGTTGTAACCACTGTTGCAATCGCACCTCACCCACAAGCCATTGCCGTTAATCCTGAGACGCGCATGATCTTTGCGGTCAGCACCCGCGCCAACACCGTCAGCGTGATCGATGGCTCGCTCAACAAGGTTGTCGCCAACGTGCCCGTAGCGAACGGGCCGTACGCTATCGCGGTCAACGTGGCCACCAATCAAATATTTGTGGAGACCATCGCCGGCGACCACCTCGTCCAAATCGACGGCCAGACCCTCGCCGCCACACCGGTGGTCCCATCGTCACCAATGTAGTCGTGCATGGGTTGTGGACTGGAACGTCTATCCCAAGGAACGTTACGCCTATGCGTAAAAGTGCTTGAGGGTAGGCTCTTACGATCCAAAGCCACACACCTTCTTCTCTTCGGTTTTTGTTTCGGAAGAAAGTCACTCCATCGGCAACCCCACATAATTCTCCGCCAACGCCTGCGACGCTGCCAGCGAGCTCGTCACATAATCCAGTTCCGCCAACTGTCGCCGCACATCAAATGGATTATCATCCGCGAATCGATGCAGCATCGATGTCATCCACCACGAAAATCGCTGCACTTTCCACACTCTCCGCAAACATCTCTCTGAATACCGCTCCAGCAACTCCGTCGCCCCTGACCGGTAATATTCCGCAATCGCCGCCGCCAGCACCCGCACATCCGCCACAGCGAGATTCAATCCTTTCGCTCCCGTCGGCGGCACGATGTGCGCTGAATCGCCCGCCAAAAACAGTCTCCCGTACTGCATCGGCTCGACCACAAAACTCCGCATCCCGGTGATCCCCTTCTGCAGCACCGGCCCTTCCGTCAATTTCCACCCTTCCACCACCTCGAATCTCTGGTGCAGTTCCTCCCAGATGCGCTCGTCCGGCCAGTTCGCAATGTCCTCCTCCGGTGCGCATTGCAGATACAGCCGCGAGATCGTGGGCGACCGCATGCTCAACAACGCGAATCCCCGCTGGTGATGCGCGTAGATCAGTTCCTTCGACGACGGCGGCGCCTCCGCGAGAATTCCCAGCCACGCAAAGGGGTAAGTCTTGTCGAAAACCGTCAGCACGCCGTCCGGAATGGCTGGCCGGCAGATTCCGTGGAAACCGTCACACCCTCCGATGAAATCGCACTCCAACTCATCATCGACTCCATTCGTCTGGAATCGAATCTTCGGCCGCGGCCCTTGCAACTCGTGCACGCTTACGCGGTCCACATCAAACAAAATCTTTCCGGCCGCCTCGAGTCGCGCCTTGATCAAATCCTTCAGCACTTCGTGCTGCGCGTACACCATCACGCCTTTCCCGCCGGTCAATCCTGCAAAATCGATCCGGTGCCGCCCCCGCTCGAATTGCAAATGGATTCCGTGGTGCATCAATCCTTGCCGCAGCATCCGTTCACCAACTCCCGTGTCGCGCAACAAATCCGCCGTCTCTTGTTCCAGAACTCCCGCGCGCACCCGTTCTTCCACGTAGCTCCGGCTACGCATTTCCAGCACCACCGATTCAATTCCGGAGAGATGTAACAGGTGTGATAGCACCAACCCGGCCGGCCCCGCCCCTACGATGCCGACTTGCGTTCTCATCGCCAACCGATTCTCAGATCCGCGCTCATACTTCGAAAAACACCGTCTCGTTTTCGCCCTGCATATGGATATTCCATTCGAATGCCGCCCCGCCCGCTCCGTCGCGTTTTGCGATCAACGTGTGTCGCCTCTCCGCCGGAACCAGTTGCAAAATCGCGTCGTGCTCATTCCCCGGTTCATCCTCAAAATAAATCCTCGCCCACAAGTGCCGCAGCAGCCCTCGCATAAATAGAGTCACCACAAGATGGGGCGCCTGCGCCGAGCTTCCAGGCCCCCTGACCACGCCCGGCTTGATTGTCGTGAAGCGAAATTCCCCTCGTTCATCTGTCGGCACTCGCCCAAACCCCGTGAAGTTGACGTTCTCCTCTTTCCCATCGGTGTGCTTTCCGTGTGCGTCCGCCTGCCAAATCTCGATCGTGGCATCCGGAATGGCCTTTCCATCACCATCCAGCACGCGACCATGAATCGTAATGCGTTCGCCGGCAACGCCTTCGGATGCCAAATCCTCCCGAAACAGCGGCGCCATTCCAATTCGAAAGAACGGTCCCACCGTCTGCGACCCGGTCACCGGTAACGTCATCTCACTTCTCCATCGGCGTCGCGTCCCGCCCGCGCAGCACGACGTCGAACTTATAGCCAAGCGCTTGTTCGGGAATCGTCGTCTCCCAATCGAACGCCGAAATCAGACGCGCGCGCCCCGCTTCATCGGGAATGCTCTGAAAGATTGGATCGAACGCCAGCAGCGGATCGCCCGGGAAATACATTTGCGTCACCAGCCGCGTCAACAGGCCCGCTCCAAACAGCGAAAAGTGAATATGCATCGGCCGCCATGCATTCGGATGATTTTTCCAGGGATACGCTCCCGGCTTGATGGTTACGAATCGATAGCGCCCGCGCTCGTCGGTCAGCGCGCGTCCGCACCCGGTGAAATTCGGATCTAGCGGTGCCTCATGTTGATCCTCTTTGTGCAGGTATCTTCCCGCCGCGTTTGCTTGCCACACTTCGATCAACGCGTTCCGCACCGGTCGCGCGTCCTCATCCAGCACTCGCCCGGACACTATGATTCGCTGCCCCTGCGGCTCCCCGGGACCCTGCTTCGTCAAATCCGCATCCTTGTCTTCGATGTCGCTGTGTCCAAACACCGGCCCCGTCAACTCCGACAACGTCTGCGGCACCACTATCAGTGGATGCATCGGCGCGCGCTTCACCGACGATACATACGCCGGACAGAAATACGGCGGGTGCACTCCCGTCGCCACCTTTCGATACCCGCGTAACTCGGCCATCCGCAATGCCCCTGAACCAAACAGCCGCAAGTCTACCTCGACTCACCCACCACGAAAAGCTGCTCCTCCTCCGTGGACTGCGGCGATTCATCGCCGCTTTTTACTATCGCTCGTAAGCACCTGAGTGTCCCACGGCAGAGTATCACTCCTAGCCGAGCGTTCTCCGTTCCGTCCGGGCTCTTAATCTCTGTGTTCTCTGCGTCTCTGCGCTAATTTCTTTTCTCCTTACTGGAAAACAGCGCCCACTTTCGTTACTCTCCCTCCAACCCATGACCACTTCGACCGAGTCGATGAACGCTCTCCAAGACACGCACCCGTCCCTCTACAATCCCGATCTCGCTCCCATCCCGCTCGAAAAACGTTCCTGGGGCACCTACAACTACGCTTCGCTCTGGGTTGCCATGAGCGTTTGCATTCCCACCTACATGCTCGCCTCCGGCCTCATCGCCGAAGGAATGAACTGGCTCCAGGCCATCGGCACGATTCTCCTCGGCAATCTCATCGTGCTCATCCCCATGCTTCTCAACGCCCATGCCGGCACGCGTTACGGCATCCCGTTCCCCGTTTTTGTTCGTGCCTCCTTCGGCGTTCGCGGCGCCAATGTTCCCGCGGTTCTTCGCGCGCTCGTCGCTTGTGGCTGGTTTGGTATTCAAACCTGGATCGGCGGCCAGGCCATCCATTCCATGTTGCTCATCGTCTGGCCGAGCGCCGCCAACATTCCCGGTAGCGCCTGGCTCAGCTTTTTCTTTTTCTGGGCCATCAACATGTTCGTCATCTGGCGAGGCATCGAGACCATTAAATTCCTCGAGGGCATCGGCGCGCCCTTCATGCTCGTGGTCGGACTTCTTCTTCTCGGCTGGGTCACGCGCAAAGCCGGCGGCATGGGCCCCGTCCTTCACAACCCCAGCAAATTCCAATCCACCTCCGAATTCCTCCACGTCTTCATACCTTCGCTCACCGGCATGGTCGGCTTTTGGGCTACCGTCGCGCTCAACATCCCCGACTTCACTCGCTACGCCAAATCCCAGCGCGCGCAAATCGTCGGCCAGGCCCTTGGCCTTCCCACCGCCATGACGCTGTACTCCTTCATCGGCGTCGCCGTCACCTCCGCCTCCGTCCTGCTTTTCGGCGCCGCCATCTGGGACCCCGTCGCGCTTCTCGGCCGCTTCAATCAACCGCTCATCGCCTTCATCGCTCTCATCGCGCTTCTGATCGCCACGCTCAACACCAATGTCGCCGCCAACGTCGTCTCTCCCTCCAACGATTTCTCCAACCTCCGTCCCAGCCTCATCTCTTTCCGCACCGGCGGCCTCATCACCGGCGTCATCGGCATCCTGATGATGCCGTGGAAGCTGATGACCAGTTACAGCTCCTACATTTTCGGCTGGCTTGTCGGCTGCTCCGCGCTGCTCGGCCCCATCGCTGGAATCATGATTTTCGACTACTACCTGGTCCGCAAACGCCACCTGAACACCGCCGACCTCTACCGCCGCAACGGCGCCTACGAATACTCTTCCGGCTTCAACTACAAAGCCCTCATTGCCCTCGCCGCCGGCATCGCCCTCGCTCTCGTCGGCCTCATTTTTCCTCCCGTCCGCTGGCTCTACGACTACGCCTGGTTCGTCGGCTTCCTCTTCTCCGGTGTCATCTATCTGCTCCTCATGCGCCGCTCCGCTGCTGCTTCCTTGTAGGGGCGCAGCACTGCTGCGCCCCATGTCCGCGCAATCTTCAGCCGTGGAACGCCAATGCTTTATCGGACGGTATTCCGAATAGCGCTGGCTTTCATGCCAGCGCTTCCTTTGAACCTTGCACCTTATACTTTTCACGCTTCTGCTTCTGCCCTGAGCCGCCTTCGCGAAAGGGATCTCAACGTGAAGAACTGCCTCGCCCGACCTGTCATTTCCGAGCGCGCACTCTGCGCGAGGAATCCGCTTTCTCTCGACTTAACTCAAGCTCTACATCTTCAATCGGAAATCACGCTTCCTGTGGTATGAATATCTACTCCGGAGGTATCGTTGAGCGACCTTGCATCCCCCACTTCCGGGCTTCGCGAACTCCTTCCTCCTCTCACCGAGCACGAAGCCCTCGTTGAATCCGCGCGCTGTTTGATGTGCTACGACGCTCCCTGCACCCACGCCTGTCCCACGCACATCGACATTCCCAAATTCATCAAGAAAATTAACACCGGCAATCTTCGCGGCTCCGCGCGCACCATCTTCGAATCGAATCTACTCGGCGCTACCTGCGCCCGCGTCTGCCCGGTTCAGGAACTGTGCGAAGGCGCTTGCGTTCTCGGCTTCGAACGTAAGCCCATCGCCATCGGCCGCCTCCAACGCTATGCGATGGATCACGCCTACTCCAGGAGAATCGAATTCTTCCGCCCTGCCGCTTCCACCGGTAAGAAAATCGCCGTCGTCGGCGCTGGCCCCGCCGGCCTCTCCTGCGCTGGTGAACTCGCCAAGCTTGGCCACTCCGTCACGCTCTTCGAGCGACGCGATCTCGCCGGCGGCCTCTCCACCTACGGCATCATCGCTCTCCGCGAACCGGTTGAAGTCGCCCTCATGGAAGTTTCCATGATCCAGAAACTCGGTGTGCGCCTCGAAACCAGCAAAGATGTGGGCACAAATCCCACGGTCACGGAGCTTCAGGAAGATTTTGACTCCGTATTCCTCGGCGTCGGCCTCGGCCACACTCCGCAGCTCGGCATTCCCGGCGAAGAGTACATTCTCGACGGGCTCCAATACATCGAGGGCAGCAAACTGCTTCCTTCGCGCTTGCGCGTCGGCCGCAACGTCATCGTCGTCGGCGCTGGCAACACCGCCATCGACTGCGCCACCATCGCCCGCCGCATGGGCGCCGAGCGCGTCACCATGATTTACCGCCGCACCGAAAATGAAATGACCGCTTATCCTCACGAATACGATTTCGTGAAACGCGAAGGCGTCGCCTTCTGGTTCCTCGCCCAGCCCATCAAGGTCCACCACGAAAACGGCATCGTCAAAGCCCTCGAGTGCGTTCGCATGGCCCTCGGCGAACCCGACGCCTCCGGCCGCCCTTCCCCCCAGCCTCTCCCCGATTCCAACATGCTTCTCCCCGCCGATCAGATCGTCAAAGCCATCGGCCAGCACAAGCCTTCCATCGCGCAACTGCTCAATCTGAAAACTGAAAAAGGCTTCATCGACGTCAGCGAAAACTTCGAAACCAGTTCCCCCGGGATTTTTGCTGGTGGCGATTGCATCCGCGCTCGCGGCTCTGCTTCCACCGTCATGGCCGTTCAGGATGGCAAGCTCGCGGCCCGCGTCATCCATCAAAGGTTGGTGAATCATGGCTGATCTCAGCATCAACTTCGCCGGAATCCGCTCTCCCAACCCGTTCTGGCTCGCCTCCGCGCCGCCCTCCAACTCCGGCGACCAAGTTCACCGCGCTTTCGAAGCGGGCTGGGGTGGCGCGGTCTGGAAAACCATCGGCGCTCCCGTCCTCAACGTTTCGAACCGCTACGGCGCCTGGCACTACGGCAATCAGAAAATGCTCGCCATCAACAACGTCGAGCTCATCTCCGATCGCCCCATCCAAACCAATCTCCGTGAAATTGCCGAAGTCAAACGTGCCTGGCCCGATCGCGCCGTCATCGTTTCCGCCATGGTCGAATCCAAGCCCGAAGCCTGGCACGACATCATCAAGCGCATTCAGGACACCGGTGCCGA
>Ga0207777_1000340_pt1 | contig 12629 bp, 11 predicted proteins | sample LuqExpMetageno35_FD_187793 | JGI IMG/M metagenome (GOLD analysis project Ga0207777, IMG submission 187793) | Tropical forest soil microbial communities from Luquillo Experimental Forest, Puerto Rico - Sample 35 (SPAdes) | ecosystem: Environmental > Terrestrial > Soil > Tropical forest ...
GGCGAGATTTCGCCTACGAGTACGAGCACAGCAGGCCGCCTATCGACGTGATCAATGGCGGGCCGCTGCTTCGAGAATGGGTCGACGATGCGTCGTCGCTCCCGCAGGATCTCGATGCACTGGCACGTGCAGATGAGCAGAACTGGTCAAGGGAGCGCGAACCTCACCTGCTCTACCGAGAGTCATAAGACTTCCCGCATTGGTCGCTCAATTCCAATTTCGTCAAGTGCCGGTCGAGGTGCGCACCCGGCAAACCCACCCGATATTGTAAGCCGTGCCGGTGTTTGTCCGCTCTCGCCGCTAAAGCGGCCATTGAGATTCCCTCGGCATGGAATCGTTAACCTGCGCTACGCCGTTCCTCAAAATAAGAGCAAACCTGCTAGATTTTGATGATCAGTTACCTGTTACTCAAATATCATTTTTGATTTTGGCAACATGCCGCAATCGCACATAAGAGATACTAGCGCCGCTAGGCGATCTGGCGTAACTGATACGGCGGCAGGCTGATTAACGAAAGTGGTCCAAAGACGTCCATCGTAAGATATCCGAATCCGATTACTGCTACCATCAGCGCGTCTGGACGCGGTGAAGATGTGTCGGGAAAGCAGTTCGTCGAAAAGTAGCGAGTCCAAAAATTCGCCCAGCGGCACATCTTTCATCGCATCCGATGTTTCTGCCCAATGCTGAAGCGAATATCGATCTCGGCTTCCTGTACCATCGCCGATGCTCACTCCTTTGACGTGACGTTTGTCACTTTCGGCAAAGCAGGCAACGCCACCAAAAGTCAGCTATGCATTGCAAATTCAAAACCATTCAATATTCTCAAGATTTGCAGCCTTCGCCATAAATTCCAAGCTGCGTTCTCGCAGGTACGAGCAATGGCTACTCCATTCCGGACGGACCGAGAGGGCCATGCAGTAATAGGCTCTGTGTCGTAAGCACGCAGCGCTGTCTTTATTGCCTCCGCATTCCTCGCAATTTTCTCGATCGCATAAGGGCGGTTCACTTGTATGGCTAGACATAGAGTTCTTCATAGCACCTTCCCCTTGATCGCTCAGTGTGCGGCACTAAAAGACTTGCAGAACAATACGTTCCGAGACAGGCCACAGTCGAGTAGTCGTAAGAGCAGGGCTCGCACTTTTTCGACCGTTTAACAAAGATCAAATCCGACATTTCCTTTACCGAAATCAATGCGGGCTAAGTGAAGTCGAAAACCAATATTCACATGCTCGAACCGGCTTCTCTTCGAAAAAGCAGAGTGGAGTGTTTCCTTATCGGGAGGATATCATGCGTTTCATTTTGATGGCGGCATTCGCGGCTGTCCTGTTGCAGTCATCCACGTTGGCGCAGACCCCGACAGCAATACGTATTGGTATTCTCAACGATCAGGCGGGTCCTTACGCCGATTTTGGCGGAAAGACATCTGTCACCGCCGCGCAGATGGCAATCGAAGATTTTGGCGGCAAGGCGCTTGGAAGACCGGTAGAGATCGTCGTTGGCGACCACCAGAACAAACCGGATGTTGCTGCCAATATCGCGCGCCGCTGGTTCGATCTCGAAAATGTCAGCGCTATTGCCGAATTGACAAATTCTGCGGTCGCGCTCGCCGTTCAAAAAATCGCGAATGACCAGGGAAAGATAACTTTGGCCGTCGGACCGGCAACAACGCGGCTCACCAATGAAGATTGCTCGCCAACTGGCTTTCACTGGGCGTTTGATACTTACTCCCAGGCGGTTGGAACCGCGCGCGCGATTGTAGCACAAGGTGGCAAGAGCTGGTTCATACTGGCGGCTGACTACGCCTTCGGGCATCAAATGGCCGCCGATCTTTCCCGGGTCGTGAAGGAGAGCGACGGCACCGTACTCGGCGAGGTGCGTGTGCCGCTAAACACTCAGGACTTTTCTTCGTTCCTGTTACAGGCTTCCTCATCCAAAGCGCAGATCATAGGCCTCGCCAACGCCGGGTCCGACACGATCAATTCGGTCAAGCAGGCGGCTGAGTTTCGTATCGCGGCCGGCGGACAAAAGCTCGCCGGTCTTGTCGTCGTCTTGAGCGACATTCATGCGCTCGGCTTGCCGGTTGCGAATGGTCTGATTTTCACGACCGCATTTTATTGGGACTTGAACGATCAAACGCGTATATGGTCTAAGCGATTTTTCGATCGTACGGGCCGGATGCCCGGCATGGTGCAGGCTGGTACCTACTCAGCCGTCCTACATTATCTCAAGGCCATCGAGGCCGCTGGAAGCTCCGACAGCAAGGCCGTGGCAGCAAAGATGCGTGAGATAAAGGTGGACGACTTCTTCGCCAAAGGGTTCGTGCGGGAAGATGGTCGCATGGTTCACGACATGCTGTTGGTCGAAGTCAAGAAGCCGGACGAGTCGAAGGGTGCATGGGATTACTACAAAGTGCTGAGAACCATAGCCGCAGATGACGCGGCGCAACCGCTCAACCAGAGCAAATGCGCCCTCGTAAAAAAGTAACGTGGGTGGCGCGCGATGCCCGAATGTCCGCTTTTGATGCTGTGAACAGCCCCTCCACCGGCACGTGAGTGCCATCAAAGTAGTTGCTGCTTGTTGCAGTGCAAATGTCGCAGTTTGGCCCTTAGCGGAACACGCTCTCGCGCTTCTGATATATTATGGCGTGCGGCGAACACCGATCCCTCCGCGACGCATGACCCAGGCGCTGGGTCTCACTTCTGATAACTACCCCTTATCGGGGCTTACAAAACGAGATGCTGCTTGCCACGCTTGTGCATGCAGCCGGAATCGCTGAGCATATCTGCGAACACAGAAGAGGAGCAAAGGTATGACTCCCGACGTGCTAAAGGCACTCGTTCAGGCAGACAAGGTTGCAGCCGGGCTGGTCGTTGCGCACTCGCGCACCTCAGCGATCGCGCACATTGCTGCCAGTTGCGGTTTCCAGTGGCTCTTTGTCGATTTGGAGCACGGTTCCACGAGCCTGCAGACAGCGAGCGAAATATGTACCGCTGCGCTAAGCGCGGGCATCGCGCCATTCGTCCGCGTTCCGGAGAACGCACCCGCTTGGATTGGGCGCGCGCTCGACGGCGGAGCGGTGGGAGTGGTCGTCCCGCACATCGACTCCGCATCAGACGTTGTACTGGCCGCCGCTGCCGCGCACTATCCGCCCGCCGGTGAGCGGTCGCTGTCCGGACTTCTCCCGCAATTCGGGTATCGCGCGTTGCCTGCATCAGAACAGATGCAACAGGGCAATGCGTTGACATTTCTCGTCGGCATCATCGAGACTAAAAAAGCAGTCGATTCCATCGATGAGATCGCCGCAGTGCCCGGAATGGACGCACTTCAAGTGGGCACCAGCGATCTTTCGGTGTCGCTGGGTGTGCCGGGCGAACTCGGCCACCCCCTCGTCCAGGAAGCCGTCCGGCGCACAATTGACGCGTGTAGGCGCGAAAAAAAGATTCCGATCGTCGGAGGCGCATATCGGCCCGAGTGGCTCAAACTCTACCTGGGAATGGGCATCAGAATGCTGCTGACGGGAAACGACCTATCACTCCTGGTCGGAGCTCTGCGCGAGCGCACAGCCTTCGTCGCCGATATCGTTGCGCAATAAGCCTTCGGACCGAACATGTCTGCGTGCAATCCAAGCAACATGCTTGACCGGCGTTTATGATCCTCGTCTGATATCCCGAACGGATCAATACGGTGCCCGTCGGGATTTTGCCGGCCGGCGGGCGCCCATAATATAAGGGGGGATTCAATGTTCCAGTTTAAGTGCAGATCTTGCGGACCCGTGCTCCGTACGTGTTTTGGTGCGGCACTGGGGATTGCTGCGCTCGTTGGCCAAGCGCACGCGCAGATGAAGGAGGTCACCTTCATTGTAGTGAACAATCTTTTCAGTTCGCCCGCATTCGTCGCCGTGGAAAACGGATATTGGGCCCAGCAAGGCCTCAACGTGAAGCTGAAACTGACGGCGAGCGGCAGCCAGGTGACCAAGGCCTTACAGGCCGGGGAAGCGCAGTTCGGACATGCCGCTCTTTCGACGACCATCGCATCGGCCCGCGCGGGCGGCAACATGCTTACAGGCGTCATGCCGTACTTCAATGCGGCCGAATATATCGCGCTCGGGGGGCGCGCGATCGTCGGCCGCAAGGATCGCGGCATTGACGCGGCAAAGCCCAAAAGCATGGAAGGGAAAAAGATCGGTTATCTGCGCGGCAGCACCAACGACGTGTATCTGAGGCAATGGTTCAAAAAGAATAAGCTCGACATCGGCAAATCGACTTTGATCAACCTGCCCGTCGCTGACATGCCGATTTCCGTGACCCAGGGTCTGGTCGATGCCGTCGTGCCGTGGGAGCCCTACTCAGCCCAGGCCATCCGCGAGCTCGGAGACAACGCGGTGATCGTCAGCCGCTCGGAAGACGGCCTCGTCTCGGACGTGATCGGAGTGGTTGCAAATCAGGATTGGATGAAGAGCAATTATGATCTGCTGGAAAAGTTTTCAGTGGGTTTGGCTCAGGCGGCGCAATTCATTCGCCAGCATCCGCGTGAAGCGGCCGATATCGACGCGCGTTATATTGACGGAATGAATGTCGATGACGCGGTCGCCGGATTCAAGACACTGCATTGGGATCCACGCATGTCCATCTGCACCGTCGAAGGCACGGTCGCGGCGGGAAACGAGATGATCAAGGACGGACTGATCAAGCAGGATAGGCCGTTTGTCCCTGCGGACTTTATCGACCAGACGGTGCTCAATCGCATCGAACAGAAGCATCCGGACCTGTTTGCCGACCTTCCGGCTTTGCCGAAGACGGTTGCGGATTGTAAGGGACAGTTGGTCCACTAATGCCCTGCCCTGTGCGGCGTCACCGCACTCACATTGGACCCCATTGATGACGACCGCGAATTCCGCAAGCAAAATCGTCGTTTCAGGTTTTCGTCATTTCTTCGATACGGAGGACGGCCCGGTTCAGGCGACCGGAGAAATCGACCTGACTATCCGTGCCGGCGAGTTCGTCACCTTGGTGGGACCAAGCGGCTGCGGCAAGACCACTTTGCTTAAGGCCATCGCCGGTTTCATTCGGCCAACCGAAGGCACGATCTACTGCGATGGCAAGCCGGTGAGCGGGCCTGCGCGCGAACGCGGCGTGGTTTTTCAGGAACTTGCCATCCTGCCGTGGCGCACGGTCCGGCGAAATATCGGTCACGGCCTCGAGATCGCCGGCATTCCAAAAGCCGAACGCGAACAGAAGGTCGCGCGGCTGATTGATCTCATCGGACTGCGCGGCTTCGAGCACCGTTATCCCCACGAACTGTCGGGCGGCATGCGCCAGCGCGTGGCGGTGGCACGTACCTGGGCCGCCGATCCCGACGTGATCCTCATGGACGAGCCGTTCGCCGCCGTCGACGCGATGACCCGGCTGACCTTGCAGGAAGAGTTGGGACGGTTGTGCGCGGCAACTCGAAAAACGGTGTTTTTTATTACACACAGCGTCGAGGAAGCCGTCTTCCTTGGCGACCGAGTTTTGGTCATGACGCGACGCCCAGGCATCATCAAGGCGAGAATAGAGGTGCCGCGCCGCAGCCTCGGCGGAAGAGATTGGGAGACCTTCACCGCCGACCCCGAAATGCAAAACATCGCCGAGCAAGTACTGCGTCTCGTTCGCGCGGAACGCGGTGCTGCCGAGGCGGAAGAAAAGCGTGAAGCTGGAGCTGCGGCTAGCTCATGAGCACTGCTTCGGCGCGACCGCATGCTGGAAGTCCCTCGGGTCTTCGCCCAGGATTACTCGTCGCATCGCGATGGCTTGGGAACGTAAAGATTCTGATTCCGTTCGCGGCACTCGTCGTTATCTGGTCGGCGATCCAGGCAGTCGGTCATTTCCCAGAACGCGTGCTCGTCTCGCCGTCGCGCGTCTGGGATACAATGCTTCTTCTATTCTCGCATGGCATTCTCGTCGAATATATTCGCACCAGCATTGCGATGATCTTTGTTGCTACGGCGATCTCGCTTGCGATCGGCGTGCCACTCGGTTTTTTGGTTGGCTCAAATCGCTACGCCGCGCGCGCCCTGGAGACATTCCTGCGCTACCTGCAGGGCATTTCGGGAATTGCCTGGCTCCCCTTGGTCGTCATCTGGTTTGGATTCACGCATCTCACGACGCTAGCAATCGTGATCTACACTTTGGCGGTGCCTATCATCTTCAATACGATGACCGGAGTTCGCGCCGTTCCTGAGCTTTACGCACTCGGTTTGCGCTCTCTCGGAGCAGGCCGATTGCGGGTGATAAGAGACGTCTATCTGCCCGGCGCGCTCCCCAGCATCATGGTGGGACTCCGGCTCGGAATGGGCTACGGGTGGCGGGCGCTCATAGCGGCGGAAATGTTGGTGAGACAGGGCGGACTCGGCGATTTGATTTTCGGCGCACGCACGTCCGGACAGATCGATCGCATCATCGGCGGAATGATCGTCATTGGCGCGCTGTATATCATCATCGACCGCCTTCTCGTACAGCCACTGGAAAATTTGACGATTGCGCGATGGGGCTTGTTGCGCAAATGAGCATCGGCACCATGGATCCTGCAAGTTTCGCCGGTCGCGCTGTGAGCCGTCTGGCGTGGAAGGCCATGCCTGCCGTGCCTTTCGTGGTCGTACTCCTGGCATGGATCGTGCTGTGGGAGGTCTTTCACCCCTCGAAAGAGACCTTGCCCCCGATCCGCGATGTGCTGTCGACGATTCACGACCTTGCGGCTTCAGGGCAACTTGCGCAAAACGTCCTCGCCAGCGTCTACAGGCTGTTGCTCGGGAGCGTACTCGGCATCCTGACCGGCGTCGCCGGTGGCTTTCTCGTCGGACTCAATCGCGCCATTGCACAGATGCTCAATCCCCTGGTCGTATTCTTCAATGCGATTTCAGGAATCGTTTGGTTGCCCCTCATGATTGCTTGGATCGGAATCGGTACGGCGCTGGCAGTCTTCCTCATTTGGAATACCGTGTTTTTCATCGTGTTTCAGAACACGGTACTCGGCGTCCAGCTCGTTCCCGAAGCCTTGGAAAACGGGGTACGCTCTCTGGGAGGGAGTCGATGGGAGACACTGCGCTCTGTGACCTTGCCGGGCGCGCTTCCGTATATTCTAACCGGGATACGATCGGGTCTGGGCTTCGGTTGGCGCGCGCTGATTGCGGCCGAACTCGTCGGGGCTGCTTCGGGTCTGGGCACGATGATATTCGATGCCGCGGAATTTCATCGGTCCGACATCATCATTACGGGTTGCCTCATCATCGGCGCGATTGCAATGGCCGTCGACCGCTGGCTCTTGCTACCGATTGAGCGACGGACAGTTCGGCGTTGGGGCCTGATTAGCGATGCGGAGGCGAAGCATTGACCCAGTCGAGATCGATAAAAAATACTCGCCTTCGTCTGCTTGTGGGGCCGGACGCCTGTCGCCTTTTTGCCGGCCTCATATTGGTCGTAGCGATCCTCTTCGGGCAGCAGGTCTACGGGATCGCAAGCGCAAACGAGCGCCTCGATCCCTCTCTGCGGAATGTGACCGGCCCGGCCAACGTCGTGGTCGTGCTCAACTTTCCGCCTGAGCGCTTTCACAATGAACGGATCGCCGAATATGGCGCATTCTCGGGTCGGGATGGCGCACTCAGCCGCCTGCGCCTGCGCTTCGTCAGTCCCGCAAACCTTCGGGCGCTTGCAAGCATCGCATGGATTGCGCGCATCGAACCGCTCACGCAATAAGGCGTATTGCAACGGGCGCGAGCAAGTAATTCACCACACGAAAGAGAGGCAAAAATGCATCCATTGGAAAAGCAAATGTTGACGGTCGTCCGCCAAAAGCAGATCGGCACTGATACAAGCTATGAGCCGCCGCTCCGCATCGGGTTCGGTATAAACGACAAGACGGTCGGAGACGTCGCGAACGCCACAATGGGCCGCACCATTCTTGTGCCTGGCGCGGGACCTAACCCGACCCATTATCACGCGAAGAACGACGTATGCTGGTACATCCTCTACGGCACGGTCAAATGCTGGTACGCCAAAAGCGACGGCAGCGACCGCAAAGAAGTCATTCTAGAGGGTGGCGACTTTGTCTATGTCCCGTCAGGCGCGATCCATGTGATATCGAATGCATCGCAGACGGAAGAGGCGTCGCTGATCTTCTGTTATATCGGAGTGCCGAACACGGATGCAGCCGAAACGGTTTGGCTTCCTCACATGAAGTAGGCCGACGCAGCGACCGCAAGAAATAAGACACCAAACTCGCACTTGTCTACAGGAGAAACAGATGTTCCGCCATATGGCGATCTTAAAATTTAAACCCGACGCGAAAGCGGCGGATGTTGCAGCCTATTTCGAAGCGTTTCCGTCGCTGATGGCGAGCCTTCCCGTGATTAAATCATGGAGCATCGGACGGAACCGAGGTGCCGGCGGAGAGACACACGTCCGGAAACACAATTTCTCGCCTAATTATGACGTGGGCCTCATGATGGACTTCGACTCCGCGGCCGACTACCTCAAATACGCCGAGTCTCCCGAACATCAGGCCTTTTTCGCAAAATATTGCGTGCCAATTTTGGCAGAACGGGTTGTGGCTCAGTTTCCAATAGACTGATTGCCGGCAGGTCGGCCAGCTTCGAATTTCCGACGCCTTATCGTCTTTGTCGCGATGGTCGGACTTGGCCGATGAGGACAAACTGGTCCGCTTTCATTTCGAAATCGGACATTCACACCGCAGCGAAACCTATCCCAGGATAATTCTCATTATCACGAGTTAACCCCAAAGAGGTAAGGGGGACGCGGCCATGGGCCGGCTGTGCTCGCGGCCCACTTTGCCCGACAGCGCACTCCATAATGATTGCTGAGGCGACCAGTGCGCAGGCGACGCTAGCAGGCTGGCTGCTTTACCCGGCTCCGCCCTTTAGATTTCCTTGGCCGCGGCTCGCTGGCCGAGGCAAACCGAATGTTTCGCGCCAGAAACTTTTGGATGAAGCGTGTGCACGAGGACCTGGTCACCTTCTCATTATACCAAAAATCACTCCGCTTTCCTCTGACAGTCGCCCGGTGAAGCGGCAAAGCGCCGGAGCTCGCAATCCGTTTTATGGCCCTGAGCACCGAAACCCGGTGCTTCTCATCAATCTCCCAGGAAGACGTACGGGCCTTAAGCCAACGGCCGCTTAGCGCCATCGATCTCCTCAGCTCGGACCGCTTGCCTGATTTGCCGAGGCTTAAGGACGCCAGTGAGCATGAGGCGGAGCACACCAGATACAACGGCCGGTATTTTGCGGGGTCCGTCCCCCCAACGTCGTGCTGTGCGGGCATCAACCCCAATCACATGGACGAAGAGAGCTTAAGTTTGACGGTTTCGTTCGAGCGCCTTGCGGAATTCAGCCGCCGACATCCGCTTCCTAATCATGCGGCACCAGCTACCAGATCGGCGCGATTCGGACCATTGATCCGTGCAGACTCCGCAGTGGCGATGCAGGTCGGACTAGCAGTCGATGTTGGCCCGAAGCGGTGAAGGGCCCGGACCATTGGTCCGAGATCCCGTGGCATGCCATCCCTTAGGTTTGGACCAAATCGTAATAACAAGGCAGCGCACCGGACCGCGGCCCCCGCGCCGACGACTAAGACTCCAGCCTGTGTGCGCGGGCGCGCCGCTTCAGGCAGGGGTCAACCTGCCGCGCAGCCGCAGCCGAGCGTCCACTGGGTACCATCTGTTGCAACGACCATAGGCGCAGCATCCGCAGAAACTTCCGACGCAAACTGCGCATGCAGGTCGGCTTCCGTCAGCTTGGCAAAGCCCGGGTAGCGATTGACCGGGAGCCACTCTTGCGCGGGTTTTGGAGCCGGCGGGGCCAGCGATGCGTACCTGCCTTCACCGTACACAACTTTGCCGCCCACCACCGTCAGTACGGACGACATTTGAGAAATGCGATGCTCTGGGACAGTGAAATAGTCTTCCGCCAGCACGACTAGATCGGCGAGCTTGCCTGCAGAAAGTGTACCTTTTCGGTCTTCCTCGTTGCTGATCCACGCTCCCGCCGACGAATAGGCGCGCAGGGCTTCCTCGCGCTCGAACAGGTTACGATCCGCCTGATGGCGCAGGCCGCCCTGCGTCTTGCCTGTGACGAGCCATTGCACACCCACCCAGACGTTGTGGCTCGCGGCCCGATTCCCATCTGTGCCCAACGCGAAAGGCAGGCCCATTTGCTTGATACGGCCAAAGGCCGGCGCATCCTCGGCGCTCTCTTTGCCCCACTTCGTCACATATGCCTCGCCATCGGCGGACATCCGGTTTTGCAGACCCAGACTTCCACCGAGCGATTTCAGGCGATCGAGCGTGCGAGCTGTCATGCCCTCGCAATGTTCAAGGCCCCAGCGCAGCTTGTCGATCGGCACCTCCTTTTGGACATTTTCCAGGACACCCATAATTCTCTGCGCGGTAAAATCGAACGATGCGTGCATCCGGAATGGCCACCCGTTCGATGCGACGAACTTGATCACCTCGGTGAGCTTTGCCTCCATGATCGGCGGTTGCGGCACCGGGTCTTTTGCGAAGTTTGTAATGTCACCGGCAGCCCAGACGGTGTATTCGCCGGCACCACAAATGCGGAAGTAGTCGTCGCCCTGGAACAGCTTGGCTTGCGCAAGCCACTGCTTGTAATCGTCGATTTCACGCCCCGGTCTCTGCGCCATCAGCGTGTAGCCGATGCGAACCGTGAGTGCCTTTTCGGCGGCGAGCTTCGCGATGGCCTGGTAGTGTTCAGGATAATTTTGGCCGCCGCCGCCCGCGTCGATCAAACTGGTCACGCCCAGGCGATTGAGCTCGCGCATCATCAGACGCGTGGACAGCACCTGATCTTCGGCCGACAGTTTCGGAATTTTGGCGAACGTGCCGAGGAGGCTAATCAGGCTAGTCGTAGCGACCAACATTCCTGTCGGATTGCCCTCGCCGTCACGTGCAATCAGGCCGCCCATAGGGTCCGGAGTGTCTCTGGTCCACCCGAGCGCACGCAGTCCCGACTTGTTGATGAATGCGCGGTCGTACAGACACATGACGAAACAGGGCACGTCTCCGCACGCGGTATTGATCTCCTGCAGCGTCGGCAAGCGCTTTTCTTTGAATTGATGTGGCGACCAGCCGCCGACCACCTGCACCCAATGCGGCGCCGGGGTCCTTAGGGCTTGCTCTTTCAACATCCTGAGTGCGACGGTGAGGGATGGAACGCCATCCCACCGAAGTTCCTGCGAGTAGGTCAGCCCACCTCGAATGAAGTGAGTGTGTGCGTCATTCAGGCCGGGTATGATGACCCGCTTCCCGGCGTCGATCACTTTCGTGTCCGGCCCGCGGAGAGATTCCAGCTCGCGTCTTTTGCCGACTCCGACGATTTTGTCTCCCGTAATCGCGATTGCCTCGGCACGCGGCATTTTCGGATCAAGTGTAACAATCTTTGCATTCTCAATCAGCAAGTCGGCTTTTTCATTCTGAGCAAAAGCGGCGGTCGCTCCCAACACGCGCGTCGTCGCATAAAGGCCCGCGATCGCCACCGACGCAGCAACGAATTTCCTTCGCGACGGAACTGAACTGGAAAACCCGAACGGCCGACTTGTACACAGCAAGCACATGTTCGCCTCCCCTATCTGTTTTTGACGGCGCCAGCTAACGACGAAGCGCTCGCACGCCGATTTGCGCAAAGTCTCGACGAGAACCTTCACGTCTGACTTGATCTAATTCAAGCGGCTAACGGTCCGCCCCGATCTTCGGTCCGGTGGGCATGGGCGGTCGCCTGCAGAAGCTTCGTTTCTTCTGCGCAATTTTCTGCCGTACCATGGGTTCTACCAACAGAATATCAGACTTGTTTCAACGTCCGCGAGTGTCCGCGGATGGCCTTTTTCGGATCTGCGCTCAATGCCGCTCAAGGCGAACCGCCGTGACGTGCCTATACACCACGTCGATGTGTGTTGGCGGCTAATTCTCCATCCCGGTCGGAGATGGGCCATACTGGCGGGACTCGATCGAACCGTAATTTCACCTCTAAAGCATCTCGCCCGGCGCGTTTCAGCGCGTCGATAGCATTTCGGTAGATCGGACGCGCCCGAACCTGGGCGAACCATTCGCCGCGCGCGGTGAGTTCTTCAATCGCCCGGGTCTCGCCCACAACCGCACGAAACCACTCGTCGGAACCGAACTGCTGCTTCTCTAGACAATCACGGCTTCGCGTGAAGCAGATCTTCGCTTCGTGGAGCACCGTTGATCCGGCCCAGGACACAATTTGCTTGCTCCGGCGTCGAGTCCCGTATGCAGGGCGAAGCGTTCCGCGACGTTGCTTCCGAACAGATGATGCGGAACGTTTACGACAGGCTGAGAGGCGGTGATGAAGTTCGCCGGGGTCAAGAGCCCCAAACGCCGCGTCAGCGGCGTCAGCGGAACTAGTCATCTCACATTTTCGGCCGTCCCTTCTGCCTCGTCCTTCCGGTTCAGCGGCGCTCTCGCCAAGAGATCGAGTTTTTCCTTGACCGTGGGCGGGGTGAAAAATTGCAGCAGCCCCTGCCCTCCCTCATTGGAACGAGTGGTCGATTTTGGCAGGGTGCGCCGCTCGCCTTGTGACCCAACTGCGACATAAGCTGTGCGTTGCC
>Ga0207777_1000345_pt1 | contig 12604 bp, 10 predicted proteins | sample LuqExpMetageno35_FD_187793 | JGI IMG/M metagenome (GOLD analysis project Ga0207777, IMG submission 187793) | Tropical forest soil microbial communities from Luquillo Experimental Forest, Puerto Rico - Sample 35 (SPAdes) | ecosystem: Environmental > Terrestrial > Soil > Tropical forest ...
CTTTTCGCCCCCGTTTGGTTTTTACGACAAGGACTACCCGGGCTGGCAGGCAAATTCTCCCGAGACGGATAAGCGATGACGGATAACAAGGTCACCTACAAGACTTCGGACGAGGTCGACTTCGTCATCGTCGGTTCCGGAGCTGCCGGCGGTATCGTCGCCAAGGAACTCGCGAGCAACGGGTTTCGTGTTGTGGTGCTCGAGCAAGGCCCTTATCTGAAAGAGGCTGATTTCTCGCACGATGAGCTGCAGGTCCTGACTCTGCACCAGCTCACCAACAATCCCGCACTGCAAACCACCACCTTTCGCAAAACGCCCGAAGATACCGCGCGGCAGCAAAACTGCGTTCTCTATGGCCGCTGCGTTGGCGGCAGCAGCGTGCACTTCACCGCTAATTTCTGGCGCTTCCACGAGATTGATTTCATCGAGCGGAGCAAGGTGGGCGAAATCCCCGGAACCGGCTTCGTCGACTGGCCCATCCGCTACGCCGACCTGGAGCCTTACTATACGAAGGTCGAATGGGAAGTCGGTGTATCCGGGTTGGCCGGCGCGAGTCCCTTCGACCCGCCCCGATCCAAGCCCTACCCGATGCCGCCACTCCCGGTGAAGGGTTCCGGCGTTATCTTCGAGCGCGCCACGCGAAAGCTCGGCTATCACCCGTTTCCGGCTCCGATGGCCATCCTCTCTCGCCCCCGGCCCAGCCGCAGCGCCTGCATGAATTGTGGTTTTTGTCTCGGGTTCGGCTGTGAGTTTGGCGCCAAGTCGAGTTCGCTCTCGGCGATGATTCCGGTAGCCGAAGCCACCGGCCGCTGCGAGATTCGCCCGAATTGCTATGTTCACAGGATCGAAACAGACAAGTCCGGCAGAGTGACCGGAGCCGTGTATTTCGACAGAAAACGCGCCGCACACCTGCAGAAAGCAAAGGCCGTGGTTCTTTGCGCGAATGGCGCAGAAACACCGCGCCTGCTCCTGCTATCCGCTTCGAGTCAGTTCCCCAATGGTTTAGCCAATTCGAGCGGACTTGTCGGGAAATACCTCATGCCGAACGGCGGTGCGATGGCCTTCGCTGTGTTTGACGAGCCAATCAACGATTACAAAGGGTTCTGTGTCAGCCGCATCATTCACGATTTCTATGAATTGGATCCCGCAAAAACCGGTTTCTATGGCGGGGGCGGTCTCGACGCGCGCTTTGACTGGACACCGGTTGGCTTCGCCACGGGCGCCCTGCCCCCCGGAACACCGAGGTGGGGCAAGGAATTCAAGCAGGCTCTGCATCAGAACTACACCCGCACGCTCGAGATTTTCTGCCACGGGTCTTCTCTCCCGGTTGAAACAAACAGCTTTTCTCTGGATCCCAATGTTAAAGATGCTTGGGGTGTCCCCGCTCTGCGCATGACTTTTAAAGATCATCCGAACGATCTGAAAATGATGGAGTGGATGAGAGACCGGGCGATGGAGATTCTGGATGCCGCGGGAGCCAGAACGAAGTGGGCCAATCCGGTGCAGGAGCAGCAGTTCGCCGTCCATCTGCTTGGAACCTGCCGTATGGGAAACGACCCCAAAACCTCCGTGATCAACCCCGATCACCAGGCCCACGACGTGCCGAACCTTTTTCTCTGTGACGGCAGCAGTTTGGTGACCTCCGGTCGCGGTCAGCCCACCATGACCATTGAAGCCCTTGCTTTCCGCGCCGCCGACCGCATCACGGCGCTGGCGAAGCGAGGTGACCTCTCCAGCTAAGCTTGCAGAAATACGGCGAATCAAGGACACTGCTGGCTCGCCTGTGTGGTCCTTTGCTTTTCACTCGTTCTGGGAGACACCATGAAAAAGATGCCTTGGCAGAACTGTTCGCGCGCTATTCTTTTGGCTGTTGCCGCTTGCCTAGGATGGGCCGGCGTCAGCAGCCGCGCGCAGGCACCGCAGGCAAAGCCCTCCTCGGATCAGCCGAAAACCGCAGAACAGCAGTTCAAAAACATTCAGGTTCTCAAGAACATTCCTGCCGACCAGCTCATTCCCTCCATGCAATTCATCGCCGCCTCGCTCGGTGTCGATTGCGAATTCTGCCACGTCGAACATCAGATGGATAAGGACGAGAAAAAGACCAAGCAGGCCGCGCGCAAGATGATTTCAATGGTCCTGACGCTTGATAGAACCAGCTTTGAGGGCGAACTGGAAGTGACTTGCTACACATGCCACCGCGGCTCAGCCCATCCGGTCGCGATCCCGGCGCTCGGTGCCGATGCCGCCAAGCCTGCTCCGCACCTTCACGAGGATGAGGGCGAGGAACAGGACGAGCACGCCAAATTGCCCAGCAGCGATCAGATCCTCGACAAGTATCTCGCTGCGGTTGGCGGTGCGAACGCGCTTATGAAAATCAAGACACGCGTCCTGAGGGGAACGATCGACGCAATGGGCTCGCAAAATCCCATCGAGATCTATGCCCAAGGGCCCGACAAGCGCATCTCCATCTCGCATCCGCACTCGGGACCGAGCGTCACGGCGTTCAATGGTGAAGTCGGCTGGCTGACCACGCCGGCCGGTGTCCATCAGATGACCGCTGCCGAACGCGAAGCGGCTCGCATTGATGCCCAGCTATACTTTCCCGCGCGACTTCGCAGTTTGTACAAAGAATTTCAGGTTCACCGCGGTGAAGAAGTGGCGGGCCGTCAGACTATCGTCGTTTCCGCCCAACCTGAAATTCGCTCCCAGTTTATTCCCGCACGGCCGACGGCGCGGCCGGCTCTCCGTCTCTATTTCGATCAGGAAAACGGTCTGCTGCTGCGGCTCGTCCGCTATGCCGAAACGCCGCTTGGGCGCAATCCTACGCAGATCGATTACTCTGATTTCCGGGAAAACGATGGTGTGAAGATCCCTTACCGCTGGACGCTGACTCGTCCGAACGGCAGCTTCACGATTCGCATAGACAAGGTCGAGCAGAACGTCGCGATCGACGAAAAGCTGTTTCTACCACCGCCAAGCGAGCCGACTGCCAAGCACTAGCCGTTCGTTCCTCGAGCGCGCCGGTGCCTCAGAACTTGACGATGATTCCCCCGACGAAGCTTCCCCGGTTCAGATAATTGTGCAGTGTCGTCGAATAGCACCCAAAGAAGGGATCACAGTACACGCCGGGAGACGAACTGCCATACGTCGGCAGATAGCGCAGATCTCCCCGCAATCCGAAATGCCGTCCGATAAAGTACTTCACGCCTCCGCCGACGCTCCACGAGAATTCCGTCCGGTTCGGCGTTCCGCCGCCGTTTGAATCGTGGGTGAACCCGGCACTTATGGCCGCGTAGGGCCTGAGCTTGTGTTCGCTCCCAAGAAACATGTACAGCCCACCGAATTGAAATTGATCGATCGTAGAGTCAAAGGCCTTGAAATAGTTTCCCGTCAGAACATTGTGCGCACTGTAAGACGTATTGTTACGGTTCCACATGAATTCCGCCTGGAAGTTCTCCGCCACGCTGTAATCCACGAAGGTGCCGAAAGCCAGCGAATCGTTCACGCGCAGTCGGTTGATCGGGATCGTGATCCCTCCCGTGGATGTGAAGATACTAACGGGATACGATCCGCTGGTCTCATAACCGACGAAAGGATCCAGTTCAAAGCGTGCCTGCGCCCTCGCGGAAGCGCCGGTCAGGAAAAGCAGTGCGCCGGCCAACCACATAGTCCGTATTTTCATCTCGTATCCTCTCCTTGATTTAACCACGGACGGCAAACCAAAGACGCACCACGCGGCCTTGCCTGGCACGGCCCCGGGCTCAGCACACAAAATAGCGAAGCTCCTCGGAAGAGTCCAAATGATAGCTTCGAGCTCTCTCGAAGCCCCCCTGCAAACAAACACCGAATTCCGAGGCAAGTTTCTCCCGTGCCAGCGGTTCCGCCTGCCGATTCAATAGTTTAGATGGAGCTTCCCCGACACGGAGTTTCGCACGAGGCCGCATGTAATTCACTAAGAACAAGGGTCTTATCGAGGAATCCGGTGCGCTGGGGTGCCGGGCACTCGTTCACAACTTTTTACAATCCTTTGCGGCCACTTGACACACTGACCCTTCAAGGTCTCTATAGTTCGCTAGACCGAACGAGAGGTTTCGCATGGCAAAGAAGTGGCGATTGACAGACCGCACACGGACGCTCCTCACACTCGAGCTCGCCATCGTCCTCCCTGCGGCGGCCTTGATGGCTTTCAGCATTTACAACCTGAAACATATCCAGCGCTCAGAGGCCGTTGAAGCTGTCATGCAACGAGAACTCTCCCACGTGCTCAAAGTTGCTGAGAGGAAAAGCTGGGAGAAGGGTTACAACATGGTCCTTCCCATCCGCCAGGAATTTCCTGCCCCCGACGATGGCTCTCAAATCAAGGCCAAGCTTGGGCGCATTTTGTCGGACCATCCCGAGTTTTCCTACGCGGGCTTGTACGATAAGAAGACCAATACGCTGGTGACGAGCATGCAACCCGGTCACCAAGACGCCATGATTTGCGGGTACACGCAGGATGAAATGGATATGCTCGCGAAGTGGCTACCTTTAGACGCTTCCCACTTTGTGAGCAAAGTTCGAAAGATGGAACAGCAGGAGAACGAACTGGTTTTGTTCTTCGGGGATTGGAATCAAAAGCAGCACACCTACTGGAACGTGGCCTATTTCATTCCTCCGGGTGTCCCGAAGGACCGTGAGGTACTCGGGTTGCTTGCTTTCGACCCCGAGTATCTGCGCCAAACCTTCTTGCCTGCGATGATGAAAGACGTCTTGAGCAGCAAGAGCGGGATGAAAGCCGACGAGGCGAATCCTCCGGTCATGATGATCCGTGCATCGATGGATGATACTCCTTGGGTCACCTCGGGAAACTGGGATGGCAGAAAGCCTGAGGCGGAGCGCCTCTTGCAGTGGATTTTGGAGGGGCTGACGATAGGCATCAAGTACCAGGGCGTTACGGTGGCCGAACTCGGCAACAGGTTCCTGCGCTACAACTATATTATTCTTGGGGCCATCTCCGTGCTGATGATCGGCGGCGTTTGGCTTACCTACCGCAATATTTCCCGCGAAATGAATTTGGCCCGCCTGAAGTCTGATTTCGTCGCCAACGTGTCGCACGAATTGCGCACACCCCTCGCTCTGATCCGGCTCTATGCCGAGACGCTCGAACTCGGCCGGCTCACGGCGAAGGAGAAATATCAGGAGTACTTCCGCATCATTCGCGAAGAGAGCGAACGCCTCAGCGCGCTCATCAATAACATCCTGGACTTTTCGCGTATCGAAGCGGGCCGCAAGGAGTACGAGTTCAAGGAAACCGATCTGCCGGAGCTTGTTCGTTCCACGCTCGACTCCTACCGCTTCCAGATCGAACAGAACGGTTTTGCCTTCGAGGAAAATATCTCGGGAGACATTCCGCCGGTCAACGTCGACCGCGAGGCGATTGCGCGCTCGCTGCTCAATCTTGTGAACAACGCGCTGAAGTATTCGAAGGACCAGAAGTTCATCGGCATCAGCCTGTACCGCGCGAACGGCTCCGTAAAGCTCGAAGTGCGCGACAAGGGCATCGGCATCCCGCCCGCCGAACAGGAGAAAATCTTCGAGAAGTTCTACCGCTGTGGCGATCCCCTGGTTCACAACATCAAAGGGTCAGGGCTGGGTTTGTCGCTGGTTCGCCACATCGTACGAGCGCACGGAGGGAACGTGCTGGTCGAGAGCGCTCCCGACAAAGGCAGCAAATTCACGATTGAGTTGCCACTCGAGCCGTCTTTACGGGCCGGGGCCGCGATGGCATGAGGCGGCTAGCGGGCGTGGGGTGCTGCGATGGACCAAAGAGGGCAAAAGGGAGTGGTCATGGGAACTAGCAAGATTCTGATTGTTGAGGATGAACCAAACATGGTCGCCGGTCTCCGCGACAATTTCGAATACGAGGGCTTCCAGGTCATCACCGCGCTCGATGGCGTCGAAGGGCTCGAACGCGCCCTCAAGGATTCTCCAGACCTGGTTGTGCTCGACGTGATGATGCCCCGCATGAGCGGCCTTGATGTTTGCAAGCAACTGAAGTCCAAGCGCCCTTCGATTCCGATCATTATGCTTACGGCCCGCGGCCAGGAAGTGGATAAGGTCGTCGGACTTGAGCTCGGGGCCGATGATTACGTCACCAAGCCCTTCTCGATTCGCGAACTCCTCGCTCGCGTCAAGGCCGTCCTGCGGCGAACGCACACGCTCCCGAAGGATCAGGACAGCTATGCCTTCGGCGATGTGGAGGTCAATCTCCGCAGTTATCAGGTTACCCGCGCGGGCAAGCGCGTCGAGTTTTCCGGCAAGGAGTTCGAGCTGCTTAAACATTTTCTGTGTCATTCGGGAGAGACCTTGAGCCGCGACCGCCTTCTCGACGAGGTGTGGGGCTACGAAAATTTTCCAACCACCCGGACCGTCGACGCGCATATCGTCCGCATCCGCCAGAAACTCGAACCCGTTCCCGACGAGCCTCGTTATTTTCTGACCGTTCATGGAGTCGGCTACAAATTCGTGGGGTGACAGCAACATGATGGCCTGGACTGAAAGAATGCTCGAAATCAGGCAAGCCGCGATTGCGAACCAACTGGCTCAGACCGCGGCCGCGGCCTCGGACGAGGAGTTCACGAAACGCAGCTCTCCTGCTGTGCAGTGCGATCTTACCGACAGCCTCCAGTCGCTTACGGACGAAGTGCTCGCGCTGCGCCGCGAGCAGGCTCGTCTGCAGCAGGCGATCTTCGAAGCGGCACAGGTGCAACGCAGGCTCTGCGCTCCGCGAGAGATGACCTGGGGGGAGTTCGAAATCGCCGGTGAAATCTTCCCTGTCCGCCATCTTTCCGGCGATTTTTTCAAGGTGATGGAATTGGGCGCCGCTCTCGGATTAGCTCTCGGTGACATTGCAGGCAAAGGATTGACCGCGGGACTTTGGCAAGCCCACGTGATGGGTTTGATCCAACGATCCGCGCGGAGACATCCGGACCCGGCCGAAGCCGTCGCCGACGTGAACCGCGAGCTTTGCCTCGGCGGCGAACCGCCAATGACCGCCCTGTTCTTCGCCCGCATCGATCCGCGAACAAACGTACTCTTCTACTGCAATGCCGGCCTGCCCGCTCCTCTCCTTCTGAGGAGCAACAAGACGTTGGAACGTTTGGAAGAGGGCGGTCCGATGCTTGGCGCGACCGACAGGGCTGTGTTCAACACCGGGAGGGTCACGCTCAACACGGGCGACATGCTCGTCGCCCACTCCGACGGCGCCACCGAGTGCCGGAACCCGCAGGACCAGGAATTCGAAATGGGGCGGCTGACGGCTGCGGCCTCGGCCGTACACGGCGTGCCCGCGAACAAAGCGCTCTTCTCCATGCTTGGAGCTGTGCTCGACTTTGCGGACACGTGCTCGCCCGCCGATGATTTGACACTTTTGGTTGTTCGTCGCCGCGAGGCAATCAAATCCGGGCAGCCCCGCTCACGCGCAAAAGATTCTTCCGCCATCGGGCGGCCTGCTTCGGTTACTCGGACGAAGAAGTCGGCTGCGGGGGACAAGGTTTCGAATAGTTGATCTGAGGTACACACCGCGGTCCGTGATTTCCCTTCAGCCGGATGCGGAACTCGTGGTGTGCCCGAATTCAGAGCCAAAGGAGTGGTTATGGCAACGCGTTCTGCTCCGATTCTCATGGAAGAAGCGACCTTCTGCTCGGCCTTGAACCACACGCTGCAGGCTTATCCCGAAGTCTTGAGCGCAATCTATACCACTCACTATCGCCACGTCCTGCAGGTTTGTCGCCGCTTCTTTCACCGCCCCGAAGACGCCGAGGATGCCGCGGCCGAGGTGTTTCTGAAACTTCATACCGTCCTCGACAAAAAAGATGATGCGTATCCCTTCCGCCCCTGGGTATGTCAGGTGGCGGGTCGGCACTGCATCGATAAATTGCGTCGGCGGAAGCGCGAGAAGTCCGCAACGGTCGAAGGGAAGGACCTTGGCGCTGTTCCCGACCATTCAAGGCCATCTCCTCTGTCCCAGGTGTTGCGAACAGAGGCGAACCGCGAGCTCAGGGAGCAGCTAAATCGTTTGCCGGATCATTACAAGGTTCCGCTGGTGCTGCGCTATTACCAATGCATGAGCTATTCCGAAATTGCGCGCCGACTGAACAAAGGGCTTCCTGCGGTCAAGATGGTGATCTTCCGCGCAAAGAACCGCCTGCGTCGCAACTTGAGCCCCTTCGAAAGGGCTGACCGGCAAACGTTGTTTTCGACGGGCACGTTCACGCAGGTCTCGTAGCCGGTTAACGAAATCCCGTGGGTTTGGCTGACCTTAGCGGCTCATTTCCGCACCCATAAAGTCACATACACCACGAGCACACGGCCGCTTTCGGCCGACCGGTCGCGCTTCGAGAACCCTGAGAATGCAAAGACCAGCACAAACATCGTAGTTATCTGAAGAGTTTGTTCTTGCGCTGGCCACTTTTCAGTATGGCTTCACTTGTGCACCTTGGTCGCTCAGTCGAGCTTCGCTGGGAAGAAAAGGTCTCTCGCCTCGGCGCTCCACCCGTGAATGGATTGCGGGCAAATTAGACTGGGGGCACGGTTCTCAGCCTTGCTGCTCATTTGCAGAGAATAGCCGTTTGCAAGATAAGAAGGAATTTCGCGATAATCACTGACCGGAATATAGGGCCCTCCCTTACCCAGCTGGACGTGGTACCGGTTGTCTTTGAAGCGATGCGGAAGTAAACGGGTTCCAACCTTTTTACCACGAGACACGATCGCAAACAGCATGATCCACTCCTCGAAGAATTAATCCCACTTATTCTACGAGTGCGAGACGAAGCCGGTAAGTGGCCAAGACTGTGGAAAAATGTGAATCAGTTGGAAAAAATGGGTAAGGCTTGCGCGCGCAGCCTCATAGGGTGGCCTCAATCAAACAAATCGTTCAGAACAGCGGCCCAAGTCCCCACCCCAACGCGCCCAGGCGATTGTGCAAGCGAAGGATCGTGCTGTCCGCCATGGCGAAAGCGCGGTTCAATCGAAAAATGTTGAACGAATAATTCACGCGCAACGGCACGCCCACCGCCGGTAGAGTCCAGCGGAGCTCGAACCCCGTTGAACCATGAAACAAACCGTTTGTCGAATTGATGAGTGAAGGACGCGTTTGCCCGAGCCAGCCCGGTAGCAACAACCCTGAACCGGCATCAAAGAATGTTGCTCCTTCCACTTTGCCCCTCAGAGGAATCCGATATTCCAAATTTGAGGCGGCCACGAGGTTTGCCCCGGCTGGCGCCGCCGAGTATCTGGTCGTGCCAGAAGGAGATAAGGTGGCCAAAGTCTCATAAGGTCCGAGTTCTCCCGCTCGCAGCCCGCGCACAAGATCATCGCCAGAGAAAAAATGTGCGTAGAGCGGCATGTCCCCCTTGTAACTGCCTGCCGCGCTCACCGTTGTTCTAAAAGCCCATGCATTGTGGTGATCGAGCAACTCATCAGGAAAAATTTGGCCGTATTCTACTTTGGATTTCAACAGGTTCTCGCTGCCTCCAAGCCACCCACCCGAAACGGAATCCATTATCTGTATCTTTTGTTCCCCTGCTTCGCGTGTCCATCGAATGCCCAGCGAATGGCTGGAAGTCTCGTTTCGCAGATCGGCAGTCTGCGGACCTGCTGAGCTGGCAGATTGGCTGACCACATATTCTGTCATCGCGCGCGTGCGTCCATAACTGATTCCTACCGAGTCCACATCAGAAACGGCATAACTCCAACCCATATTCACACCTTCGCTCTGGGTTCGTTGGAACGGAACCTGGACGCCTGGCGTAAGACGCGGGCGAATCAATGTTTCAAACACCGAGAGCGCCAGTGTTCCCCGGGAACCAAGAAAACCCTCCATCGCCAAAGCAAGGGCCAGCTGCAGAGTCTCCGGCCCCCAATCGATTTGCGTCGAAAGGTACTCGTCTAACCCGAGCAGGTTGAAGACGGTGTAGGCAATTCCGACTGTGCTTCCAAATTGCTCGCGCCCGCCAGAGAGTGTCGCGCGTTGTCTGCCTTTCTCATGAATCTGAAGGATTACATCGATGGTGCGCCCGGTCTCCTCGGTCGCAACCTGAATGTCCTCTTTCTTGGAGGGCGCAAAATAGCCCGTTCTCGCAATACGAGCAAGACCGGCCTGAAGCGCGTATTCGTCGAAAGGTTGACCTTCCCTCAGGCCGATGCGGCGGCGAAGATACCGGTCCGGGAATCGCCGGTTGCCGCGAAACTCAATTCGTCGCACGATATAAGGCGGCATCGGGTCGAAGTCAAACTTCACCGACGCCAGGTGGGTTGAGCTGTTAAACGTTGGAATAGCGCGCAACCGATAATCTCCAACACCCTTATCCTTATTATGTTGTGCCATCCGGTGGAGTCTCATTTCCCAGTTACGCTGCAAAAAGTCGACTGCATTCTGGGAGAATGGCTGGCCCGGAGCGGTACTCGACGGCATCGATGAGTACTTCTTCTCTGAACCTAGCTTGCGCTCGAGAGCCGTGCTGACTTCCAAGGAACCAAAGCGATAAAGGCTACCCGCCTCGATCGCTAGGCCAACGCTAAGACCGGCTTCAGACCGGCGCCGGAACCACGGCAACGAGCGGCCTGAAGCGTCCACGATCGTGGCTTGAGGCGTTCCCACTCGCGCTTGCGGAAATCCATGATTTTGCAAATAGGTTAGAAGCTTGAGGCGATCCTCTTCACCCTTTTGTGCTGTGAAAACATTTTTGTTACGAAATCCGGAAAACCATGCATCAGGAGCAATCTCGCGCATTTGTTTTCGTAGAATTCGGTCAGAAATCTCCGGATGGCCAGAAAAGCTCACGTCTACGACAGGCAAACGTGGTCCGTCTTGAATCTGAAATTCCACCCTCACCCTCTGGCCGGCCAGCTTTTCTTGCACAGGGAGCACTTGCGCCTGCGGGTGTCCCATTGCGGCGAGTTCCGACTGGACCGCCACCGCGACTCGATGCAATTGGACAGGGCTCGCGGGTGCCCCGGTTTGCAGCGTGAGCTTCTTGTCCTCGAGCAGCTTCTGTATGTGTTGCTGAGAAAAAACCTTTGAACCGCTGTATCCCACTCCGGTCAGAAACGGGTACTCCCTGACACGGAATTCGAGTTTGACATGCGGCCGATTGTCAAAGGCAGTTGCTCGGTAGCTATCGAGTTCCTCGGCTTCCACGAAGACATCTTCAAACCAGCCCAGCCGGTTGAGCGCTCGAAGATCGGCCGCAATTCGCGCCGCATCAAATTCTTCTCCGGGATGAATGGAGAGTTGCCATCTTGCCGTCTGCGCAGCAATGTGTTGAAGCCCCGCGAATGTGATTTCGTCGATGATGGCGCCCGCCGGCACGGCATTCGAAGCTACGGCCCTGATGGCATCATCCTGAGGATGCGCAAACGCCGTGACGACGACGAAAAGCCCGAGAAGCCGCACCGCTATAGGAGTGCTCACGCGCATGCTTTCCCTGCACCGGCAAATGCCTGAAGTGATGGATGAAGCGGCTTCGCCGAAGGGTTGTCCCGCTCTCCCTTACAGCTTCGTTTATGGATGCAACAACTAGGTGGGTTTAAGCTGACTCGCGGAACCGTTAGCAGCTTACGTGTGTTAAATCACGGCGGCCTGAGACTGGGTCCTCTTCACCAGCAGCGCCAATCGCTCCTCATGCTCCATCGGCGCCCACGGAACAAGTTTCTCGGCGAGCACATCCATTCTGCGAAGCAGCGTCAACTCGAGGAAAAGCCCAAAAAAATCCAGATCCCGGAAGACCAGCGAGCCCGCCGCCTTCATCCTGTCGCTGATCCGTTCGAAATGCGCTGGCATCTCTGTCCAGTGAAGGCTTGAGCGGTGGTGATGGCAGAGGTGGAATCCTTCGTTCATGAAGTTCACCTCGTCTACGACGGTCACCGTGTTCGCAAAATAATCCTCAGGGCGTTCCGGATCGCAGAAAGCGTGCTGCACCCATGCGGTGATGGCGTTGATGAAATTCATGCACAGAATCGGAACCAGCACGAAAAGAATCCCGATCCTCCAGTCGTAGACAAACACAGCCCCGAAATAAGCGTAGTAACCCGCCATTCCCCGCAGCATTCGCCTTCGGTTCTTTTCGTCGCCTTTCGCCCGAAAGTAGGCGTATGGCGCAACCCCAAGAACGGTCCAAATGTTGTCCGCCATGTACCAGAGGAAATCGATCCGGCTGGTTCGGTCGTAGCCCATCGTGTTGCGGGTGTCGTCGAATCCGGCGTTCTCTCGATGGTGAAGACATACATGCGCGGTCCGGCCGAGCTCCGGAATGTTCCCGTAAAAAAAGCCCAGGAAGAATTCGAGGTACCGGCCAAAGACCTTATCGTATTTATCGGAAAAGAAGCCTTGGCGCCGATGGGCTTCCAGGTGGCTGGCGCTGAACATCCTCACAAACCGCTGAAACTTGAGCCCGTAAAGTGCCAGATAGAAAGCAATGACCAGCAGAAGTCGCGGCTTCCCCAACACGAGCTGGATCGCAAAAACCGGCACAACGGTCAGCGTAAGGGAGACCATCAGCCTTAACGCGGGAGTGTCTCGTTGGTCGCGCAGAACCGTTTGCAATCAGGCGAAACCGTGGTCATC
>Ga0207777_1000347_pt1 | contig 12555 bp, 8 predicted proteins | sample LuqExpMetageno35_FD_187793 | JGI IMG/M metagenome (GOLD analysis project Ga0207777, IMG submission 187793) | Tropical forest soil microbial communities from Luquillo Experimental Forest, Puerto Rico - Sample 35 (SPAdes) | ecosystem: Environmental > Terrestrial > Soil > Tropical forest ...
CACAGTGCCGCCGTCTAAATCGCCACTTGCCATTTTTTCATCCACAGGAAAAGGATCAGGAAGCCCCACAGGTGATAGCCCACATTCGTTTCTCGCCGGAAGTGCCGCTCCATCAATTCTTCGATCCGCTCTTTCTGGAAGAACGATCCATACTCACGAAGCCCGTCTCGCATGGTCTCGACGAGCAGGTTGCGCAGTGGTCCTCGCAGCCATTCGTGCGCTGGAATGTCGAACCCCGTCTTTTTCCGGTGCAAAATGGTCTGCGGAAGTTTATCGGCCATCAATTGTTTCAGTACCACCTTTTGCCTCGCCCCTTGAATCTTCAGCGAAGTGGGCAGCGACGCCGCAAATTCCACGATCCGGTGGTCCAGGAATGGCGGGCGCACTTCCACGGAATGCGCCATGCTCATGCGGTCGCTTTTCGTAAGAATGTCGTCGGCCAGATAATACTTTTGATCCAGCCAGAGATACGGCGCAAGGTCGTCGTTCACCGGCGGCAATTTGTGAATTTGCCCAAGAATCTCGGCAAGCGAGTCCGGGATCGATTTGCGGACCACCCCATTTAAGTCATCTCTCGCGAAGGTCCCGTTCCAGTAGGCATGTGCCAGTTCTGCCGGCATCAGGCAGCCTTCCAGCAGGCGCGTTGCCTTATAATCGAAGCCCATCTTTTCGTCGGACACGGGCCAGCGGCGAATTGCCCCCAATCCAAGTGACACGAGCGCCCGGGGAAACTTACGGATTGTCCGCGCCATTCGGTCCGCGCGATACGTTAGATAGCCTCCGAACAGTTCGTCCGCGCCCTCTCCGCTCAGGGCCACCGTGGTTTTGCGTTTGCACAGCTTCGAGAGAAACCATACCGGCAAGGCGCCCGCATCCGCGCTGGGCTCATCCGAATAGTAGGCGAACTCTTCAATCGCGGCCTGCAGGTCCACGGTAGGATTCAGATCCATCTCGTCATGGTCGGTGTGGTATTGCTTGACCGCCGCATGAACGTACTGCGTCTCGTCAAAGCTCCTTCCGCGAAACGAAATCGAGAACGTCTTGAGCTGTGCGGAAGTCGCCTGCGAGGCGTAGTGAAGAATCGAAGTGGAGTCGACGCCCCCGCTCAGCCATACCCCGAGTGGCACGTCGGATATCATGTGCTCGCGCACGGAATCCTTCATCAGCCGGTCTAGCTCTTCCTTCGCCTCTTGTATCGAGATATTCCGAAGGTTCCCATACGGCAATTCCCAATAGGTCCCGGTGGTGACGGCCCCATCCTTCCACTCGAGCCACCCTCCAGGCGGCAGTTTCACGATTCCATCAATCAGAGTCCAGGGCGACGGAATGTAGTTCAAGGCCAGATAGCAGTCGAGTCCTTCCAGCGACAGTTTGCGGGAAATCTCCGGATGAACAAACAGCGCCTTCAACTCGGATCCGAAATACAAATCCTCCCCAATCCTTGAATAATACAGAGGCTTGATGCCCAGCCGGTCCCGCGCGAGCACCAGTCGCCGCGTGGGCTTATGCCAGATCGCGAACGCAAACATCCCCCGCAGGCGCGCAAGGCTTTGCATATCCCATTGCAAAAACGCCTTCAGTACAGTTTCAGTGTCGGAGTGGGAAGAGAATTGGTGGCCGAGCGACTGCAGTTCCGCACGCAATTCCTGGTGATTGTAGACCTCTCCGTTAAAAACGATGCCCCACTCGCCTGCATTCTCGAGAATCGGCTGGTTCCCGCATTGCAGATCGATGATCTTTAGCCGCGCCGCGCAGCAGGAAAAGGTTTCCGCGGAAAATGCTCCCTGTTGGTCCGGCCCGCGATGATGCAGCGTGGCCATGGCTGCCTGAATCCGCCCTTCGGGCGCTCGTCGACTCTTATGCGTGAAGCCCGCAATTCCACACAAGCGATGTGCCTTTCTGAAAAAAAGTATTCTGTGCGCACCTGCGGCAACTCAGGACAAACTGCGAACCCGAACTGTCTGGTGCGGAGATCCTCAAGGCCCTCGGCCGAGGCGGAACAAAGACCATCCTGAGCAACCGCAAGATTCTTCGTTTCCCTTCAGCGAGACGAATCCAAAGGGAACTCTTTCAAGCCTACATGGACTCAGCAAGGGAGCGCAAGCGCAGTCGAACTTGCGCGGCACCGCGGATTCGGCGCAAAACTCACCAGGTGTTGTAGGGAGTGGGATCGGAAAGGCCAACTCCCTCGCAGCTCGAATGAACGTCGTCGATCCCCGACCCGGTCTGATCCGGAGAGATGACCTGGTCGCTGAAATGTGGCACCCAGTCTTGTCGGCAAACAGGATCAACTGGTACCCGCGCTAGATAATGGCCGTCAACAAGGTCCTGAATCGATTGCGGCGCTTGCTGTTTGTCGAGAGAGTAATTGTCGATGGCTTGGCGCATCGTCTGCAGGTCCTGCTTCAGAACCGATTCGCGCGCGCGCTGAATGGACGATTGATACATCCCCACGCCGATACCCACCAGAATCATGATGATCGCGATAACGATCATCACTTCAATCATCGTGAACCCGCCCTGGCGAGGGACGCGGCGAGGCCGCCGTGATGCGACATTAGAGCAAGGAGCGATTTGCAAGGTCGGCGTCATGTTCACCATTCCGAGTACTTGGTGCCATCCTTTGCGGTGGCGTCTGATTTTGAGTACACGTCAAAAACGTTCTTGCCGTCCCAAGTCGTGGAGTCGAGGTCGTCCTCGACCGAACGCAATCCCCAGTCCGCCTGCTTAGTGATCGGGTCTTTGGGAATACTCCGCAGGAAGTGGATGGTTTTGCCGCCACCGCCGCCCGCACCGATACCGCCCGTGAGCGGTACCCCGGTCACGAGAGTCTGCAGGTCCGGCGGGTAACCGCCCAGAAGGGGATCGACTCGTATCTGGCCCTTGTCCGCCAGCGTTTTGTAGCGGTCGATGGCCTCGCGCATATCCTGCAGGTCCCGTTTCAGCTCGCGCTCACGCAGCCGCCAACCCGTATACCTGGCAATTGGCAGGGCAGCGGAACACAGAATTACCAAGATGGCGCAGGACACCAGCAACTCGATGAGCGTCATCCCCTTTTCAGAGGCGCGGCAGTTCCCGGTTTGACGAATCGTCTTCACTGTGATCTCGTGGTCTCGCGCTGGCTACTGTACCTTCAGCGAAGCTTCGCTGGTGACCAGCGGAATCGGTCGCTGCTGAGAATCTTTAGCGTTGATTTGCACGACCGATAATGTCGACGTGCCCGGCGCAATCGCCTTCACGACAACGCCCAGTAGCGTTCCGCTGCCGCTCACTCCGGGCGTGTTCGGCTGGCGCGTCGCGGAGATGATCGCCTGCCCGTGCTCTTTGTCCACGCGCTGCACGATCGCGATTTCCTGCGTGCCACCGGAGAGGAACCCGCCGTGTCGCACCTCTTCCACGCTTAGCACCGCCGGATTGTATTGCAGCATCATCGGCACGGAAAAAAGGTCCGATACATTCTCCACCACGATGCCCAGCGTCGCCGATTGGCCGGGCCGCAGGTTCAGAGCGTCCGGATCAAAATGAATTCGCGGACCCGATATCTGCGGAGCCGGGGCGGCCGTGGCCGCTCCGGGAGGCGGCGCCGTACTTGGATTTGCCAAGACTGGGCCACTCGCAGGAGTTGCCGGAATAGTGCCGGGAGACTGCGGCGGTTCGGGCTGGCTGAAGCCCGCCGCTCCGCCAGGATTCGAAGACGGTGCCTTCACGTCGAGTTCCCGTTTAACTGAGGGATTGCTATCCGATCCAGCGTACAAACTGCGCAGGTTGGCCTTTGTCCACTCAGGCATGCGAACGATGTGCGGAATTAAAACGATGATGTCCTCATTGTCCTGACGCTCGACGTTCTCCGTCGAAAAGAGATAACGCATCACCGGGATCTTCGCCAGCCACGGCCACCCGTTCAACGTTTTCGTGTCGATCCTGTCGATCAGGCCGCCAAGGATGCTGACTTCGTTCTCCTTCAGCCGGATTTCGTGTTCGATTTTGCGCTGGCTGATGATCGGTTGCTGGATTCCGCCGATATTCTGGTATCCGGTCACCGAAGAAACTTCCACAAGCAGCTTCATGCTCACGTCGCGATTCGGGTGCACGTGCGGGGTCACGTCGATATTTACGCCGACGTCGATGTACTGGAATTGCGTGTTGACCAGCGGGTTGACGAAGCCGGCGCCCGCAGTGCTGCCCACGCCAACGCCCGCCTGATAGCTGCCCGTTGCCACTGGGACGCGATCACCGATGCGCAACTTGGCCGCCTGTCCGTCGATCGCGCGAATCTCGGGATTCTCGATGATCTTCGTAGCTGAGTCGGTCATCAGGAAGTTGGCGGTTGCGCTCGGAATCGTGAAGATCACGTCGTTCTGGTTCAGGTGTGTCAACTGTGTGAGCGTGATCGTGTTATTCGTTGTGGTGGTCGACGACCCTGAAGTGCTGCTCGTGCTGTTGTTCGGATTGATCGTGACGGAAGTGCTCTGCGGCGGAAGTATACCGAGATTTCGCAAATGGTCGGTGCGCGCCTCGAGCACCTCCACCTGAACAATGACTTCCGGCTTGGCTTTGTCGATATCCTTGATGATTTTGTCGATCAACGCCAGCTTGTCGGGCGTGTCCCGGACGATGATGGCGCTCTGCGCATTCACCTGCTGGATGCGCTTCAGGTCCAGGAGTTGGCGAAGCCCGGTGGTGACTTCCGTCAGATCCTGCGCGACCGCAATGTTATTTAGATAAAACGTTCGAACCACCTGCTCGTCGTAGTCACGCCGCTTCTGCGTCTGGTCCGGGACCACCATGATGATGTTCTCGGTGATCGGCTTCCAGAACGTTTTGCTCTCCAAGCACACGATATCTAGCGCCTGTTCCAACGTGACGTTGTTCAATTCCGTGGTAATTCGCCGTGCCTGCAGGTCGGGATCATAGATCACCGTCAATCCGGCGAGTTTGCCAATTGTGTCGAAGATGATCTTCGAGTCGTTCGACATCTTCAGGTTGATGGGCGCCCGGGAGAGCGGCTTGAGTTCTGGCGGCGCCGAGGCCAGCACTGGCTGACCGTTGTCCATGATGGGCTGCTCTTCCGCCTGTGCTGAGCGTGTACGCTCCGCAAGCGCTTCTAGCGATTTCTTCAGTTCCTGGTCGGCAACGATACTGGAGGGGTCGAGAATTGTGGCACGCTGAAACTCGGAAATGGCGCCCTGAATATCGCCCTTGTCCCGCAATTTAACGCCCTGATGGATGTGAAATTGGCCAGCCTCAAAACGCGATTGGTTCAGCTTGATGCGGTACGCTGCGTTGTTGGGTTCTGCCTGCAGTGCCTTGCTGTAGTAATCGACCGCCGCGTCGTAATCCTTTAAATCTAAAGCCTTTTCAGCTGCCTTAAAGTCCTGATTGCCCTTCTTCGGGCAACCGGCCAAGGCAATTCCCAGGAAAATCCAAACGAGTATCTGACCACTGCGGCGCATGATTGCTCCGGAAACCGGATTGGGGGCATAGTCCGTCTTTGGTTGCCCCTGCAGTCTAGCACCCGCCTTATCCGCGCGGCAAGCAGGCCCGGGCAAGCCACTTCGGTTAGCCCACATTTTCATCTTCGACACCCTCCCAGCGGTTCAAATCTGGCCAGGCACACCAAGAACCCTGATTCACAACAACGCGAAGCCTCGTCGGCGACCTGGCGGCGAGTTCAGGGCTAGGGTGGAAGCAGGTCCACTCTTCCGCTTCCATAGCTTTAGACGCGTCATCAGGTAAAATGAAAGATTGTGGCCAAGCCAAATACTAAACAAGGGAAGACGAAGGACGCCAAAGCCCCACGCGAGTTGATTGTGGCGCAGAACCGCGCCGCTTCCTATAACTATCATATTCTTGAGAAGCTAGAAGCGGGCCTGGTGTTGCATGGCACGGAAGTAAAAGCTTTGCGTGAAGGCAAAGCCAACATTCGCGACGCCTTCGTCGAATTCAAACCCAGCGGCGCCTATTTGGTCAACGCCCACATCGCCCAGTATATGCCCGGCGGTCCCTGGAATCACGAGCCGCTCGGCGATCGAAAATTGTTGCTTCATAAACGCGAGATTCACAAATTCGAGGGACGCACCGAATCGAAAGGCTTAACCGTCATTCCCTTGCGAATCTATTTTCGCGACGGCATCGCCAAGGTCGAAATCGCCCTGGCGCAAGGGAAGAAATCGTGGGACCGCCGCCAGGATGAGCGCACCAAGGAAGCTCGCCGGGAAGCGGAACAAGCTATGTATCGCAATCGGAGGCGATGACAACCATGCAAATCACGCTGGATTCGAGAGCTTTGACCGCAATCGAGGCCGACGCGTTGGTCACATACGTGTTCGAAGACGGCGAGCCGCAAGGACGCCTCGCGGAATTGGACCAGGCCGCTTCCGGGTTGCTCGCTCGCCTCATCAAGAGCGGTGAAATGGCTGGCAAAACTCTGGAGATGACGCTGCTCCACGCGCCCGCCGGTTTGAAAGCTACGCGCCTCCTGCTTGTCGGCGCCGGCAAGCGCGATGCCTTCAATGGTGCTGCACTTCGGAAGTTGGCTGGAGCGGCGCTCCGCTACTTGAAGTCGCGGTCGGTCCATTCGTTTGTCTTTGCGGTGCGCGAGAACGGCGCAACCGAAGACGCCGCGCAGGCACTGGTCGAGGGCTTGCTCACGGCGGATTTCGAGACCGACAAGTACAAAACCGACAAGAAGAACGACAAATTCATTGAAAAGGTGGCCGTGGCCGGCTTCACTGACCGCGAAAAAGCCGCCGGAGAAAAGGGAATTACACGCGGAAGAATCATCGCCGAAGCGCAGAATTTCGCCCGCGACCTCGTCAACGAGCCTTCGAACAAACTGACTCCCCGCATCCTCGCCGACAAAGCCGAGGCCATGGCAAAGGAAGCGGGCCTCGCGGTCGAAGTTCTGGACGAGAAGAAAATCGCCGACCTGAAAATGGGTGCGTTGCTCAGCGTGGCGCAAGGCAGCGTTGAGCCGCCCCGCATGATCGTGATTACTTATACCCCCGCCAATCCAAAACCGGGAGGACCAGTCGTGGGACTGGTCGGCAAAGCCGTTACTTTCGATACTGGCGGCATCTCCATCAAGCCCGCCGACGGCATGGAGAAAATGAAATACGACATGGCTGGCGGTGCCACCATGATCGGCGCGATGCGCGCTATCGCCGCCTTGAAACCGGCAGTCAAGGTGATCTGCGTTGTCCCTGCCACCGAGAACATGCCGGGCGGCAAGGCGCAAAAACCCGGCGACATTCAGACCGCCATGTCCGGCAAAACCATCGAGGTGCTCAACACCGATGCGGAAGGCCGCCTAATTCTCGCCGACGCCGTTCACTACGCCAAGCAACTCGGAGCAACTCACCTCGTCGATGCCGCTACTCTGACTGGCGCAATCGTGGTCGCTTTAGCCAACGTCAACGTCGGCGTCTTCGGCAACGATCAGCCCTGGACCGACAAGTTGCTCGCCAGCGCAAAAGCCGCAGGCGAAAAAATGTGGCAGCTTCCCATGGACGACGAGTATCGGGAATTCATCAAGGGCAGCTTCGCTGACATCCAGAACATCGGCAGTGGCAAGGGGGGTGGCTCCATCACCGGCGCTTGGTTCATCCGCGAATTCGCGGGCGACACGCCGTGGATCCACCTCGACATCGCCGGCACTGCCTGGAACGACGACGCCAAAGCCTGGCTAGCCAAGGGCCCCACCGGCGTCAGCCTTCGCACCCTCGTCCACCTCGTCACATCGCTCTGACGATTTTCGTTGTAGGGGCGGCTTTATGCCGCCTGCTGGTTTTTGTAGGGGCGCAGCACCGCTGCGCCCCATGTGCGCAACATCGCAACATGAATGACGACGGTCTTCATCCCGGCCATCACTCCATCCGCCTCCCAGGTGCGGATTACACGAGAGCGGGCCTGTACTTCCTAACGATCTGTAGCTTCGAACGCAGCTGTATCTTCGCCGAAACTTGTGAGGCGCAGGCACGCCTGAAGCCTGTTGGCTTTTTGATCCAGGCTTGTTGGTTCGAAATCCTTAAACATTTCCGGATGGTTCACCCTCAGGAATTCATCGTGATGCCAAACCACTTTCACGGAATTGTTCAAATTGGTTGCCAGCAGGGGCGCGGCGATGCGGCGCCCCTACAGCGATCACCGCTGTCTACGATTGTTCGGTCCTTCAAATCGGCGGTAACAAAACGGGCGCATCAAGAGCTAAGGTTCGATGGAGAGGTGTGGCAGAGAAGGTATTTCGAGCGAATCATCCGGCCGGGTCAAGAGCTGGAAATCGCGCGAGCCTACATTCTAGAGAACCCAAGAAAATGGGAGTGGGACCGCGAGAACCCCCACCGTCGCTCCTAGACAGTTGTAGGGGCGCTACACTGCTGCGTCCCATGTCCGCTAGATGCGTCGATTCAAGAGAAGACCCGTCACATCTTGTCCGGTGTTCTGATCCCCAACAGACTCAACGCCAGCATCAACTGTCGCTCCACCAACTCCGTCATTTCCAGAAGAAACGCGCGCTTCTGCTCATCCGTCTCTTTGAGGATCGGGTGTTTGTGATAGAAATTGTTGAATGCCTGCGCCAGCTGGAACGCGTACTTCGCAACAAACGCAGGCTCCTGTGCGCCGATTGCCGCCTCGACCGCGGAATCCAGTGATCCGTTTAATAGCAGCAATTCCCAGAAATCGCCGCCTTGCGCTCCGTCCAGCAAATTCTTCAGCGATTCATTCGTGACCTCGGCCCGGCCGGCGCTCGCTTCTGCGCCCTTCCTCCGGATGCCGCGAATCCGAACCACGGCGTATTGGCAATAAGGGCCGGTCTCCCCTTCCGCCTTCAGCGCATCTTCAAAATCGAACGCGATGATGGTATTCCGGGTGAACTTCAGCAGGAAAAAACGCAGGGCGCCGACCGCCAGCGTGTCGGCAGTTTTAGCCAGTTCGTCGGCGGGCATATCTGCTTGCTTTAGCTGCACGCGAGCTTTCGCCGCCTCCAGCATCCGGTCGATCAAATCGTCGGCCTTGACCCCGAAACCCTTCCTCCCGCTGACCTCTACATACGGCTTGCTGGCCTCTTCCGGGATCAGCTCATAGCCCAACTCGCGTGCGCATCTTGGCGTCAGCGCCACAATCTGGTAGTCGAAATGAATGGAATTTCCTGCTTCCTTCGCGTGCCCGAGCGCCCGCAATCCCTCCGCGACCACGTCCTGCAAGTACGCCTGCCGCGTGTCGATCACGTTGTACACCGCTTCGGCATGCCCGAAGTTCGGCACGCCAGGCTCATTCTCTCCGGCCGTCGTCGCCCAAACGATCTCGCGCTCCGGCGGATTCGGCCATTTCCGGTAATGAAAATCCTTACCCAGCAAGCCGAACTTCCAGAGCTGGTATGCGATGTCTTTCCCCACGTACGTCACCGTGCCATTCGAACGCACGATGATCTTCGCCTGATCCTCCTCTTTCGCCTCCTCGCCCTCGGCCCCCGGCCCTCCGCCATGATTCCACGGCATAATCCAGCAGCCGGCGTTCTTACCAGTCGTCGCAAGTTGAATCGCGCCGCTGGCTTTCAGCTTTTCGAACGCGGCGTCCCAGAAATGTAAATGTAGAATCTCGCTCTCGCGCGCCAGCAATTCGTAATAAATATCCAGCCGCGCCATGGTGCGCAGGTGGTACCCAACAATGGCATCCGCGATCACTGCTCCCATCTCCGCGGTATCGCCCTTTCCGTGCTCGATCGCCTGCAGAGTCTGTCCCTGCAACTTTGCGGCCCGTTGCTTGTCCTCGTCGAGGTACTGGCGGGCCTTCGCGTAAAGGTCCCAACACAGGTAGTCAAAGTGCGGTGCGACGGCGAGCGCTTTTACCTCGGCAACGGACTTCTTCTCCATGTGTTCAAACGCAATGACCACATCCGCAACCTGCACGCCCGTGTTGTCGATGTAGTTCTGCACCGCGACATCGTGTCCCGTATGTCGTAACAGCCGAACCGTCGTGTCTCCGAGCACCGCGTTGCGCAGGTGCCCGATATGCGCCGCCTTGTTGGGATTAATGCTGGTGTGTTCCACGATCACGCGCCGCGCATTTTGGAGGGACGCAGCATGCTGAGCCCCAGGTGGCGCCAAAGTCAGCGACTTCCAGAACGCCACTCGATCGAAAAACGCATTCAGATACCCGCCACCCGCAACCTCCACCCGGGCTATGCCTTCAATCTTCGGCAGCCCCGCCGCGATCTCCTGCGCGATCGCCCGCGGCGCTTTCTTAAGCCGTTTCGCCAATTCGAAACAGACCGGAGATGCCGCTTCCCCCAATTCCAGTTTGGGCGGACGCTCGAGCGTAATGGGAATTTCAACCCCGTAAACCTGCGAGATGTGAGCTGCAAGCGCGTCGCGTAATCGCTGAATCAGAGTCAGATACACAAGGCCTCAGGCGCTTCCGAGCGCATTCCGGAATTCCCCAGTATATCAGCATCATTCCAACGAATTGGCGTCGCGCCACTTACGCTAGTCAACCAAAGGCTGGCTACCGGCGTCCAAATGCTGTACAAACGATTTGGCTCCGGGGCTGGTGGATGGGGGCAGCTTCGGCCTTCAGGAGCACAATGAAACGCATCTGGACCACGCATCTTGCGGCACTTGCGCTGCCCTTTGCTTCTTCGAAATTGCGTTTGACCCTCACTGCTGCAGTGATTTTCGGTGTGGGCTTGGCGCTTGCACAAGAGCCGAAGATCGCCGTCGAAGTCAAGACCGTTAGCGTCCTGGCCACCGTTCGCGACAAGCACGGCAAGATCGTACCCGACCTCAGCAAAGAATCCTTCAAGCTCGAAGAAGACGGCAAGCCCCAAACCATCGACTACTTCGCCAAAGAAAGCGACCTTCCCTTGCACATGGGACTCCTGGTCGACACCAGCCTCAGTCAGCGCCGCGTACTCGAGCAAGAACGCACCGCCAGTTATTCCTTCCTCGACAATCTGCTCCGCCCCGAAAAAGACGTCGCTGCCGTCATTAACTTCGATTTCGACATTACGCTGCTGCAAGACTTCACCTCGTCCCGCCCCAAGCTGCAAGCCGCATTTCAGCAACTGGAGAATCCGCGAATGGATACGCAACGGGGGCAGGGAGGAGGCGGCCCGGGGGGCCAGGGCCAAGGCGGATCCTATCCCGGCGGATCAGGACGTGGCGGCCATGGCCGTGGCGCGGGCGGAGGCGGTACCCATCTTTATGACGCCGTATATCTGGGGGCGGACGAACTGATGGGCAAGCAGCAGGGCAGGAAGGCTCTCGTGATTCTCAGCGATGGCGTCGATCACGGCAGCAAGGAGACGCTCGGGGAAGCCGTCGAAGCGGCACAGCGCGCCGACACTGTCGTCTATTCGATCCTGTTTGCCGATCCCGAAGGTTACGGCCATTTTCACGGCGGAGGAATGGGCCCGTACAGTGGTGGTCATGGCGGATATGGCGGTCATGGAGGAGGATATCCTCAACACTCCGAAGTCGATGGCAAGAAGATACTCGAGCAGATTTCCAAGCTGACGGGTGGCCGTTTGTTCGAAGTCTCGAAAAAAGAAAGCGTCGATAAGATCTACGCCGAGATTGAAGAAGAACTCCGCAACCAATACCGCCTCGGCTACACGCCGGCAAAGGATTCCTCGCCCGGCTATCACAAGATCCTGTTGTCCACCTATAACAAGGACTTCAAAGTTCAGGCCCGCGATGGCTACTACCTCGAATCAAAAACCACCGCTACCGCTGGCCGCTAGCCCCTTCCCTTACTTGTAGGGGTGCAGCACCGCTGCGCCCCATGTGCGCACGATGTCGGATTGTAGGGATGGCCTTCTGCTAGCCCTGACTTTCGAAGGGAGGCCGTCCGCTTCTTTGGAGTGCGGGAGCTCTGCTCCCGCCTTTCGCTCATCTCCAAAATTGCCGACCAACAGGCAGCTCTGCTGCCGCTTTGCCCCTCCTCCTGTTTGACGCTATTCGGCAGGGCCGATAGTATCGAACTTACGAGCACACTCTCATGAAAGCGGCCTATTTCGATTGCTTTAGCGGCATTAGCGGCGACATGACCCTCGGCGCGCTCGTCGGCGCGGGCTGCCCGCTCGAGCTTCTGCGCGAAAAGCTGCAAGGCCTGCAGGTGCCGGGCTGGCAGATTTCCGCGGAAAAAGTCTGGAAAAACGGCATGGCCGCGACCCACGTGCACGTGAAAACGGAAGACACGCAGACGCACCGTTCGCTTTCGACGATTCTGGCAATCATCGACAAGTCGGAGCTCGACACTGATGTGAAGGCGCGTGCTTCGGCCATCTTCACGAAGTTGGGCGAAGCCGAAGCCGCTGTTCACGACGTGCCGCTCGAGAAGATTCACTTCCATGAAGTAGGAGCGGTGGACGCGATCGTCGACATCGTCGGTGCAAGTATCGGATTCTCGGCCTTGGGCATCGAATCGTTCTCTTGTTCAGCGCTGAACGTCGGCGGCGGCACGGTCAAGATGGCACACGGGGTTCTGCCGGTGCCCGCACCGGCCACGGCGCGGCTGCTTATGGGCAAACCCACGTATTCGAATGGGCTGCAAAAG
>Ga0207777_1000349_pt1 | contig 12546 bp, 12 predicted proteins | sample LuqExpMetageno35_FD_187793 | JGI IMG/M metagenome (GOLD analysis project Ga0207777, IMG submission 187793) | Tropical forest soil microbial communities from Luquillo Experimental Forest, Puerto Rico - Sample 35 (SPAdes) | ecosystem: Environmental > Terrestrial > Soil > Tropical forest ...
GACCACCCATGAGTCACAGAAAAACTGATTTGGGAATCCCTGGCCGCCTATCCTTGCTCAGAATCTGCCAAAGTAGTGCTAATCCAACCTAAAGGGTACACAAGGAGTTCGTAAAACCCGCACTTACGGGATAGCAGCAACAGATTAGCCCGATTGTCTGGCCCAGCCGTCTAACACTTGCACCAAATAAAAAGCCCGGCTGATTGAGCCGGACTTTTCATTTCACAACGCTTACGCGACGTTACGCTACAAACACAAACGACTTATCTGACAGCTTACTTCGTCTTCGCCATCATCACTTCGAACGGCTTGTAAGTCTCTTTCGCCAGATCGGCATAGAGTTCGCCGATCTTGGAAGCCTTCGCCACGAAACCCTCGTAGCTGGCCTTTGCATATTCGGTCTGCACCTCGATCGCCTTGTCGAAGGACTTGACGCCCAACAACTTCTCCAGCGCCGCGGTGCCGTCCTCGAATGTCTTCTTGGAATAGTCCGCCACCTCGACCGCAATCGCCTGCGCGCACTTCGACAGAGCGCCCATCGATTTCATCGCGACTTCCGCATTCTCTTTACCGACCTGCTGCAGGTCCTCGAAATTCTTGAGCATGCTCATCCTCTTTCCTGGCGCGCCCCAAGCGGCGCCCTCTGTAATTGCACTTCACCCGGTCCATCCCGGGGAAACGCCTCTTTATACTGCACTGCACAATAATGTCAAGCGATATATTGCAGTGCGATAAAGCCGTTAAAATCCATGGGATTACCTTAATAACTTCTAAACCACGTTCTCCTACGGTCGTAAGCTGTCGCGGCGCGGCGCTATAAATTGGCCTGAATTGGCGGCTTTTTAGACCGCTGACAGAAACGGGGTTGGGGAGAGCTGATGATACGTGCGGGAGCCCGAGTCGATCGCGGATTCCGTTGGGGCTTTGCGTGCCTCGCAACCGTGGTCGCAGTGGCAGCCATTTCCAACGATGCGCATGCGCGCGGCCGCCGCCACGCCCATCGCGCCGCCGCTGTCGAAAGCTATCAGCCCTCCACTGCCTCCATTGTGGTCGACGCCAATTCCGGCGCAGTGATGCAGGAGTCAAACGCTGACAGCCCGCGCCATCCCGCCTCGCTCACAAAGATCATGACACTCTACTTGCTGTTCGAGCGACTGGAGGCCGGCAAGATCAAGCTCACCACCGACATACCAGTTTCGGCACATGCCGCCGCGCAGGCGCCGTCCAAGCTCGGCCTCAAGCCAGGCGAAAGCATCAAGGTCGAGACGGCAATCCGCGCCATCGTCACTAAGTCGGCCAACGACGTGGCGGTGATCGTGGCCGAGGTGCTCGGCGGCGATGAACCTAGTTTTGCCCAGATGATGACGGGCAAGGCGCGCGCGCTCGGCATGAGGGGCACGACCTACCGCAACGCGTCCGGCCTGCCCGACGATCAGCAGATCACCACCGCGCGCGACCAAGCCATACTTGGCCGCGCGATCCAGGACCGTTTCCCGACCTATTATCGCTATTTTGCCACGCGCATTTTCGAGTTTCGCGGCAACTCGATGCGCAATCACAATCACCTGCTGGGCACAGTTGATGGCGTCGACGGCATCAAGACCGGCTACATTCACGACTCCGGCTTTAACATCGTGACATCGGTGCGCCGCGACGGCCGGCACCTCATTGCGGTGGTGTTCGGCGGACGTACCGCCAGTGCGCGCGACGCCCGCGTGCTCAGCCTGATCAATAACAACATTAACATTGCCGCTGCGAAACGGAGCGCCCCGCCATTGCTCGAAGGCTGGGAGACAGCTGAAACAAGAGCAAGGACCAACAAATCGGAGCAGATCGCCGCAGCCGCGCCAGCTGTTGCACATACGGCCGCGCCTCCGGTGAGCCAGATGGTAGCAACTCCGGCCACGCGGGATGCCGCGCCGACCACAACGCCGGTAACTCAGATTATGGCACCGCCTGCGGTGGCAGGTAACGTACCAGAGCCCGGCTCCAGTGAGCCAATCAAACCCAATACAGTGAAGACCGTCACCGTGCACCCCGCCACTATGCAAACGGCTGCGCTATCGCCGCTGCCATCAGATAGTCAAAAGCTGACACCGGGCCCTACCACCACTGCGACCGTCACTACCGTTGCCACAGTCAAGGGCGACGCCCCGCCACTAGCTAAGACCGACGCCGCAGGCACCACCAAAGTCGCTTCGGCCGACCGCAATATTCCTGTCCCAGCCGCGGCCGCCGAACTCGCCGCCAAGCCGCACAGTGGCGGCTGGATCATCCAGGTCGGCGCCTTTCCTGCGGAGAGGGAAGCCAAGGAACGGCTCAACACCTGCCAAAACAAGGCCAAAAATCAGCTCGGCAAGGCCGATCCGTTCACTGAAAAGGTGGAGAAGGGCGAAAAGACGCTGTACCGCGCGCGCTTTGCAGGTTTAGGCAAAAATCAGGCCGAGGCCGCCTGCAAAAGCCTCAAACGCAACGAAATTCCATGCATGCTGGTGAAGAACTAAATTCTTAACGCTTGATCGTTAAAGAGCAGATGCAACAACAAAAACGATAATAGGGATGGCGCCGATGCGTCAGGAGCCGCTGATGGTGTTGAGTAAGGAGTACCTCAGCGATGGCGGCGCAGAAGAATTTCCTTGGCTTCATTAATGCGGGCCGCGAGATACGTCGACCCCCCTTGGTCGGGATGGAGCTTCTTCATCAGCGTGCGATGCGCGCGGCTAATATCGTCGGCGCTCGCACCGGCTTCCAGGCCAAGGATTTGATAGGCCTCCTGTTCCGACATTTTGCCGCTACTCGCCGCGCCCGCCCTCGCTGCCGCATCACCTTGCGCGTGTTCACCCCATCCGGGATCCCGGCGGTCAAGATACGCCACCAGTAACGCGCGGCTCTCTTCGTCGATCTCGGGCAGCAACTCGACTAGTGTCTTGACGTCGAGGTGCTCGAGCGCGGCGCCCTGATGACGTCCGGCGAGGATTGTCCCGCGCATGTGGCCGCTGTCGTGGTCGAGCTCCATCTCGAAATAGGCCGAGCGCACGCGCGATATTTTGCCGCTAGTTTTCTGGGTGCGCGAGGAAAAGCCGGCCGGCCCGAATGGCAACCACCCGAGCAGCGCTAACCCTGCGGCGCCGAGCGGAATGGCGACGTTGATCTCGCCGCGCAGCCCGAGAAAAACCGCGAGGCCAAGCGCGATCAGGCCACCGGCGAGCTTAAGTACGCGCGCGGCGATCTTTGGATCGACCTTGGAAATGACGCCGAGCACCCACAGCGCGAGCACCAGCACCAGAACGCCGAGGATGAGCGTCGGCATGATTCTATGACTTCAATTGCGCCAGCAACTTGCGCGCGCCACCGGCCTGGCGCGTCGACAAATCGGCGAGCGCCTTAATGCCGCCGGCGGCATAGGCAGCCACCGCACGCAAAAGCTCGCGCAGCTCGTGCGCAGCGCCGGTATCGAAACGGCAATAAGCGCCGCGCGACAGCCGGGCGATCTCGCGGTAGGCATTCTCCGCCACTGGGTCGTGCCCCTCTTGGAACATGAACACCGGCACGCCAAGCAGCCCGAGCTCGCCCGCCCCCGCGCAGAGATCGTCGATCTTCTCTTCCATGGCATCGCCGACGAATACCAATGCCTGCACCCGCTGCTTAGCATGCTCCCGCCGCGCGTGGCTCAACACCTTGCCGATTTGAGTGTGGCCGCCGCGGCAATCGATGCCTGACATGAGGTCGGCAAGCTTATCGCTGCCGGCCACCCAGCCAGAGGCGCGGCATTCGCCAAGCCCGCGGAAATAAACGAGCTGGATGTCGAGCCCACCGATCGCGGCGGCCTCGCGGAACATGTCGGCCTGCAAGGTGCAGGCGGTGTCCCAGGTAGGCTGCCGGCTCATAGTGGCATCGAGCGCAAAGATCAGCCGGCCGCGCTTGCCGGCGGTGGCCGCAGCGCCGAGTGCACGCACGCGGTCGATGAAAGTCTCGATCTCGGGCCGCGAGGAGGTCGGCGCCGGCGTCTGGGAGCGATCTTTGCCCATCGAATTCATTCTATACTTATTGGGAGACAACGGTGAAATGCCAAGAGGCTAGATAATGAGCCAAGTCAAATTGATCGCAATTTAGACATTAATCGGCGTGGCCGGATCTAACGCATCTTGCTACGTGTACCCGCGATTTACGACAGGTCCCCGACAGGCAGACCAATTATGGTAAAGTACCCGAGCATCGCCCGAACCGTTCCAGCCCTTCGGCGCGTCCTCGCATCATACCCCCGCGGCGGCAAGCGGATCGCACTGGTTCCGACTATGGGCGCCCTGCATGCCGGCCATCTGGCACTGGTGGGCCTGGCGAAGCGGCGGGCCGAGCGCGTCGTGGTTTCGATCTTCGTCAATCCGACTCAGTTTGCGCCGCATGAGGATTTCGGCAGTTATCCACGGCACTTCGCCGCTGATATTGCCGCACTCGCCAAAGCCAGGGTCGACCTGGTGTGGGCACCCTCAGACGCAGTGATGTACCCGGAGGGTTTTGCCACCCGCCTCGCGCCTGAGGGCGCCGCCAAGGCCGGATTGGAAGACAAGTTCCGCCCGCATTTCTTCGGCGGCGTCGCAACCGTAGTGGCCAAGTTGTTCACGCAGGTGTCCCCCGATTTCGCCATGTTCGGCGAGAAGGACTACCAGCAGCTCCGCGTGGTCACCCAGACGGCCAAGGATCTCGACCTGCCGCTCAAGGTAATCGGCGTGCCGACGGTGCGCGAGAAGGATGGTCTCGCGCTGTCCTCGCGCAATCTCTACCTTTCGCACGGTGAGCGCCGCGTCGCGCCGGCGCTGTACCGCGTGTTGACGGCAAGCGCTAAGCGCATCAAGCAAGGCGAACCGATCGAAATGGTGCTGGAAGAAGGCCGTGATGAGCTCGTGCATTTCGGCTTTGCACTCGATTATCTGGAGGCGCGCCATGCCCTCACGCTCGTGCCGGTCGCATCGCGTAAGGATGGACCGATCCGACTGTTGGTGGCAGCGAAACTCGGCAAGACGCGCCTGATCGACAATCTGGGAGTTTAGTTTCTATCGTCTAGGTCGTGCGAGGCGAAGTCGTACAGAAATTACAGCAGTCCCAGTTCGCGCAGTTCGCGCCGCATTGATTCCGGCATCTTGGCGACACCAGGGGCCGCGCGCGACAGATCGCGGGGTGCTTCCTTGGCCTCGAAATAACGCCAGCCCTGGAATGCCGCGCGTGGGCGCGGCTCCACCAGCACGACCTTGCCGTCGAGCACCAGCCGGCAGCGGCCGACGCCGTCTTTATCGGTGAAGGGGCGAATGGCGAGGATGCGCTCGCGGCACGTGATCTGGCCGCGGATCACCCAATAGAGCGAGCCGCCAGCGACGAGTTCCTCGGCGCGCTTAGGCACCATGCGCGTAGTGTGGATGTGCTCGGGCTTCTGCCCGCGCCGTTTCCTCTCTTTCAACCTCTGCTTGATCCAGGCTTCCAGGTCGGCGACAGAGTCGCAGCCGACGCACAGCTTGATCAGATGAAGCGGCATTGGGGATCCCGAGCCTTACTCTTGCAGCGGCGCAATCGCCATGACCTTGGCGCCCTCCGTCACCTGCCCATCAACCATGACCGAGATCTCGACCACGCTGCCGTCGATCGGAGCATGCAGCGTGTGCTCCATCTTCATCGCCTCGATGATGGCGAGACGTTGGCCACGCTTCACCGTCGCACCCGCCTCGACCAGAACCGCCAGCACTTTGCCGTGCATAGGCGCGCGCACAAGCCCGCCTGAACCGGCATCGTTAGCCTCGTCGAGCCCGAGATCGCGCAGGCTTACCTTGGTCTGACGGCCGTGGCGCAGCACATAGATCGTGTCACCGGCGACAACTGCCACCGCATCAGAGGCCGGCGCGGTGCCCTCGATGGTGACCGCGGGGCCGGCGGCCGTGTGCACGACGTCCGCCGTGACGCTTTCGCCGTCGGCTAGTAGTGGCAGCGATAGTTGGCGGATGCCGGAGAACTGGAACGCATCGCTTGAATCCCAGGGTGAAACAGGTTCGTCCGGCTCGCGCGCGCTGGCGTCGAGCCGCGCACGCTCCTGAGCCAACAGGGCCTGCGCGCCTGCCGCTGCGGCGGCGCGATCGAGGCCCTGACGCACGGCGCCGAGCGAGGCGAGATTGCGATCGATAAAATCGGTGTCAAATTCTCCGGCGCGGAAGTCGGGTGCGCGGCAGAGTGTGGCTAAGAAGCCAGCGTTACTGCGCGGACCGGCGACGATGGTGTTATCGAGCGCCTCGGCCAGCCGATTGAGCGCCTGCATGCGTGTTTGCCCATGCGCGATCAGCTTGGCGATCATCGGATCGTAAAACGGCGTGACCTCGTCGCTGGCGTCGAAGCCGCTGTCCACGCGCACTTCTTTGTTTTCCGGGAACTGCAGTGCCATCAGTCGGCCCGTTGATGGCAGGAAGCCGCGCTCGGGATCCTCGGCATAGAGCCGCGCCTCCACCGCGTGGCCCGTGAGCCGCACCTGATCCTGCTTGAGTGGCAGCGTCTCGCCAGCGGCGATACGGAACTGCCACTCGATCAGATCGAGTCCGGTGACGGCCTCGGTGACTGGATGTTCGACCTGCAATCGCGTATTCATTTCCATGAACCAGAAGCCGTCCACCTTCAGCCCGCCCTGCCCGTCTGCGATGAACTCGACCGTACCGGCACCCTGATAGCCGACCGATTTGGCTGCGGCGACCGCGGCCGTGCCCATCGCTGCGCGCACCTCCGCGCTCATGCCAGGCGCCGGCGCCTCCTCAATCACCTTCTGGTGCCGGCGCTGCAGCGAGCAGTCGCGCTCATTGAGATGGATCGTGTTGCCGTAGCGGTCAGCAAACACCTGCACTTCGATATGGCGCGGGCTCGCAACATATTTCTCGATCAGCACGCGCGCGTCGCCGAAAGCCGACCGTGCCTCGCGCTGCGCGGCCTCAAGGGCGGCGTCGAAATCCGCATGGCGATCGACCTTGCGCATGCCCTTGCCGCCGCCGCCGGCGACCGCCTTAATCAGCACCGGATAACCGATCTCGTAGGCCTTGCGTTGAAGGAACTTCGGCTCCTGAAGTTCGCCGTGATAGCCGGGCACCACTGGGACGCCGGTTTTTTCCATTAGCGCTTTGGCGCGATCTTTCAGGCCCATGGCTCTGATGGCGGATGGTGGGGGGCCGACGAATGCGATGCCCGCATCGGCGCAGGCCTGCGCGAAACCGGCGTTCTCGGCCAGGAAGCCATAGCCAGGGTGGATGCAGTCGGCATGTGCTACCTTGGCCGCAGCGATGATCTTGTCGATCGCGAGATAGCTCTGTGCCGCAGCCGCTGGGCCGATCTCATGTGCCTCATCGGCGACTCGGACATGGCGTGCACCGCAATCAGCGTTCGAATAGACCGCGATCACGCGCAGTCCGAGGCGGCGCGCGGTGCGGGCGATGCGGCAAGCGATCTCCCCGCGGTTGGCTATCAGGACCGATTTGAACATGGAGCCCCGGCGGTGTGACGCGAGGATACTAACGCGTCGAGGGGGTGGTTGCTTGCACCTGTGGACGTTTTGGTGGCATTGGCACCGGTCCGACGTCGGCCGCAGCGATGGGCGCTTCCGCGGCCTTCGGCAAGCGCGGCTCGGTATTCATGATGCTGACCGGCGGGATCGACGCGGCGGAAGGAAAATCGTAGTGGCTCATAACCGGATTTTTCGGCGCATCAGCCGGTTGGGGCGCGCCAGCATCGACCGCCGTGCGCAAGGCCGGAGGCTGCCTTTCGGCCACTGCCTCACTTTCCGGCTCGCTATTGTTCCAGGCAGTTGCATAGCGCGCGACATAAGTGTCGAAGGCATGCGCCCGCAGATTGGCCACGAGCACACCGGTATCGCGCAGCAGGGCAAAGGCGGCGCAATGCTCGGCGGTACAGCCATCGCGCTCCGCCAGCACATGAGCAGCGAGCCCGTAGCGGTCGAGCTCCAATGCACGCCGAATGGCGGCAAAAGCGTCGAGGAATTCCGGCTCATGTCGCTGCGCGAAACCCGCGGCATCCCCGAGAAGCGAAATCCGCGCCGCGGTAAAGGCGATTGCCGCGGCGACACTCTGCGCGTTGGCAAAAACTGCCTTCTCGCAGGCATTCTCCACTGTCTCGCCGGCGCCGCCATCAAGGCAGACCAGCTTCGAGCCGGGTGTCAGCACGCTCGCCGTCAGATCAGCATTGCGTTGTAGCAGTGCGCGCCGCTCAGCCCCTCGCTCATTGAGCGCCATGCGGTCGAGCAGCGCCGTCACCGTCAGCGCCAGCGTCACGATCAGTGCAAGCGGCAGCAGCAGGCGCGAGATGCTTGCGCCGCCCGCGCGCCGCAGCTTAATCAGTGCGAGCACGATGAACAACGCAGCCAGCGCGCCAGCTATGGAAGCCGATAGCACCAGCGGCGTCGACAACAAACCGTTCAGTGAGGATGCATCCACGATCGGCACAGACCTCCGCTAATTAAATTATTGCACCTTAGCCCCCGAGACCCTGACCACCTCGGCCCACTTCTCGATGTCCTTGCGCAGATAGGCATCGAATTCTTCCGGCGTCTTCGCCAACGGAATGGCGCCCTGCTTGAGCCAGGCAGCCTTCACCGCAGGCAGGTTGATGACATTATTGATCGAGGTGTTGAGGAAGGTGATGACATCCTTAGGCGTGCCGGTCGGCGCCATCACGCCGATCCAGATTGTCGCCTCGTAGCCCGGCACGGTCTCGGCCACGGTCGGCAGGTCAGGAGTGAGCGGCGAGCGCGTCAGGCCGGTGGTAGCGAGTGCGCGTACTTGGCCGCCCTTGGCCAGTTCCGACATGGTGGTGACGGCGTCGAGCATCATCTCGACCGTTCCGGCTAGCACGCTGTTGCGCGCGTCGCCTGAAGCCTTGTGCGGCACATGCACGATGTCGGTCTTGCTCATAGCTTTGAACAACTCTCCGGCCATGTGATAGGGGGTGCCCGGACCGGATGAGGCATAATTGAGCTTGCCCGGTTCCTTTTTCGCGAGGTCGATGAATTCCTTCACGTTATGGGCCTGAACCTTTGGGTTCACAACCATGATCAGGTCGGAGTAATTGATGGTCGCCACTGGTACGAAGTCTCGCATCAGCTGGAATGGTTTGTTCGGCAGCAGTGACTCGTTGGTCGTGTGGGTATTCGACATGATCAGCAGCGTGTAGCCATCGGGCTTCGATTTCGCGACCGCATCGGTGCCGATGATCGAGCCGGCGCCCGGGCGATCCTCGACGATAAAGGACTGCTTGGTCTCTTCCGACAGATGCTGGGCGAGTACGCGGGCATAGACATCGGCAGGACCGCCGGCGCCGAACGGCACTACCAGCTTGACCGTGCGGCTCGGATAATTCTGCGCTGCGGCCGGCCAGGCCGTCAGCAGCGGCAGCAGGGCGAAAGCAGTCAACCGAAGAGCTCTGAGCATGAATCCTCCAAGGCGTTTTTTGATCAAATTAAAAATTGCGCGCTTGTTTTATATCATTCCATTTTTTGCGGCGAATATTCTTATCCCACGGGTCAAGCGCGCGAACGAATTCTTTGGGATCGCACGCTAAGTTCCGTCGGCCGACTTTAATGAGGGCGCGCGGTCGCCCGTCGTTGCGAAGGCGCCTTGGACTTCGATCGCGGTCATCGCCACCGCGGTCTTCAAATCCGTCGCGCCAAAGTTAGGCGGAACCGCCGGCGCTTAGATCTTGTCGAGCTGACTTTCCTTGGCCACGCGCTCGAAGGCTTCGCCTGAGCTCTTAATCCGATAGTGGTAGTCGTCGCCTTCCGACGGCATCAGTTTCACAACCGTATAGCTGCCGGTGGCGGCAGTCCGGCCGAAAGTCGGTGAGGTGAAATAGACCGCCTCTCCTACTTGGTACTTGTGACTGCGGATCGAGACGGAGCGTGGCGCCACCGGTTGGACCGGCGGGCTCGCTGTGCGGATCATCTTTGCAGCGGCCTTGGAGGCGTCTGACGGCGGCAAATGCGCCACGCGGGTCGTCTTGGCGACCGGGCTACGTGCCGATTTCGATGCTTTTTTTACGGCGGCACGAGCGCCTTTGGCGCTCTTTTTCACGGTGAGCCGGGCGGTCTTGTGGGACCGCTGGTCGGCTTTTGCTGAATGTTTACTCATATATAAAATATAACAGCAAATTTTGTTTGTGGGCGAAGTTTTTTAAAGTTTTTTTGGACAGAACATTAAGCTTTTCAAATACTTACCTGGACGTTTTCAGGCCAATTAGGGAACCCGCGCCACACCGTCACAATTGGCCCTTTGGCACCGAAATAGCCTGAATTTCCAGCGGAAATGACGTCTTGAGACCGCGTTCGTGGGGGAGATGCGGAGTACTCATGCGAGTTCCACTTGGCATCATTCGGGGCGGTAGGCTGACCGTCGGCAGCGACTATCTGTCGACATCCATCACTCACCTGATGCGCCGCCAACACGTCGGCGAGCGTTCAACGCCCGCTGCTCAACCGGCATATCGTCAGCGACAAATCGAACAAAGTCAGCGAAAGCGCCCGCGCCAGATGGTTGCGGGTAGCACACAGTTGGCTTTGATCAAGCGGTGCTTATTTTTTACAAAATTAAATTATAGGTACCCCGCGGAGCGGCGGAGATCACTTGCACGCATATGATCTTCGTTGCAATCGCGCGCTAGCGAACTTGTTCGTGGTGCCCGACGCCGAGCGCGTTGCCGATGGCACGACGGTCCATACGGGTACCGTCATCGCCCTCGAGCAGCAGCGGCACCCGACCGTCCCTATCGACATGACGCGCCCAGGCGAGCGCCTCATCGAGCCCGCTGAACTCTTTGTAGAGCATTTGCTCTTTGGCAAGCGGCGAAATCTGACCCGACCCTTTCGGGCCGCTATAGACACGATATGCCATTGCCTAGCCTCCGTTCGTCCGTTTACCGTCCGCTTTCGTGCGGACGCCCTTGTCCCCCGCGTTGCTTAGAAATAGGCAGCGCGGCGGCAAACCGCAACGCGGGTTCCGCGCCGGGGCGGCTGTGCCAGCGTTGCGTAAGTCGCGGAGGGTGAAGTGATGCGAGCGGCCTATTACGAGGTGAACGGATCGGCGCGCGAGGTTCTGCGCATCGGCGAGGTGGAAACGCCGCTGGCAGGCCCCGGCGAAGTGCGCGTGAAGCTCGCGAGTTCGGGCGTTAACCCGTCCGACGTCAAATCGCGACAGGGCCTGACCCGCAAGATCGCGTGGCCGCGCCTGATTCCCCACAGCGACGGAGCTGGGGTGATCGATCAGGTAGGCAACGGCATCCCGAATTCACGTATCGGCGAGCGAGTGTGGGTATGGAACGGCCAGTGGAAGCGCGCATTCGGCACCGCGGCCGAGTATATTACGCTACCTTCGACACAGGCGGTGCGGCTTCCCGATACGGTAAGCTTCGAAGCCGGCGCTTGTCTGGGTATTCCAGCGATGACCGCCGTTCACGCGGTAACGCTGGCGGCACCTACCAAAGGCAGCACGCTACTGGTGTCAGGCGGCGCCGGCGCGGTCAGCCAATATGTGATCCAATTCGCCAAGGCAGCCGGCACCACGGTTCTTACCACCATCTCGTCGCCCGAGAAGGCTAGGTCCGCGCAGGAAGCCGGCGCCGATCACTGCATCGACTACAAGCGTGAGAATGTCGGTGAGCGGGTGATGGAGATCACTGACAAACGCGGCATCGACGTGGTGATCGAAATGGATTTAGCCGCAAACGCCAAGCTGCTGCCTGGCGTGCTGCGGTCGAAGGGCAGCGTCATCGTCTACGGCACTACGCCGGAGGCGAGCATTCCAGCGGCTTTCTGCCTAACCAATTCGATCCGGCTGCTATTCTTCCTAGTCTACGAGCTCGATACTACCGAACGCGAGCGTGCCGTCGGCGCAATCAACCGCGCGCTCGCACATGGCGCATTGTGCAACCAGGTGGCAAAGCCGACCTTCGCCCTCGCCGATTGTGTCGCCGCCCACGAGGCGGTGGAACGCGGCTCGATCGGTAATGTAGTGGTGATGATTTAGCCTCGTCATGGCCGCGACAAGCGTGGGCATGACCTCAATGATTACGGTGCCACGTCGACTTCTATGAAGCCGGCCGCGTCGAGAGCGCGGCGCACGGTGCCGGAGCACTTGGCCGCCTGAAGCAGCCCCATTACCAGCTTGAGCGCCTCGGTGCACCGCGACGGCGCTGCTGCAGCGGTGATGGTGTTTTCCCTTTCTCGAAAGCAAATCATTCACATTCTAAACACCCCAAACCGAGTCTCCGGTATCGGGGCGTTGAGTGTCGCAGAAAATGCAAGCGCCAACACGCGGCGCGTCTCGGCCGGCGTAATAATGCCGTCATCCCATAGCCGCGCGGTAGCGTAATAGGGATTGCCCTCGGTCTCGTATTGCGCGCGGATCGGCATCTTGAAGGCCTCCTCCTCCTCCGCGCTCCAGCTTTTGCCATCGGCCTCGATGTTGTCGCGCTTGACGGTGGCGAGCACCGAAGCGGCCTGCTCGCCGCCCATCACTGAGATGC
>Ga0207777_1000354_pt1 | contig 12446 bp, 21 predicted proteins | sample LuqExpMetageno35_FD_187793 | JGI IMG/M metagenome (GOLD analysis project Ga0207777, IMG submission 187793) | Tropical forest soil microbial communities from Luquillo Experimental Forest, Puerto Rico - Sample 35 (SPAdes) | ecosystem: Environmental > Terrestrial > Soil > Tropical forest ...
CGAGTACATCCCCGAGCCCGAGCGCGACATCGACAGGCCGTTCCTGATGCCCGTCGAGGACGTCATGTCCATCACCGGCCGTGGCACCGTGGTGACCGGCAAGGTGGAGCAGGGCATCGTCAAGGTCGGCGAGGAAGTCGAGATCGTGGGCCTGCGCGACACGCAGAAGACCACGGTCACGGGCGTCGAGATGTTCCGCAAGCTCCTCGACGAGGGTCGGGCCGGCGACAACATCGGCGCCCTGCTGCGCGGCACCAAGAAGGAGGAGGTCGAGCGCGGCCAGGTGCTGTGCAAGCCCGGCTCCATCACGCCGCACACGAACTTCGAGGCCAACGTCTACGTGCTGAACAAGGAGGAGGGCGGCCGCCACAAGCCGTTCTTCACCCACTACCGGCCGCAGTTCTACTTCCGGACCACCGACGTGACCGGTGAGATCACCCTGCCCGAGGGCACCGAGATGGTCATGCCGGGCGACACCACCTCCATGACGGTCGAGCTGGGCAAGCCCATCGCCATGGACGAGGGCCTGCGCTTCGCCATCCGCGAGGGGGGCCGCACCGTGGCGTCGGGCACGGTCTCGAAGATCATCAAGTAGCAAGGCAGGCAGCGAGACCATGGCCGACGGCCCGAAGCAGAAGATCCGCATCAGGCTGAAGGCCTACGACCACGAGATCCTGGACCAGTCCACGGAAAAGATCGTCCAGACGGTCCTCCGCACACAGGCCAAGGTCCTCGGTCCGGTCCCGCTGCCGACCGACAAGCACCGCTACACGGTGATCCGGTCGCCGCACAAGTACAAGGACTCGCGCGAGCACTTCGAGATGCGGGTGCACAAGCGCCTGGTCGACATCGTCGAGCACACGCCCAAGACGGTGGACTCGCTCCAGCGGCTCGACCTGCCGGCCGGCGTGGACATCGAGATCAAGATCCAGACCGCTTAGGGGGCGGCCTCGCTCCGCCTTCCGGGGTGCGCGTCGCTGTTCCGCGCCGGCTCGTCGCAGGATCGGCCGGGTCTTTCTCAGATGTCGAGGGCCGTCCGCTCCTCGATTCGTCGGGATCCCGGAGGGCCTCTCGCTCCTTTCGCCCCGAATTGAGCTCGCCGTCCCTCCTGGTTTCGCCGAATTTGAGGAGGCGTGGCCGCTGTGCGGCCGACGGGCTCTCACCCCCGGTGCTTGGCGAGCCGGCCCAGGACGGCCCACCCAGCCCTTCGGCGCCGGACGCCTGGCAGGGGGCCGGCCCATGGTGTAACCTGGCGAGCCGCCGAATTCGGCTGCTCGGGGGCGATTTCGAGCGGTGCCCCGGCGCCGCAGCAGCACAACAGACGTGCGTGATCGCCGGCCCGCGCCGGGACCTCACGCCGAACCATTTCGAGCGCTCCGCTCGGGTTTCCCGGGCGGAGCGTTGGCGTGCGCAGGGGTATTTCGGCGCACGGCGAACACGACGAAGACCGAACAGCGAGACAGGAAGAGGACACGTGGCTACCAAGGCCATCGTCGGCGAGAAAGTCGGCATGACCCAGGTCTGGGACGACCAGAACCGCGCCATTCCGGTGACGGTGCTCAAGGTCGCGCCCGTGCGCGTGGTCCAGGTCAAGAAGCCCGAGAGCGACGGCTACTCGGCCCTGCAGGTCACCTGGGGCTTCCGTCGCAACGCCGCGCTGACCAAGCCGCAGCTGGGGCACTACTCCAAGGCCGGCGTGAACCCCGGCCGGGCCCTCGTCGAGCTCCGCCTCGACGACGTGGCCGACTACACGGTGGGGCAGGAGCTGACGGCCGACCTGTGGGAGGCCGGTGAGCGCGTCGACGCCATCTCGGTCTCGAAGGGAAAGGGCTTCGCAGGCGGTATGAAGCGTCACAACTTCGGTGGCCAGGGTGCCTCCCACGGCAACCACCGCAGCCACCGCGTCCCGGGCGCCATCGGCGCCTGCGCCACGCCGAGCCGTGTGTTCAAGGGCACCCGCATGGCCGGCCGGCTCGGCGGGACGCAGGTGACCGCACTCAACCTCGAGGTCGTCTCCGCCGACGCCCAGCGCGAGCTGGTGCTGGTCAAGGGTGCCGTGCCCGGCGCCCGGGGCAGCGTCGTGGTGCTGCGTGACTCGGTCAAGACCCCGAGCAAGGCCGGAGGCCGCCAATGACATCGGCCACCACGGGCAACGGGGCGCGTACCGGGGCGGTGCTCCGTCACACGATCAAAAAGGAGCGTCCGGCTCCGGTGTCCCGCACGGCACCGCGCCGAAGCGCCGCCGGCCGCAACCTGGGCACCGTCGACCTCGAGCCGACGGTGTTCGGCCTCGTGCCGAACCGCGCCGTGCTGCACCAGGTGGTGACCGCCCAGCTGGCCGCCACCCGCTCGGGCACGCAGTCCACGCTGACCCGGGCCGAGGTGCGCGGCGGCGGTGCCAAGCCCTACCGCCAGAAGGGAACCGGCCGGGCCCGCCAGGGCAGCACCCGCTCGCCGTCCATGAGCGGCGGTGGTGTCGCCCTCGGCCCGAAGCCGCGCAGCTACGTGCAGCGCACCCCCAAGAAGATGGTGCGCCTGGCTTTGCTCTCCGCCCTGAGCGACCGGGCCGATATCGGCCGCATCGTGGTGGTCGACGACTGGGGCATCTCCGAGCCCGACACACGGTCGGCCGTGGACATCCTGCGGCGGCTCAGGGTGCCGGGGACCGTGCTCGTCGTGCTGGCGCAGGACGAGATCGACATCGCGCTCTCCTTCCGGAACATTCCCGAGGCGAGCACGTCGACCTGGGCCGAGCTCTCGGCGCACGACGTCGTGCGCGCCGACTGGCTGCTCTTCACCGATCGCACGCTGCCGAGCGCCGTCTCGGACTTCTCGGGCACCCACGAGGAGCGGGCCGCCCTGGCCGCCGCCGGCGGTCCCGTGGCGACGAAGAGCGCCGAGGCGGATGTCGAGGCCGCCGCGGCGCAGACCGCCGAGCACCTCGAGACGCTGGCCGAGGCCAAACCCAAGCGGCGCATTCGGCGGTCCAAGGCGACGGCCGAAGCAGAGCCGGCGGAGGCCGGGGCCGACGCCGAGGCGACCGCCGACGCCGACGGCGACGCCGAGGCCGAAACCGAGGTCACCGCCGAGGCGGACACGGGCGCCGAGCCCGAAGCAAGCGACGACACGGGCGACGAGGAGGCCGACGCCGATGCGTGACGCCATGTCCGTGCTGATCCGACCTGTCGTGTCTGAGAAGAGCTACGCGCTCATGGACCAGAGCGTGTATGTCTTCATCGTCGACCCGCGTGCCACCAAGATCGAGGTGCGCCACGCCGTGGAGCAGGCCTTCGGCGTCCGGGTCGCCAAGGTCAACACCATGAACCGCAAGGGCAAGTCGACGCGCAACCGGCGCACCAACGTCCGCGGCAAGCGCCCCGACACCAAGCGGGCCATCGTCACCTTGCACCCCGACGACTCCATCGACCTCTTCGAGCGCTGATCAGGAAATCGCCATGCCACTTCGCTCACGCAAGCCCACTAGCCCCGGACGGCGCTTCCAGACCGTCTCGGACTTCACAGAGGTCACCCGCGACCGCCCCGAGAAGTCGCTGCTCGCGCCCAAGCCGCAGAGCGGTGGCCGCAACAACTACGGGCGCAAGACGTCGCGCCACCGCGGCGGCGGTCACAAGCAGCAGTATCGGGTGATCGACTTTCGGCGCACCAAGGACGGCATCCCCGCCAAGGTCGCGTCCATCGAGTACGACCCCAACCGCAACGCCCGCATCGCCCTCTTGCACTACGTCGACGGCGAGAAGCGCTACATCCTGGCGCCCGCCGGCGTGAAGGTGGGCGACCGGCTGCAGAGCGGCCAGGGCGCGGACATCCGTCCCGGCAACGCTCTGCCGCTCCGCTACATCCCAGTCGGCTCGACCATCCACAACGTGGAGCTGCGCCCGGGCGGCGGCGGCAAGATGGCCCGCGGCGCCGGCATGAGCGTCCAGCTCGTGGCCAAGGAAGGCGCCTTCGCCACCCTGCGCCTGCCTTCGACCGAGATGCGCCGAGTCTCCATCGACTGCCGGGGCACGCTCGGTGTCGTCGGCAACGCCGAGGCGGAACTGGTCAAGGTGGGCAAGGCCGGCCGCAACCGCTGGAAGGGAAAGCGACCGCAGACGCGCGGCGTGGCCATGAACCCGGTCGACCACCCGCTCGGTGGCGGCGAGGGCAAGTCGTCCGGTGGCCGCCACCCGGTCTCGCCGTGGGGCAAGCCCGAGGGCCGCACGCGTGCTCGCAACAAGAAGTCCAATTCGATGATCGTCCGCCGGCGCCGCACCCGCGGCGCGCGGCGGTAGGCGAGGTAGGTGCCATGCCACGAAGCCTGAAGAAGGGACCGTTCGTCGACGGCCACCTCCTCAAGAAGGTGGACGTCCTGAACTCCAGCGGGGACAAGAAGGTCATCAAGACCTGGTCCCGTCGTTCCACAATCATCCCGGACATGGTGGGCCATACCATCGCCGTCCACGACGGCCGGCGCCACGTGCCCGTCTACGTCACCGAGTCCATGGTCGGCCACAAGCTGGGCGAGTTCGCGCCGACGCGCACCTTCCGCTACCACGCCGGTCAGGAGCGGGGAGCACGCCGGTGACCGGCATCAAGACCAACGAGCGTCCCGGGACGAAGGCCATGCACCGCTACTGCGGGATGTCGGCCTCCAAGGCGCGCCAGGTTCTCGATCTCATCCGCGGCGAGGACGTGCAGCGCGCCGCGGAGATCCTGAACGGCACCGAGCGCGAGGCCGCCGAGATCGTCGGCAAGGTCCTCACCTCTGCCGTAGCCAACGCGGCCCACAACGACTCGCAGAACCCCGAGGAGCTCTACGTCGCGGCCTGCTTCGCCGACGAGGGCGCCACGATGAAGCGCTGGCGCCCGCGGGCACGCGGCCGGGCCACGCGCATCCGCAAGCGGACCTGCCACATCACCATCGTGGTCAGCCGGCTGCCTGCCGACCGGCTCGAGCTGCGCCGCAAGCGCATGGAGGCCGTCAGCGCTAACCGGTCACGCCGGGTGGAGTCGTCGCGGCGCCGGGCCGACCTGTCAGGCCGCCTGTCGCGTCGGCGGGCTGCGCAAGCGGTGGCCGAGGCGGAGAAGGCCGCGCAGGAGGCGGCAGAGGCGGAGGCCGACGAGGCCGTGGGCGAGCAGGGTGACGAGGAGATCACCGAGGCCGACACAGTCGACGGTGGGATCGACGAGAACACGGGCGCCACGGCGGAGGCGACCGAGGACGTGGAGGATGCCGATGCGGCAGCCGACGAGGACGAGAAGGGCGAGTAGATGGGCCAGAAGGTAAACCCCTACGGGTTCCGGCTCGGGATCACGACCGACTGGAAGTCGCGCTGGTTCGAGGAGCGCCATTACAAGGAGTTCGTGGTCGAGGACTGGAAGATCCGCGACTACCTGATGACGCAGCTGGAGGCCGCCGCAGTCAGCCGCATCGAGGTCGAACGGACCCGTGACCGCCTGCGAGTCGACATCCACACTGCGAGGCCGGGCATCGTCATCGGGCGTCGCGGCGCCGAAGCCGACCGGCTCAAGAAGCACCTCGAGGAGATGACCGGGCTGCAGAACCGGATTCAGCTCAACATCCAGGAGATCAAGCAGCCCGAGCTCGATGCCGCGCTGATCGCGCAGGGGATCTGCGACCAGCTCGTGCGCCGGGTCGCCTTCCGTCGGGCCATGAAGCGCGCGATCCAGACGGTCCAAAAGGCGGGCGCCCAGGGGATCAAGGTGCAGTGCTCGGGCCGTCTCGGCGGGTCGGAGATGTCGCGCAAGGAGCAGTACCGCGAGGGTCGCGTCCCGCTGCACACGTTGCGGGCCGACATCGACTACGGGTTCCGCGAGGCCCGCACCACGTCGGGCCGCGTGGGGGTGAAGGTCTGGATCTACAAGGGCGACATCCTCCCGTACAAGGTTTCGATCGAGGACAAGATCACGCGGGAGGCCGCCATGGCCGTCGGGGAGACGTCGGGCCAGAGCGGCCCGCGCCGTCTCATCACCGCAGGCGGTGGCCGGCGCCGGGCCGAGACGTTCGCGACCGATGCCGAAACCGATGCGGAGACCGAGGCCGAGGTCGAGACCGAAGTCGAAGAGCCGGTCGCCGTCAACGGCGCCCGCGACGAAGCGCCCCCGGAGACGCACGAGGAAACCGACTCCGACCAGCCTGTGGTCGACCTCCTGCCACAGCCGACCGAGCCCGACGACCTCGAGCGCCAGCTGAACCAGGACGAGGAGATGGAGCGCCAGAGTCGCCACGAGCACCACGAGGCGCCGCACTTCCGCAAGGAGTCCGACTGACATGCTGATGCCCAAGAAGGTCAAGCACCGCAAGACCCAGCGCGGGCGCTTGCGCGGCGCCGCCAAGGGCGGGACGTCGGTGACGTTCGGCGACTTCGGCATCCAGGCGACGGAACCCGGCTGGCTCACCGCGCGCCAGATCGAGGCCGCCCGTATCGCCATGACTCGTCACGTCAAGCGTGGCGGGAAGGTCTGGATCCGGGTCTTCCCCGACAAGCCGATCACCCAGAAGCCGGCGGAGACCCGCATGGGCTCGGGCAAGGGCAACCCGGAGTTCTGGGTCGCCGTGGTGCACCCCGGTCGCGTGCTCTTCGAGCTGGCCGGTGTCGACGAGCCGCTGGCCCGTGCCGCCATGGAGCGTGCCATCCAGAAGCTCCCCTTCAAGGCGCGCTTCGTCGTGCGCCCGGGCACTCACGGGCACGCCGAGGTGGCGATCTGATGCCCACCGCGCACGACCTCTCCATGCTCGACGGCGACGAGCTGGCCGCCCGCCTGGGCGAGTCGCGTCGCGAGCTGTTCAACCTTCGCTTCCAGCTGGCCACCGGGCAGCTGGACAACCCGGCCCGCATCGGGCAGGTCAAGCGCGACGTGGCCCGCATGCTGACCGTGCTGCGCTCGCGCGAGATCCTCGAAGCCGAGGGTGCCTACGTCGCCCCCAGCGCCGAGGAGCACGAGGCGGCCCGGGCCAAGCTCGCCGCCGAGGACGCCGTGCGTGAGGAGAAGGCTGCGGCCAAGGCCGCCGCCGCCGAGGCTGCGCACGACCACGACCACGACCACGGCGACGACGAACTCGACGAGGAAGAGGAAGAGGCCTGATGGCCGACGACACCGAGAACACAGAGCAGACGACCGCCGAGAGCGACGCGCTCGACGCCGCCAAGGCGGCAGCGGCCGACGCCGAGCAGGCCCTCGAAGCGGTCCAGGCCGAGGCGGCCGCCGAGCTGCCGGCCGAGGAACCCGCGCCCGCGCCGCCCCCGGCAGGCGCCACCGCGGCGACCACGCCCGCAGCAGAGCCCGAAGCCGCCGGCTCCCGCCCCAACCGGCGCAAGGTCCGTGAGGGCATCGTGGTCTCCGACGCCATGTCGTCGACCGTGGTGGTCGCCGTGGTCGAGCGCGTGCGTCACCCCAGGTACGGCAAGACGGTCCAGCGCACGAAGAAGCTCTACGTCCACGACGCCGAGGACACCGCCAAGGTGGGGGACCGGGTCCGAGTGCAGGAGACCCGGCCGCTCTCCAAGCTCAAGCGCTGGCGCCTGACCGAAGTGGTGGAGCGCGCCCGATGATCCAGCAGGAATCCCGGCTCCGGGTGGCCGACAACTCCGGCGCACGCGAGGTGCTCTGCATCCGCGTGCTCGGGGGCTCGCGCCGGCGCTACGCCAGCATCGGCGACGTCTTCGTGGCCACGGTCAAAGACGCCATTCCTGGTGCCGCCGTGAAGAAGGGTGACGTCGTCAAGTGCGTCGTGGTGCGCACCAAGAAGGAGAAGCGCCGCCCCGACGGGAGCTATATCCGCTTCGACGAGAACGCCGCGGTGCTCATCAACGACCAGCAGCAGCCGCGTGGGACCCGCATCTTCGGCCCGGTCGGGCGTGAGCTGCGGGACAAGAGGTTCATGCGCATCGTGTCGCTGGCCCCGGAGGTGCTCTAGTGCGTATCCAAAAGGGAGACACGGTCAGGGTCATGACCGGCAAGAACAAGGGCCGCACCGCCGAGGTGGTGCGGGCGATCCCCGACAAGAACCGGGTCATCGTCGAGGGCGTCAACGTGGCCAAGCGTCACAGCAAGCCGACGCGCGCAACCCAGCAGGGCGGGATCATCGACAAGTTCATGCCGATCGACGTCTCGAACGTCGCCCTGGTCTGCAAGAGCTGCAACCAACCGACCCGCGTCGGCTACCGCGTCGAGGCCGACGGGGAGAAGGTGCGCATCTGCAAGAAGTGCGGGAGGACCCTGTGAGCAACGTGAGCGCACCGTCGCGCCCGCGCCTCAAGGAGCGCTACCTCGCCGAGGTGCGCGACCAGCTGAAGTCCGAGCTCGGACTGGGCAACGTCATGGAGGTGCCGCGGCTCGAGAAGATCGTCATCAACATGGGCGTCGGCCGCGCCACCCAGCAGGCCTCGCTGATTGAGGGGGCCCAGCGCGACCTCGAGGTCATCACCGGTCAGAAGCCGGTCGTGACCCGGGCCAAGAAGTCGATCGCCGGCTTCAAGCTGCGCGAGGGGCAGTCGATCGGCGTGAAGGCGACGCTGCGTGGCGACCGCGCCTGGGAATTCTTCGACCGCCTGCTCAGCCTCGCCATCCCCCGCATCCGTGACTTCCGGGGCCTCTCGCCCCGGTCCTTCGACGGGCACGGCAACTACACCTTCGGCGTCACCGAGCAGTTGATCTTCCCCGAGATCGACTACGACAAGATCGACACGACCCGCGGCATGGACATCACCATCGTCACGACCGCACGCACCAACGAGGAAGGACGGGCGTTCCTCGCAGCGTTTGGCTTTCCGTTCCGACAGGAGACCCGGTAGCACCATGGCCAAGAAAGCTCTGATCGAGAAGCAGCAGCGCACCCCGAAGTTCAAGGTACGGGCGTACACCCGGTGCCAGCGGTGTGGGCGGCCCAAGGCCGTCTACCGCAAGTTCGGGCTCTGCCGCATCTGCTTGCGCGTCATGGTGCATGCAGGTGAGGTGCCTGGTGTCACGAAGGCGAGCTGGTAGGCGACCATGACGATGACCGACCCCATCGCGGACATGCTCACGCGCATCCGCAACGCCAACCACGCGCAGTTCGAGAGCGTGCGCATGCCCGGATCGAAGTTGAAGGAGTCGCTCGCCTCCGTCTTGGAGCGCGAGGGTTTCATCGCGGGCTACAAGATCGAGCCGAACGTCGGCAAGCCCGGCACCACGCTCGAGATCATGATGAAGTACGCCCAGGACCGCACGCGGACGATCGCCGGCATCAAGCGCGTCTCCAAGCCCGGCCTGCGCATCTACGCCCGGGCCGACGGGATGCCGCGCGTGCTCGGCGGGATGGGCGTGGCGGTGGTCTCCACCAGCCAGGGTCTGTTGACCGACTCCGAGGCGCGCCAGCGCCATTTGGGAGGCGAGGTGCTCTGCCATGTCTGGTAGGACGCGCCGCAGCCCCGCTACGCACCGAGGGGAGGCCTGATGTCACGCGTCGGACGCTCGCCCATCGCCGTGCCCTCCGGCGTCACCGTCACCCTCAGCGGGGCGACGGTGTCGATCAAGGGCCCGCAGGGCACGCTCGAGCGCACGCTTCCCCAGGGCATCTCCATCGCGCAGGAGGGCGACGCCCTGGTCGTCAGTCGGCCCGACGACGAGCGGCGCCATCGCGCGCTGCACGGCCTGTCGCGCTCGCTGGTCGCCAACATGGTCTCGGGCGTGACCGAGGGCTTCACCAAGGAGCTCGAGATCGTCGGCGTCGGCTACCGCGCCACAGCACGGGGCCCCAACGCGCTCGAGCTGGCGCTGGGCTTCTCGCACCCGGTGACGGTCGACGCGCCAGAGGGGATCTCCTTCGAGGTGCCGGTCCCGACCCGCGTGATCGTGAAGGGCATCGACAAGGAGAAGGTGGGCCAGGTGGCCGCCGACATCCGCAAGCTGCGCAAGCCAGAGCCCTACAAGGGCAAGGGCGTGCGCTACGCCAACGAGCGGGTCATCCGCAAGGCTGGAAAGGCGGCGAAGTAATGGCACGCACGAGCGATCGCACGCGGCTGCGCCTCCGCCGGCACGCCCGCGTCCGCATCCGCGTGAACGGCACGCCGGAGTGCCCGCGGCTGGCGGTGCACCGGTCCAACAAGCACATCTCGGCCCAGCTCATCGACGACACGACCGGCCGCACCCTCGCCGCGGCCTCCTCCGTCGACCCCGAGTTGCGTGCGACGTTGCCCAAGAACGGGGGCAGTAACGTGACGGGCGCCGAATCGGTGGGGCGTCTCCTCGGGACCCGCGCCAAGGCGGCCGGCATCAGCAAAGCGGTCTTCGACCGCGGGGGGTTCGTCTACCACGGACGCGTCGCCGTCCTCGCCGATGCGGCGCGCGCCGAAGGACTGGAGTTCTGAGCATGGTCGACACGCAATACGAAGAGCGCACCATCAAGGTGAACCGCGTGGCCAAGGTCGTCAAGGGTGGCCGGCGGTTCTCCTTCGCGGCGCTTATGGTCGTCGGTGACGGCAACGGCAAGGTCGGCCTCGGCTACGGCAAGGCCAAGGAGGCCGGGCTGGCCGTCCAGAAGGGGATCGAAGAGGCGCGCAAGAACGTCTTCGAGGTTCCCCTGGCCGGCAGCACCATCGTGCACCCCGTCATCGGCGAGAGCGGTGCCGGTCGCGTGCTGCTCAAGCCGGCCGCCCCGGGGACCGGCGTCATCGCCGGCGGCGCGGCGCGCCACATCTTGGAGATGGCGGGCATCCGCGACATCCTGGCCAAGTCGCTCGGCTCGTCCAACGGGATCAACGTGGCGCATGCCACCATCGCCGGCCTCAAGCAGCTGCGGCGTCCCGACGACGTCGCCGACCTGCGGGGCAAGGCGGCCGACGAGGTCACGCCGGGCGGCGTGCTGCGGGCCTACCGCGAGCGCAAGCGCGAGACGGACCTCTACGCGGCGGAGGCCCGCTGACCATGGCGGACGAGACCACCGACGAGGTGACCGCCGCGGACGCGGCGGACGCGGGAGAGGCGACAAAGGCTCCGGCCAAGAAGGCACCCGCCAAGAGGGCCGCGACGACGAAGAAAGCCCCCGCGACCAAGAAGACCGCCACCGCCGCCAAGGCCGCCAAGGCGCCGGCTCCGGCCAAGACCAGGGCCCCGGCCCCGGCCCCGGCCAAGGCCGCCGCTAAGAAGGCGCCCGCGGGTGCCGCCGGCACGCCGCACCTGGTCGTGACCCAGACGCGCTCGGCCATCGGGTCCAAGCCCAAGCACCGCGGCACGCTGCGGGCACTGGGCCTGCGCGGCATCGGCCAGACCAACGACCTGCCGGACCGCCCCGAGATCCGGGGCATGATCGCCCGCGTCCCGCACCTGGTGCGCGTCGAGGAGGTGGCGAAGTGAAGCTCCACGACCTGGCGCCGCCCAAGGGTGCCACCAAGGCCAAGCGCCGCGTCGGGCGCGGCACCGGTGGCAAGGGCCACAAGACGGCCGGCCGCGGCACCAAGGGTTTGAAGGCCCGCGGCACCGTGCCGGCCGGCTTCGAGGGCGGCCAGCTGCCCCTCATGCAACGGATCCCCAAGCTCAAGGGCTTCACCAACCCGTTCCGGGTCAGCTACACCCCGGTCAACCTGGCGGCCCTCGAGGCCCTCGGGCCGGACACCGTCACGGTCGAGACCCTGGTGGAGGCCGGTCTGGTCCGCCCGAAGGCGCTGGTCAAGGTGCTCGGGCAGGGCACGCTCACCCGGGCCGTGCGAGTGTCGGCCCATGCATTTTCCAAGTCGGCCGAAGCGGCGATCACCGCCGCGGGCGGTAGCGTCGAGCGGGTGCCGTTGCCGTACGCCCACGGTCGTCCCCCTGCCTCGGGCAATGCCCTGATGAACCGCTAGTGCCGCGAGTGTCCGCGCCAGCGCCGCACTGAGAGAGGACGGGGCATGCTCTCGCGGCTCGCCAACATCTTCAGGGTCCCCGACCTTCGCAACAAGGTCGTCTTCACGCTCGCGATCATCGGGCTGTACCAGATCGGGGCCAACGTCCCCGTGCCCGGGGTCAATTGGGCGCGCCTGCAGAGCCTGGAGTCCTCCGCGTCGGCCTCGGGAGTCCTCGGCTTCTTGAACCTCTTCAGCGGCGGCGCGCTGGTGCGCCTCGCGGTGTTCGGCCTGGGCGTCATGCCCTACATCACCAGCTCCATCATCATCCAGCTGCTCTCCACCGTGATCCCCAAGCTCGAAGAGTGGCGCGACCAGGGCGCCGTCGGGCAGAAAAAGATCACCCAGACGACGCGCTACCTCACCGTGGCGCTGGCGGTCATGCAGTCGGCCGGCCTGGTGTACGCCTTCCACGGGCACGACGCCGCGCTCTTGGGTACGAGCGTCGACCTGATCCCGACCTTCAGCTGGCCGCTGGCCCTCTTCATGGTGCTCATCCTCACCGCGGGCACGGCCACGGTCATGTGGCTGGCCGAGCTGATCACCCAGCGCGGCATCGGCCAGGGC
>Ga0207777_1000358_pt1 | contig 12417 bp, 7 predicted proteins | sample LuqExpMetageno35_FD_187793 | JGI IMG/M metagenome (GOLD analysis project Ga0207777, IMG submission 187793) | Tropical forest soil microbial communities from Luquillo Experimental Forest, Puerto Rico - Sample 35 (SPAdes) | ecosystem: Environmental > Terrestrial > Soil > Tropical forest ...
CGTGCTCCAGCATTGCCATGTGTGGTCAAACGGTTTGACCCACTGTCCGAATATACGCGGGACAGTTTAGCCGATTGTGAAACTGATCATCTAATTACGAACGTTCGCGTTGAGATTTGCTAACCATGATGCGCAGGCTTGGTTCTAGCTTTCACCGGCGCTGCATAGGGCCTACCTGCAGCGCGTCGGCGCAAACAGAAAAAACACCTCGCGGCGGTCGCGCCGCAGCCGCTACTGCGGCACCACCTCGCCGCGCCCGACATTGACGCGGCTGGCCTCGAGCGAGCCGTCGGGCTGCTTAACCGCGCGTATGATGGCAACATAGCCGCCGGGATTAAGCTCACTCTTGGCGCCGGGCGCATAAGCGCGGATGACGGCGTCTGGTGGCACCACGATCTTCTGCTCGCCGCCTTTATATTTCACGATCATCGTGTGGCCATCGACGCTCTTCACCGTTTGATCGACAGATCCATTGATCATGGTGCTGTTCGGCCGCGCATCCCAGGGGGCGATTGATTCCGATAAGCAGTATTATTAGAGGTAATCGAAAATCTCAGCGCGTGAAAGAAAGTGTCAGCGACGACGACCATTCCGATTGTGTTCGAAAGATGCACAGATCCGTCAAAGGCTATAGAGGTGGAAACTCCAAGCGATAGTGACAATCCGATCGGGCATGCTAGGTTTAATCCAACCTAAAGGGGAGGGGCGGGACCATTAACTCTTCGGTCGTCAGCATAGATCGAGCCTGCGTTGCTGCTCCCGGTCGAGGCGCGATTGCGCGAGCCAAGGGCCAGCTGCGACGGTGCGCCCTGGTGTGGCTACTCGCTTCGGCGATGGTCGCTCTCGGCACCGCTGACGCGTCCTCTACGCCAGGGCACAAGCACGTTCCGCCGCACAAGAGCAAGGCCGCCAAGACGGAGCATCACAATCTCGGATCGGTGCCTAAAGCGAAGCACTCGGAGCGTGCGGTCGGACCGAGAGCCCCCCTGCCGAGCGACCAACCGACTGCTGGTAATTTGGCACCGGCGTCGCAGCTGTCGCGGGACCTCGCCGTGACGAAGCAGGCGATCGAGCTAGTGCGGCATCACAAGTTTAGTGATGCGACAACGCTCGCAGCACCAATTAGCGATCCAGTGGCGCAGAAACTCATCGAATGGGCGCTCCTGCGCAATTCTGACAGCACGGCTGGATTTGACCGCTACGCCTCCTTCATCCAAGCCAATGCCGACTGGCCGAGCATCCCGCTGCTGCGACGGCGCGCGGAGGCAAGACTTTGGCAGAAGCCGCGCGATGCTGCAGCCGTGCGCCGATTTTTCGGCGAGGCACCTATAAGCGCGCTTGGCCGGCTTGCAGTCGCACGTGAGCAGCTACGAGAGGGCGATCGGGCGAGCGCTGAGCGCGAAGTTCGGGCGGTATGGCAGTCAGCAGAAATGTCGGCCGAACTGGAAGCCACCGTGGCCCAGAACTTTCATGAGGAATTAAGTCCAGCCGATGATGCCGCGCGTATGGACCGGCGCATCGGCGCCAAGGACTTCCGCGCGGCGATGCGCGCTGCCAAGCGGCTCGGCTCCGCTCAAGTTTCGATCGTCAAGGCTTGCGAGGCGGCCGAGGCGAACTCCACCAAAAGCGGCGCGCTGCTCGAAGCAGTTCCCAACGAAGCACGTGCGGATTTGGGTTATCGGCTGTGCCGTCTTCATTGGCTACTGGCGCACAATGAATTGTCAGCGGCAGTTAAGGTGTTTGCTGAATCTGCGCACAACGATTTGCAGCATCAGGACACCGACGAATGGTGGCGCGAGTGTCGCATCCTGGCCCGCAAGCTAATCGATCGCGGCGATGCAAAGACTGCCTATCGTGTTGTGCGTCAGGCGGCAGCTCCAGCCAATCCTTACTATCGGGCCGAATACCACTTCCTGGCCGGTTGGCTCGCGTTACGCTTTCTCAATGATCCGAGTACTGCACTTGAGCATTTCACCCACGTCGACGATGGCTCGGCCGATCCGATTGTGTTGGCGCGCGCTGCCTATTGGCGCGGTCGGGCGGCAGAGGCGGCTGGCCAGCTCGTTGAGATGCAGACGCAGTATAAGAATGCCGCGCAATATCCCACAGCCTATTACGGTCAACTGGCGCGGGCTCGACTTGGGCTTGGCGAGCTTTCCTTGGGTCTCCCAGCGCCGCGGTCAGTGGATGGAACTCAGAGCGAACTTCTGCATGCTGCAGATATTCTTTATGCGATTGGCGAGTTCGATCTTGTTTTGTCGTTCGTCAGCGACCTCGCTGAAACTAGCAGGGATGTTGCAATGCTTAATGCGCTCGGTCAGCTTACCGCGCGCTACAACGATGCGCAGGCGATGCTGATCATTGGCAAGACCGCACTCGCAAGAGGTCTGTCAACCGAACAGTATGCCTTTCCTAAGATCGGGATACCGTATTACAGACCTATTGCACCCTCGGTCGATCAGCGCATGGTCTATTCAATCGTGCGTACTGAGAGCGCCTTTGACCAGCGCGATACATCGCCGGCCAAGGCGGTCGGGCTGATGCAGGTTACACCTGAGGCCGGCCGCGATACAGCAAAACGGTTCGGCGTCACCTACGATTGGAAACGTCTCGTATCCGACCCAGTCTACAATATGCAAATGGGTGCCGCCGAGATAAGCGCTCTGTTCAAGGAGTACACCGGTTCGTACATCATGACATTTGCAGGCTACAACGCAGGCCGCGGTCGGGTCCGGCAATGGGTGGCGGAGCACGGCGATCCGCGCGATCCCAAGGTCGACGCTGTCGATTGGGTGGAGCGCATCTCACTGGCCGAGACGCGCAATTACGTGCAGCGTGTCATGGAGAACTTACAGGTGTACAGCGCGCTCTTCGGCACCAGCATCGCAACGGTCGAGCCCAATTTGTACCGAGCTTGGACGATCGAGTGGCGCGCGAAGCCGGCCTCATTGGTGCAATCTATTCCTTAATCAGGGGCGAATTTCTAACAAAAAATTTTGTCGGGCCCGATAATCGGTATTGTCGTTAGCCGTTGTGCTGGACCTCGAAGCCGAGCGGAAACGCTACTAGGACGAGCCGCAAGATGACGTGCTTCCCGGGACTATTTTCAAGGCGTGAGCACGATGAAATCGGTGTCGGCGTCGGTCTCGTCGCTGAGTGCGTTGTCTGAGACTATTAGGGACGAGCCAACCAATGACGAAATCTGTTCGATCACCTCCGGCGGCAACGCGATCCGCTCAAGAGCCTCTGCAGCGGTTGATGGCACCGCCTCAACCTGCTTGGGGTCCATAGTCTGGCCGCCTACATGTCCCTTACCCGAGCGGCCGACGTGATGGCGGTATTGGCTTGCGATCGAAGCTACGGTCCAACGCATGGTTTTGCCGTCGTCCTTTAATCCCATGGCAGTGAAGATATGAGTGCCGATCGGGCGATCCGGTTCGTCGATCCTTATTGGCAGGTCGAACAATTCCTTGAAGCCCCGACGCACGAAGACTCTTCTTTTCTTCCGGCTCACGAATACAGATACCGGCTGCGGCAGGCCGACCGCCGGTTTTGAGTCGACCGTAGTGTTTGCGCCACTGGTGGTACCCACTGCGGCACCTGGGTGCTCCGCGGCAGGAGTATCGGCGGCGATACCGATGGCGCCCTTGATCATATCGGCGGCGACCGCTGCCGTATGCTCGGTTGGCCTTTTCGGAACGAAAAGCTTCGGATGCGTGGTTTCGACAGGTGTCACCGTATCGCGCGTGACGATCACCCGTGTTCCGATCTTCGTCATCTGAAACAGTCGAACGGCAAAATCCTGCGGCAGGCGAATGCAGCCATGTGAGGCTGGGTAGCCGGGTCGAGGGCCCGCGTGCAGCGCGATCCCGGACCACGTAATGCGCTCCATATAGGGCATCGGAGCGCCGCTGTAGATGTTAGATGCGTGCCATCTGGCCTTCGCAATGACTGTGAAGACGCCGGTCGGTGTCGGATGCGCTGGCATTCCGGTGGAAATCGGCGCCCGCGCGATGAAACCATCTTGGCCATAGATAGAAACCTGTTGGCTGGCGATAGCAACAATGATTTGGAACGGGCCCTGATTGCGCGTTTCCACGCGTTGCGCCTCTTGTTTACGGCTGATGATTTCGCGGCGCGGCTTTCGATGTGGTTTGAGCGGTTCCGATTGGTCCCAATTTAAGTAGTGCGGCTGGTCCGAAAAGCTAAACCAGCTGGCCCCCACAGTAGTGGCCGATGCCAGCCAAAGCACAAGCCCGAAGGGCACCGAAAGACTAAATAGTAAGTGTTTGTTGGAATTCGTCAAAATGGACTTCCGGAAGGCCGAAGGGAATCGTTCGTTACATTCTATTCGCAAAACCGTGGTTTTTGGTACACAAAGTATTTTCAGAAAAAACCTTTAATCTTCCGGCTTTGAAATAATCATACGATAACAGTCAAGACTTCGACTCAAGAACTCGTAGGCCGCGCCCCAAAGGTAAAGACGAAAGCGCCGATAATTGAATTCGCCAAATTTCTTTACGACGGCGTCGCGATTTTGTTCGAAGTTGCGCGCCCATTGCCGAAACGTAAAGTAGTAACTCATTCGATCATCAAACATTTCCTGAACGCGTAGCGGCGTCCGTGCCATTTTTTCGAAAAGATCATGAAGAACAAGAAACGAGTGGTTGCCGCCGTATATGTATTTGACCATAAAGGATGATAGCTCATATTTTTTCGTGCAGGCGCTCGCATCGAGGAAAATGTATCCACCGGGCTTTAGAATCGCCGCAAACTGCTCTAGCACCCGAGCATAATCCGGAAGGTGCTCGATAACACCCATGATGACGATCGCATCGTATTTGCGGTCGGTTTTGAACTGCAAGAGATCGCCCAAAATCAGTTCCCAATCAAACGCAAGCTGTTTTGCGCGACCAGTGAGATATTCGATCGACACGCGCGAATTGCTGATACCTGTACAGTGCACTCCCCGCCGCGACGCATACTCAAACCACGCCCCCCATCCCGGGCCTACTTCCAGAAGATGGTCGCCAGTTTTGAGCTTGAGCTTTTCGAAGCAATAATCGAATTTTCGCGTCGTCGCAGTATTTAAACTTTCATCGGAATGCTCATAGATGCCTTGCGTGTAGCACGGTGTTTCCGGATCCAGAAAACTTAAAAAAAATTCAGGGTCAATGTCATAATGGGCGCTGATCGCGCGCTTATTTGTATAGACCTGGCCAAGCAGCAGGGGCTGAATGAATCGCCATGCGGCAACCAAAAGATGCAGATCCCTCATCGAGCCCCTTAGTTCGAAGGGGTGCAACATTTCTCCTTCTATATCGATGTCCCCGGTGAGATAGGCATCACCAATCCGGCCTTCGTCGATGCTTCTGATCGCTCGTAGGCCTTGCCGATTGTTGATTATTACGCGGAAGCTCGGCGCTTCGGTCCCGAAACGCTGAACAGCTTTATCGGGCAAAATGACTTCGAACGAGACCGGTGAGGTGGTGAACTGCTTTGCAAAACGCCCCAACATAGTAGCGGCCCCCATGCGACATCACCACTCAGTGTAGAGTTGCGCGACGATTGTAGCCATGGTTGCGCACAGCTTCACCCACGCGACCTTCAAGATTTGTCAGATGAGATAGCTCGGCCATTCGCGATTCGAGCTCGCTGTCCTGCCGTTTGGTTCCAAGAAAATCGCGTAACGCTAGCAACCCGCGGGATTCGAAAGTCGAGAAGCTCAATTTGCGGGCGCACTCTATTGAGCTACGAAACTTGTCTTCTATTGTTTTTGCATCGTGCGACGCCGAATCATTTGCAACAAGAGCATCGACCCGGCGCACCTCTGGCTCAATCCATCGGTCGCCTCCGTCGGAAATCAGCTTAAAAGCCCGCGAGCAGGTTACCTGCGCGTCCCTGATATTTCCTTGGTGTCGTTGAGCGTCAGCCAGCACGGCCAAAAGACCGGGAATCGACAACCGAAATTCAATGGATTCCATTTTGTCGATAGACTGCTTAAGCATAGCGCTGCCTTGTTCCAAATCGCCATGCTGGCAGAGCGCCCAGCCCAAAAAGGCCGATCCAAAAAGGCGAAAGGGACCAAGCCGGTGCTGATCCGACAGCGCTATCAGCTGCTTCGCCTCATGCATCAACTGAGTCTTGGCACCGCATAACCCAAAGACCCAACCGCCCACATAGCCTTGTGCCAGCGCAGTCGAATGTGGGTGGCGCAGAGCATCGGCGGCCTCAAGTGCGTCGAGCCCAACTTGAAGGGATTCATCGATATGACCAAGACAAAAGAGCGCAAGGCTCAGCAACGATTTGCTGTGCACTTGCGTGTTCTGACCGAACATGTGCGTAGATGCCTCATCGCGTTCTGCCGAGTACATTTCCAGCGAACGCTCGAGCTGTTCCGTGGCCTTAAGGGCGGCTCCTTGCGCGAATAGGGTCATGCCCATAAGGCGGTGACCGATCACACGCTCCGAGTCATAGGCCTTGCTGGTTGCGAGCGAGAGAAAATGTTCTGCTAAAGGAGAAGCGTCTGCAATTCGTCCGCGACACATAGCAAAAGTAAATTGGCCAAACAGAAACGGGAACACCAACGGGGTTGGCGCTCCTTCGTTGCAAAGGCTAAGGCCGCGTTGGCAACATTCTGACAGCGCTGGCGAGGTCGGCCCCTGTGAGGCGGTGAGCGAACCTATGAGAGCCGCCTGCAGGTTGAGCTCTAATTGTCGCCGCAATTCGGGTGACGAAATCTCATCTAACAGGCTGAGGCCACGCCGCAGATGTGCGATGGCCTCGATATGCGCCGACCGTTGGGCGGCATTTGTACCGGCGTACAGCCAGGCTTTTATGGCCTCCTGAACTTGACCTGCTCCGGTCAGGTGGTGGGCGATCAACTCGGGCACCACGGGCCCAACCATATCTGATTGCTGCAGTTCCTTTACGATACGCGTGTGTGTGGCGCGTCGCTCAGATTGAATCATCGATTCATAAGCCGCACGTTGCAGCAACGCATGGCAAAATTCAAATCGAACTTTGAGATCTTCGTGGTTCATCCGAAGCATTTTCGCGTCTACCAGAGCCTCAAGAGGTTTAAGGACGGTCTCGACGGGTTGCTCCAGTAATGACGCGAGAAGGTCGGCGGTAAATGCCCGTCCGATACATGCGGCCGCCTGTACCACTGGTCTTCCGCCAGGAAGCCGATCAAGTCTCGCAGACATCATAGCGGCCAGCGTCAATGGTAGATTACTGCTGTTGCGAACAGTCTTGCGGGCCTGCTTCCTTTGATCCACCAAAGAGAGAACTAGATATTCAATAAACAACGGAACTCCATCGGCGGCGCCGAGGGCGCGCGCCAGATCGTCGTCGGAAAGGTCTTCGACGCCTGGCATGGCTCGCGCAAGCGCAAAGCACGCTTCATCGTCCAATTGAGCTAGCTCGATAACGTCATGCGTGTTCGGCAGAGGCGGGCTCTTAGGAAAAGAACGGCCGGTGAGGAGTACCAGCACAGGCGTATCCGTCAGGCGCTTGACGATCTCCTGCAGCAATTCGATAGAGGATGGATCAAGCCAATGAATATCCTCGACCCACAGCAGCGTCGGCTGCTTGCGTGCCATCTGTCCAAGTAGTGCATTCAATACTGCGAATTGCTTTCGCTTAAAGAGAAAGGGCGTCGGCGCACTGGGATCAACCGACGATGTTAGAGCTCTACCGAGCAAGCTGTTGATAACATCCCGATTTTCTGAAGTATTAAGCCCAAAACTATCGAGCAGACTTTCGAGCTTTTCCGAACGAATACTTTCGTCGTCATCCATAGTTAAGCCCGCTTGGGTCCACACGAACATTCCGATCGAGTAAAGGGGCGTACTCGCAAAGATGTCATGACCGGTAATCTGTAGGATGTTCGCATCGGCAAGCTCGGGGCGTTTTGTGATTTCCAGTACTAGGCGTGTCTTGCCGACACCCGCTTCTCCCGAAATAAGAACTGTCTTACATTGCATCTGGCTTTTTACTTCGTGCCAATACGCAATTATTTTGTCTACTGATTCCCCTCGACCAATAAAACGTGTCATGGCCCGGCGTCCCGAACCATAGGTGCGCCCAGTACCGAGGCGCGCTTTTGTTACCCGGTAGATGGGAACGATACGCGTAATGCCTTTAAATCGCTTTGGCCCAAGCGGTTCAAATTCGAATAGTCCCGAAATCAGCTCCAGCGTCTCGGCACTAACAACGATTGAATCGGGAGGCGCGCCAGCTTGTATCCGGGCCGCAAGATTTGCCGCTTCTCCGACAATGCTATGATCCCGCGCGCCGTCACTCACAAATTCCGATCCGATAACAATGAGACCGGTGTGGACACCGATCCGAATCGCGATCCGCGGCAGTTGCTGGTCTTTAAGGCTGGTGTTGAGCTCGGCAAGCCGCTCATTCAGCTCGAGGGCAGCGCGCACCGCGCGCTCCGCATCATTCTCATGTGCGCTCGGATACCCGAAATAAACGAGCACACCGTCGCCGGCGAACTGCGCTACGAACCCGCCGTAGCGCTCCATCACCGTCAACGCGAGGTGTTGATACTGAAGCTGCAAATCCCGCAACTCCTCGGGATCTAGCCGTTCCGATAGTTCGGTATAGCCCACGAGGTCGCAAAAAAGGATCGTCAAATATCGACGTTGCGGAACAGCGGGCCGATCCGTCATCGTAGAGCCAACCTGCATCTTCACGCCCTTGGGATGAGGACGGTTCTATTACGCCCTTGGGATGAGGACGGTCGTATTGTAAACTAGCGCGTGGGTGACTGCCAGCCCAACCGAGTCAGAGGCTGGCGAGGCTGCGCATTCAGCAATTTAAATAGACACTGCCATTTTTGGGGGGTGACGGATGCGGCTCTTGGCCCTGCTCAAGCGGCATCAGCCTTCTCCGCTCAACCATCGCATTTGCAGAAGCGAGAGAAAGCCACGCGCACTGATTATCTGCACGCACCTGAGGCCCGGTCGCGTGAAGCGCAGATCGCGTTATGTGATGCAGCCGATAACCGGGCTCCATATTGCGTCTCTGATCGACCGCCAACGTTTTGATGTGCGTCTGTACCACGAAGATTGGCACGGACCATTCGACGCGAAGCAACGCGAAAAATACGATATCGTCTTCCTCACTGGCCTGCAGCCGGACTTTGATCGGATGCGGCAACTCTCGTATTTTTTTAGACGCGACGGTGCCAAGGTCGTGGCAGGCGGCAGTATTTGTACAATGTTTCCTGAATTCGCCGCACAATTTTTTGATGCTGTATGTTGCGGAGGCGTTGACATTGTGCCAGAGGTCGTCGCCGATTTCGAGCGAAACGCGCTGCGGTCCATTTACCGATCCCCTACAATGCAAATCTCGTCTTACGCTGTGGACTATAGCCTCCTCGGGGACAACGGCATCAGCCCCACCGTGCACCTTATGGAGGCGTCGCGCGGATGTAGTTTTCGGTGTAGTTTTTGCGTGATGCCGCAAGAGGTTGGAGGACACGCAACCTACGACATTTCAAATCTTTCCGATGCGATAAACAGCGCATTGACAACGAGCCCACTGTTCAGTTTCCGTCGCTGGTATCCCACAATCATCTTTCTCGATAACAATTTTTCTGACGACCGGCGGCACATGCTTAACATCTGCGAGCTGATGCGCAATCATCCCAGGATCCGCGGATGGGCTGCACTCGTTACGCAGAATATCATGCACGATCGTAAACTTATTAAATACATGGCAGATGCAAAATGCATGACGCTTTTCTTCGGGCTCGAGTCGTTCGATCAGGACATGTTGAAAAGATATAAGAAGAGACAAAATCTTGGCCGGGCACAAAACATTATTGACGATATTGCATTCGTCGAATCGAACGGCATCGGCGTCGGCTACGGCTATCTCTTTGATCCGCGGACACAGACAGTCGAGGAGATGGATCGACAAATTCGCATGATTGGACGAAATTCAGCCTTGCCGATGCCCGTGTATTTGAGCGTTGTCGCTCCGCTCGCCGGTACGGAGAGCTTCTGGTCCGATCTTGCTTCAGGACAACTAGCGGCGAACCTGCGGCTACGCGATCTTGATGGCGAAACCGTCGCGTATTCCAAGCTCGCTGATAACACCGAAGCAGTTGTTGCATTTCTGGAGCGACTCTTCCGCCGCCCTTGGACGATCGTCAGCCGATTTTCGATTATTATGAAAACGCTGCGACGAATTGTGAGATCTGGTACATACGATCCGATTCATTGGTGGATTCTAGCCGCCGCCAATCTACATTGCTTCGTGTGGTCAGGCACGTCGCCGGCCCAACAGCGCACATATCTGGCGGGCAGTGAACAACTCGATCCGCAATATGCAGAATATCCGTGCGACATAACCCCAGAAAACTACACGCGTTACTTTGAGCCTGTGGCCCTAACTGATGCGAACGGTGGTGCGGTCGATTGGTTGAAGCCATACGTACCACGTGCACAGCGCAAACGGTCGCAATATATAGCGCCGGAAGTTAAAGCGGCGGAAGCGGTGAATGCGGAGGCGAGCACATGACGTATGATCAAGCCAGGGACCAGGAACAGCTCGGAAAACTGGAGGCAGCAATCGGTCTTTTCATTAATCGATTTAACTCGAGCCCGCCCAGTCAAAATCGTCAGACAATTATCCTTTTTCCGGGCGGCCTGGGCTCGCAGCTGGTGCGCGCCGATTCGTCCTATCAAAACGGCGTTCCGGGACAAGTGTTCAGCTACGATACCGTGTGGCTCGATTGTAACGTCCTGACCGGCGCGCCACTCGATTTGCAAATGCAAAACGATATCGATTCGGAGAATAAATTCATCGTCGCTGACGGCGCTATAGATTTTCTCTGGATGGACATCAGACCCTACAATAGGTTTTTGCAGTGGTGTAGCGATCAAAACCTAGATTGGTTTGTTTACGGCTGGGATTGGCGCCGTAGACTGGATCATACTGTAGATTTCTTTTTGACTAAGTTCCTGCCAAGGTTTCAGCAACGCGTTCATGATGCCTGCGGTGTGGATCCCTTGCAGAACTTCACGCTAATCGGACACAGCTTTGGCGGAATGGTTGTCAAACTGATTATGAATGACCCCAATCCCATCGTCGATAAAATGAAGCGCGCAGTGACGGTAGGGACGCCGTTTTACGGTTATGCCGGTCAGGTGCACCGATATTTTGAAGGCGAGTACGAACTGAATTTTGAGGGAACAGCGCGTATCACGCGTGTCGTGTCGTCTTTGCCTGGCGGATATGTGTTGTTATTCCTCGACAAAGATACCTACGACCGCGACAAGGGTGCACTTGCCGCCGATCCCGATTACCCGCTAACCGCCTATCCAAGCGTGGACGCCACCAATAGCTCAATCATAGCCGACCCGTACAATCCAAAAACGAATGGAAATAAGGTCCGCTATCCAAAAAACTACGGGTTCACCAACAGTAAATTATCTCTTGCGAAGGGTGTATATCAGCAAGTCGCAAGCCCGCTGAGCGACGTCAGGAACCAGAAATTCTACAATGTGCGCGGAGTCCAGATCGAAGATGGCGAGGTCGCCAACGGCACGGTCAACAGTGTGAAATGGGATTGGATATCGAAAAATTTCAATCCCGACACTGACGCAACGCCGATCAAAGATACCATGAGTTGTCCAGGCGACGGTGTGATACCAGCATGGTCGGCGCGATTGGTTAGCGCTTCGCCGGCCAACGTCCGCACGTTGGTCGGCGAACTGGATCATATGACGATGATGAATGCCGAAAAAATCCAAAACGAACTGGCAGGCATACTGGGATTACCACAAATGATGATTATGAGACGTGCCACATCACGACCGGCGCGCGGCCCATCGAAAAAGAAAGTCGCCACTCGTAAAGACATTTCAAAATTTGTTCGGGGCCTCACGGCGCTTCGAACCCGGCACGAGTTCGATTCAAAGTCTGACCAGGAGCAGGCGACCCGATGCTATCTTGCGAAATACAATCTCGTGGAGCTTCGGGGGCTTATAGGTCGTGCTTTCATCGATGCACTAAAAACACCAAGCCAGAAGGTTGGCCAGCCGCCCCAAAAAACGCCGGTTGCTAGGTCACGCGGCAGGCACCGAAAAAAACGCCAGTAACGCTGAACGTGCAGCGCTTGGTCTGAGCGGCGCGCTCGACGGCGCGCCGGCGTTGGCGGCCATGAAGGGCGAGGTGGCTCAGGGCGAATAGCTCGGCCTCTACTCGACGAACCTCGCGGAGATCGCGAAGCTGCCTAAGTGACAACCGGCGGCGTCACGAACGTATGGGCGTGGCGCTAGCCAACGGCTAGCTAATGTCCGCTTCTCTAATCGGCCGTTCTGGGTCAAGCGCTTTCAGGCTATCCACCACTGCAGCGTCGATGTCGCCCGCGGGCTCGCGCTTCTCTTCGGA
>Ga0207777_1000365_pt1 | contig 12342 bp, 13 predicted proteins | sample LuqExpMetageno35_FD_187793 | JGI IMG/M metagenome (GOLD analysis project Ga0207777, IMG submission 187793) | Tropical forest soil microbial communities from Luquillo Experimental Forest, Puerto Rico - Sample 35 (SPAdes) | ecosystem: Environmental > Terrestrial > Soil > Tropical forest ...
CGCCGCGCCAGCCAGATCCTGAATTGAAAACGGCGATCGCCGCGGGTCATTCGAAGGTGTGGTCTAACTGGGCGGCGCCAGCAGATGCAGTGCGCGTATCGCCGCCGCATCTCCTGAAATCTCTGCAGCAGGTCCTTGGCCCGGACACGGTCTTCACCACCGATAGCGGCAATGGAACTTTTCTGGCGATGGAATGTTTGCGCTTGGATCGGCCCCGCTCGTTTTTGGCGCCCATCGACTACTCCTGCATGGGCTATGCCGTGCCGGCGGCATTAGGGGCTGCGCTCGCCTGTCCTGGCCGACCGGTGGTTTCGCTCGCTGGTGACGGTGCTTTTCTGATGACCGGCCTTGAGCTGCTTACGGCCGCCCACCTTAAGTCGCCGGTATTGGTGCTCGTCCTGCGCGACGGCGAGTTGGCGCAGATCGCTCAGTTCCAGCAGACTGCACTGGGCCGCAAGACGTGCAGCGAGCTGCCGGATTACAATCTCCCTGCATTTTGTGAAGCCGTCGGAACGGGATATCTGGCGCTATCCCGTGATGTCGACACCGAAACCGTTCTTCAAAAAGCTCTCGAGTTGACGAAGATCGGTCGTCCGGTTGTGGTGGAAGTCGCCATCGATTACTCGCGCAAGACCTTTTTCACGAGCGGGGTGGTGCGTACGAACCTCGCGCGACTGCCATGGCCTGATCGCGTGCGAATGGTAACCCGGGCACTAAGCCGACGGTTGTCGGTGACGTCGAAGTCAGTTAAGTAATTCCCTACATCTCAATCACTTGGCTGGATGCGAAAGCTTCCGCCGCGTAAGCCGAAATCGGGATCACCGTCTGACCGCCAACCCTTCATGGTGAGCGGCCACACTCGGTGCAGGGCGGGCGGAGTTGGCACATGGGTGCCATTGACAGCGCTCTCCTTCAGCGGCAATATCAGCCTGCTTCTCTCCAAGCATTGGGCCAGCGCCGTCCCCAAGTCACCGATTGTACTTGCGCACACCGAGTCTCTGGCCAGGCCCTGGCGACCGAATCCGGAATCCAACTGATTAGCAGGAGGCACTATGGCGCGTCCGAGGGAACCTCGCGCAGCGGCCCCCAACCTCATCGGCGAGGCTCGTTTCGTATTCACGGGAATCGTGCAGCAGCAGGGACATTCCTCGCTGTTCTTCGTTCCCCCGAGCGGAGCTACGGCCGTGGTGCGGGTGGAGCGGATCCATCATTCAGCACCAGCCTTGAGGAGCCAGGAAGGCCAGCAGGTCACCGTGGTTTTTGCCCAGGATTCCAACCCGGCTGAGGGGCGGCGAGTGTTTTTCACCAATCCGATCCTTTACGGTGAGACCATGGCGGTAAAGGAGGTACGAAGCAGCGAACTCGCCGAGGACGCGGCTGAGTTGCACGAAAGGATCGCCCTCATGAGTTTGGAAGCGGAAGCGGCACAACTTCGCGAACATATCGCTTCGGCCGACGCGGTGGTAGTCGGCGAGGTGGTCAGTACCAGGCGCGCCCATGAACCCGACATCGCCCGCATGTCAGAGCACGATCCTGACTGGCACCTCGCAACCATAAGGATTGCGCGCGCCCTGAAGGGCGAACACAAGGGTGAGCTCACGGTTCGCTTTCCCAACAGCCGCGACGTCGCCTGGTACCGGGTTCCGAAACCGCAAGAAGGACAGGAGGGCGTGTTCCTGCTCCACCGCGATGGCCTGGAGATCGGCGGAACGCACCTGGCCATCCTGCATCCCACGGACCTGCTTCCCGTAGAAGAAGAGCGTGTACGTCACATCTCCGAGCATGTTGAACCGCGGAACCGTCGATAGGAGGAGCTCCCACCATGAGTAACCGTCGCGTACACGTAGTCAACATGATTCCCAAGTCGATGAGCGGCGAGACCAATCAGGACAGCGAGCCGCAACTAACGATCAATCCCGAGAACCATCGCATGATGGTGGGAACAGCCTTCACTCCCGATCCTGGCGGAGGTCCGCTGGGTCCGGTGTTTGCCAGCTTCGATGGAGGCAATACCTGGACGCTGGATCTGATCGTTCCCGGCGGTGAGCCCAACGATCAGTCCGTCCGGTTTGGAAGCGGCTCGGCGTTATACGCCGGCGTTCTGCGCGGCGATCACTTCTTGCGAATGAATGTGCTGCGCAGCGCCCCTTATTCGGGATCGAGTGCGATGCAGACCGTGGTCCAGCGCGACACCATCGACCAGCCCTATGTCGCAGCCACCCACTCGCACGGCAGGGATCGCGTTTTTGTCGGCAATAACGACGCATCGTCTGGGCCTTATCGCGGTTCGGTCGAGCATTCTGCGGATGCTCGTAATGCTCCGCCGCCGGCCGGGTTCAGCCAGAATGTCATCGATCCCCGATTGACGATCCGGGATTCTCCCTCCATCCGGCCTGCGCCGCACCACGATGGAACCGTCTATGTCGCCTACTTCAGTTGGCGGACTGGCGGACCCGTACACGCAGATATCGTCGTGGCGCGCGACGATCACTTCGGTACTGGCGCCGCGCCGTTCACCGATCTGATCGATCCCAATGACGGCTTGTCCGGATTCCGCGTCGCATTGTCGGTCCCCATTCCCTGGTTCTTTTACGTCGCCAACGAGCGATTAGGCAGCTGCCTGTCCATCGCGGTGCATCCCGAGAATAGCGACATTGTGTATCTGGCTTGGGGCGATGGCTCTTATCCAGGGAGCCAGCAGACCCTGCATGTGCGCCGAAGTCTTGATCGCGGAGTTACCTGGTCAGGCGATTTGTTCACTGCGCCCAACGCCACCAACGCCTCGCTCGCCATCACGCGGAATGGAAAGGTTGGCTTTCTTTACCAGCAGGCTGTCACCAGCGGCGCAGCGCAGCGCTGGGAAACCCACGTGCAGATTACGCGCAATGGCTGGGCAACTCCGGCCGAGGACATTGTTCTTGCCAATACCCCGGTTGACAACGCCACCTATACTTACGACCCCTATATCGGAGACTATGCTGACCTCCAGGCTGTCGGGAATGAGTTTCATGGAATCTTCTGCGCCCACAATGTTCCCAACATGGGTAACTTTCCCCACGGCGTGCACTACCAGCGCAACGCCGACTTCGCCGCTAACCAGCTTCTCGATGTGAACGGTATCACTCCCGTCGCGAACTCCATCGACCCTTTCTACGCCCACATCTGGTGGCACGAAGAGGAGGAAGAAGAAGAGGAGTGTTGCCCGGAGGGAGTCGGAAGGTTGATCGTGCGCGGCCTCCGCTATGAGAGGTTGGAAATTGACGAGCTCGAATTGGAGTCCTGCTGCTGTTGCGACGAGGAACATCGACACGACGAGCATTCTCACCGGTTTCGCCGCGGACATATGGTACGTCGCTTAGGCGAACGACTCGAGCATCTGGGTAAGCACCTTTTGCACGAAGCGCACGAGCATGAGCATCATGAAAACGAACACGAGCACCACAAGCACCACAAACACTGAAACGAGAGAGCCTGACATGACGCGATCGCTGAGTTCCCGCCTGATTACGCTGATTTCGCTGACCATTGGAATCGTGTTCTGGACTCTGCCCGATCGATGGATCGAGTCTCACCTGCGCATAAGCCCGGATGGCGGAAGTGGGGTGCTGGAATTAGTGCTGGTGGTAATTCCAATTGTGGCAGGCGTCGTTGTCATGCTCGTGTCTTGGACTCGTCGCGAAAGGCAAGCCGCTATTCCCAGATTGCTACATTGAGTAAGTCGCAACGGCTGGAGTTGTTCGGCTCGGCTCTGCGGGACGACTTCGATGCCGAGCGCAGCGATTCCCAAAATGAGACTATGTCCGATAACGGCCCCCCCTCCCCCTCCACCCTGAAATTCCTTGTTTTCATAAGGATAGCGGGAATTTGGGCGCAAGTTCGTCCGCACGTATGACTTACGGGTAAAGTCTTCTTAACAAATGACTTAGGCGGAGGTTTTCGGGGATGGACGGGGGTGTTGGCAGGGAGGTGGGCGGAAAACCGAAGTCGAACAGGACCGGCCATGGGTCGAAACTCCTACTGAGGACTGGGGTGGGTGTCTGGCGGTCGCCACATGGGACGACAGCTCTCCCGCGCCTCACCGGGGCAGCATAGGGGACGGGGCGAGGATCTGCTAGGACGTGGGTCACGTTGGAGTGTGACAAGGAAGTCCTCAGCGGGCGGCGATTTTGGCCTTGATCTGGTCGTAGGGGCCGCGGCGTTGGTCGTCGCGTTCGACGATTAGGAACAGGGCCTTGTTGCCGCTTTTCTCCTCCCAAAGTTCCCCGAGACGGCGTTTCTCGCGCGTGTCAGGGGTGTCCGAACAGCCTTCGCCCTTGTACTCGACGACCAGAATTTTGCCATTTTCCAATTCGGCGACAAAGTCGGGGTAGAAGCGGTCGGTCTTGGTCTGAATCCACATCGAACTTTCAGGGCGGTTAGAGAGGTTGCGCACCCAGTGCTTGACCCCGTTCTGCATGTCGAGTGCCAGAGCGCACTCGAATTCTTCGCCTTCGCTCTTCAGTTCGCCGGGAAGGGATCGACCACGACCCGTCTTTCGCCTTTGAAAAGTATAGTTCGTTGTTGCGAAGTGACTCGTAGGCCCGATCTTTTGCCCACCACCACTGCCGCTTAGGCCATACTTCAGTCCCGTCGGGAGCAGGAATCGGATAAACAAGATTCTCCCGCCGATCCATGCTCCTTGTCGCCTCCATCGGCTTGACACGGAAGGGGCCGCGGGTATCGTACTTTTCGTCACGAAGCTTGTAGTACCTCGCCTCAGCGCCAGGGTCGGGCGGCAGAAACATGTCCGGGAAAAACTCGAGATTCTTCGCGAAGCAATGAACGTACTCGTGAAGCCCAGCTGTTTACAAAGTCCGCCAACCTGCTCCTGAGGACCTTCACGAAGGAGGTTGAGGTCGGTATGCCCTGTCCCCAACGACGATTACTCAGCAAAGTCGTAACTTCTTCTGGAGCCGCGAATCTCACCGCGTGTTAGAACCAGCCATACATCGGGCTGCAGAGGAAGCGTAATGAAACGGATGATTCGGCGAAGCGTGGTCGGGGCACTGGCTGGCGGAGCGGCCTCGGCTGCCCTGATCGCAACCGCTGGTCACGCCGGACTAAGCCTGCTGCTGGGTGCGGCGATCGGCGCAGCATTCGCGCTCAGCACCGGACCGACCCCAGGAGCATTTCTCGACAACATGATGACGGCGGGCGCTCTTGGAGTGCCGTTGTGGGGAGTTGTCAGTGTGATCATTGCGCCGTTGCTATCAGGACAGATGCCAGAATGGAGCGCGGCGCAGATGCGGGAGCACTTTCCCGTCCTGGTGGGATGGGTGCTTTTCGGCGTGATGCTTGGTGTACTGGTCCAGTTGTTGAACGAAGCCGCTGCGCACCTGTTCGGTCCTGAACGTACAACCCATCCTGCTACACCGGAGCCAAAGAAACGCATTCTAATTCTCGGCGGCGGATTTGCCGGAATGACGGCGGCAGAATGCCTCGAAAAGGAACTGCGGAAGGATCCTTCAGTTTCCATTACTCTTGTCAGCGAAACTAATGCACTGCTTTTTACGCCGATGCTCGCCGAAGTAGCAGGCAGCAGCCTGGAACCGAGTCACATTAGCACCCCTCTACGCACCACTCTGCATCGCACGGAATTCCTTCGCGGGCGTGTCATCAGTGTCGATCTGGAAAACAAGCGAGTAACGCTGGAGGCAGGCGCGGGCGGCAACGAGAGCTGCCGAAGCGAACTCGCCTACGATCATCTTGTCTTCGCGTTGGGAGCGGTTTCGAACTATCTCGGGCTGACGAACGTGCAGAAGCTGGCTTTCGATTTCAAGAGCCTGATCGACGCTATCCGAATTCGTAATCACGTAATCGAAATGTTCGAACGGGCCGATCGTGAAAGCAATCCCGAGGCGCGCAAGCCGCTGTTGACTTTCGTAATCGCCGGTGGAGGTTTTGCCGGAGTCGAGCTGGCAGGGTCGCTGAACGATTTCGCGCGCGGCATTCTCGCCGACTATCCTAACCTGCGGCGCGAGGATGTACGAGTCGTGCTAGTACATGCGCGAGACCGAATTCTGCCTGAGCTGAGCGAATCGCTTGGCCGTTATGCGCAAAGTCGAATGGAAGCTCGTGGCGTAGAGTTTCGCCTGAACACGCGCCTCACCGACGCGCGTCCGGGTGTGGTCGTCCTCGGCGACGGCGAGGTTAACGCCGAAACGTTGGTGTGGACGGCCGGGACCGCGCCGAATCCTCTGACCAAATCGCTGGCACTGGAAAAAGACAAGCGGGGCGCGGTGATCGTGGATGCCACGCTGGCCGTCCCTGGCCATGCAGGAGTCTGGGCATTGGGCGATTGCGCCGCAGTGGTGGACGCCAAATCGGGTAAGCCATGTCCTCCGACTGCGCAGTTTGCGCTACGGGAGGCGAAAGTGCTGGCGAAGAACATTCGCGCCAGTCTGCAGGGCAACCCGGCGCGCGGCTTCCACTTCGACTCTCTCGGGGCCCTGTGTGTGGTTGGACACCAAACGGCGTGCGCCGAACTTGCTGTGCCTTTCGCGCGCAGCAAGTCGATGCGCTTCTCGGGCCTGCTGGCATGGTTGATGTGGCGTGGTATTTACCTGGGCAAGCTGCCGGGGCTGGAACGCAAGATTCGAGTGCTGGTCGACTGGACGGTGGAGCTGTTTTTCCCGAAAGACATCGTTCAGACCATCGACCTGCGATAGGAGCAAACGCATCATGTCTGCCACAGGATCACTTGCCGGGATGAACATCGAAACCAATTCGCGAGCTGAGATACGACTTGAACCCGCACTCGGCCTGGTTGTCGGCCTGGGCGGAGGCGTGTTGCAGAGCCTGGCGCTAGGCACGCCTATCGGCCACGGACTGGCGATCGGTGGGACGTTTGGCCTGGTGTTCGGCATACTCTTTGCGCGGCGCGCCACCAGCGCCGGCGCCGGTTTGATCTGGGGACTGGCAGCCGCATTCCTCATGTGGCTGGTCTTTCCTGCTGGGCTGCTTCCGCTCTTTATCCGGAGCGCCCACTCGATGGCAGAACTGGGAGACGCCCGAGACCAATTTCCATTGTTGGTCGGGTACCTGGTTTGCCTGGGGATGCCTGTGGGCCTGGTGCTGGGCATTCGAAGCGGAGTAGGTTCTAACAAATCCGACGCTGCCTTCAATTGGACACGCGCCATCGTGGCTGGAGGACTGGCCGGATTGCTGGGCGGCTTCATCTTTGATCGCTGGATGTCGTCTGGCGAGTTCTTTCCGCTGCTCTCCGGGCTTAGCGATTTGCCATCACGCACTTCGAGCCTCACGCTGCAGTTCGTGATTGCGGTGGTGATGGGAGTGATCTTCGGCTTGCTGTTCCAGCGCGACGTGCGCAGTTACGGCTCGAGCATGGGCTGGGGCGTGGGATACGCAACCCTGTGGTGGTTCCTGGGGCCGCTGACGATTTTTCCTCTTCTCTCGGGTACGCCACTCGACTGGTCGTCGGACAGCGGAAGCGCCATGTTCGGGGCGTTGGTGGGCCACATCCTGTATGGCTTGATTCTCGGAGTGAGCTACGCCACGCTCGACAAAATCTGGGTGCGGCTGTTCATCCAATCGGACCCGCTGAATCGCGAGGCGCACGGCCCTGGATTGCGGGTGCTGCAGTCGTTGGGATGGGGCGCACTGGCGGGATTCGCCGGAGGCCTGGTCTCCAGCCCTATCATGTTAAAGACCGGCGTGCTGACGAAGGTAGCGGGCATAGATACCAGTTTCACCAACTGGCACGGCCTGGTGCTCCACCTGCTGGTGAGTGCACTGATCGGTATGAGCTTCGGATTGCTGTTCCGCAACGAATCATCCAATCTCGGCGCCGGCATGGCATGGGGATGGCTGTTTGGCCTGATCTGGTGGTACTTGGGACCGATGACGCTGTTGCCCCTGATGCTGACAGGCGTCTGTGACTGGAGCACCGACGCGGCCTCGGCGCTGTTGCCGTCGCTGATTGGCCACCTGATCTTCGGCGCCGTGACGGCATACGTCTTCCTGCTACTGGAGCGTCGCTACACGCGCTGGCTGTTCCTGGATCCACGCATCGCCATGCGTGAACAGCGCCGGGTGCGTCCGCTGGGAACGCCCGCCCCGGCGCTTTGGTTCCTGGTCTTGGGCCTCGGCGTTTTGTTGCCAATCTTGTTGGGCTGACGGCGGCGTTGGCACAGTTTGAATCTTCACCCCAGAGCGGGCAAAATCAGGCTATGGTGTTATCTATTTTGCTGCGGAGCGGGCACCTATGGATGATGTCTATGCAATCAATGTGGCGAAATCAAATTATCGCGAAGGCTTTAACACCGCCGATGTAGAGCGCGTGCTGTCGGTCTTTGCGCCCGAGTTTACGGACATGTCCGACTCGCGTCCCACACGCTATCGAGCGGATGCCGCAGTGAAGCTTCGCCGTTTTCTTATAGAACTCTTCGCTGAATACGACGCCAAACTCAACGTCATCATAAATGCCATCTCGGTGTTCGGTGACAATGCCTTCGACTACGGATGGCACGAGTTGACGCTCACTCCTCGGAATGGCGGCGAACCGGTTTACCGCCGTACCCGCTACTGCGAGTTGTGGAGCAAACGACCGAACGGAGATTGGAGAATTTCGAGGTTCATGGATAACCCCGATGTGCCCGATACCGTCGATTAAATCAGTCGAATTGCCGCTTTAACTCTTTCCCAACTGGCCGTCCAGCTTGGCGTAGATGTGTTTACTCAGGCTGGTAGGAACTTCAAATTCAGCACCGTCGGCAATCAGCCTGACCACGTTCCTAGTCCCATCAAGAATGGCAGAGCAGTGCCTGCACACTTTGAAGTGTGCTTCCATGCGATCACGTAATTCGGGGTCGGTCGCTTCATCGATGTAATTCGATATCTCGCGCCAGACTTCAACGCAGCTAATTTCAATCACCATAGTTTGGATTCGCGACGCCGGAATTTGTTTCGTTGGAGAAGATATCTGTCACCATGGGCGGACCTTTTTGAATTCGGCCCTGCCAGTGGTCCAGGAGCCGTCGATACCGGGAGCCAGCGCGTCGCGCATCTGCAGCCTTGCACGCAGCAGGCGCGTCTTTACTAAGCCTTCGCTGATGCCCAGGACTTGCGCGGTTTCGATGATGCTCATGTGCTCCACGTCGCGAAGCACCAGCACCTCACGATACTTTGGATCCAGCGACGCCAATGCTCTTTTCAACGCTTCGCGCAACTCTCTCCGCTGCAACTCCTCAGAGGGGATGTCCCGCCAATCCGCAAAATCTTTCGGACGGTAGTCGCCTTCTTCATCGGTCTTCTGCTCGTCGATGGATTCGTAGAGGTGGGCGCGGTCTTTGCGGAACCGCATTCGCGCTTCATTGATCGTGATCTGGATGAGCCAGGTACTGAACTTCGCTTCACGGCGGAACTTGGACAAATTGTTGAAAGCCTTCAGCACAGCTTCCTGCGCCACCTCCTCCGCGTCCGCAGGGTTGTGGAGTACGCCTACGGCGGCGAAGTAAACCGCGCGTTCGTACGGGCGCATTAGCTCGTAGAAGGCTTCGTGATCTCCGCCGAGGCAACGGTCGATCAGTTGATCTTCCATCGGCGCAGGTTGCGGCGTGGCTGTAGACATGTCTTGCCGATTCTGTCGACCTGAAGGAGTCAGGTCAAGATAGCAGGGCCCCACAGAAACCATGGAATGACTGGATTCTAGCCGATCTTCGAGCAATATCAAGCGCAAATCAGACCCGTTGATTCCACATAAGCGATTTATCTGGCTTTCCATCGACCAGCTCTGACTCCGGTCTCTGCCCCTGCGCGTCGAAGTAATATGCCTGGACTTTTGGGGACGGACGGAACCTCATATCGGGCGGCGGGCATCTGTACAAAAGTTGGGATTCGCCGAGAAACCAAAGGTTACAAAGCGACCTCAAAAAGAAAACAGCGCGCTGAACCCCAACAACTCACTCACCGGGATGAGTTGGCACGTGTAACCTTTCTCGCCGAGCCGAATCCCACTCGACATGAGAAGTCAATTCCAATGCACGCCAGCCACGGCGGTAAGACTGTTCGCAGCGCAACTGCTTGACGAACCCGTGGCTGCCCAAGCCAGGACTGGGCATTGGACCGACAACGCAAAACAGGCGTTGACGCAACACTGGCCGGAATACATGATCGAGGGCGTTTGTCTTGGCTTGTTCATGATTTCGGCCTGTGCCTTCTCAGCGCTGCTGGAGCATCCCGCGTCGCCAGTGCGCGCAAGCGTTACGAACGCGAACGTGCGCCGTTTCCTGATAGGACTCGCGATGGGATTGACCGCTATCCTCCTGATTTATTCACCCATGGGCAGGCGCTCAGGCGCGCACATGAATCCGGCGACCACGCTGACGTTTTACCGGCTGGGCAAGGTAGAGCGCTGGGACGCAGTCTTCTATATGTTGTCGCAATTCGCAGGTGGAGTTCTGGGAGTGGTGGTCTCATTCGCCCTGATCGGAGCGACGCTGGCACACCGCAATGTGAATTTTGCGATCACCCGCCCAGGCGAACGAGGCGAGGCGGCGGCGTTTATCAGTGAATTCTTGATCGCCTTCCTGTTAATGACAGTCATATTAAATGTCTCGAACAGCCGCAAGTACGAGCGTTTCACCGGCCTCGCCGCCGGAACTATGGTGATGCTGTTCATTGCGTTTGAAGCGCCACTGTCTGGCATGAGCATGAATCCCGCGCGCAGCTTCGCCAGCGATTTTGTCGGCATGCAGTGGAACGGGATATGGATTTACTTTGTCGCTCCGGTCATCGGCATGATGACCGCCGCCGAAGTGTTCGTGCGGAGGCGTGGCATCCATTCCGTAATTTGCGCCAAGCTGAACCACTCTGGGACCGCGCGCTGCATTTTCCGCTGCGGCTACATGATGATGCCGGCGCAAGCGCCGGGCGATTGAGTTTTCGGGGTCAAGGGCCAACTTTACATCACTCTATAAGCCGCGCCCGCACGGGGCAGAGGAGAGGATCGCTGTGTCAAATGACAACCGCTACGACGTGATCATCATCGGGACAGGCGCTGGCGGAGGCACGCTGGCGTATCATCTTGCGCCCTCGGGCCAGCGCATTCTTATCCTGGAACGGGGCGACTACGTACCCCGTGAAAAGGCGAACTGGGACCCGAAGATTGTCAACGTTGACGCCCACTACAACACGAAAGAGACGTGGCTCGACAAGGACGGAAGCGAGCTTCATCCGCACACCAATTACAACGTCGGCGGAAATACCAAGTTTTACGGCGCTGCGCTGTTTCGCTTGCGCGAGCGCGACTTCGGCGAACTTCACCATCATGGCGGGATTTCCCCGGCATGGCCAATCACCTACAGCGATCTCGAGCCCTACTACACGCAGGCCGAGAACCTCTACCAGGTGCATGGCGAGCGCGGCGAGGACCCGACCGAGCCCCCGGCCAGCGCCCCGTACCCGTGGCCGGCGGTGAGCCACGAGCCCCGCATCCAGCAGTTGGCCGACGACTTCGCGGCCGCCGGACTTAAGCCCTTCCACGTTCCGGTGGGCGTGATGCTCGATGAAACGAACCCTCACAAGAGCCGCTGCATTCGCTGCAACACTTGCGACGGCTTTCCGTGCCTGGTGTTGGCCAAAGCCGACGCGCAGGTGCTGTGCGTGGACGAGGCAGTTAAGTATCCCAATGTCACGCTGCTGACCAACTCGCTGGTGAAGCGGCTGGAAACGGATGCCTCCGGATTCGATGTGAATTCGGTGGTGGTGGAACGAAATGGCAATGAAGAGCGCTTTCGAGGGAACGTGGTCGTGGTCTCCTGCGGGGCAATCAACTCGGCCGCCCTGCTGCTGCGCTCGGCCAGCGAGAAGCACCCGCGCGGACTAGCTAACAGCTCTGACGTTGTGGGACGTCATTACATGGGCCATACCAATTCAGTGCTCATGGCGATTTCCAAGTGCCCGAATCCAACGGTGTTCCAGAAGACGCTGGGGGTAAACGACTTCTACTTCGGGTCGGACGACTGGCCCTACCCCATGGGACACATCTCATTCGTGGGCAAGCTGGACGCGGTGACGCTGCGCGCAGGTGCGCCGGCCATCGCCCCGAATTTCACGCTCGAGATGATGGCCAAACACTCGCTGGATTTCTGGCTTACATCGGAAGATCTTCCCGACCCGGAGAATCGCGTCACCATCGACCGCAATGGGAAGATCGTGTTGACATACGCGCCGAACAACCTTGAGGCACATGAGCGGCTGCAGGCCAAGCTCAAGCAAGCGCTGAAGCATCACCATTGTCCGGTGCACGGCCATGACTGCCATGATGGATTGTTTGACCGCAAC
>Ga0207777_1000366_pt1 | contig 12342 bp, 10 predicted proteins | sample LuqExpMetageno35_FD_187793 | JGI IMG/M metagenome (GOLD analysis project Ga0207777, IMG submission 187793) | Tropical forest soil microbial communities from Luquillo Experimental Forest, Puerto Rico - Sample 35 (SPAdes) | ecosystem: Environmental > Terrestrial > Soil > Tropical forest ...
TGGAGTTGCTCTGCCCGCAATTCTGCATGCACCGCATGGTCATGCAGTATGCAGACGAATACTACCTGGCGACCCACCGTCGCTATGGCAGCCTGCACAAAGAAAACGCTGTGCGGGCGCGCAACCTGGCGGCCTGGAAGCGCCGCGTTGAAGCCGCGTGGCCCCTCGTGCAGGTGCGGCCGGTGCCGCCAAGCTCCGCGGAAGTGGAACTCGGCCGGGAAGTGTCGATCGCCGCGCAGGTTTCGCTGGATACGCTGGTACCAGAAGATGTGAGCGTGCAATTGGTAACCGGTCGCGTAGACGTTCAAGGAGAGCTGCAGGATCGCGTGCTCTTTCCGATGGATTGCGATGGCCGGGAATCATCCGGGGCCTATCTCTTCCGCGCGCAGTGGAGCCCCAGCAAGAGCGGACTGTGCGGTTACGCGATTCGTGTTTTGCCAAAGAATGCGGATGCGGTCGGCCCATTCTGGCCGCCGCTGATCGTCTGGGCCGGAGAAATTCCGGTACATGCGCCGGAACCAGTCCACACTTAAACGTCATCACGCACGTTGTCATCCCGAGCGAAGCGGAGGGATCTGCTTAATCATGCGTCCATAAAAATCAGATTCCTCGGGCAAGCGCCCTCGGAATGACAAGTCTTCCTTCATCCTCGTTAACCAGCCGTACCCTCCAGAAAGAGAAAAGCCCGGGTCGAAACCCGGGCTTCTCTCTGGTTCAGGGTCCGATGAGGGCGACAGGGATGAGCCGCCTCACCGGTGGTAGGTTAGGTCAGGTGTGGTCTACGGGGTTTCGAACTGCGTGGTTTACTACGGGGAACTCGATAGCGGTTCCGGTCAGGACTGCCCGCTTCAACAATTTCTTCAGGAACGAACGCTGCGATGGCGGGCGCATGCGCATTTCCGTCAACATGCGGCGGTAATCCGCTGTCCGGTGTGTCGCCCGCTTTGTTCGGCCAGGCAAGCCGCCTCTTTCAGGGTAGAGGCGGCCTGCGTCGGTGATGGGGATCAGCTTGCTCATTGTTGCTCGGCGCGCTTGGGTCAGGCGTGCTTTCCTTCGCTTTCTCTCTCAGACTGTCCTAATGACGGGCCAACTTTGCCTGAGGCATCGGAAAACGACAATGCACGGGCCGTGAACTGCGGGTGGACTCGAGGTGAACTGCCCCCATCTCGTAAGTTGTAGATAAGAAAGGCTGTTGTTCCAGTTCATTTGCAGGCGCGGATAACTCTGGTATATTGCCTCCCCGGTTCGGGCCATGACTGTTTCCGCGAACGAGAACAGAACGAGGAAGTTTGCTGCCTTTATTGTCGATGGGCGCGCTGGCGAACTCTATCGCCGCGGCAAGAAGGTCAAAGTCCAGCAGCAGCCCATGCAGATTCTGCTAGCGCTGCTCGAGCGGCCCGGCGATGTGGTCACGCGCGAAGAGTTGCGCGACAAGATCTGGTCCGCCGACACTTTCGTCGATTTCGAACACAGCCTGAATACCGCGGTCAAGAAATTACGCCAGGCGCTCGGCGACCGCGCCACCAAGTCGAAGTTTGTGGAGACCTTGCCGCGCCGCGGCTACCGCTTTCTCGCGACGGTGGAGACGGTCGATACGGCCGCTGCGCCGGCAGCCGCGAAACTCGAGAAGTCCTCGAGGCTTGATGGGAAGGTGTTTGCGCTGGTGGCCGAAGAGGGAACGGAATGCGTATTGGCGCCCGTCGATCACAAATCGTTCGACGAGTGGCGCAAGCTGGTCAGCCTGAGTGATGACGTGGGATTGTCGATGATGATTACTCAACATCGCTTGTTGCTGCTGGAGGCCGGAAAGACCGTGCGTATGCTCGCGCGCGATGCCGCCACAGGCTGGTGCGAGGTGCGCGTCCTGGAAGGCGAGCACTACGGTAAGACCGCTCTGGTAGAGCGCAAAGCGCTGGAGCCGGTAAAGCAGACGAAGATCACCGGGTAGCCGGTGTGACGGAAGTCAAGCTCAAGAATAGCGCGTCGGGTTACTGCTTGTTCGCCTTGGCCACGGGTGCCTTGCGTTTCTTGTCCACGGCCACCGCGCTTTGGCTCGGGGCCGAGGGTTCATGGGCGGAAGCCAGGCGAAGGCTCTCGCCGGGTTTGGAGCTAAGCGCTGAGTTCTGTGCGGTCACCGGCTTCGCGACGCTAGTCTTGGTGTCGACGGCGGCGAGGGCGCTCGGTCTTTCGAACGGCTCGACATTCGGCGCGTCAAAATGATCCGGGGCGATTTCGGATTGAGCTTTGCATGACGGGGATAAGGTGAGCGCCGCGCCGAAGCAAAAGGCCAGAATTGGCCACTTGAACGTAACCATAGCTTTCATCAAGCACCTCCGACTGAACTTTTTCGGGGGCCCAGGGTACAGATCCACCACGAATAGAGGCGGACGCTGATTCTGCTATTGGACCGTTTCTCTCTGGTGCGACCGATGGTTCGGCGGTACTAGGATGTGCCGGATTCGCTAACAGTACGGACGGCCTAGCGCCTTGTCTAACGTTGCAAGGCACTCCTCGCGTCCAAGGGTGCGCTGATGCCGAACCTAAATCTATGCGCGCGGCTAATGGTTGGACGCAGTGGAGGTGGAAGATTTTTCTGCGTTGGCGAGTTTGAGAACTAAGACCTGCCCATTGGAGTGGAACGAGCCGCCCGTGGCCGTCTTCGCTTCCTTCAGCGGATTCTGCGGAGTGAAGTGCGTGACCTCGGCGACGAGCCCGGTGCTGGAAAGAGTCTTTTCGACATAGTCGCGCTCGAGATCGATGTCCGGATCGATCTTGTGGGTGAGGCCGTTGTTGCGCTGGTCTTTTTCAAAGCCGATGTCATGCGTGGCGGCGCCAACCCAAAGCATTTGGCCGTTGGCCGTGAACGGCGCCTTCCAGATGCGCAGGTGATTGCGCGAAGCCACCACGGTAATGGGCTCGGCGTGCGCCCAACCATAATCCTGCGGTCGATCAAAGAGATAGAGGATACTCATCGGCATGGTCAGATACGATTCCTTCGAAAAGCTCGCGATAGCACCCGCAAGAATCGTCGACTTTACATCGGCATCCACGTGAACCCAGCCCGCATTAGTGAAGACTTTTTTCATCTGCTCTTCGTCGCCGAGGATCAGGAAGTTGACCATGTCGCCGGGATTCCCCTCTTTGTCGCTGATGCGCCGCGGAATCTTGGCAAAAAGGGAATTGTCGATGCCAGGCATCGAAGGGACGGCTTTCGCGACTTCCGCGGAAAAAGGTTTGTCCGGCGCGAACACTTCAAGCTTGACCGAATACGAGCCGTCTCCCGTGTCGCTGCTGGCCTGATTAATCCCGACCGCGAGTTTCCCGGCAACTGGCGCGACCACGTCCTTTTCCGCGCCAATCAGAAAAGGAGTCGCAAAGTCGGCGTCACCGATCCGGCCAATCACCGCGCCGCGCCCCGCCTCATTGAGCGGCAGAATGCGAATCAGGTCTTTGAAGCTCCTCGTTAGTCCTTCCGGTCCGTTGTCGGCCTTCGCATCCGCATAGCGCAACTTGCCTTCCGAATGAATAACGATGCGCTGGCCGGGTTCCAGTGTAATCCCGGTGTCGTTCCACACCTTGCCCCCTTCGAGTGCGACGGTCTTTGAGGCGACTTGCTTCGTGGCCGGTGTGCCCGCGGGCGTCGGCGCAGGCTTGGCCTGCTGGTCGGCCTGCATTGCAGACGATGGCGGCGTCGAAGGCGTGTACTGTGCGGCCAACAGCCCCGGGAGAAGAAACGAAACCGCAAGAAACAGCAACCTCGATAGGATTCTCTGCAAGCTAGTCATGGCGTGGGTGTCCTTAGCGGGGCGGAAACACTATTGGTAGCAAATGGAAGCGAGCAAGGCAAGGCCGAGCCAATCCGGCAACGCACGTCCTGTTGACAACTCGCATGATCCAGGAGGCCTATCGGGGCCGGTGTGGCAAACCCCCGAGAGCTGCCGCCAGGTCGCGAACGCCGCGCCGAATTTCCTTGCTGTCGACGGCCGCAAATCCGAGTTGCAAACCTTCTCGAGACGGTCGCCCACGCCAGTAATGGTGGAGCGGAGTGACGTCGACATTGTGCCTGGCGGCAGCGATAGCAGCGGACTGAGCCGTGACGGCGCCGGATAACCAGCCGACCGTCTGCAATCCGGCGTCGACGCGCGCGATCGAAAGAAGTCCTCGAAGATGCGATGCTGCCTCATCCATGAGGAGCGAGAAGCGCTCGGCATAAATCTCGCGCATACGCCGGATGTGACGCTCGAAATGGCCCTCGGCGATGAAGTCGCAAAGAACGAATTGTTCCAGGAGTGGCGTGTGACGAATCGTCAGCGATAAAGCGGCTTCAAAGCGTGGAAGCAGGCCGGTGGTAACCACCATGTACCCGAGCCGAAGCGCCGGGAACAGCACCTTGCTGAAACTGCCCGCATACAGCACCGAGCCGTGGTCGTCGAGTCCTTGAAGAGCCGGAGTGGGACGGCCGGAATAGCGATATTCGCTGTCGTAATCATCTTCGAATATTACGGCGGCGGATCTTCGCGCCCACTCGAGGACTTCCAAGCGGCGGCTCAAACTCATGGTGGTACCCAGCGGAAACTGGTGGCCCGGAGTGACGTAAAGCAGACGAGTATTCCTTTTCGGTAGCTTGCGAATGACGATCCCTTCGTTGACCCGTCTCCTCCTCCACATGGCCGCACCCCTCGATGATCCCGGCGGACAACGGACAATCCGGCTGACTACATCCATGTTGGGATGGGACCGAATCGCCTGCCGGCTGCCTTCTTCCCGCGTCGTTCCTTGACGGCGGAAGGATGGGCCTGTACATTGGCTAAAGGGTACGGCAGCGTGATTCCTGAATGGTTGTATCCGCCGTCGATACAGCCATCCAAGCCTCATGAGCCTGCCAGGCCGGTGCTCGCAACGGGCTCGCCCAACAAAAGACGAATGGCCAGAAAATTCCTCGACGTAGTCAGTGTGGTTTTGCTGCTAACGGCCGTGTCGGCCCACTGCGCCTGTGCCCAGAGCGTCACCGTTATTCCGCCGCGTCAGAGAGTTGCCGCACCAAGCACCGTAGCCACGATTGATACGAGTGAAGCGATGTTCGCAACGATGTGCGCGCTGTACGCCTCCGGCTACGAGAGCAACGTCAACGCAGACAACTGGACTTCCTTCCGGGCACAGACCCGCGAACAACTCCTGGCCCAAAAGGGCCCAGCGGTCGACGCAATCCGCGAATTTTACAGAGGGCACCAGTTCCGCGATCCCGCGTCGATGCTTTCCCGCTACGTCTGGTTCGCGCTGGTGGCCGGCCCCGCGCCGAAGTTTCAACCCGTGTTGCGGCGCGACCAGTTGCCTCCCGAAGTTCTCGACCTCGAGGGCTTCCCCGAACTGCTGGCCAACTACTACACGGAACAAAAGATCCATTCGCTGTGGCGCCAGGTTCAGCCCTTGTACGACAAGGAGATCGAGCGTTTGCACGACCCGGTTTCGAACGTGCTCTTTGTGGCGTCCACCTACTTGAGGGAAGTGGTCGACCCCGCAAGACCGCGCACCTTCAGCATCATTGTCGAACCGCTCGTGGGCCGCATCACCAACGTGCGGAGCTTCGGTGATCACTATTCGATCGTCCTGAGCGGCAGCAACGATATTCCGGTCGATGTGGTCCGCCACGCCTATCTTCATTTTCTGCTGGATCCGGTGCCCATGATGTATCCGCACGTGATCGCCGTGAAGCGCCCCCTGTTTGAAGTTTCCCAGAAGGCGCCGCGGCTGCCGGGTGACTTGGCTGACGATTTTCCCGCGTGGTTTGCGGAATGCACCGTGCGTGCCGTCGAAATCAAACTGAAGAAAGTATCGCCTGGCGAACGGGAAGTAGCGTTGCAGAACGCGGACGTCGATGGATTCGTGCTGGTGCGTCCAATCTCGGCCGGGTTAACCGGCTACGAGCAGGGCGAATCCACGTTTGCGCAGTACTTCCAGGACCTGGTCCGCGGCATCGACGTCAAAGCGGAGCAAACTCGGGTCGCCGCAATCCGTTTCGCGCCGCAACAGACAGAAGCCGAAGCGAAAGAGCTGAGCAAGGAAGCAGTGGCGAAGAGACAGGCGCGTGCCGTCACCACCGTCTCGGGTGACCAGGATGTAATCGCGGCGTTGACCGAAGGAGAGAAGAAAATCTCCGAGAAGAATCCACGCGCGGCGGAAGCGGCGTTTCAGTCGGTGTTGACGAAAAATCCAAACGAGACGCGGGCGTGGTGGGGACTGGGCCTGGTCGCACTGATGGACCATGATGCCGACCGCGCGAAGCAGATATTCGGGCGGTTGACTACAGGCGAGCACGCAGCCAAGAACGATCCCATGGTGATGGCGTGGTCGCACATATATCTTGCGCGAATCTACGACGATGAGGGACAGCTCGAGCGAGCAAAAACCGAATATCAGGCAGCCATCGATGTTCAGGGTGCTCCTGCGCAAGCGCAGCAGGCGGCGCAAAAAGGCTTGGGTGACCTGGCGCTAAGGAAACCGTCTGAACGGCCCTAGGGACGAAAAGGAGAAGCAATGATGCAAGGGATGAGCAGTTTATTCAGGACCGCCCTAATGTTCACCGCGTTGCTGGCAGGTGCCGCAATCGCTGCGCGGCAGACTTCCGGCCAGCAACCTCAGCAGCAGCCGCAGCAGCAACCCGCTCCCGCTGACAAATCGAACCCGCCCCAAGCGGCGCCTCTCACTCTGGAGCCAGCAGCGCCTCCGGTGAATGCCGAAGAAGATGCAGCCATCAAAACCTTCCGCGAAACCAAGAACGATGATTTGGCCAAGAAGAACCAGGTGGCCGACGACTTCCTGGCCAAGTATCCGCAAAGCCGCTACCGGCCTGAGGTCTACGCGTGGCAGGTTCAGTATTTCCACAGTAAGGGCGACATCGACAAGATGGAAGTCGCGGCCGACAAGCAACTCGCATTGTTTCCCAACGACCCTCAGACCCTCGCAGTGGTAGGTTCGACCCTGCCTCGCGCCATGAATGCCAATACGCAGGAACCTGCCAAGCGGCTGGCGAAGGCCGAGCAGATGTGCCAGAAAGCGTTAGAACTGCTCACGACCCTCGCCAAGCCAGACGGCATGCCCGATGACATGTTCCAGAAAGCAAAGGATCAGACTGCGGCGATGGCCTACAGCGGCCTTGGCACCGTCGACTTCCGGCGCGGAAAGTTCGCCGACGCGATTCCCAACTTCGAGAAATCCGTGCGCATGGATCCGGACCCCGATCCGGTGAACTTCTACTTGCTGGCCTTCTGCAACCAGAAGACCTCGCACTTCGATGATGCGGTGGCTGCTTATCAAAAATGCGCCGCCATTCCGAGCGGAATGCAGTCGACGTGCACGCAGGGTGCGGAAGAAGCCAAGAAACTGGCCTCGACCCAACTCAGCGCACCGAAATAAACTGACCGCGCCCGCGGCGCGGCAGGAGAAGAGCATGACCCGCGGCGACGACGAACGATTGATGGAACGGCTCGGCTACGAGTTTCGCGACCCGAAGTTGCTGGATCGCGCCCTGACGCATAGCTCTGCGGTGCCGGAACTCCGAGCCGCGCGGGGCGAAGATATTGCGTTTGCCGGCTCGGAAGTGCAAGACAACGAACGGCTGGAGTTTCTGGGCGACGCGGTGCTGGAGTTGCTCACCAGCGAGTTCCTCCTCAAGAGCTTTCCTGAATGGACCGAAGGGCAACTCTCCAAGAGCCGCGCTCGCATCGTCAACGCGCACTCCCTGGAAATCGCGGCACGCAGCCTGGACATCGGGTCACATCTGCGGCTGGGCCGCGGCGAGGAGAAAACGGGAGGCCGCGAGAAACCCGCGCTGCTGGCCGACGCTTTTGAAGCGATCGTAGCCGCCATGTATCTGGACGGCGGGCTTGTGCCGGCCCGCGAATTGCTCACTAATACCGTTTTCCTCCAGGCGCGCGAAAACGGCGATCGCATGGCGGAGTCCGACCGCAAGAGCGCATTGCAGGAATTCCTCCAGGGCAAAGGCGGCCAACTGGCGGAGTATCGCCTGGCGGGCGAAAGCGGCCCCGATCATCAGAAGACCTTCCTCGTGGAAGTTTGGATTCGCGGTGAGCGCATGGCCAGCGCCGAAGGAAGCACCAAGAAAGAAGCGGAGCAGAAGGCGGCGCGAAGCGCGCTCGAAAAACTCCAGCAAAACGACGCCAAGTCTAAAGAAAAGGAAGAGGTCGGACCGAATGCCGGATGAGACGCTCGCCCCGGAAACCGCAACGCCGGAACCCGCTGGCGCCGAACCTGAAACGCCTGCAGTGCAGAACGAGGCGGAGCCGGAACCGGCGCCGCGCGCGAACATTCCGCAGACCACCACCTTCTCCGAATACCTCGAATCGCTGCTGGTCACCGTGATCCTGGCATTGTTTGGAACGAGCTTCGTGGTGCAGGCATTCAAGATTCCATCGCAATCGATGGAGCGAACCCTGCTGGTCGGCGATCACCTGCTGGTGAACAAATTCATTTTCGGCGGCCATGGTGCCTGGTACGACAAGTTTCTGCCGTACCGCGCGCTGGAGCGGGGCGACATCATCGTTTTCAAATTTCCCTACCAGGATCATCCTCATTTCGTAAAACGGGTGATCGGATTGCCCGGTGACCATCTGAAGATCGTCGACCAGCAGGTCTACGTGAACGGCAAGCCATTGAATGAGCCCTACGTCGTGCACGACGCCGCTTCGGGTTACGACCCGTTGAACTACACGTTCCCGCCCGTTGGCAACCAGATGTATCTCTCTCTCGTGCAGCCGGAATGGGCGCATGAGATCCGGAAATACATTCAGGGCGATGAGCTCATCGTGCCGGAAGGAAAGTATTTCGCCATGGGCGACAATCGCGACCATAGCCTGGACAGCCGCTACTGGGGGTTCGTCGATCGCGACGCCATCATGGGCCGGCCGTTTCTGATCTACTGGTCTATCGACGCCAACAGCAACGACTACAGCGACAATTCGTTTGCGCAGCGGCTGGTCGGGATTTTCGATACCCTGCGGCACCTGCCCACCAGGACCCGCTGGAGCCGCATGCTCCATACCGTGCACTGATCGCGGCTACGAATCGTCACGCGGTGCTACACTCTTCTCGCAGTTCTGGGAAGCTCCCATCCAATGAGTCGAGGTCGAAAATATAGCATCATCGCCGTGTTGGTACTGGTGGCGCTGGTGGCGGTGCAAGCCGGTTTGAGCCTGCTGGTCAGGACGCACCGCATGCGCGGATATTTGACGGCGCGCTTGGAAGCGGCATTTGGGCGCCCGGTCCAAGTCGGAGATTTTTCGTTCACCCTGTTGCCGTTTCCCGAACTCTCCCTCGAGGGAGTCACCATCGGCGAAGATCCAGCCTTTGGTCACGAATATTTTTTGCGCGCCGAAGGCATGAACGCGAGCCTAGGCTGGACAGGATTGTTGCGCGGGCATTTCGAGTTCGGGGCCATGTCGCTCCGCCGGCCTAGCCTCATTCTGGTGCGGAACGCCGAAGGGCGATGGAATCTGGAGGGCTGGCTGCCTCCCTCGCGCGCGAAGACGGCTGGCGCAGCGGCTACGGGAGCCGTCTCTGCGAGCGTTACCGCTGGTCCAGTGCAGGCGATTCACTTGTTGCAGAAGTTGGAGTTCGACGACGGCCGCATCAATTTCAAATTTGGTGACGAAAAGCGGCCCTTTGCCTTCACCGGGGTTTCCGGCAATGTCGAGCAGGTTGCTGCGGCTCGCTGGCGTGTCAGCCTGGAGGCCACCCCCTGGCGCAGCGGCGTGCAGTTGCAATCCACGGGCACGTTGCAGGTGGAAGGCGACGTCGCCGGCACATCCGCGAGGTTGCAACCGGCGCAAGTTCGCTTGCACTGGGACAAGGTGTCAATTGCCGATCTCTTCCGCCTGATTACGGGCAACGATTCAGGCGTGCGCGGAGAGTTCGCCCTGGATGGCAATGCCAGTGTCGGCGTGCCTTCGCCGGACACGGCCGGACGCCCCGGCGAATGGCACTTTGTGCTGATGGGACGAGCGAAGCAGATTCACCGCTGGGACCTGACCGAACGCACCGACAATCCGAGTTTCAATCTGAATTTACAGGGCGACTGGAATTTAGCCGCCAATGAAGCAGTGGTGAATGAAGTGCGTCTTGAACTGCCGCATTCCAACCTGAACGGATCCGCGCAACTCCAGACGATCAGTCCCGCTGGCTGGCACGCGCAGTTTCGCAGTATGGCGATTCAGTCGGAGGATTTGCTGGCGTGGTATCGCGCGTTTACGTCTGGTGTGTCGGACAACGTGGCAGTCCACGATTTCTTGACCGGCGAGTTGGCTGCGAGTGGATGGCCCTTGCGCTGGCAGGAAGGTGCGCTGGATGCCAAGGCGGGCTCGTTGCTTGTTCCCGGGCTCGGGCCGTCACGGATTGAGCCGTTTCACGCGTCGGTGCGAGGTGGCAAGTTTACATTGGAGAATCTGCGGGTAAGGTTGGGAACGGAAACGATCGCTTCAAACGAGAAGGTCGAGACGAAAACGAAGACGGTTTCCCCCGCAACGGAAAACGTCGTCGAAATTGGACTGAATCACGACTCCGCTTTGCGCCAGGGTGGCTTGCGGGTGAATCTGCATCTTGCGGATTCAACGCGTCTTTTCACGCTGGCGGCGGCGTTCGGCAAGACGCTAAATGCAGGGTGGGAATACTCGGGAGGCGCGAACGGAAATGTGGCGTGGAATTGGGGAAACAATTTGCGCGATGGGCGCCGCGTCGGCGCCGTGGAATTGTCGAAGGCGCGATTACAGGTGGCGGGGCTGAACGAGCCGTTGAAGATCGAGCAGACCCGCCTCGAATGGAGAGACGCGAGACGCCTTGTAACCATCGGCAAGGTCGACGCGTTTGGCGCGAACTGGTCCGGCACGCTCTCGGAAGATACGGAAGCTCTTGCGAGTGAATACCACAAGTGGAGTTTTCAATTACGCGCGGATCACCTGGATGCCACACAGCTGGACCGGTGGTTTGGGCCACGGGCGCGACCGAACTGGCTGCAGCGGCTATTACCGTCGCTGCTCGGTGGAAACGAAAACAACCCTGCCGCGGCCCGCGCCAACGAATTGCTAAGACGGGTGTCGGCGGAAGGGGAGCTTTCGGCCGATACCCTCTCGATCGAGAAGCTGAAATTCACGCAGGCGCACGCGACACTCTCATTGAACAATCTGGAGCTGCGGGCGCGAAACATTGATGCGCAGTGGGCCGGCGGGACCATTCGCGCCGAGCTGCAGGCGAAATTCTCACCAGTGCCCGACTACGAAGTCGATGCGGATCTGGAGCGTGTGAATCTCGCGCAATTGCCCTGGCCGACGCGCTGGGCGGAACGCTGGGCCGGGGCGGCCTCCGGGCGCGTTCATTTAACCACTGGCGGAGTTGGGCGTGACGAGTTGCTGAAGCAGTTAGCGGGAACAGGCACGGTCAAGCTGAACAAGGTCGAACTCCGCGGCTGGGACGTGGAAGCAAGTGCGGCCTCCGGTAATTTGCGCGCCGGCGCTTCGCGATGGTCCAGCGGAGAAGGGCAATTCGAAATTGGCGAGCGGCTGATTCGTTTTGCCGACGTGCAATTGGTCGGGACTGCCGCGAAAACGCGCCTCAGCGGGAACATCGGATTTGACATGACTGGGGACCTGACGTTTTCCCCGTTGGTCATCGCTGGCCGTGCCAGCAAGGGTCTGCCGGCCAGCCGCGAATTGCGAGTGAGCGGGCCGTTGGAGTCGCCTACGGTAGTGGTGCAGTCGCTCAGCGCGGCTGCTGGCAAGCCTCGCTGAATGCGATTTTCGTTCGTCTAATTTGAGGGAGACACATGAATCGGACTCCGTTGGGTGTGTGCGGTCTCATGTTCGCCATCCTGTGCGTCTTCGCGTTCAACTTCGCGGTGTGCGCGCGGAATGTACAGGCGCAGGAATCTTTCACGTTGCAGCAAGTCATGAGCGCGCCCTTTGTCTCAGACCTGGTAGCGGCGAAAACGGGCAATCGGATCGCCTGGACAGTGAACCAGGAAGGGCGGCGGAACATTTACGTGGCCGAAGGGCCGAGTTTTGTGGCGAGGCAACTGACGAATTATGCCGCGGATGACGGTGGCGAACTGACCGAGTTGCACTTCATCGATGACGGCAGCGCCATCGCCTATGTGCGGGGAGAGGGCAAGAACTCTGCCGGCGATTACGCCAACCCGACCAGCAATCCCGAAGGCACGGAGCAGGATGTGTGGATCGTTGCGTTTGCGGGAAGCGCGCCGCGCAAAATCGATGCGGGAAACTCCGTGGCGCTTTCGACGCAAGGGCGAATCGCGTACGCCCGTGGCGGGCAGATGTG
>Ga0207777_1000370_pt1 | contig 12310 bp, 10 predicted proteins | sample LuqExpMetageno35_FD_187793 | JGI IMG/M metagenome (GOLD analysis project Ga0207777, IMG submission 187793) | Tropical forest soil microbial communities from Luquillo Experimental Forest, Puerto Rico - Sample 35 (SPAdes) | ecosystem: Environmental > Terrestrial > Soil > Tropical forest ...
GGATTCGGCGGTACAAAGGTCTTGTCCTGGATGACCAGAGGAATCTGGGCAGAGGGGAGTACCGGCGCTGGCGGAATGCCAGCCTGGGTGAAGACTCCCGTGGTGTTGGTGCCGTTGGTCAGGTCGGCTTCAACCGGATCCTGCACCAAGTAGCCAGCGGCTTCACCCGCATAGACATTCAGCCGGGTAATGCCATAGGCATGATCATGGTAGAACATCAGGCGGGCGCTTTGCTGGTTGGTCCAGTAGAAGGTTAGGGAGCCTTGGCCAGGGTCGTTCGACAATCCAGCCGGGACTGCGGTGGGATAGCAGTTGGTGGTGATCGTTGTGCTGCAGGCTGGAACCTGAACCACATTTCCGGTGGTATCGAAGAACATGTCGGGAACGAATGCCACGCTGTCGCCGCGCATGTAGGTCGCGTTTTCGCTGACGGGAACCGTCCACTGGTGAGGTGTTCCATCGCTGATCCAGGGAGTGGCGCCGCCATGCAGGTGAACCGTAGCGCGGTTCTCCGTGTATTTGCTGACGCCGTCAGGGCCTAGTCCTGCGCCCATATAAGTAAGGTCAGTAGGAATAAAGAGATTGCCGCCGTTGGCGGTGGTGGGCAGGTTATTGGTGAACTTGATCCGCACAGCCCGGCCAGCCTGGGCTACGATCAGCGGGCCAAGATAGTGAGGACCCGGGGGGTTGGCGATGTTGGTCTGGACATAACCCCGCAGCTTAACTGGGGGCAGGTCCCGGTGCATCTGCTCGGTGTATTCCTGGAGCGAAATCTCGTAGTAATCCGAACCCGGGAAGGTGGTCGTGTCCGGTACTGCGACTGGTATTTGCTGTCCAAGATTGTTTGGGGCGTTCAGGCCCGGCAAGCCGTCCACGAACTTCCTGATGCCTGTTCCCGCCGTATAGACACCACCTGAAACAATGGGAAGCGGGCTGTTGGCATAGTTGGGATAGGTACCAAAATAGAGTTGATCCGCGGTTATCGCCGGTCCGGCGACAGCATTAGGAGTTACAGCCAACGCCTTCGACATACCGCGGTGTTTCTTCTGAGCGGCAGCCACGCGTTGGGCGGCGGAGTGAGCGGCGGAGGCCTTGCGGTCAGCGTCGGTGATGCAACGCATGCGGCCCGAACATCTCTGGGCGGCAGGTAACGTCGATGAATTTGGGGCTAATGGAGCGGGAGCAGCTTGCGCTGCTGGTGATGGCTCGGGAGCAGGAGCGGCTGGCGCTGAAGCAGCGCTGGCCAGAATCGCCCCCGATGTCAGTAGAACTGCGATCCATGCTATTCGCATGTAGTTGACGAATCGGCGGTAAAACATGCGGGATCTCCTCTTAAGTTTGGTGACGTGGTTTGGTGAAGATGCAGGGAAGAAAACTTAGGAGTACTGAGAACTGCCCGACCAGGAGATACGCTGGAACGGAGCTGCCAGAGAGTTCCATCGATTCTTTGGGGCAAGAATCTGACCGATGATCGAGGCCGCGGCTTCATCCTCAGAAACTACTCCTATAGTTGGATTGAAATGGGCCCTTGTTGCGTACAAGTGTCACTTTCGAGCCGTGAGCACAAGCCACATAGATATATCTCGGTTCGGGCGTAGAAGGCGGTGATAGTAGTCACCCGATTATGTGATAAGGTTACTTATCTTTAATAGTTTCGATTCGCCGAAAGGTAACCATTACTCGACGGTTAGATCACTCTGGTCTAAGCGATATAGAGGAAATCCGTAGTTGCCAAAGCCAGCGAAGCTATTGACGAGGCCGCGCAGGCGGTCGCTCTGAAGGATGTAGTAACGGCAATAAGTTACCTAAATCGCAGTAGGTAACCATTACTAAACAGCGAGATCACTCCACTATCGCAATTCGATGTGCATCGTTGCTTGTAAAATTTGTAATGTCATCGACGAGTCTGCCTGGACAGTCCCCTTCCGAGCTTATAGTAACAATGACAAGTTACCCTGCAGGCAAAGCGCCTCAGGACCCGAAAGAGCCGCACCGTCTTGAATCGGCAAATGTAGGTGACCAGGGGAAGAGTGTCGGAGGGCGATGGACGATCGGCACGTTGCCGCAGGATAAAGTGTCAGCCACATCATCCGTCGTCAAGTGTCCCTACGTCGCGCGTGCACATTGCTGGAATTGATCGCCGACTCCTTCCGGAGTATTGTTCGGCATCCGGCCGACATCCGAACCGGCGCAAAAGTTTGCAGTTTTACTGCAGGAGCACTGGCCGGCCGGTTTGCCACATGCCCAAGGGTCGCACTTCGGCCCCGCTTGTTGAACGGGGACTGCGCCTCCGTTATCTAGTTGGGCCGTTCACCCGACCTTTAATTAGTTCGCCACTACAGTACAAGAGATTCCAGTTGTATGCACTAAGGTGGTATACAAGCGAACTATGCACTTTCTTGCATCTTGGAAGGTCGAGTGTAGTTCGATTACCAAGAAGAAGCGTATCTAATGCCAAATTCCTAAGCTGTGGTGATAGTCGGCACAAGCTCACGTGACCTATGCCACAGACTCGCGGCATTGGCTGACCTATCATCAGCCGACGACGCGGGTGCCACCAGTAAGTTGCAAATTGCTTTCCTTATTAGTCCGGTGGCAATCACATCCAGCGGATCACGCGAGTAAAGCAGCTCATGCCAGTGCTGCTTCAAAATTCCGATAACTATTCGATTCAGATTCAAGTAGCAATACTCAAGGAGGCTGCACTAATGAACCGGCGCCACTTTCTGAAGACCTCCGCGATGGCGGGAGCAGGTGCTCTAGCGCTCCGCGGCAGAGCCTGGCCGTTTGCACAGAGTCCAACTAACATTCGAAAGTTCATAGTTTCGCTGCCGGGCCTTACACCGGCTGGAGCCAACAACTATGGTCAGTACCTACCCGTGGCCACATCACGCTCGATTAGCTTCGGTGGGCTGACTACAGATTCCTATAACCTCGCGGTAATGCAGTTCACGGAGAGCATGCATCCCGACCTGCCGGGTCCAACCACGTTCTGGGGCTATAACGATCTGAACAAACTGGACTCGAAGTACCTGGGCCAGGCCATTGTGGGCATGAGAAATAGACCGGTGATCCTCAACGTCACCAACAAGTTGCCCAACAAGCCGATCGTACCCATCGACCGGACCATTTCGGCAGGGGACGGAATCACGGTTGGCCAGCTTCCCTACAATCGCATTTGCACCCATCTGCACGGTGGTTTTACTCCATGGTTTAGCGACGGAACGCCGTACCAGTGGTTCACGCCGGGCGGCCAGCACGGACCCAGCTTCATGAATATCCCGGGAAGGCTCTCCATCCCCGGCACCGGCCAGTATTACTACCCCAACCAGGCAAGCGCGCGCTTCGCTTGGTACCACGACCACGCCATGGGCATCACCCGGACCAATGCCTATTGCGGAATTGCCTCCGCCTACCTCCTCATCGACGACTTTGAACTCGGGCTGGTCAACTCGGGAATGCTGTCCGATCTAGTTGGTATTCCTCTTGTAATCCAGGACAAGAGCTTTGTCGCCGAAAACATTCTCCAGCAGGATCCGACATGGTACAAAGCGGGCGGCGGACCTCCAGGGAGCCTCTGGTATCCGCACCAGTATGAAGTGAACATTTTCGCTGACGGCACGACAAATCCGAAGGGGCGATGGGATTGGGGGCAGACCGCGACTCCGCCCGCTACGGGGACGAGCCCTTTGCCGACTCCGACCTCGTTGGTTCCGGAGGCTTTCTTCGACACCACGCTTATCAATGGCGGGCTATATCCCACCGTCAGCGTTCCGCCCAAGCGCGTCCGTTTCCGCATGCTGAATGGGAACCAGGCCCGCTTCTATCATCTGAACCTCTACGCGGAAGACCCGTCCAATCCTGGAGAAGCAAATACCTCGAAGCCCGGACCGGTTATGTTCCAGGTGGGCACCGAGGGCGGCTTCCTCACACAGGTAGCGATCCACGCCAACACGACACCGTTACCGTTGGTTGGTCCCGACGACGCCAACCCCGACGGGCCGTTCAATCTGCTGCTGGCTCCCGCGGAACGCGCGGATGTAGTTATAGACTTCAACGGCGTGCCTGCCGGATCCAGCTTCATTCTCTATAGCGACGCAGTGGCGCCGTTCCCGAGCGGTGATTCTCGCAACGACTACTACACTGGAGATCCAAACCAAACGGCGATCGGCGGTGCTCCCACTACCCAATTAGGGCATGGGCCAAACACCCGCACTCTGCTCAAGATCACCGTCACTTCCGGCGTGGGCGACAGCGTTCCAACTATTCCAACCTGGCTCAACACAATGAACGGCCTGCTGCAAGGTAATTACGCCAGTGGGAACCAGCCGGCGCTCCTTTACAACGATGGAGTTCCGTGGCAGCCGGAGTTCCCGTTCGAAGAGACTGAAACGGAATACCCGATTCGGAAGCTCACATTGAACGAGGACTTCGACGAGTACGGACGGCTGATTCAGACGCTGGGGACGTTTGACAGCAAGTCGCTCAACAACCAGGGAATTCCAACCTGGGGATTGCCCTACATGGCCCCCGCGACTGAAACTCCAGCTGCCGGATCAATCGAGGTCTGGCAAATAATGAACCTCACGGGCGACACCCACCCGATCCACTTCCACCTGGTGAATGTGCAAGTGATCCAGCGGCAGCAGTTCGCTGGCGCCCCGGACAACTGGAGTTACGTAGGCCCGCCGATGGCGCCCGATCCGAACGAGGTCGGATGGAAGGAAACGGTGCGGATGAACCCAGGTGAGATCACCACGGTGATCATGCAATTCAACCTGCCGAACCTGCCGACGGCCGCCATGCGAAACGCGGTCAGTCCCAGGACTGGGGGACATGAATACGTGTGGCACTGCCATATTCTCGAGCACGAAGAGCATGACATGATGCGTCCGCTGATTGTCACCTAGAACCTGAAGCCGATGCCGTCCGTAATTAAGCAGTGTCAAGCCGTCGTAGTAGGAGGAGCAATGAAGTTACGCGTCACTTTCTTCTTATTGATTTTGGCCATAGGGTTAGCAGCGAGCCCGGTCTGGGGCAGCTGCTACTTGCCATATAACTATGTCGTCAACTGTGGATTCGAAACCGGCGACTTCGCCAACTGGACAGTTGGCGGTAACACCGGTTTCACCGGAGTTGATGCCCTCAACCCGCACTCGGGCGATTATGCGGCCTACCTGGGACCCGTCGGTACCGACGGCACACTAACTCAGGCCGTAGGAGGACCCACCACGCTCTATAGTGTGAGCTTCTGGCTCTACAACGGAGGCACGGCGCCAAATGACTTCACGGTACTCTGGAACGGCAGTGACGTGGGTCCGGATCTTATTAACGTCAGTGCTTTTCCGTACACCGAGGTTTTTGGGGTCTTGGCCGGTAACGCCGGGGCGGGATCAAACACACTCACGTTTGTTTACAGCCAGAACTCGGGATACTTCTATTTAGACGACGTCTTTGTTGGGGCTCCCGAGCCGGGCAGCTTGCTGCTGTTTGGTACGGGCGCGCTGGGATTGGTCGGCCTGATTCGCCACAAACTGAATATCTGACTTTTTCGATTTGTTGTTGGCTGGCCGGGGTCGCAAGGCTCCGGCCATTTCATTTCATGGCGACGCATCCGTCCCGTGCAATGCTGATCGCCAGGTCGAAGACTCCGAATCTGTACGGGCTCGCCATATCTCGGTCGCATTCCCCGATTCTTCTGCTCTTTCTGTTCTAATACTGACTAAGCCGCTGCCTCACGCGTGAAAGGACTGCCATTTGCTCTGGCTCCGTCGAATCTTTTTCGCCTTCGTGGTCTTCATCGCTCTACTGCTCACTTTCTGGTCGGCAGCGGCGCTTTACTTTGATCTGCCGTTTCCTGCGCTACGGGCGCCCGCGGCGATTGGGTACCTCGTCGTGGTACTCGGGGCCATGGTGTTTCTGCGGCGTCGTCACCTGGGCGTGGTGTTCGCCTGCGCTGCATTTGTTCTGGTTACGTGCTGGTGGTTCACGCTCAAGCCGTTGCAGTATCGCGACTGGCAACCTGATGACGCTGAGACGGCGTCGGCGGAAATCAATGGCGACCGGATCACGATCCACAATGTTCGCAACTGCGACTACGTCACTACCAAGGACTACACCTGCCGCTGGGAGACGCGCACCTACAACCTGTCGAACTTAAGCGGCATCGACCTGTTCATTACCTGGTGGGGCCCCACGCTGATTGCGCATCCCATCGTCAGCTTCGATTTCGGCAGCCAGGGCCATGTGCCCATGTCCATTGAGACCCGAGATGTCGTCGGTCAAAGCTACTCTGCCGTTCGCGGTTTCTTCCGCCAATACGCACTCATCTACATCGTCACGGACGAGCGCGATGTCGTCCGATTGCGCACTAACTTCCGCAAAGATGAAGAGGTTTACATCTTTCGCACCACAGTAACGCCGGAACTCTCGCGAAAGATCTTTCTGGATTACCTGGAGCGCGTGAACGAGTTACACAATCGACCCGAGTGGTACAACGCTATCACTAACAACTGCACCACCAATATCGATGTGTCGGCGTCTCAGGCCCAGGGCAGAAGCTCGGTGTGGGACTGGCGCGTCATCCTCAATGGCAAGATGGACGAATTGCTGTACGAGCACCATCGCCTGGTGACCGGCGGACTGTCACTGCCCGAACTCAAGGCTCAGGCGCACATCAACGCCGCCGGGATAGCAGCCGACAACAGTCCGGACTGGTCCAAACTCATCCGTCAAGGACGCGTGGGCTGTACAGAGCAGGCCGTCCCGGCTTCAGTGCATTAGGGTTTCGGCTCAAAAATGAGGAAGTAGTCCATCTTGTCGTCTTTGACCAGGTTGTCGCGCTCTTCCAGCAGTTGATAGCCGGCCGACTTCATTTCGGTCAGGACGATGTCTTTGGCTACACCGTGGTTCTCGCCATTGCCGTTGCGGTCAATGATGCCTACTCGTGCGCCGGGCCGCAGTGAGCCCCGAAGATTGCGCATGAGTTCCATTGGTTGAGCTACTTCGTGGTACGTCTTCAAGAGCAGTACTGTATCCACACTCGCCGGCGGCAAGGTCGGATCGTCGGCTCTGCCCAAGAGCGTCGTGATATTCGACAACCCATCCTTCTTCGCCCGCTGATTGATGTAAGCAATCGCCTCGGGGTTGATTTCAACCGCATACACCTTGCCCGCTGGCGTCACCCGCTTAGCCGCTCGCACGGTGAACCACCCCGAGCCTGCGCCGATGTCGGCCACGGTTTTACCCGGACCAATTCCGAGCACGTCCATCACCTGGTTAATGTGCAACTTTTGATCGCGTTCGGGATAATCGAAGATCGTGAGGTCGCCGGTGTAGGGGGTACTGGTCTTGCGCGGTTGCCCAGCTCCGGTTGTTGCGGACTGTGCGCGAGCCGAAGTTGCCGGCCCGGCCAGCAATGCCAACCACAACAGGCACGCGATTGTCTTTCGCCAAATTGCGGCAGGTCCTCTTTTCATAGGAAGGAGCATTACATATCAGATGCCTGAGAGTCCCACGCCGATTGCCCTGTATGTGGTGGTGTGCCGATAACCGATGCGCTCCGGTCTTTCTCAGTTACCATTGTGTTACGTAGCTGGATGCCGGCTTGCTGGTCATGTTGGCGACGGAGTACTTTTAGTGCTTTGCCCCGCACCGGGTAGCGGGTTGGTGCGACGTGGATGTTTGGCACGACGTTTTGGGCCACGAGGACATTGATGACAGCGTTAAAGCGCACTCTTTCTCTCGCTACTGGGATTCTCGGATTAGTTTTTGCTTTGTCGTGCTCTCAGGGAAAACCGCCGGTACCTGTTCTGCCACTGGTCATCGGCCCGGCTCCGCTTCCAGCGGCCGTCATCAATGTTGCGTATTCCGCGACACTGACATCGGCAGGCGGAGTTGGCCCCTTCACGTGGGCCCTCGCCTCGGGCACCCTGCCCCCTGGCCTGACCATTAGTTCCGGCGGGGTTATTAGCGGTACCCCAACCGTGCTGGGAACCACCAGCTTCAAGGTTTCGGTTACCGATTCACAAACTCCGACCGCTGCCGTGGACATCGCTTCCAAGTCCATTACCGTCAATACCACTTTGTCTGTCACCACCAGTTCTCTCGCAGGTGGCTCTACCGGAGTCCCCTACAACGCCGTTCTGTCCGCTACCGGCGGTGTTAGTCCGTATACCTGGTCAGTCACTTCCGGAACGCTGCCCGCTGGCCTGACCCTCAGTACCTCAGGCTTAATCAGCGGCACACCGACGAACCAGGAGACGCAGACGTTCACGGTGCAGGCGAGTGACTCGGAAACACCTGCGGCGACAGCTACCGCGTCGTTGACGCTCACCATCGGCGGGCCGAACTCGCGACTCAATGGCAATTACGTGTTTTCGTTTATTGGTTACGCCAAGGGTAGCCTTCAGGTTCGAGCCGGCAGCTTTACCGCGGATGGTCAAGGCAACATCACCAACGGCCTGATGGACATCGGCGGCGGCCCTACGAAAGTGTCATTTTTTGGCAGCTACTCAATCGGCGCTACGAACACGGGCTCCATGAGCTTTATTGTTCCTTCACTGTCACAGGTCTTTAGTAACAGTGTCGCGGTGCCCGCCTCCGGAACCATTCGCTTCATTGAGAATGGCCCTGCCGGTGGTCAGGGTACGGGGGTTATCCGCAAGGTGACCTCCGTCGGCAAGGTCACGGTCGCGCAACTAGCAAGCTCCTGGACGTTCGGCGGCACGGGCGCCGACGTCGCAGCTAGCCGTTATGCCGCGGCGGGTACGTTCACAGCAGCCAGCACAGGCGCTTGGACGGCCCTGGAGGAAGATTCCAACGACAACGGCACAGTCACCCACAGCACGGCCGGCACGGGGAACTTCGTCGCCATCGACCCGGTGACACAGCGAGGCACCGCCAGCATGACCGTTAACTCGGTCACCACCAACTACAGCTTCTATCCCGTCTCCACCGGCGAACTGGTGATGGTGAGCATCGACACCATTTCTAGTACGGCTCCGCTTACGCTGTTCACTCTCTATACCAATCCGGGTAACTGGTCCAACAGCATCATCAAAACCACCACGGTGACCGAATTGCAGGGGCTTGGAACCTCCAACGGAAACACTGTGCCGTATGGCTTACTTGCCTTCGCCACCTTCGACGGTAACGGCGGATTGTCGGTTTCCACCGATGAGAACCTTGGCGGCACGCTCAGCGCCAACAAGTACACCGCTGCCACTTACAGTGCGGCCAGCAATGGCCGTACCACGGTTTCGGGATTCGGCAGCAACCCCATTGTGGTCTACTTCTCCAGCAATGTCGGCTTCACCTTGGTGGGCGACGCAGGAGTTACTGCTGGGACTATCGTTCCGCAGCATGGAACCCCGACGACGCCCCCTACATTCCCGATCAGCGGCTCATATCAGGGCGGCACGCTGCAAGCGGTGCTCCCCACGGTGACGGTCGAGGACGACTCCGCGGTGGCTGACGGCAACGGCAACCTAGCCCTGACCTACGACATCAGTGGTCCTGGAGGCCCGCAGCAGGGCCTGACCGCGGCGCTTACCTACAGCGTCGATTCCACGGGCCGCTCCTCGCTTCTCAACGCCGGGAACATGGTCGGAATTGCTTACGTAGTCAACGGCGCATCCATCGGGAGCGGCGGCAAGATTCTGGTCCTGTCCACCGACGCCAACCCGAAGATCAATGATTTGGAGCAATAGGCGGCGATTCGCTGCGACGGTCGAAATCTGCTTTGCCGGGGCCTAGGCAAAGCGCGAAGGCAAGTCGTGTCGATCGCCTCATCACGACAACTTCGCCAGTACGTTTCTTGCGTACGACATCGAGGATTTGCGAACGGCACATCGGGCCGGGTTCAGCCCTCCAGAGGTATCACGATCCACAGGATGAGGTACAACAATCCGCCTGTGCCCGCGAATAGCAACAGCAGCAGCCAGAGCGCGCGTACGGCGGTGATGTTCCATCCGAAGTAATTGGCGACCCCTGCGGCGACGCCGGCGATCACTTTCTGGTCGCGACGCCGCACCAGACGTCGTGTCGCGGGAGACCCCGTCATGGATGCTCCGCAATAGGCGCAGAGGCGAGCGTCGTCGGGATTGGCTTTGCCACATTTATTGCAGAACATCAGGCCTCCCTCAAGTTGCCTAGTACTTCACGATCTTGGCGAAGCTATTGGGATCGAGGCTGGCGCCGCCCACCAGCGCACCGTCAATCTCCTCTTCGCACATCAGCAAGTTGCAATTTTCGGTCTTGACGCTGCCGCCGTAGAGAATTCGCAGCGCGGCGGCGAAATCATCGCCAAACGCCTTGGCGGCCTCATGACGAATCACCGCGTGCGCGTCCGCCGCCATCTGCGGTGTCGCGGTCTTGCCGGTGCCGATGGCCCAGACCGGCTCGTACGCGATCGTCATCTTTGCCGCCTTCTTGGCTGAGATGCCGTTGAAGGCACGCATGCACTGCCGACGCAGCACGTCCTCGGTCAGTCCAGCCTCGCGCTCTTCCAACACTTCGCCGACGCAGACAATGGGGGTGAAGCCACTCTCCAAGGCGTACTCGAGCTTGCGGTTGACTGTGTCATCGGTCTCGTTGAAATATTGGCGCCGCTCGGAGTGTCCCAGAATGACGTGGGTTACGCCGATGGCGTTCAACATCGGCGCCGAGATTTCACCGGTGAACGCGCCTTCCTTCTCCCAGTGCATGTTCTGGGCGCCGACCAACACGTTCGACCCCTTCGCGGCCGCCACGGCGGTGACCAAGTCGAGGTAAGGCGTGCACACCACGATCTCATCGCGGTGGTGACCGGCAACCAGCGGCAGGAACTCCTGGAAAAAGGCAGCAGTCTGTTCGGGTGTCTTGTACATCTTCCAATTTGCGGCGATGACTTTCTTACGAGGCATGGTATGAGTCCATTCTTAGAGATTTACTTTCAGCGTACGATTTTGCGGTTTCACAAAACTCCCGGAGAGTGCCGCCGTCGAACAACACAAACTTCACTTCGCGCACGTGCGAGGCTTCTGCCAGCGCTCCGGCCGCGCTGGCAACGGCAACGCCAGCCGCCAGATTTACAGGATAACCGTAAATGCCGGTCGAAATGGCGGGAAAGGCAATCGAGTTCAGCTTGAGTTCATCGGCCACACGGATGGATTCGGTGTGGCAGCTGGCGAGCGTTGCAGGCTCGTTACTGTGTCCGCCGGCCCACACCGGCCCGACGGTATGAATGACGTGCCGTGCGGGAAGCTGGCCTGCGGTCGTAGCCACCGCTTGGCCCGGCGGCAGTCGTCCCATGCGATCGACGATGGCCTTGCAGGCCTGCAGAATAGCCGGTCCTCCCGCGCGATGGATCGCCCCGTCCACCCCGCCCCCGCCCATGAGCGACGAGTTGGCGGCGTTCACGATGGCATCGCACGCCTCGCCGGTTATGTCGCCGGGTCCGCTGATGATGATGGTCCGCTCTGGAGTCAGAAAGACCTGTAGCGGGTAATTTGCATCGGTCATGCGAATGAGGAAACCGGGAGCACCGCTGCGCTCCCGGAATAATTCAATGCGTCAACGTGGTCTACTTCAGCGGCTCGATCGGCTTGAGCAGGGTAGGATCCACGCCCTGCTTCGCCTGTTGTACCGCGTTCAAGGCAGCCGTGATCGCATCTTCCGCAGTCTCGATATACCCCATGATCACGGGGTCGATCTTTCCGGTCGCCTTAATGCCGGCCAGACCAAGCGAAACGAGTGCAAGGGATTGTTGGAGATTCATTTCTTGCCTCCACTGATCTGCGTAAGCAACGTGGAAACGTCGGTCACTGCCTGTGAGATCGCCTGGGTAAGAGTGGCCTGATCGCCGGTCTTGCCGGCATGGTAAGCCTGCCATGCGGCTTCGGCGACATTGTACGACTCAATGGCCTTGTTCAATGCGGGCTTGGCGTCGGGCGGAAGTTTGCTGGCATCCGCTTTCACGGAATTCAACACTGCCTGCGCTCCCATCAACGAAGTGTAGCTGGTGGCGTCAAACTGGTTGAGCGCTCCCGGAGGCAGCGTCTGCGGTTTGGGGTTGTTGGGGCATGCTGCTAAAACGAGGACTGCAAGTACAACTGAACCCAGTTTCAGTCGTCTCATACCGACCTCTTTTCGTGGCACGCGCTGGCAGTCGTGATAAAGCCGTCAACGCGTTCCTCTTTGATGTCGCGAGAATAGTACTACTTGTTGGTCAGCGCTTCTACTCCCGGTAGCTTTTTGCCTTCCAGGAACTCCAGCGACGCTCCGCCGCCGGTCGAAATGTGCGAGATTTTGTCAGCCACGCCGGCAGCCT
>Ga0207777_1000372_pt1 | contig 12307 bp, 23 predicted proteins | sample LuqExpMetageno35_FD_187793 | JGI IMG/M metagenome (GOLD analysis project Ga0207777, IMG submission 187793) | Tropical forest soil microbial communities from Luquillo Experimental Forest, Puerto Rico - Sample 35 (SPAdes) | ecosystem: Environmental > Terrestrial > Soil > Tropical forest ...
CTCTCGAAGAGTTTGGATAAGAGCTCGCGTGTCCAGTCGGCCCTTATCCATTATCAAATTTATCGTTGCGGCTCCTGCTCGCTACTGTCCTTAGGGGCAGAGCCGCTAGCCCCTCAGGACAATAGCGGCGCGTGGCGTAGGAGTTATCGGCGCGGGTCACATCCAATCTAGCGTTGGTGACCGAGGCCAAAACCAAGCTTGGAGGCTTGCTGGCGCAGAGCCCTGACAGTGCGCTTCATTTGCTTCGAGATTTTTATTACCGGCGTCTTTGCTTTGGAGTGCGCTTTCAGCTCGCGGTAATCTTTTTCGGTCCACCGTTTTGTTTTTTTCCTCTTAGCCATGTTCAGCCCCCTCACAGTGAAAACGCCAATAGCCCGCGCGCCAACTCGCCCGGCATCATGCGCTAATCGCATTCTAGGGACTTTGCCGCGCGCACCAAGTGAAATATTTACGAGTATCCAATTTAAAATTGTGTTACATTGCTGGCGCCATTTCTTCTCGGACACCACTAGCAACTGCGCGCCAGTGCCCCGCTTGGCCCAACCACAGGCGGGGAATTTTTATTACGCCGAATTAATTTGCTGTTCCGCGTCGAATCCACGCATCGCTTTAAACAGTCTGGAGGACCCGGCAGCTCAACCCCGCTACCATCCGCCAGCAGCCCCGCGCCTTGGTGCCCAGGAACCCGCCAGCCGCGCGCGGGGCTTTTATGGTGCGCGCCGGGCAGCAAGCACATCAAGCGCTTTTATTTCATCCGACAAGGATTTGCCCACAAGGAATAATAGCTTTGCAGCGGCGTTCACCCAATCGTGAAGCAATGATCACTCGATCGTCAGACGGTGGTCACCTTCGTATGTAGATTCTTCAGGAAACCAAACTGGAGGCACATCATAATGAGCGATCAGCCTGTGCATTTTGATCCTGAGACCATCACTGTCTTGAAAGAAACTCTAGACGACGCTTGGGGCCGCCTTCGGCCGCACCAGCAAGCCACAATGCTCAAGAGCACCTTGGCTGAACGCCTTCTGAAATCCGCAGCTCGGGGCGAACGTGATCGCAAACGTTTGCTTGATGCCGCATTGCAGGACGTTGCTGCTTGATGGCATTGTCTCGTTAAACCCCTCACTTTTGGCGACTTGCCCACCGGCCAACCCAAACCGTTGGCATGAGCGCCCGCGGGGCGATGATTAATCCGAGGACAGCAAATCAGCACGGCTAGAGTGCATCAATGTATTGCACCATTCGCCGCCGCTGGTCGGCATCGGGCAATGGACCGCGCATGGCGCCGAGATTATCAGTCATATGCGCGGCGTTGGCAGTGCCGGGGATAACCGCGGTCACCCTTGGGTCACCCAGCAGATATTTGAGAAAAAATTGCGCCCAGCTTGCGGCGAACTCGGAAGCCCAATCGGGGAGCGTCTTGGCGCGCACAGCCCTGAATAACCGGCCGCGGCCGAACGGCAACGCGGTGAGTATGCCAGATTTGTTGTCCGCGGCGAGCGGCAGGATGCGTTTCTCAGCTTCGCGGTCTTCGATCGAATAGTCGATCTGTACGAAATCTGGTTTTTCGCGTGTCAGAACGGCTTCGACCGCTGAGAACGCGCCGTGGAAGGTCGAAGTAATGCCGATGTAGCGGCACACGCCTTGCGCTTTCCACTCTTTGAAGGCAGAGAGCGATTGCTGCGGATCGCTGACGTTGTGGAGCTGGAGCAGGTCGATCTTCTCGGTCCGCAATCGGCTTAACGATCGTTTCAACTCGGCAGCACCGGGCGACTCGAGCTTTGTAGCGATAAACAGTTTATTGCGCAGCCCGGCAGGCGCGATTGCATCGCCCAGTACCCGTTCAGCATCGCCATAGGTCGACGCCGTATCGATGAGCTTGCCGCCATTATTAACAAGTGATTGCAGCACTGCGTTCGCCTTTTGCCGGGTAGTTTCATCGACGCGGTCAAAAACTTGGGCAGTACCGAGACCGACCGCCGGTAGCGGCTCGCCGCTCGTAGGGATCGCGCGGGTAATAAGCGGTGACGAAGGTTGCGCGAACGCAGGCACAGACACCAACGTCGCTTGCGCAGCCACCATCGCTGCCGGCAAGATTGCAAATTCGCGTCGCGTTAATGCGGTCATCTCATTACCCCGGTCCTGCGCCTTCTGGGGTGAACCTGGCACGCCGTTCCTGCGCCCGTCCTAAAGCCGCAGACAAGACCAGCCAAATGGCCGAAACCGGCGCGGCGATGAGCGCGATCGAGCCGAGCTTCAACCCTAGGATCTGGAAAACGTCGAATACCCAGCTGTACAGCGCATCGGAGCCACGATAAATGACCACGTCGATTAAGTTCTTGGCTTTGTATTTTTCTTCGCGACCGAGCACCGTGTAGAACACCTGGCGAGCCGGCGTGGCCACGGCGAAGTGCATCCACCGCTGAATGACCTGAACGACCAGCACGAGCGTCAGCGTCGGCGCGACAAAAATCGCAAGAAAGCCGACCAGATAGACCATCGGCAGCGCGGCGGCAGTGGGACCGGTGCCAAAGCGCTTGAGCAATTGACCGGTCGCGAAAACCTGTGTTGCCAGGGTAAGTAAGTTCACCGCAAGATCAATGGATGCAAAAATGCGCGTTTGCGCTCCGCTGCCCTGCACCTCGGCCGCCACCATGTGAATTTGCTCGAAATAGAGCATCGTCGCGCAGAACGATAGCAAGGTAATCCAGGCGGCGATGCCGAGCAGATATGGCGAACGAATAAGCTCGGGCAGCGCGGCGAAGGCGGTGCCGCCGAGGCGCTCCGGTTCGGCACGCTGCCTCTCGTGTGCGATCGCCGCACGTTCGAGCCGCCAGACGCAGAACACCGCCGCCTCCAGCAAAATCATTGCCGCAATCAAGAGATTGACCGGTCCAAAGGGCACCGACAGCCAGATCGTGATGATAGGCCCAATGAGCGCGCCGGCGGTGCCGCCGCCACCAATAAATCCGAATAGTCGCTTGCCCTGGTCCGCCGTGAACAGGTCGGCCATAAATGACCAGAAAACCGCCACAGCAAACAGACTAAATACGGCGACCCACACGTAAAACAGACGTGCGACTATCGCGGTGTCAATTTGGAGCGTCAGCAACAGCCAAAACAGTGCGAGGTTGATGACGAAAAAATGATAGACGATCGGAATGAAGCGAGCGCGCGGCAGTTTTGCCACTAGCTCGCCATAGAGCGGCTGCGCAACGAGCAGCGTGACGAACGTCGCGGTGAACATCCACGGCAAGTTGCGCACACCGCCCACGATGCCCATCTCGTCGCGCAATGGTCGAAGCACGTAATATCCCGCGAGCAGTGTGAAGAAATAGGCGAACGACCATAGAGCCGCGGCGCGCTCTTGCGGCGTAGCCGGCACCGCGCGCGCTGCCCAGCGCTGCATGGATGCTATCGCGCCGTTCCGGTCGCCGGTCGCCTCGACAGTCATTGCAACGAAAGCTTCTGCTTCAGTTCGGCTGCAGTCACCTGCTGCCCCCACCCGGGACCACCACGCTGGAAGAGCTTCGCATCGACAAGCTTGCCGACAACGACCGGATCGAAGCCCGCGTCGCGTACCAGCCCAGCCGCCACGCGAACCGCCTCGGGATCGTCCCCAGCAATCGGAACCGCCAACTTCGGATCGGGGCGGTTCGCTTCCCTCGCAAATGTCGCGTACGACATCGTGTTGAAGGCGCGAACAAGCCGCGTGCCTGATAGGTATTTCTGCGACGTCACGCCGATACCGTTGGCCTCGACTTCGTTGGCGATCGCGCCATCGCGCGCAGCGGAGGCATTGCAGGTGTCGAGCACTATCTTACCCTTGAACTCGGCTGCGTGATCCCGGCCGATCTGCGGTAGCGCACCATAAGGCACAGAGATCAACACGACATCGCCGAATGCGATTGCCTGGTCGACGGTGCCGGCCTGCGCCAGCGGCCCGAGGTTTGTCACCAAGTCCTTCAGCGCCTCAGGATGGCGGGAGGAGAAAAATACCTTGTGACCGTCCTTGACCCACAGTCCGCCGATGGTGCCGCCGATATGGCCAGCGCCGATGGTCCCGATCGGCATCTTGTTGCCGGAATTGCTCTGAGCCCGTAGGTTTGCTGGCCACAAAGTTGCACCCAATATTAGGGCACCGCCCCCGGCAAGAACTGCACGGCGATCACGGTCAACAGAATCGTGCTTTGGCATCGGACCCTCGCTAAGTTTAGCTGGCGTAATCACGCCGAAATCTGGTGGAATTGCGATATTCATGAACGCGCAGTGCATGGTCGACATGCGTGTAGGGCAGCTTCATGGCGTGAGCGACGGGTGACTCGCGCCCAATTGAGGGCGCGCTCATTGATTCAACGCACATCCGCTAAAGCACCTCAGCGACGTCCGTTCCCGAAGAAAATGAAATGGGGAATGGAGCGCGCGCCGCTGCTCTCTGGAATGAAGACGAGGTTCGTGCCCAGGAGCGCAGCGACACGTTCCCAAAATAGAGATAAAGTAGGTTTCCCCAGCTTACGAAGAACGCGCCTCCTAAAAATTTGCGATATTCTCTGAAACGGTATGCGAGGTAAATTGTCGGTAAACCCCAGACGATCCCAGCCGCCAGCACGACAGGAACCTCTGCCGGTTTGTGCGCAGCAAAAAGCCCCGGCGGTAGAGCTTAGCAAAACAACAACTATTATCCTTTATAAGCAAACGGTTCCGCTAACCTCGCACTGGCCGTTTTCCGGTCATTGAAGCCGCCCTAAAAACGGGAGTGCAAGGAGGTGGCCAATGGAACTCCGCGAAGACGCTATTAGTGCTCCAAGTCCAGCACCCGCTACGATGATCGTCCGTGGCGTTATCCCGATTTCTTGCACAGCGACTGATATCTCGGAGCAAGGTGCGACTTTAAGGGTCGCAAGCGTGTTCGGCATCCCCGAGGTGTTTGATCTCGTAATTGGCGAAAAACGCCAACAGTGTAAGGTAATCGGGAAGACCTCCAATAAACTGATGGTTCTGTTTCATTCGACCTAATAGGCAGACTCAAGCCGCCCGATCTTGCTACACGCGGGGCCGTTGCCGACCCCGCGCTCTTTGTTATTTCAGTGCGTCGGCGCCAGCCTGCGCCGGAATCGAGTCGAGCAGCCCCGTCGGACTGCCGCTGACACCGATGCCACCGATCACCTTGCCATCGACCATCAGCGGGATGCCACCGGCTGCGGCAATCAGATATGGCGCTAAGGTCGCCACCGACGAATGACCGCTCTCCATGGCATCGAAGAAGGCCTTCGTCGGACGGTTAAAGGTTGCCGCGGTGCGCGCCTTGTTGATTGCAAGTTCGGTAGCGGCGTTTATCACGCCATCGTTTTTTCAAAGTAGACTAGGCCGCTGGTCGGATCGACAACAGCAAAGGCGTATACGTAAGGCGTGGCCTTGCCGGAAGCGACGGCCACAGCCGCTGCCTTTTTGGCTTGTTCGATCGTGATCGTTGGACCTGTTAGTGGCCATGCGGGCGGCGCAGGCGGTGCGGGCTGCTGCTGTGCATAGGCGCTCGATCCTAAAACTGCTGTGACGCAAATCACGCCAGCCAGCAAAGACAATTGACGCATTGATCTTCTCCCGAACTGGTTGATGTTAAGTGTACCCGGCTAGATTGAACGCGGAGTCTTATTGGACACATTCAGTCTACCCAACGGCTAAGGCAAGACCAGTCCAATGCAGCGCCGATGGCATCAATTAAAGCGAGTTGATGTCGATGCTGATCCTGAAACGCAATCCCGACGCCGATCAATCGGAAAGTTACAATGTCTTTTTTGAAGCACGGTATAACAGTGACAGTAACCCTGACCCACGACATAACTAGAAATGATAGCGCCGGAACGCTCGTCAATCTCATGTGGACCTCCTCCGCAGGGTGAATGGAGTGAGACGACCGGGTACTGCGCGGGGGCAGCGGCGATCAGCGTAATTCCTTCCAATTGTCGGTCTCATAGCCTTGCGGATCGACAGCTGACACGATTTTGCCCGCTACCGCGTGGTGACCCTTGCATGACCAATCGTAGATTGTAGCGTGGCCCGTTACCGCCATCGGAATGCCGCTTGCCCCCGGATTCTTGCGACACCACGCCGTTGCGCCCGGCAGAGAGCGCCGCCGGTCGGCCTTGTCGCAATTGAGATTGGCGCCGCCATAGCAAGCCATCAATTTCGGGCCGACGCACCGCACGACGGCCGAGGCTCCGGCAACGGCGTTGTCAATCTGAAACGTCTCTGCGACGGCCGCCACCAGTTCCGGCGGCACCTTCTGCGGGCTGGTATGGGCCGGATCTGGACAAAAGGACTGACCGGCGGAAACCGGCTGCCCTGGCGCAATGACAACAACCATCAGGACCGCGAATAAAATCGGCGCTCCACTTGCTGTGATGTGCATTGAATTCCTCTGAATTTGCAGTACGGCGCATAGAACCTAGAATATCCTTTGAGAGGACGTTGATATCGAGAAGCCATGACCTTGGGTATTTAGGCAGGTCAGGCCGTTTGACTTCGACCGACATGTGAAGGCGCCGTGCTGCCAAATCGTACGATATGGCAGAACGGTGACGTTTTCGTGCACGATCGTATCGCCATGGCATATCCGTTCTCCGGATTTACCGTTCTCACTTATCGCAAAAGCGTCTCCCCAGCCGAGGTAGCAGTCTTTTGGGGGGTGAAGCTTGGTCGGTCTGAGATTCCTGATATCGCAACGAAGTGATGAGCCGTCAGTATCAATCATCCAAAATACAAACAATATTGTTGGAAGGCGTCTTAAGTCCGTCAAAGGCAATCGCAGGCGCATTGCTGAGCATCGCGATCACGGCGAGAGCGAAGAGGGAATTACGAACAGACATCAGCAGCTCCTGTAGGGCGTCTTGACCAACCGTCGCGCGACCCTCACCGAGGCGAGAGGGACACAGACCGTTCGCAGGTTGACGAACTTTTCCCATCACTGCGACCTTCAGGGCTGAGTTAAGATGGCGCCAAGTGTCACTCCGACGCTCGGTCTCGGGCATTCAACCCTTTCGTGGCGGGTCTAAATGTCCCAGCCGTTGCCGAGGTTCTGGAAATTTTAGCGGCGGCGTCAATAACCACGGCGCCAAGCACTGAAAATCAAACCTCAGTTTTGTCCCCGCGTTTAGCTTAATCGAGTTTGCGCCACGAATATATGATGCTTGTGTCGGCCGCTTGGAGGTACCACCCGCCACAATCTCAAGATGCTCGATACTATCCGATCAGCCAAGAAGAAGACATTTGCTGTCGGTCCAAGCCGGCGGGATTTCCTGCGGGCGATGCCCGGCGGAATTGCTGCTGCGGCTTTAGCCGCTAAGTTTGAAACCGCGGGCGCGGCAGCGCTGTCCAACGGGGGCCCGTTTATCGCCACCGGGGATACCGATCCGAGACTTGCTGCCTATGACAGGATGATGATGGACTTCATGCTCAAGTACCGGCCGCCTGGCGCTGCGCTGGCGGTGAGCAAGGATGGCCGGCTGATGTACGCCCGCGGCTTCGGTTTTGCCGACGTCGAGCGCCAGGAACCGGCCCGCCCGCCGTCCCTGTTTCGCATCGCCAGCATCAGTAAACCGTTCACTTCGACAGCGGTGCTTCAACTGGTGCAACAGGGCAGGCTCAGGCTCGACGATAAGGTTTTCGGGATCCTCAAGCTGCAGCCGTTTCTGGAGCGAGGTGCGCGCCTCGATAAGCGCATATACGCCATCACGGTGCAGCAGTGCCTGCAGCATACCGCCGGTTGGGACCGCGACAAGGGATTCGATCCAATGAGCGCCGCCGCGGCCGAGCAGGTCGCACACGCGCTGGGCGTCCCCCTCCCGATCCATCCGCAGCACATCATCCGGTACACGATGGGCCGGCCACTCGACTGGAATCCCGGCAGCAAATACGTCTATTCGAATTTCGGCTATTGCGTGCTCGCCCGCGTCATCGAGGCGGCGTCAGGTATGCGCTATCCGGACTACGTGACGAGATTTGTGCTCCAGCCACTCGGCATCACACGCATGCGTTTGGGTCGGAATCTCCTGCGCGACCGCGCACCTGGAGAGGTCAAGTACTACGACAGCAAGCACCGCACCGGCCGCGCAATTTCGGGACCGAACATTGGTCGGCAGGTGCCGCTGCCTTACGGCGTAGAATGCATCGAAACCATGGACGGCAACGGCGGCTGGATTGCTTCGCCGATCATCCTGGTGCGCTTCGCCGACGCTTTCAACGATATCAGCAATTGCAAACTGCTTGATGAGCAAAGCATCCGCACGATGCTGGCCCGCCCGCCGGGGGCTCCAGGCCTCAAGAATGGCAGACCTGCGCCAGCCTACTACGGTTGCGGCTGGGACGTCCGTCCCATTGCCGAACGTCTCGGCAAATTCACCAAGTGGCACAGCGGCCTGCTCGCCGGTTCATCCACGCTGCTGGTCGCTCGCGCCGATGGCATGAATTGGGCGATCATGTTCAACTGCGACGCCGACAGCGCCGGGAGGGAATTCGCCGCCACCGCCGATGGATTGCTCCACCAGGCGGCAGATCGAACCAAGGATTGGCCCGAATGGGATTTGTATAGGAAATATGTTCTGTAAGCTTCCCTACCTATCCAGTCTCGCTGATGTCTCATTTGGGTCATTCTCGACCGAGGTCAGTGAGTCTTGCCTATCGATTGGCGTCTGCACCCCCGTTTAGAACACGTAGCGCCACGCGAGCAGTATGATCACGATCAGGACTATGACTACCGCCGTCATTTGAACCGCTGCGCTGTGGAGAACACTACCTCCTCGTTTTGGGTCAGTGGTCTGCATTGTCATGACAGCCTCCTTGGCTGAGAACCTTCCCATTTCATTTCAATCGTTTCGACGTTATGGCATCGGTTGCAACGATAAGTCTGTAGCTCGGGATAGGAGCCAATGCGCGGGACGACCTTGATCAGCCTCATCGGCTCCCCGCAGCAGAAGCGTGCGATGGGACGACCGGGTTCGTATTTGGGTTGTTCGCTTATAGTCATGGCGCGAGCGTCTCTAAAAGTAACTCGCTGCCAGTACGATCAGAATTACTGCGATTGCACCGAAAATTAGCGCTTGGCCTCCCATGCTGTGAAAGTAACTGCTGCCTTTTGGATTCGTGTTCTGCACAGACACCGATACGCTCCCCATGTTGAGAAATTAGCTGTGCGCTGGTCGATCCTCCGAAAAAGCAAAGTTACTTCTTGCACTCGGAGCATGAACATACGGATGTATCAGACATCAGAGGAGCTTATGGCACCTGCGAAAAGGCGCTACTACGGCGGTTGGAACGCGCTCGACGAGGAGGCGCCGATGCGGCCGCTGGCGCCAGGCTCCGGCCATCATGATAAGCGCTAGAGGAAGCCCCGGAGTGCCCGGTGGCGAACGATCCCCTGCGTCTATTTGCCGGCTTCCAAACGACGGAGACCCGCGCCCGTCAGTACAAGAGATATGCCGTCGAGACGAGGCAGTACCTCTCGAACATATCCGGCTTCGATCAGGCGATCTCGATGGTCCGCTGGGATCGTAACCTGCCTCGGTTTTTCGGCTAATTGTTTTAGCGAGGCAAATTCCTCGCTGGTGAGCCTAACCCTGTGTCGAGTTAAAGCTCGCGTTCGTCGTATTCTCATTGCCAGGAATGTTGTCCTTGATTTCCAGAGTTTCACTCGTTCCCCGGCGCACTCATGATGCCTCCTTTTAAGCGTCGGCGACAGTGCGGCTGGGGAATTTCAATAAGCGCTTGCAAATTAATGATAATGAGCGACTTTATGTCTTGCTCCCTTTAATCCAATGCTAAAAAACTCCAGTAAGAATTGCATTATGCATTGGTTAGTCGAGCACATCACGGTTCTTGGCTTGGTCGGCTTCATTTTCGCATTGTGGCTATACTACAAAACTGCAATGAAGCTGTTTTAAGGAACATCCCAACCGGGTACTCGACCTACGCCGCGGCGGTTGCCAACGCCAACACCGCCAAGGCGAATGTGCTATATGCAGCCGAGCAGCAAAAGCAGAACGCGGTAGCACAGGCGCGCGACACGTTCAGGGCGACCGGCGAGGCCAACATTTCCCTTTGAATTTCCCGCGGCACGGGGCGGTATAAAAAATTCCCCGCTTGTGGTTGGGGCAAGCGGGGCACCGGCGCAGTTGCTAGTGGTGGTGAGAGATCGCGGCGCCAGCACTACTGAATATGGCACGAGTTCTAGCTGGACACCTGTGAACAATTTCTCACACAAAACAACCCCGCCGGTGTGTGCGGAAACCGGCGGGGTCGGAAGGAGTCAGGTTTATGCAACCCAATTAGATACGAGTTTCCTCGGACCCACAACTATCGAAATCTGCTTCCCTCTTAGATTTGCACCAGCACGCCGGCTGCTCCAACGATGTATGCGAACATCGCAATCCAAAATGCGGCTGGAGCGTTAACGAAATACCCGGCCACCGCGAGGATCGCCAACAGCAACGATAAAATCACTGGCGGTTTATCCGGTGCATGGATTCCAATTTTCATTGCCGGAGCCTCCAAGTTATCTTTCGTTTATCGCTAGCGCCGGCATTGCATTGATCGAAATCATTGGTGTGCTGTTTTGCCGCGGAATGCGTGAGCGCGTGCGGGATCGATAGGCTGTCAGGTACGGTTACGCCCTGGCGTGAGCGCGCCTCACGATCACTTCAAAAAAGAGGGCCCCCACACCGAAACGGTTTTGGCAAAAAAGCGGGCTGTCCAACGGCCCGAAGGGCAGCCCGCTTGAGTTGCGCCGCTTCCCCTAGGTGGGTGAAGCGGCGAGCCAGTTTGCTGGGTGCAAAATCAAGCAGCAATGTTCTTGAATGCACCCGTCACGCTTGTCGTTACTGTCTCGCCAAGGTCCTTCATCTGTTCAGCAAACGTCTTCCATTGCGTCTGCATGAAGTCGGTCTGAACCTGCCAGAAGGACTGGACATCCTTGGTTTCGGATAGCTTCCGTACGAACTCGTTCGCAGCAGCAATATTCTTGTCGATCTAGTCCTTCAGTTTCTTGTTTAGATCGGCATCAAGCAATGGAGAGGCTTTCATGCCTTTCTCGAACAACTCAGCATATTTCTCCATTGCCTTGCGAGTTTGCTCAAAACTTTGCGTCATCATGTCACTGAAGCCCGCAAAAGGTTGGTCGCTTTTTACCATTGCCCAGCGACGGACTTAGGCATTGATCATTCGAGCCGCTATTGTCCCTAAGGGCAGTAGCGAGCTGAGCGTCTTCGGCTGTAAATAAGCGATACTGGATAAGGGCGACCCCCATCCCCCGAGTTCCCGGTCCCTTATCCAGAAGTGTGCGAGACCGCCAGCCCACCCCAGGTTCAGCGGTCTCGTTCTTTGTATGGGCGATGACCCGCGCCGAACTCCTGCGCCACGTGCTCTAGCAGGCGCTCCGCAAGGTGCATGTCGGGGGATCCTCTTAGATTTCCACTAGGACGCCGAGTGCTCCAACGAGGTATGCAAACATCGCGATCGAAAACGCGAAAGAGCTGTCAACGAAATATCCGATCAGTGCGAGGATCGCCAACAGCAACGATACAACGACTGCTGGCTTACTCGGTGCATGAATTCCGATTTTCATTGTTGGAGCTTCCAAGTTACCAAGTCGGGTTTCATTTGTCGGCTTCCGCGCGACGCAGCCCTGCGCCTGTCAGTGCAAGAGTGAATATGCCATTCAAACGAGGTAGTACTTCCCGAATATATCCGGCTTCGATTAGGTGCTCTCGATGGCTAGCCGGGATGGTAACCTGCCTCGGTTTTTCGGCTAATTGCTTTAGCGAGGCAAATTCTTCGCTGGTAAGCCTAACCCTGTGTCGGGCTAAAGCTCGCGTCCGTCGTATTTTCATTGCCAGGAATGCTATCCTTGCTTGCAGAGTTTCACTTTTTCCCGGCCCGTTAAATTAAACGTCTGCGACAATAATTGTCTTGTGATTTCTTGCCAGGATTTGATCGAACACGCCAAAAAGCGCCACGCCTAATTTTTTCCACTCGCCTTTGACCTCCGATCCCACGCGGCGCGGAACGCGTTCGTTACGGTCTCGATTAGCGACGTTGCCGCCCAACCGCCACATGGCCTCAGTTACGGTTGTTCCTAGATCAGAAGCGCGGCGTGCGCCGGGGGGCCGCTCTCCCGGGGCCGCCTGGGATCTCCCGAGGCTTCACCGGTAGGAGACCCTCGCGCTGCATCTTTTTGCGGGCGAGCTTGCGGGCACGGCGGATGGCCTCCGCCTTCTCCCTCGCCTTTCTTTCGGATGGTTTTTCGTAATGACCGCGG
>Ga0207777_1000375_pt1 | contig 12257 bp, 10 predicted proteins | sample LuqExpMetageno35_FD_187793 | JGI IMG/M metagenome (GOLD analysis project Ga0207777, IMG submission 187793) | Tropical forest soil microbial communities from Luquillo Experimental Forest, Puerto Rico - Sample 35 (SPAdes) | ecosystem: Environmental > Terrestrial > Soil > Tropical forest ...
CGCCGGGCATATTCGGCGAGGAAGGCGCGACCGCGCGCGCTAGACTCTAACACCGCGCAGAACGCCCGGAAGTCCTGTTCGCTCAGCGCGGCGTTCGGCAGCGGCGCCAATACCTCATCCGCTAAAACCTCGTTCGCCATAGGCAATCCTTGTTCCGACAGTTTATCAATCGGCCGGGTTGATTCGGCTAGCAGATATGGGCGTGAACGACAGACACCTGAAAATAGGCTTCGCGCCGCGGCTGGCGGCGCTTTATGCCGCTTTCTTCATCGTTGCCGGTATCCAGCAGCCGTTCTTCCCGGTTTGGCTGAAGGCTAAAGGGCTCGATCCCGGCGCAATCGGCATCGTACTTGCCATGCCAATGCTTTTGCGCATCCTGGCGATCCCGGTGGTGACGCGGCAGGCCGATCGTCGCGATGCCCTACGTGCGTCCATAATCGTGACCAGTTGTCTGAGCGTCGCCGGCTATGTTCTGGTCGGCCTTGCGGAAGGCGCCACCGCCATCCTCACGATCTATGCGCTGGCCTCGCTTGCCTTCACGCCGGTGATGCCGTTGGCGGAGACCTATGCATTCAAGGGGCTGACCGCGCTCGGCCGCGCCTATGGGCCGGTGCGCCTATGGGGCTCGACGACCTTTATTCTCGGCACCTTCGCCGCCGGCTTTGCCGCCGATGTGATCCCGGCGCGCCATCTCATCTGGCTGATCGTGGCGGCGAGTTTGCTCAACGCGCTGGCCGCCTTGGCGCTGGCGCCGCTGTCGACTCTGGCGGCCAGTGGCGGCGAGTCGCACGGTGCGCGCAAGCCGCTGCTATGCGACGGCGCCTTTCTCGCAGTGCTGGCAGCGGCGAGCCTGATCCAGGCGAGCCACGCGGTATTCTATGGCTTCTCAGCTCTGGAGTGGCGCGCCGCAGGTCTCGACGGCACTCTGGTCGCCGCCTTGTGGGGACTGGGCGTGATCGCGGAGATCGTGCTGTTCGCCTTCTCCGGCCGGCTGCCGGCATCTTTCCATCCAATCGTCTTGCTGATAGTCGGCGCGTTCGGCGCCACGCTACGGTGGAGCGCGATGGCGTTCGATCCGCCGACTGTGCTCCTGCCGTTTCTGCAACTGCTGCACGCGCTGTCATTCGGTGCCACTCATCTCGGTGCTCTCACCTATCTCGCGCGCAATGCACCGCCAGGTCAGAGCGCGACCGCCCAAGGCTATCTGTCGATTGCACTTGGCGCGGCGATGGCCGGCGCGATGGGACTATCGGGCGTGCTGTATGCGTCCTTCGGTAGCCTTGCCTATGCGGCGATGGCACTAGCGGCGGTCGGTGGCGGCGCTTGCGCGCTGGTCGCGCAGCGTGCGCGCGGAGTAGCGGCGCACTGAATTCGTCTGTGCGCGGCGCGTAGGCTGATCACAGCTTGCCACGATGCCATCGAGGTCCCGACCTTGCAGATAGATCATCTTGCGCGAGAGGCCGCCATGCCGCTGGATCCAGTGCCTCACTGGACTCGGATAAATACTCCACAATGCCTGTGTGCCCATAGAGCTGGTGACCGGACGACCGTCACTGTCCGGCATCCAGGCGGCGTGGAAACCGAAGCGCGCGCGCGGCGTCGCGCAGACATGCGAGCGCGGCACCAGACCGAGCACGAGCGTGCACGCCGACAGACAGTTGCCATCTATCACCACGTTCTCGCCGGATGAGCTCACGAGGGCGAACGTTTGCAGGTATTGGCCGATCTGGCCACCGCGATCTTCGGAAATCCGCATGGTCGCCGATGCCGACGTTACGCTCAGCGCGAGCACCGCTACGCACAGCAATACGCCCCGAATGCGCATGACCCGTGTCCCCCGTTACCAGCCTATGCCGATAGCGGCACGGCCATTTTGATTGAAGTCTACGCGAAAGACAGGGTCAGCGGAAAGGCTTGGCTAACCAAAAAGACGGGGATATTTCGTAAACGAATTCAGGTGGTTGGGATTGGCGCGCTCGTGGTGTTTTAGCCCCACAACGCGGGCGGAGGCGGGTAGACTTGGCTACCATGGTAGCGCAGGCCGTCAGGGCGGTCCCTGGCGAGCAGTAGTGGTCCGTCGAGGTCAACGAAGCGGGCGCACTGCGCCAGCAGCACTGCCGGTGCCATGGCAAGCGAAGTTGCCACCATGCAGCCGGACATGATGGCCAAGCCGGCCTGCCGGGCTGCCTCCGACATAGCTAGGGCTTCGGTCAGACCACCGGCCTTGTCGAGCTTGATGTTAACCGCGTCATATTTTCCCTTGAGCGCCGGCAGGGAGGCACGGTCATGTGCGCTTTCATCCGCGCAGACCGGAATCGGCCGCTGTAGGCTGGCGAGCGCTAAGTCGCGCCCTTCCGGTAGCGGCTGCTCCACCAGCAGCACACCTGCGGCAGCGCAGGCAGCGAGATTGGCGGCGAGGTCGTCGTCGTTCCAGCCTTCATTGACGTCGACAATCAGGTCTGTCTTGGGCGCCGCGGCGCGCACCGCAGCGATGCGGGCCGCGTCGCCTTTGCCGCCGAGCTTCACCTTAAGCAGCGCGCGCTCGGACACCTCGGCGGCCATTGCGGCCATTTGGCCGGGCTCCCCAAGCGAGATCGTATAGGCGGTGGTGAGCGGCTGCGGTGCAGCCAAGCCGGCCAGCTCATGCACGCGGCGGCCGCTCTGCTTGGCTTCGAGATCCCAGAAGGCGCAGTCGACTGCATTACGTGCAGCACCGCGCGACATGGCGGTTTGAAGACCGGCGCGGGTCAACCCTTCGGCTAAAGGTCGCCGAATGGCCTCGATGGCCGTGGCGACGCTTTCGACCGTTTCGCCATACCTGGCGTAGGGCACGCACTCGCCTCGGCCGCGCGCCCGACCGTTGCAGAGTTCCACCACCACCACGACTGCCTCGGTCTTGGCGCCGCGGCTGATGGCGAAGGAACCGGAGATCGGCCAACGCTCGACAGTCAGCGCTAGGGTCAAAGGCACGGTCATTTAAGGCTTTAGGGGATATCCATGGAGTCTTGGCAAACCCTCGACAGCTTCATGGCCTTCAGTCAAGTATGGCTTGAAATTTGCCACGATTCTGTTGCCTGGCAGAGCGCATAAGAGGCTCTCTCGCATGAGCGATAGGCTGCTCGAAGGCAAGGCGCAGGGCGGGCAACTCAAGCTCGCCGGCGCTGGCGCATGGACGGCTCAGAATGCCCGCGAGTTGGAAGCGCTGATCGACGGCGAGGCCGCTCGGGCAGGCAAGCTCAGTCAGGTCGATATCGACATGCGGGGGGTCGAGCGCCTCGACACTTTCGGCGCCTGGCTGCTTGAGCGGCTGGTGCGCTCCTTCACTGCGCGTGGCTGCGAAACCAACGTCACTGGCCTCAAGCAAGATTACCGGGCGTTGATTGATGAGCTGCACGCAGTCAAACTGAAACAGGCACCTCCGCAGGCGACCGGCCAGGGGCCGGGCTATGCCTTGGACTCGATTGGCCAGAGTGTCGTTTCGGTCGGCCACACCCTTACGTCGTTCCTCAACATGCTGGGTGCGCTCACCATCGCGATCCTGCGCATGGTGGCACGGCCACGCAGCTTTCGCTTCACCTCGCTGGTGCATCAGCTCGACAATGTGGGGTGGCGCGCGGTGCCGATCATTCTGCTGATTACTTTTTTGATCGGCTGCATCATCGCCCAACAGGGCATCTTCCACTTCCGCAAGTTTGGCGCAGACATCTACGTGGTCGATATGGTTGGCATTCTAGTGCTGCGCGAACTCGGCGTGCTGATCGTCTCCATCATGGTGGCCGGCCGCTCGGGCAGTGCCTATACCGCCGAACTTGGCTCCATGAAGATGCGAGAGGAGATCGACGCGCTACGTACCATGGGCTTCGATCCGATCGAAGTGTTGGTACTGCCGCGCATCATGGCGCTCATCATCGGCGTGCCGATTCTGACATTCCTCGGCTCGATGGCGGCGCTCTACGGCGGCGGCTTGGTGTGCTGGCTGTATGGCGGCATCGACCCTGACGTGTTTCTGCAGCGGTTGAAGGAGGCGATTACGCTCGACCACTTTAAGGTCGGCATGATCAAGGCGCCGTTCATGGCGCTGATCGTTGGCGTGGTAGCCTGCGTGGAAGGGCTGGCGGTGAAGGGCAGCGCGGAATCGCTCGGTCTACAGACGACGGCCTCGGTGGTGGAATCGATCTTCCTGGTGATCGTGCTTGACGGCTTCTTCGCCATCTTCTTTGCCTCGATCGGAATGTGAGCGATGGCGGGCAGGAACGGCAAAGAGGTAGTGATCGAAGTGCGCGACGTGGTGGTCGGCTTCGGCCAGCACCTCGTGCTCGATCACGTCGACCTCGACGTCTATCGCGGCGAGATCCTCGGCTTCGTCGGCGGCTCCGGCGCCGGAAAATCGGTGTTGATGCGCACCATCATCGGCCTGCTACCCAAGCGCCAAGGCACCATCAAGGTATTTGGAGTTGAGCTTATGACCGCGGCCGATGCCGACCGGCGTGCAATCGAGCGGCGCTGGGGTGTGTTGTTCCAGCAGGGCGCGCTGTTTTCCTCGCTGACAGTGCGCGAGAACCTGCAATTTCCGGTGCGCGAATATCTCAAGCTATCGCAGCGGCTGCTCGACGAGCTCGTGGTCGCCAAGCTCGAAATGGTTGGCCTCGATCCTAGCGTCTGCGACAAGTTTCCGGCTGAACTTTCGGGCGGGATGACCAAACGCGTGGCCTTGGCGCGCGCGCTAGCGCTCGACCCGGAAATCGTATTCCTCGATGAGCCGACCTCGGGCCTCGATCCGATCGGCGCGGGCGAATTCGACGAGTTGATTGCAACACTGCAGCGCACTTTGGGGTTGACCGTTTTCATGGTAACCCACGACCTCGACAGTCTGCACACAGTGTGCGACCGAATCGCGGTCCTGGCCGACGGCAAGGTGATAGCCGCCGGGGCCATGGATACCATGCTGGCCTCTCAACATCCTTGGTTGAAAGCCTATTTCCACGGCAAGCGGTCGCGGGCGGACCAGATCGCGAAGTCGCGGGTGTAAGGGCAATGGCGGCTATAGTCAGGTTCCCAATTGGTCTGATTCGGAACTAGTTGATGGAAACCAGAGCGAACTATGTTTTAATCGGACTGTTCACGCTGGCCGTCGTGGTCGGCGTGTTCGGCTTCGTCTACTGGTTCCAAAACATCGGCGGTGTCGGCGAGCGCGCCTTTTATCGCGTGCAATTCGAAGGCTCGGTGTCCGGCCTGCGTACCGGCGCTACCGTGCAATTCAACGGCATCCGGGTCGGCGAAGTTACCGACCTCAAGCTCAATCCAGAGCGTCCGCGGCAGGTCATCGCGACCATCTCGATCGACAAATCGGTGGCGGTGCGCCCCGATACCGAGATTGGCCTCGAATTCCAAGGTCTCACCGGGATCGCGGCGCTCTCGCTGAAAGGCGGCGCCACGTCGTCACCCCCGCTCGTCGGCAGCAGAGACAACCCACCGATGCTCACGGCGCCGCTCAGCGCCAACCAGGATGTCACGCAGGCCGTGCGCGAGACGTTGAGCAAATTCCAGGACTTTCTTGAGGAAAACCGGAGGTCGTTCCACAGCGCGCTTGAGCGTCTCGACACGTTCAGCGGTGCGCTGGCGCGTAATTCTGAACGCGTCGACAAGATCGCCGAGGGGCTGCAGCACCTGACTGGCGGCATCGACGGCCAGGGCGGCGAGATCAACGAGGCGGCGCGTTCGATCCGCACACTTGCTGACAATCTCGACAAGCGGACCGCCGAGATCACCGTTGGGATTAACCGGTTGACGAGGACGGGCACACACACGCTGACGACAATCGACAGGGCGGCGAAGAACTTTGATGCCAACCCGAGCCGGATCATCTGGGGCGGCGGTAGCCCCGCGACCGAGGACGCGAAGAAGAAAAAGAAATAGCGGTTTCTTCGAATTCAGAAATTGCAACGTTCGCTTGTGGAGCCAGAAATGAAATGGCGGGTCCGGAGTTCTGGATCCGCCTAATTTCTCCTCACCAACCGTCAGTCGGTGCGCTGGTCGAACCGGCCAGCGGCATGCGCCAGCATGGTGTAGACTTTGCCGGTCTCCGAGGTCAGATAGGTGCGCGCCACCACCTGGCCGCGGTCGTCGCGCGAGACCTCCTCAAGCAGCCTCTCGAACTCACCGATATAGCGGTCGACCGTCTGCTTGAACTCGCGGTCGCTGCGATATTTCTTGCGAATCTCATCGAACGCCTGCTGGCCCTGTAAGGTGTAGAGCCGCCGGGTGAACACGTTGCGTTCGCCGCGCTTATAGCGGTCCCATAGGTCAGCGGCGGCGTCATGGTCGATCATGCGGGCGATGTCGACCGACATCGAATCGAGTGATTCGATGCTGTGACGGGCGGGGCGTTCCTGCGGCCCGTGCATCGCATCCCGCGGCTCGCGTTCTTCGCGCGGGAAGTCGCGCCCCGGCCCCGCCTCATCCTCGCGCGAGGCGCGGCTCAACAGGTCGCTGAGCCAGCCGCGGCCGGCGGTCTGCTGCGTCGGGCTGGGTGTGGGTGTTTCGGTGCGGCGCGCCGCCGGAGCGAATGCTGCGGTGTCCTGCCGCGACGTCGTGGTTCGCGGCTGGAATTCATTGCGCGGCGGGGCCGGCACGGGCGCCGGTTCATTTCGGCCCCCGACGGTGGCGAGCGCCGGCTCCTCGCGGCGGCGCGCTGGCTCGGTCGCGTCGAGGTTACGGCTGTGGCGGGCGACGATTCGGTTGAGCTCGGCCAACGCCTCGATCTGGTCGACGATAACGCGGCGCATCTGCGCGGCACTCTCGGCGGTCTCTTGCGGCAGCTCGAATACGCCGCGCTGCAACACGGCGCGGGTGGTTTCGAGCTCGCGCTGCATCTCGGCGGCCATCTGCTTCATGCCCTGCACCGCCTCGGCGAAGCGCGTGTTAGCTTCACGGAACATGGCTTGCGTGTTGCCCGAGGTCTGCTCGTAGATTGAGCGCATTGCCTCGGCGGCGCGGCGACTTTCCTCCTCGGCATTCTCGCGCACGCGGTCGAACTGCTCGGCAATCGCACGCGAACCCACAGTGCCAGCTTCCGACACCACACGGGCGATCTCGCGCGCGCGGGTGGAGGCGGCCTCCAGCGACTCGTCAAGCAAGCCGGAAAAGCGCCGGAGCCGCTGCTCGAGATCTTCGGTGCGGATGTCAAGCGTGGCAACAAGCGCATCGAGCTGCAAACGGCGCTCGCCGACGCTCGCCTCGGTGCGCTCGTTGCTTCGCTCGATGAGGCCGGCCGTGTCGGCGAGCTCGCGGCCGTGGACGTCGAACTGATTGGCGAGTTGGCCGAGATCGGTGACCACACGCGAGGTGATATCGCGGAAATTGGTGATGTTGCGCTCCACGCGGTCGGTGGTGTTGCCGGTCGAAGCGGCGACCTCTTGTATGGCGGTGACGAATTCCGACACCCGCAGCATCAGGGTGTTTTCCAGAGCGCCCACATTTTCGTGCGCGCCGGACAGCACCTCCTGCAGCATGATATTGGCTTCGCGCAGCCGCTCGAACATACTGGTTGTGTCGGCGCGTAGCATATTGTGGGTTTCCAACATCTCACGCACGGTCGCGGTCGTGGTTGCCTGCGACTGCGCAATCGCCTTCTGCGCGGTATCGTTGAGTTGGTTCAGCGTCCGCGTGACGTTGTTGGAGGCGGTTTCGCCTGCCGTGTTGATTAGGCGGGAAATCTCGGTGCTGCTGTCGAGCGTTGTGCGCGTGAAGGCAAGGCCCTTCTGCTCAATGGAGGTCATCGCCTCGCTGGTCGCCCGCTCCATGTCGCTCGCAAACTGCTGGCCTTTCTGTGTGATCGCCGCCAGCACGCCGCCGCTGTTGTCAGACAGCACAGCTGTCATCTCGCTGGTGCGCTGAGCGACCGCGATCGAAAGCTCCTCGGCCTTGCCGGTGACGGTACGGGCGACCTCCTGGCTCAAGCCAATAAGCGTACGTTCGGCCTTGCTGACACTACCGCGGATTGCGTCCACGGTATTGAGCGCGATGGTGCCAAGCGACTTCTCAGCCTCCGACGAATTGGTCTTGATCGACTGACTGAGCTCCTCCATGCGCGTGTTGAGCGAATCGGCGGCGGCCTTGGTGCGACTTTCGATCTGGTCGGTGACAGTTTGAGCACGGCCGATCAGCAGCTCCTCGAAACGGCCGACTCGGCTGTCGAGCGTATTGGCAACGTCGAGCGCCCGCGCACCCAGGGTGCGGTCCATCTCGGAAACTTTGGTGGCGATCGCGTCGGCTACATCGCCACCGCGTGCGGTGATGATGCCGGAGATGTCAGTGATGCGCTGATCGATTGCGCCGACCATCTCTTTGCCGCCCTCAGTCAGCGCCTTGGCGAGGCCGGTCACGCGCTCACCGAGGAGGTTCTCGAACCGGGTAAGCCGTTGGTCAAGCGTGTTGTTGATCTCGCCGGTGCGACTGCTGACGCGCTGATCGAAGCTGTCGAGGTAAGCGCGCATCGCCTCGGAGACGTCCTGCGTGCGCTGGCCGAGACGCTCGACGAGTTCGCCGCCATAGGTTTTCACCGTGTGGTCGAATTCGGCGATGTTGCGGGTAATGACATTGCCGAGCATCGTGGCATCGCGTGAAATCTTCTCGCTGATCTCGGTGCCGCCCCAGTTGAACATCTGCTCGAACGACTGCAGGCGTTCGTTCAGCATCTCTTTGACCGCATCGCCGCGGGTATCGAACATGGCGACCAGCTTTTCAGTGCTGGTGCGGAAGTTGTCGATCACGCTGTTACCATTTATCTTCAGAGTCGTGTTGATTTCGTCGGCGCGGGCCGTGATCTGCACGGCGAGCTGCGTGCCGGTAGTAGTGAGGGTGTCGGAGAACTGCTGCGACCGGTTGGCCATGGTCTCGATTGTAACCGAGGCTTTTTGCGCGAAGCCCTGGGCGACCTGGTCGAGCCTTGTGGTCATCATCTCTTGTAGGTTGGCGGCGAGCATGGCGAAGTCGTCGGCCACGTGCTCGGTCTTGAACTTGAGGCTCTGCGTCAGGTGGTCGCTGGCCGATGTGATGGCGGCGGTGGCGCGGTCGCTGGTAGTTTCCAACCGATCGAGCAAGGTAGAGCCGCGTTCGCCCAACGCATCGATCATGGAGTCGCCGGCATTACCGAGTGCCAACGTGATGTGCTCGCCCTTCTCGGTGAGCGAGCGCGTGACGTGCTGCGCCGCCTCATTGACCTTGTCAGCGACCAATTCGCCAACCGAGGTGATATCGTGGGAGAGATCAAGATGCACGCTGGCAATGGCGTTACGCACGTGCTCGGCCTGGCTGACCAGGGTCTCGCGCTGGCTGGTCAATTCGCCCAGCAAGCCGCGGATGCGCACCTCGTTGTCATTGTAGGTACGCTCGAGCGCTGACACTTCGTTGTGCACCAGCGTTTCCAACTCCGCCGCGCGCGCGAGTGCCCGCTCGACGCCGTCGCCGATGGCGGCGACTTCACGGCGGATCGCTTGCCCAACGGTCACGATTGACTCGCGCGCCTCAGTCTCCGGTTGCACGAGGCGGACGGTTACTTCCGCCATGGCCGCGGTGACCCGCCGCATGTCCTGTGCGCGGCCATAGAGGTTTGCGAGCACATAAAAGAAGAACACCGGCACAAGGATAGCGCTGGCGACGCCAATCAGCGCGGCGACTCCGATACCCGGTGGCAGTGTTGCCAGTTCAGTGCGGTAGAGGAAGGCGGTGGCGAACCCGCCCGCGGTCCAAGCGAACGCGACGCCGCTGGCGACAATATATGGCGTGCGCGACGGACGGAGGTGCAGTGCCTGCAGGATCTGCCCGATATTGGCGCGGTCGTCATTGGCAGCGCGGCGCGGACCGTTCTCGTCGCCCGCACCCGCGGACTGCTGCTCGCTGAGGAAGAGGTCCGAAGCGGCCGCCTCGGCTGGCGCCGGCGATCCCTGTTGTGTGCCCGTGCGTCCTTCGGACGGCTGGATGATGAGTGCCTCCTGGACGGCGGCAAAGGCTTCTTCTGTCGAGTCTTTGGTTGGTTGCAGATTGTTGGCCATTCGGTCGTCGCCTCGCTGTTACGCCGGACTGTCGTCGCGGCCCGACTTCGTCGGGTCGCGCCGCGAGCGCGGTAACCATCGGGGCGGCGCGAAATCAGCCGCGGCGCGCCCCTTTGTACCCCTCGGGTCACATCCTATCGCCTTGGCAATACAAAAGAAACCGAAGTGGTAAGGACTTTTTCATCATCGTTAACCCGCTGTTAACCATAACGAGCGCGCAGAACCCGCCGCCCCGCAGTTCGGACCCGGAACGTTGCCCGATCACGGACGCCGAATTGCGGCCACGACGCGGCCACAGCGGCGCCGCCGGCCTGCTAGTCGCGTTTACAATTACTGTCGCCTTAACCACACGCCGGTTTTGGGTGTCGTGAAAAGCCTGATTCGCGTCGCGTATTTACCTGGATTTTGTCCCGGCCGAGTCACACTCCCCCGCTAATCATAAGGTCATGGAATAGGGGATCAGGCATGGCGCAGACCGCAAACAGCAGACGCGAGCCGCCCGCGGACGTTTTCGCGACGATCGACCGCGATCATCTTGCGCGCATGACCTTCGGTGACTGCAATCTCGAACGCGAATTGCTACAATTGTTTGACCGCCAGGCGACAATGCTGCTTGTGCGCATTCGGGCGGGTGCACCAGCCGCGGTCAAGCCTCTAGCGCACACGCTGAAGGGTTCGGCCTCCGGCATCGGCGCCGGCGGCGTAGCCCGCGCCGCTGAGGCGGTCGAATGCGCTGCGCCGGCCGACTGCAGCGCTGCGGTCGACCGCTTGGCTCAGGCGGTGGACGAGGCGCGTGCCCTGATCGCCGAGCTGTTGCGAACTGGCTGAGTAGCTACTGGCGCGGCTCTGCGATAGCCGTTATAGAAGCCGCCCAACGCCAATTCCGGTGCATGTCTCGCCACGCTTCCGCATGCCGAAGATCACTTACATTGATGCCGGCGGCACTGCCCGCACGGTCGACGCTATCCTCGGCTCGACCGTCATGGAGACGGCACTGCGCAATGCTATCCCGGGCATTGAGGCGGAATGTGGCGGCGCCTGCGCCTGCGCGACCTGCCACGTCTATATCGACGAGGCCTGGCGCGAAAAGGTCGGCGAGCCCTCGCCGATGGAAGAGGACATGCTCGACTTTGGCTACGATGTACGGCCGAATTCGCGGCTGTCCTGCCAGGTCAAGGTGAGCGAGGAGCTCGACGGTTTGGTGGTGCGCACGCCGGAGAAGCAGGCTTAAGACTTCATCCCCGCCGGCGCGACCTGCGAGGAAGTCAGCCCCATATCATCAAATGCCTTGCGCACGAGGCCAGTGGCCTTGGCCTCCTCGATGAATTGCGTTGCATGGGTACGCGCCGCCGGCTTGCCCTTCGGGACCGCGATCGAGGTGGTGGAATTCAGGAAGCCTCCGTCGAGGATGCGCGCGCCCGGTACCTTTGCCTGCAACCCCGTCAGCGACTCGCGCGAGAAGGCGAGCGCATCGACCTGGCCGTCGCGCAAAGCCACCACTGCCTGGTCAGCCTTTTCGAACGACACATGCGTGGCCTTCGGCGCGGTCTTGGCTGAGGTGCGGAAGGTAGCGGTATTGGCCACACCGCCGATGCGGAGGCCGGCAGCATTGGCAGCTTCCACCGAGACGAATTTTGGACTCGGCGCGACCAGATAGGTGCTCTGTAATAGGTGATAGGCATTGCCGAAGTCGACGAACTTCTTGCGCTCCTCGTCGACTGGCAGGAACGCAACGTCCCATTTGTTGTCAGCTGCTGAATTCTGGATTTCGCCGGAACCGTTATGCACGATCAACTCGGCCGGCACGCCCAGCTTTTGTGCGAGCGCGCGGCCGAGGATCACGGCGACGCCACGGTATTCGCCGCTGGCGTCCTTAACTGCGAACTGCGCCGAGGGCGAAGGCGCCACCGCAATCGCGACACGCAGTTTTCCGGTGGGAGCAAGCTCACGCAGTAAGGCGGCATCGACCATTCGAAGGGCTCCGTGCAAGAGGAAAGGAGGGCGGCGCTTTGCGGTTTCATGCCCGCAGGCGCGACCTGGGAATTCTGCAGGTTCATGGCGTCGAAGGCCTTGCGCACCAGCCCGGAGGCCTTGGTTTCTTCGACGAACTGGCTGCGTCGGCGTTGGCTGTTACGGGTACACCACCGGCAAACACGACGACCGTGAGACCAAGGCAGAGACCATGAACGTTTTTCATTGGCAAAG
>Ga0207777_1000381_pt1 | contig 12192 bp, 11 predicted proteins | sample LuqExpMetageno35_FD_187793 | JGI IMG/M metagenome (GOLD analysis project Ga0207777, IMG submission 187793) | Tropical forest soil microbial communities from Luquillo Experimental Forest, Puerto Rico - Sample 35 (SPAdes) | ecosystem: Environmental > Terrestrial > Soil > Tropical forest ...
ATTATAGGCCGATAAGTCAGAGATTTCGTGCTGGTGCGAGGGCGGCAAAGAGAATTACGTTTTGGGATAGCTGGTTGCGGGGGCAGTCGCTGAAAGCGAATGGGCGAGCGTTTGGCAAGCCACCATTGTTATTTATTGACAGCTGGCCCCCAGTGTTGCGTCGACCGGTTGAGACCACCATCAATATTGTTGAAAAAAGATTTTGAGGGGCCGACCGAGAAACATTGACTCAAGAATGGCGCGTGACACGCAATATCGATCGGAAACGGGAAGTCGGTGGAAGAACATTAATTATAGCCTATGTGAAACAATCGGTCATCCGAGGAAAGTGGGACATGATACGCAATTGATCTTGCACGTTTGGGGCAGTTGGACAAAGTGTCAGACGTCAAAGAGCACTTTAGCCTCCAGCGTTCCTTTTGTGAGGCCATTGCCACGGGTTATCTGATGCGCGAAGATTTAACTTCATCCGCAGGCAGCGGTAAGCGGCGGTGAGAACAAAAAATTGGCAGTTACCGAGTTGGGCCACATGATCAACGTGAGGCCACGCGATCAAGGGAGGTTAACATGAGACGTAGCTTGGTCAGCTTAATGGTGGCGGGCGCGGCGCTGACATTCATCATGGCACCGGCCGAACATGCTGCAGCGCAGGAAAAACCGATTCGGATCGGTGTCAATACGGCGATTCAGTTGCAAGTCGGGCGAGACGCCATTGATGCCGTGCGTATGGCCATCGGCGAAATCAATGATCAGGGCGGCGTGCTCGGCCGCAAACTCGAAATGATCGTGGCGGACGAGGGCGAAGCGGCCACGGAAGGCCCCAAAGTCGGTATTGCTGCGGTCAACAAGCTCACTGGTGATGAAGGCGTCAATGTACTTATTGGCGGCTATGATTCCGGCGTAACGCTTGGCGAGTTGCCGCACATCTCGCGTGCCAAAACGATTTTTCTTGGCGTTGGTTCGGCGTCACCGGCCATCCAGCAAAAGGTCAAGGAAGATTACGAGCACTACAAGTTCCTCTTCCGCGTGAATCCGATCAATTCAGCCAAGCAGGCCAATGCGCTGCTCGATTTCATCAGCGGAAAGCTAAAAGGTGACCTCGGGCTGAAGAAGATCGCGATCCTCGGCGAGAACGCCAAATGGGTGCAGGATATGGTGCCCTCGATCAAGAAGGGTGCCGAGTCGGCGGGCCTTGAAGTGCCGCTTGCCGAATTTTTTGACGTTCAGACTGCCGATTTCTCCCCGATCTTCGCTAAGTTGAAGGACAGCGGCGCGCAATACCTCATCATGATTATTTCGCACGGCGCGTCTGACGTATTTGTCAAGCAATGGTTCGATGCCAAGGTACCGGTACCCATCGGCGGCATTGACGTAAAAAGTATGGACGCAAACTTCTTCAAACGCGTCGACGGAAAATCTATCGCGGAGGTGTCCGCGAATTTCGTCGTACGTGCGCCACTGACTCCGAGTACCGTTGCGTGGTGGGACAAATTCGTGACGCTCTATAATCGTCCACCGGTCTATACAGCCCCCGGCGCTTATGATGCGGTCTACATCTATGCAGAGGCAGTCAAGCGGGCGGGCAGTATCGAGACTGACAAGGTGATCAAGGAATTAGAACAAACCGATTATGTGGGTGTGCGCGGTCGCGTGCAATTTGACGGAACCCACGACGTGAAGGATGGGCCAGGCTTCGTCAACGAGCTGTTTGTGCAATGGCAAAGCAATGGCGAGCGCGTTGTCGTTTGGCCGAAAGAATTGACCACCGGCAAGATGATCAACCCACCCTGGGTCGCGAGCAATTAATCACTTGATGAGGAAGGCATCCTCGCCCACCTGCGTCCCGCGGTGGGCGAGGACGGCATCATCAGTGTTGCCGTATCTCACCGAAAGCCCTACCGGGGTGGAAGTTTGTGGTTGGCCAAAAACTGCATAGGACAAAGGCCGTTCCGGGGCGGCGGCGGAAAACGAAGGGGCATCGGTTTTGTTACAGATATTAATATATGGCGCGGTCATTAGCGCGATCTACGCGTTGCTGGCGGTGGGTTTCACTCTGGTTTTTGGCGTGGCGCGAATTCTGAACCTGGCACACGGTTCCTTTTACGCTCTCGGCGCCTATGGTGTTTACGCGCTGACTGCAAACTTGCACCTGCCGCTCTGGCTTGCCGCGATCATTTCGGTGTTGGTCGTTGGTGTTTTTGGGGTTTTGGTCGAACGCATCCTTGTGCGTCCCTTGCGTCGCTCCATGCTCGCGGTTTTGCTAATCACGCTCGCCGTGGCGCTCATGATCGAGCAAATCTTGTTGCTTATTTTTGGATCGGAGGCGCGTAACGTGCCTTCGCTGGTCGATACTACGCATCACCTTGTTGGAGTAGACATCAGCGGTCAGCGCCTGCTTGCTCTGGCCAGCAGCATCATCGTGCTGGCCGGCCTTTGGTTTTTTCTGCAGTTCACCCGCCTTGGTTCGGCGATTCTCGCAGTCTCACAAGACGCTGAAGCAGCGCAATATATGGGTATTCCTTCGGATCGCATGTATTCAATCGTGATGGGAGTCTCTGCCGGGATGGCGGCAGTAGCGGGGGTGCTCGTGGCACCATTCCAGACCGTGATCCCGGGCATGGGCCTTTTACCACTCGTCAAGGCCTTTGCAATCGTCGTCGTGGGAGGCCTCGGATCGATTGCCGGTAGTATCGTCGGAGCATTGTTGCTTGGCTATTCGGAGACCATCATTGCCTTCAAGGTATCTATTGAATGGTCGCAGATCGTCTCGGTCGCCGCTGTTCTTGTTACACTTGTGCTTCGCCCCGCAGGTTTCTTCGGTAAGCGCGCTGCCTTCTGAATGAGCACCGGGTGAACCCGTTTCGTGAAGAAACGCCGCCGACTGATGGGGGTCGGGCAGGGGAATCAGGGGCATGAATATCCTCAAGGTCGATTGGATCGGTGCACTGTTCGCTTTAGCGGCGTTGGCAGCGATACCTTTGGTATTCGGTTCAAGCTACATCATCGGCGTAATGACCGTCGCATTGTGCTACGGCATGTGGGCGGCGAGCTGGGACTTCATGTCTGGCTTGACCGGCCGTGAGAACTTCGGTCACTCGCTGTTCATCGGTGCCGGTGCCTATACCGCCGGTTTTCTGAATGTAAATTTCGGCGCCAACCCCTGGTGGAGCCTGCTTGCAGCGCCGGTCGTCGCGGTACTGTTCAGCCTCCTGATGGGGTTCCCAACCCTGAGGCTGCGCGGGCCCTATTTCGCGCTCGCCATGCTGTCGGCGTCGGCTGTGATGCAGAACCTCACCATTATTTTCTCGGGTTATACGGGCGGCCAAGACGGTCTCAATGGCCTGTTTCCAATTCTCGATTCCACGCTTGCCTACTATTATCTGACGCTTGGTCTTCTCGCGGCGAGCGCCGTCGTTCTCAAACTCGTTGCTAATTCGTCTTGGGGCCTCGTCTTGCGCGCGATCCGCGGCGACGAAGCTACGTGCCAGGCTGCGGGCATCAATGTGAATTTTTACAAGATCGTTTCGCTAGTGATTAGCGCCGCGATTGCCGGGCTCGGCGGCGCACTTTACGCACATTATCAGCTGCAAGTGGGACCGGATTTGTTTACCGTCGTGCTGTCGATCAACATCATCATCATGGTCTATGTCGGCGGCATGGGATCGATCTACGGCCCGATCGGCGGCGCGCTCCTGCTCAATGTGCTGACGGAAACATTGCGCGGGCTGAGCGAATACCGATTGTGGGTCTATACTCTTGTGCTCGTGATCATTCTGTTTTTCTTGCCGCAGGGCGCGATCGCCCCGCTGTGGCGACGTATTCGGTTCATGTTCACATGACTGCGTTGCTACAGGTGAAGGGATTGAACAAGCATTTTGGCGGCCTTTATGCCGTCAGGGATGTGTCGTTCGATTTGCAGCCTGGATCGATCACAGGGATTCTCGGACCGAACGGCGCCGGCAAGACAACAATGTTTAATCTTTTGACCGGGTTCATCCGCGCGGACAGTGGCTCGGCACTATTTGACGGCCATTCGCTTGTAGGCCTTGCACCGCACCAAATCGTCAATCTCGGGCTCGCGCGTACCTTTCAGCTTGCGCGGCCATTCTCCGGCATGAGTGTGGTGGAAAATGTCGAAGTTGCTTGCCATGCACAGCGTGTGCGTCACTTCGGAATGCCGCGCAAACGGGCGCACGCCTTGCTCGAGCAAGTGGGACTCGGCGGCCAGGCGGAATTTGAGGTCGACGTCTTGCCGTACGGCGATCTCCGCCGTCTAGAAATTGCGCGAGCGTTGGCCACGAAGCCAAAACTGCTGCTACTCGACGAGCCGTTTGCAGGTCTCGGTGCAGGCGAAGTCGGGCCGCTCGCCGATCTCATACGCACGCTACACAAGAGCGAAGGGCTTACCATTCTGCTCATCGAACACAAGCTGCGCGAATTCATGCAACTGGTGCACGAAATCATCGCCATGGATTTCGGCGAGATCGTCGCGGTCGGAACTCCCACCAAGATCGTACGGCACCCGCGCGTGATCGAGGCTTATCTCGGTACGCAGGACTTGGCGCTGGATATGGCCTGAACAAAGATGTCAGTCTTGCTTGAGATAGAGAACTTGGTGGTCCGCTACGGTAAGGCGCTGGCGCTCGACCGATTATCGCTGAGGGTTGAACGGCACGAGTTGGTCGCCGTGCTCGGACCGAATGGTGCAGGCAAGACGACATTGCTCAAAGCGATCGCGCGCACCGTGCCGGCCTCATCCGGGAACGTCAGGTTCAATGGCAGCCCGTTCGACCGGCTGCCAGCGCACAAGGTGGTCGCTCTCGGCATTTGTCACTGCCCCGAAGGCCGCCGCGTATTTCCTGAGCTTAATGTAAAAAAAAATCTGATGTTGGGCGCGTACCTACGCAACGACAAGGATGGCATTGCGCGCGATCTTGAGAAAGTCTACGCGCTGTTTCCGGTTCTCAAGAATCGCAGCGGTCAGCAGGCAAATACTCTGTCGGGAGGGGAACAGCAGATGCTGGCCGTGGGGCGCGCGCTGATGGGCAATCCGAAGCTGCTTCTTCTCGATGAGCCATCGGTCGGCATCGCCCATCGCCTGAAAATTGAAATTTTTCAGGCTATCCGCGCCATTCAACAGGCTGGCACGGCCGTTCTGCTAGTCGAACAGGACGCTCGATCGGCCCTTTCCATCGCAGAGCGTGCCTACGTGCTGGAGCACGGATGCATCGTGCGCGAGGGTGCTGCCCGCGCGCTTATAGGCGACGAAGATATTAGGCGCGTCTATCTTGGACTTTAAGGCTGCAGCGCGAAAGGCCGAACGAAAAGCAGGCAAATTCTCTAAACTAGGGCGCATATCCATAAATCGAGACTTGTTGGTCGGCTCACCCCCTACCTGCTTCCAGTGTGCTGGTTTTTGTCGTTAAGATGTGCACCGGACCATCCGGGGAGGAAATCATGCGTACTCGCGCGACAATGATTGCACTTTGCACCGCGCTGGCTGTCACAGCGGCCACCGAAATCCGTGCCGAGGTCAACGAAATCACTGTTGCTCAGCAATATGGCGTCAGCTTCCTCCCGCTGATGGTGATGGAGCAACAGACACTGATCGAAAAACACGCCAAGCAGTTGGGCCTGGGCGATATCAAGGTGACCTGGACGAAAGTCGCAGGCCCAAGCGTGATGAACGACGGCTTGATCTCCAACACGATTCACTTCGCGGCGCAGGGCGCGCCGTCATTGATCACGCTGTGGGATAAGACGCATGGCCAGATCAAAGGTGTGTCGTCGATGACGACTTATCCCCTCTATTTGATTACGCGTAATCCGGACGTCAAAACCATCAAGGACTTCACTGATAAGGACAAGATCGCTGTCCCTTCGGTGAAGATCTCCACGCAGGCGATCATGCTACAAATGGCGGCGGCGAAAGCCTTCGGCGAAAAAGACTTCGCCAAGCTCGATCCGCTGACAGTAACGCTCTCGCATCCCGACGCGACGCTCGCCTTCACAAACAACACGGCCGGGGTCAATGCGCACTTCTCCTCCTCGCCGTTTTATGAGCAGGAAATCAAGGTGCCGGGCGCGCATCTGGTGACTACCAACTATGACATCCTCGGCGGCCGCGCCACCGCGGTCGTGATCACCGCTAACGGCAAATTCCGCGACGCCAACCCGAAGGCCTACAAGGCTTTCTACGACGGCTTGAGCGAGGCGATCGACGTCATCAACAAGGACAAACGGGCGGCCTCTAGGCTTTATCTCGATGCGGCGCACGACACCAAGAATTCGGTCGACGATATTCTCGCCATCATCAACGACAAAGATTACGCCTATACGCTGAAGCCGGAGAAGGTCTTCGCCACCGCGCAGTTCATGGCGAAGATCGGCTCGATCAAGCAAACGCCGAAGTCGATCAACGATCTGTTCTTCCCGGAAATCGCCGGCTTGAATGGCGACTGAGGGCCGTCGCCTTGTCCACGTTTCGCATCGGTACCGGCGCGGGCTTCTCCTCCGACCGGCTCGAGCCCGCGGTCGATCTCGTGGAGCGCGGGGAACTCGACGCCATTGTGCTGGAATGCCTGGGTGAGCGTACCGTGGCCTTCGGTCACCGCGACCGCATGGCCGATCCGGCGCGTGGCTACAATTCGCTGTTGGAGCGGCGCATGCGCGCGCTGCTGCCCGCGTGCCGCACCGGTGGCACCACCATGATCAGCAACATGGGTGCGGCCAATCCGCGCGCCGCCGCCGAGCGCACGCTAGCGGTGGCACGCGAGCTCGGACTCAAAGGGCTGAAAGTCGCCTGCATCGAAGGTGACAACGTGTCCGCGCTCGTTCCGCCCGACCAGCCGTTCATGGATGAGCCCGGTTCGCTCGCCGACATTGACATGCCGATCGTCGGCATGAACGCCTATCTCGGCGCCGACGCAATCATGCCCGCGCTCGAAGCCGGCGCCGACGTGATCATCGGCGGCCGGCTTGCCGATCCGTCGATGTTTCTGGCGCCGCTCGCGCACCGCTTCGGCTGGCAACCGAACGACTTGGCGCGCCTGGGCGCCGGCACGCTGGTTGGTCATCTTTTGGAATGCGGTATGCAGGTAACCGGCGGCTATTTCGCCGATCCCGGCGTCAAAGATGTCGAGAACCTTGCGCAGTGCGGGTATCCGATCGCCGAGGTGCAGGCGGATGGCAGCGCCGTGATCACCAAGCTCGATGATACGGGCGGCTGCGTGAGCACGGCGACGGTAAAAGAGCAACTCCTTTACGAGGTGCATGATCCGGCGCGCTATCTTACGCCCGACGTCACCGCCGATTTCAGTCGCGTCGAAATTGCGGCGACAGGACCCGATCGTGTCAAGGTGTCGAACGCCGGCGGCACCGCCCGGCCCGACACACTCAAGGTGACCGTCGGCTTTGACGGCGGGTACCAGGGCGAGGCGGGGGTGAGCTATGCCGGCCCGGCCGCGCAGGAGCGGGGGCAATTGGCGGCCGAGATTGTCGCTGAGCGGATGGCGCGGGTGCACGGCATTACATCCGATCTGCGCGTCGATCTGATCGGCGTTAGTTCGCTGTTCGCGACCGCCGGCATCCGCGCGACCGAGGCGCAAGATGTGCGGCTGCACGTGGCGCTGCGCTCGCGCAGCAAGGAACACGCCGAGCTGATGCTGTGGGAAGTGGAGTCGCTGTTGTGTTGCGGGCCCGCTGGCGGCGGGGGCTATCGTGGTGCCATCACGCCCAGTGTGATCACGAAGTCGGTGTTGATCCCACGCGAGCGGGTCAAGCCGACCTTGCTGGTGCAGGTGGCATGAACGCGCCACGCCGCAACGCCCGCCGCATTTTCCGCGATATCGCGCACGCGCGCGCCGGCGACAAAGGCAATACCTCAAACGTCAATGTCTGGGCCTACGATCCAGCGGATTTCGAGCTGCTGAAACGCACGCTTACGGCCGAGCGCATCAAGCAGACGTTCCCCCATTTAATTCGCGGCACGGTGACGCGCTACGAACTGCCTCAGCTCTATGGCCTCAACTTTGTCCTGCAGGACGCGCTGGAAGGCGGTGTCAACAGCTCGCTCAATCTCGACTCACACGGAAAGTCCTGGAGCTACCTCATTCTCGGGCTTGAGCTCGACGACTCGAACGAAGATCGTCCGGCGGGATAATCGAGGCAGACTGCGTCTCTCGCCGGCGACGTCCATGCATCGGCGCTAGCCTTTCGACGCAAGCACCACATCGGTTTCTGGCAAGGCGTCGCCACGCAATACAGCTTTGGTATTCTCCACCGCCCGCGCGACAACACTGGAAAAGTTATCGAGCGTCGCGCCCGCCAAATGCGACGTGACGACGGTATTGTTTAGCTCGAGCAGCTTGCTACCGACCGGCGGCTCCTTGGCGAAGGCGTCGATGCCGGCGCCGAACAGCCGGCCTTCCTGCAACGCCGCCGTCAACGCGGCTTCATCGACCAGCCCGCCGCGCGCGCAATTGATCAACACGGCGCCCGGTTTCATGGCGCGGATCCGCTCGGCATTGATCAGGTCAGCGGTTTGCGGCATCAGCGGGAGGTGCAGCGAAATAATGTCAGCGGATCGCACCAGCGTATCGAGATCGGCATAGTCGACGGCAAGGCTTTGCTCGATCTCGCGCGACGCGCGCACCGGATCGTAGTAGAGAATTTTGACCTCGAAGCCGCGCAGCCGCTTCGCCACTTCCTTGCCGATGGCGCCCAAGCCGACCAGCCCGACGGTCTTTCCGTGCAGCTGGCGGTGTTCACCGCGCGCGTCTTCCTTATTCCACGCGCCGGCGCGCGTGCGGCGATCGATCTGCGGGAGCTGGCGGTAGGTGGCAAGCATCAGCAGAATAGTGTGCTCGGCCACCGGAACGCTGTTGCCAGCATGCAACCGCGCCAGGCCGATGCCCTGCTTGCGGCAGGCATCGAGATCGATGCGGTCGACGCCGGCGCCGAGCTTCTGAATGAAACGCAGCCGCGGCGCCTCAGCCAGCAATTCTTTCGGCATCGGAGCTGCCATGACGAAGGCGATGTCGGCGTCGCGCAATACCGCCGCTCGGGCCGCTAGGCTGTTCTCTTCGATGAAGCGCACGGACCAATTCGAGGGCAGGGCTGCCGCAATCGCTGCCTTGATGTGCGGATGAAACTTGTCGAGAACGGCGACCTTGATGTCTGACATAGTTCTCGTCCAATCCATAATCCGCGCGGTTCTGCCTCCCAGTTAGCCGCACCGGCGGAACGATAGCAATGCACGTCGTAGATAGCTGCCATCTGACGGGCCGCCCCGGCGGCTGTTGGTAACCACCGCCTGTCCTGTCATGGTACGCCACGCCAAGGCATAGTCCGCTGAATCGACCGGGAGACGCGAAGATGACCACGACCGTTGAAGTGCTGGCCACCGCTTTCAAGGATGCCGGCACACCCTTTATTGTCGGGCATCCCGGTGGGGAATCGGTCGAGCTGATGGAAGCCGCGCGCCAGCGGCAAATGCGCTTTCTGCTGATGAAACAGGAAGTGGCGGGCGCCATGCTGGCCTCGACCTGGGGCGACCTCACCGGCAGTCCGGGCATATGCCTATCGACCCGCGGTCCCGGCGCCACCAATATGGTCAACGGCGTAGCGCATGCGTTTCTCGACCGTTCGCCGCTGATCGCGATCACCGATTCCTATTCACGCCCAACTTACGAGACCGGCCTGCGCCAGCGCATCAACCAGCACGCGGTCTACGAGCCGATCGTGAAATGGAGCACGACCATCGACGCCAAGACCGTGCGCCAGCAGGTGCGCCGGGCCATGCGCACGGCGGCCGCGACGCCGCCGGGCCCTGTGCATTTCGAACTTCCGCAGAGCGAGACGACGCGCGAAGCTGGCGATTACGTCGCCGAGCCGCCGCTGGTGCCGAACTGGATCGTGCCCGGTCCGGACCGCGCCGATCTCAAGCCGGCACTCACAATGCTCAGCAAATCGAAACGGCCGATTCTGATCGCGGGTCTGGGCGTCTACTGGTGCGGCGCCTCGGCCGAATTTGTAAAATTCGCCGAGCGCCTGGGCGCGCCGGTGCTCACCACCACCAAATGCAAGGGCATGATCCCGGAAGATCATCCGTTGCGGGCCGGCTGCATCATCGGGGGCCTGATCGAGCGCAAGCTGGTGATGGAAGCCGACCTGATCGTCACCGTGGGCCTCGACGCGGTGGAGCTACAGCCCAAGCCCTGGCCCTACACGCTGCCGGTGCTGGCGCTGTCGTCGGTGCCGAGCGTCGATGCGCTGGTGCCGGCCGATCCGGAGATCATCGCCCACCTGAAACCGCTGCTCGCCGCGTTGGCGCAGTGGGCGCCGGAAGGCAGCAATTGGGGCGAGAAGGCCGCCCAATCTTTCCGGCAGGAGGTGCGCGACGCGCTCAATACGCCGTGCACCGGCCTGTCGCCGCAACGGACCATGGAAGTCGCGCGCGCGGTGCTGCCGCGCGACACGATCGCCACCTGCGATGCCGGCGCCAGCCGGCTCTTGATCGTGCAGAAGTGGGAATCCTACGGGCCGCGCGAGTTCCTCACCTCGAACGGGCTCGCCTCGATGGGCTACGCGGTGCCCGGGGCGCTGGCCGCGCGCATGGCCTATCCCGATCGGCCGGTGATCGCCTTCACCGGGGACGGCGGTTTCCTGATGACGGTGGCGGAATTGCAGACCGCCCAGCGAGAGAACCTGCCGATCATCGTGCTCGTATTCGACGATCGCGAAATCGGCCTCATTCGCGTCAAGCAGGAGATCAAAGGCATCCCGCTGCACGGCGTGCAGCTCGGCGGCGTCGATTGGGAGAAGCTGGCGCAGTCCTTCGGCGCCGACGGCGTCGTGGTGGAAACCGAGCAGGCGTTGAGCAGCGCGTTGAGTGCGGCGGTGCAATCCAAGCGCACCACCGTCATCGGCGTGCGGATCGATGCCTCCGGCTATGTCGCCCAGTTCAACGCCTTGCGCGAGCTCTAAACCTTAATAGCGCGGCTCATCCGGCGATCGCCTGGGACAGGGCGCGCTCAGCTGCCTTTGAGCTCGTGTGATTCCGGCATGTACATGTCCTTCCATGACGCGGGCAGCCGTTTCATGCTGCCCACCTTGTGCATGAAGGTGGCGAATTCCATCGATTGTTGCGGCGCCGTCGTCCACACGTTGTCGGGATCGGAGATGAACTTGACCATCTCGTCCTGGCTGCTGCGCTTCTCGTTGGTGGTTTTGATGTAAATCTGCGCCGCCTGGCCGGCGTTCTTGTTGATGAACTCCTCCGCCTCGCTGAGCGCTGAGAAAATCGCACTGGTCACCTTCGGGTTAGCGTCGCGAAACTTCTTCGTCATCAGCATCACGCCGTTGGTCGCCGGACCGCCGAGCGTGTCATAGGATTTGAGCACATTGTGCACGCCGGGCGTCGCCAATTCGTAATAATAGTAAGGTGCGACGGAGTAGTGGCTGTTGATTTCGGTCGCTTTCGAGATCACCGAGGTGGCGGCGTCCGGGTGCGGGCGGTTGATGGTGAACGGATCGAGCCTGGCATATTGATCCTGCCCCCATTCCTTGGCGGCTGCCATTTGCAGGCAGATCGCCTGGCTCGACACTTTGACCGCAGGCAACGCAATCTTGTCCTTGTCGGTGAAATCTCTGATCGTCTTGATCGACTCGCGGTTGGTGACCAGCATGAAAGGCATCGACTGCACCGCGGAGAGCGCCCGCACTTCGTTCGGCGTGCCGGCGGTCTTGTCCCAGAGCACGGCGAGCCCGGGCACGCCGGTGACGCCGAAATCCATCTGCCGGCTTAGCAGCGCGTCGATCAGCGACTGCGTGCCGCCCAGTGTCTTGTAGTCTGGCTTGAGCGAGGCGATGCCGAGCTTGCCGGCATGCTTCTCCACCAGCTTGAGCGTGTCCATCACCATCAACGGCAAATATGGCAGACCGTGCTGGCTTACTATGACGATGCTCGACGCTTCGTCCGCGAAGGCCGAGCGCAGCAGGGTCGGCGTCGCCAGGATGGGCGCGGCCGCCAGCGCTTTGCACAAAGCACGCCTGTGAATCATGACATCCTCCCGTCGTTTGAAGCCGGGCTGCCGGCAATCAGGATTGCATGCCCCAGCGCTGGACCGTTCTGGTCTCGATGAAGCGAAACACCACGTTTTCGACCGCAAGGCCGATCAGGATGATTGTGAG
>Ga0207777_1000384_pt1 | contig 12154 bp, 14 predicted proteins | sample LuqExpMetageno35_FD_187793 | JGI IMG/M metagenome (GOLD analysis project Ga0207777, IMG submission 187793) | Tropical forest soil microbial communities from Luquillo Experimental Forest, Puerto Rico - Sample 35 (SPAdes) | ecosystem: Environmental > Terrestrial > Soil > Tropical forest ...
CTGCTGCAACCGCACCTGAAATGGCTGGACGCATAGTTTCGTTCGACGATGGTAGCTTACTTCACGCCGCCCACAAAAAGCTGCACGCAGTCCGGTCCGCGATCCCAGCTGCCCTCCGCTCACGCCTGGCCGTTGCTGTTCCTGGGAACGCCAATCTCCTGATTGGCGTCGCTCTAACTCCACTGACAATGTGTGCGTCACAAAACACAAAGTCCGTCATCCTGAGCGAAGCGAAGGATCTCAGCCAATGGGTCTTGTCTCCATCTAGCCACCTTAAACTGTCGACTGTCGATTGTCGGCTTCCTAAAACTCACTCTCCCGACCCTCGATCCACCGTTCCAGCCGCGCCTTCTGTTCCTCATCCATCCTCGTAAACGCCACTCCCATTCCCAGTCCGTTGCTCACGTACACCACGCGCCCAACAGCCTCAAATATTTCGTCATGATGGGTGAAGCGCAATCGGATTTCCGACCCCACAGGGATGGGGTTCAACGTATCGATGTAGCAACCAGTCAGGCTGATATCGGACGTTCGTGCGCTCAGTCGCGCCCCGCGCGGCAATTCCACAACGTCCGCGGCTAGCACCATCGGGTATCGCGGCGCGCTCCGCCGTTCTACCGTGACATCCGGCATGCCCCTTCTCCAAAAGCTGGCGCACACGCCAGCTTGCCTCTGGGAAAGGGTGCATTTGCGCGGGCTCAGGTGCCGCGCTATAGCCGGATGATCCCATTGCGATTTTCTCGCCGCGATGCAAGGCTCGCAATAGTCAATCCGTAGAATGTTCTAATTGGTAAATTTGCAGACCGTCGACTATTCCAATTTGGGATCCGCCGCTGTGCCCACAGCCCCTTTGTGGTCCCCGCCATGCAATATCCCCGACGCGTCGCGGTAATAGGAAATCATCCCGGTCCGGCCATACGCTACCGGAATCGCCGCCAGCTCATATTTCGCCGGCGCTCCCGAATTGTTCGCGCCTACGATGACGTACCGGAACGCGTACCCGTCTTTTCTCCCCGACGCCAGTTCCGCGCTCACCAGTTCTGCCCCTTCGACAGACGCGCTCCCCTTCGACGACGGTCCCAGCACACTCAAGGAGTCCGGCAGCCGTGTATACGTCACGCGATACTTCTCAATCGCCGCGAGAAGTTCGCGCATGGATGCCAGAGCCGCCTTTTCATTCGTTTGGATTTCCGCACGATCCCACTCTTCGCCGAGCGACGGCAAATCCAGCAGCAACAGCCCCAGCGACAGCAACTTCCACTCTCCCTTTTCCCGCACCAGTCCCATCAGCACGCGCCGCGTATTCGCGTCCGTCGTATCCGACGCGTCTCTCAGTACCATAGGCAAAAATGCGAGATTTTCGCGAATTTCCCCTCTGCCAATCTGCATTTCCGTCGACACCACGTCCGTCTTGCAGGTCACCGTGACATTGCCGCGCTCGTCCACTTCCGCGTTGGGCGTGCCCGTACCGTCCAGCAGCACGAACCGCTTCAGCAGTGTCACCTGCGCCGCCGGCGCCATCTTCCCGAACGCCACCGCATTCCTCGCGGTCAGGTGCGCGGCAAACTGTTTTGCGTCGTGCGAACATGCGGCCATCAGAACGTCGCGCAGTGTTGTAGCCGCTTCGGATGGCGCCTCGGCTGCTCGCAGTTGGCCCGTCCAAACACACGAGGCCAGCGTCAGTACGAACCAGCAAACGGCTCCGGGCCGCTTCATCGTTACGCTCTCGATTCTCAATCCTTTGCTGTCTCCAGAATTCGCGCCAGATTTTGTGTGAACACCGATCGCGGCATCACTTCTGTCGATCCTGCCGCTCGAGCCTGCGCTGCCAATTCCGTCTGCACATGAGACAGAAACGCCACCACTGGCAGTTCTTTTTGTGTTGCCCGAATCTGCTCGATGGTTGCCAAAGGATTGCTTCTTGCGTTCAGGTCTACAATCACCAGCTTCGTCGGCGGTTCCAGCATGGTGGCTAACACTTCCGCGTTGGCCGCCACTTTGAACTCCACTCCCACATGTTTCGCTGTCTCCAGCACCTTCATCTGGAAAAACAAGTCATCCATCAGCCCGACAACCCGTCCCATCTCTCACTCCTCTTACCAATCAGGAACTACTCACTACCGACTAAGAACCACATTCGACTACAATCACGCTGCCCAGCGATCGCGAGGCTCCCGATGCAACCCGCTTCCGCCACCTCCATTCAAGCACCAATCTCCTTGCTTGAAAAAACCCCCGCCATCCTCGAAATTCTACTCCGTGACCTTCCCACCGATCTTCTCGAGCGCAAACCCGCCCCCGATCGCTGGTCCATCCTGGAAGTCCTCGCGCACATGAACGTCATCGAAGCGCTCTACAAGCAGCGCGCCAAACTCACCATGCTTGAACATTCGCCCAATCTTCCCAAATTCGTGCCGCACTCAGAGGGCGAAGTGCGCCAGAAATCTGCCGCCCGCCAACTCGAGGAATTTGTCACTCTCCGCCGCGCCTTCGTCGTCTATCTGCATTCCATCCCAAACGCGGCTGGTTCGCGCACCGGCTTGCACCACGAAATGGGCGCCATCACTCTCTCTCAAATGCTCCACGAACTCGCCAACCACGACCTCGGTCATCTTCGCCAGATCGCCGAACTCTATCGCGCTTACGCCTTCTATCCCCACGCTGGCCCCTTCCAGCGCTATTCCAACCCCAAGCCCTGACGTACCCGATTTCCCGTGTCGTGACGGTGAATCTTGAGGGTGCCCCATCCCTTTTCGCGCTGTTTGCGGAAAGGGCGGGTCTGCTCTTGGTTTTTCTGCAGGTATGGACCTAAGCTTATGCAGCAGTCCGTATCTTGCCGAGCCAAGAACTGTCATCCCGAGCGAAGCGAGGGATCTGCTTTTCGTCCCCTGACTGTCGGCTATTGGCTGGTGACTGTCAGCTCTCAGTGTCCTTCCGTCGGCTCGTGCGCGCCCACCGTCTTGTCCGGCACATCTCCTGCGCGCCCTTTTACTCGGTCATACACGCTCAGCAAGCTCACCGAACCGAGCGCCTCGTTGTAGAACGTCGGCACTCCCAGCGCCGTCCGCAGTTCCTCGTTGAACTTTCGCAAATTTGCCAGTTGCTCCGCCAGCGCTGGATACTTCGATCCATCATCACTCAACAAGAATTTCTGGTAGCCGGCATCCCAGAGTCGCGCAAACTGTTTCTTCATCATGATCGTCGGCAGGATGGTCATCTGGAAAAGCCCGTCAGGATTCTGCCGGAACTCCGCTCCGCATCCATACTTCTCCACGCGCACCACTCCTCGCGTGCTCCCCACCGAAAACCCTAGCGACGCCAGCTTGTCCATCTGCTGCTTTTCAAATCGTTCGTCTACGTTCCACATGGTCCATTCAGCCTAATCAATCTCGCTCATGCTGTAAAGCATCGTGCCCCACCATCCATGCCCCCGCTTCTTCCCTACAACCCGTTCCCCAAGTAAACTATTGGCAGGACACAAATCCCATGGCCACCAAACCTCAGCCGTTGACCGGCGCCACGCCGGCAGCGAGCCTTACTAACGAAGAAATCCTCCGCTACAGCCGCCACCTCATCATGCCCGAAGTCGGCATGGAGGGGCAGCTGAAGCTCAAGGGTGCAAAGGTTCTCCTGATCGGCACCGGCGGCCTCGGTGCGCCCCTCGGTCTCTACCTGACCGCCGCGGGCGTAGGCCACATCGGACTCGTCGATTTCGATGTCGTGGACTTCACCAATCTCCAGCGCCAGGTCACCTTCGGCACCAGCGACGTCGGCAAGCCTAAAACCGCTGCTGCTGCCGCGCGCCTCTCTAACCTCAATCCCGACGTTCACATCACCACATACGAAACCAAGCTCACCAGCGCCAACGCTCTCGAACTCTTCAAAGACTACGACGTTGTCGTGGACGGCACCGACAATTTCCCCACCCGCTACCTTGTCAACGATGCCTGTATCCTGCTCGGCAAGCCCAACGTCTACGGTTCGATCTTTCGTTTCGAAGGCCAGGTCACCGTCTTCGGCATGCCCGACGGCCCGTGCTACCGCTGCCTCTATCCCGAGCCTCCTCCCCCCGGCCTGGTTCCATCCTGCGCCGAAGGCGGCGTCCTCGGTGTCCTTCCCGGCATCGTTGGCTCACTTCAGGCTCTCGAAGCCATCAAGCTCATTATCGGTAGAGGTGATTCGCTGGAAGGCCGGCTCGTTCTCTTCGACGCTCTCGCCATGAAGTTCCGCGAACTCAAGCTGCGCAAGAATCCGCATTGTCCGATGTGCGGCAGTCATCGCAAAATCCACGAACTCATCGATTACAACGAATTCTGCGGCATTCGCGGCGAAGAAGAGCCCGAGAGCGACTTGCACGTCCCGGAAATCACGCCTCGCGAGTTGAAAGAAAAACTCGATCGCGGCGAGCACATCTTCATCCTCGACGTTCGCGAGCCGCACGAATACCAGATCTGCAACCTTCACGGGCACTTGATCCCGCTCGGCGAATTGCCCCGGCGCGTTCACGAACTCGATTCCGCCCATGAAATCGTCGCGCACTGCAAGAGCGGCAAACGTTCCGCGCAGGCCGTCGACTTCCTCCGCCAGGCCGGCTTCCGCAAGATCTACAACCTCCGCGGTGGCATTCTGTCCTGGTCCACCGAAGTCGATCCCACCGTCCCCCGCTATTAGCCTTGTAGGGGCGGCCTTCTGAGGCCGCCCGCAACGTATCCGCAACCCAGCCTCACACCAAATTGTCATCTCGAGCAAAGCGAGGGATCTGCTTTTTCGGTTGCTGTTAACGGTAAACTCTCGAGTGTCTTTACTCGTAGTTTACATTCCGCCTCCCACTCGCTATCGTAATCTGCACGACCCGGTCCAACATTTCGTTACGGAGGCATTCGTGGCCAGCACGCGCGTGACAGTTTTCAACAACGGTTCCATTCGCATCGAAGGGGATTTCGAAATCGTCGATCAGGCGGGCAACACCTTCGGCCTTGGCGGCCGTACCAGCGTCACCCTTTGCCGCTGCGGCCAGTCGGCCACCGCCCCTTTCTGCGACGGCACCCACAAACGCATTAACTTCGTCAGCCCCGTCTCAGCTCGCGATTTACCCCCCATTATCCGCGCCTAGTTTCACTCGTTCCCGTTGGTGAGACTGTCTCAATCTGAGATTTTGGCCGTTTTCGGCTCAAATTTGTCCAAACCCATGCTAACTCTCTGGATACAGGAGCGATATCGTTTCAAATTAGTACGCCTCCCGCTCCGCTTCGAGTCTCGTCCCCGTCTCAATCGCGACACTTTTTGACCGCTATCCGTATAACTGATTGAAAATACATATCTTAATTGAGTTGGATTCCCGCCGAAAAAGGGCATGTACGTGCATTTCCCCCGGTGTTATCCGGGTTTCTTCCGGCATTGGGGGTTTTCGTGGGGGATTGGGCAAAGATCACTGGGTTTCTCCGCAAGGACCGCGGAAACCTGCCCGCCATCGCATATGCAACGGCTCTCGCTCTTTTCCTCGCCGCCGTCCTTTACTCTCGAATGGCTCACGTTAGCGGCAGCCCCACAACTTACCTTTACCTCGAGGTCGGCGGCTCTCTCCTAAGCTTCTGCTATGCCGCCAACGCCCTCATTCGCTTCCGCGGCACTCATGACCGCATCGCCCTAATCCTCGCTTTTGGCTTTGTTCTTTCCGGCATGATCGAAACCATCGGCTACTTCGGCCTCACCTCGCTTCTGCGCACCGGCCAGATCGCCCTCTCCCACGTCCCTATGGGTTGGATGGTGGGCCGCACACTTCTCGCGGTGCTGTTACTCGCCGCCCTCGCCGTGGAACGCTTTCTTCCTACTTCGCGCCAGCCCAGCCGCGAAACCGCCGGTGCACTCTTCGTCGTCGCGGCCGCTGCTTACATCACCAGCGCCGCGTTCATCGCTGCCCCAGCCACCCCCGTTGCCAAGTTCGGCGCCTTTTTCTCCCGCCCTTGGGAAGCCCTTCCTGGGGCGCTTTTCGCTCTGGCGGCGTACTTCTTCTACCGTCGCTATCAGGATCATCAGAAGGCCGACGCCGAAACTTCTCTCTACGACTACTCGCTCTTCCTCGTCGCTCTTCTGAACGCCGCTTGCCACCTCTCCGCGATGTTCTCCCAGCGACTCTTCGACGGCCCCTTCTTCCTTGCCGAAATGGCCAAAGTCGCCGGCTATGCCATCATGCTCTCTGGCGCGCTCATCGATCAGGCGCGCCTCTTCGATCAGGTTCGCTCTCTCGCCATTAGTGATCCGCTCACCGGTCTCGCAAACTACCGCCGTCTCATCGCGGTCATTGAATCCGAACTCGACCGTTCCCGCCGCACCCGCCGCCCCTTCAGCGTCGTGCTTCTCGATATGGACGGCCTCAAATCCATTAACGACCGCTTCGGCCACCTCGTCGGCAGCCGCGCGCTGGTTCGCCTCGGAAAAATTCTGCGCAATCATTCCCGCGCCATCGATACGCCCGCCCGCTATGGTGGCGATGAATTCGCCATCGTTTTGCCGGAGGCGCCTAAAGAGCTCGCCAGCCGCGTTTCCGCCCGCGTTCGCGAACGCCTGGCGAACGAGACGGAGGAACCAGCCCTCTCCGTCAGCGCCGGCATCGCCGCCTACCCGGAAGACGGCGACACTGCCGAAAAGTTGCTTGCCGCCGCGGATCGCGCTCTCTACCGCATGAAGCACCGCGGCGGCGCCATCAATTCCATCGCGCGCATCGCCGCGTGCTTGTGAGGAACTTCTGCCGATGAGCCCTCACAAAAACAAATTCAGTTTCCCACGCAAAGAGAACCGCATCCCCATGGAGATTCCGGTGATGCTCGAAGGTCATCGCCAGCTTCCCGGCGTGGAAACCACCTTTACGGAAAATGTCAGTGCCAAAGGCGCGCGCGTCATCAGCGTTCGGCACTGGGACAAAGATGCGCGGCTTACTTTTGCCTCGCGCACTGGAGAGTTTCGTTCCTCGGCTCGTGTTGCGTACTGCCAGCCCATCCATGGCGACGGCTATGCGATTGGCTTGGAGTTCCTCGACACCCAGGGACGATGGGTAGTTGAATCTGCCAATTAGCTTGACGCTTTCGGCAAGCGGTTAGGAGGGAACGCGAACTACTTGAAGGAAGTTCAGTTACTAGCGCAAGCGAAGCGCCGGACGGACTGAGAAGGATCCGCACGGCGCTTTCGCCATTTCAGGCACTGCTTTTCATGCACTTGCCGCACCAACGCGCGCCTGCATCGCCTCGAGGGTGACACCAATTCCTGTCGAATACGGAGTCTTGTGTAGCTTCGGAAGAAGTTGGCGTAAACGGCTGTCATCAAGCTTCACCGGCGTGGTCCACAAATAGTGCATCTCGACCACCTCACGGAGAAACGGATTGAACAATCCTAAGATACGCAGCATGAATTTGCCTGCGACGCGCAGCCGCGGTTTCTGATAAACATCCTCGAAAACCTTTTCAGCGAACTGCCTCGTGGTGATCAATCCCGGTCCGGCTACATTCCACGCCTTGCCGTAAGCCTCTTCCTTTTCTGAAAGAGCGATTAGCGTTTCTGCCAGATCCGGAACAAAAATGAATTCGTGCGGCGTATCGATCGGTCCGATGACGTTAGCCGTCCCACCCTTTACCGCAGCATCAAAAATCGCGTGCACGTAACTCAATTCCGAGTGCGGACCATAGAAATCTGGAGGGCGCAGGATGGTGGTTCGCATTCCTCCGGCGGCATCGCCGGCGAGCACCAGGTCTTCCTGTTCTTTGCGCATACGGCCCTTGAACGAAGCAGGATTTCGCGGGTGAGATTCATTGACGAATTCTTGTTGAGGTACTCCATATGGATACACGGTGCTCAGGTGCACAAACCGCCGCACTCCGGTTGTTGCAGCGGCTTCCAGGGCAATTCGTGTGAGTTTCGGATGTTGTTCGAACTGCGGGTAGGGGACTCCCACAGTGTAGAAAATCGTATCGACGCCCGAAGCGGCGCTTGCTGCCGCAGCAGGATCGCTCAGTTCGGCTGCGCAGTACTGGACATGAGGTTCGTAACGGCCAAATTCCCGGCGTAGGCGCTCTTCCGACCGACCGACAACCCGAAACGCCTCGCCTCGTTCTGCCAGCTTCGCCGCCAGCGCCTTTCCAACCGCTCCCGTGGCCCCGAGAATCGCATACTTTATGGTTTCCATGGCCAGCTTCCTTCATGTAAAAGACTTTCACATCGCCGTGGGCGCTGTCAAGACAAAAGTGAAAGGCATTTACATTGGCCTCGCCTTTGTCCATAATGGGCCGTGCGCACCACAAGCAAATCCCCCACCGGGACTCTCTCGGGCAGACGAACCAAGAAGCGCGCTTATCATCATGGCGACCTGCGAGCGGCCATAAGCGACGCGGCTCTGAAACTTATCGCCAAACATGGCCCGCGTGGTTTCTCCCTTTCCGAAGCGGCAAGATTCGCTGGAGTCAGTGTTGGAGCTCCCTATCGCCATTTTGCCGACAAGGAAACGCTCTTCTGTGAGATCGCCGCCGAAGGCTTTGTCGAGTTAAGCAAGCGGCTCGAGGCCGCCACTACCGCCGGTTCCGGTGGCCCCCGAAAACAGCTGGCGGCGATCGGCATTGCCTATGTGCAATTCGCGGTCGAGAAGCCTTCGCATTTTCAGGTCATGTTTGATTCGGCTATCCACCGCAGGCGAGATTCAAGACTCCAGGTCCCCGCGGGCCGCTGCTTTCAGATATTGGCCAACACGGTCCACGAGGCTGCTGAAAAAAAAGATGTCCGAAGCGAGGAAGCTTTGACAGCGGCAGTTTGGGCGCTGATGCACGGCCACGCGATGTTCGCTATGGATGACTCGTTCACGAACATGGAGTTCAAAACTCCGCCGGACACCTTGGTTCGCGATTCCTTCGAGTTGTTATTGGAAGCGCCAACGTTTGGCGGCTGATATATCGTCGAGGTTCTGTCGTAAGAGCAAGCAACGTGGATTGCGACTGCAGTTCGGGAAGGAGTTGACGCTCTCGATTCGCTTAGGCGTTTCCGATCAATTCCTCGTAAATCGCTAACGTATTCTCAACCATTCTCTCTGCCGAGAACTTTTCCTCAATGCGTGCCCGTCCCGCTTGTCCCAATTTGCTTGCGCATTCCGGCCGTCGCAATATCCGCGCCGCCGCATCCGCGATCGCAGCGGAATTCTTCGCTTCCACCTGAATCCCGCTCACCCCGTTCTCCACGATCTCTCCCAGGGCGCACCCAAAGAACGTGATCGAAGGCACTGCATATGACATCGCCGAGAGCAGGGAAGTGCCCAATCCCTCAAACAGGGACGGGAAGACAAAAACGTCGATCGCTTCGTATACGCCTGCAATGTCTTTCACGAACCCCGCGAAAATCACTTGCTCCTTGCATCCCAATTCCCGGGCCAGCGCAGTTAGCTCTCGTCGGTATTCGCCCTCTCCCGCGATCAGCAACTTGCAATTCGGGAATTCCTTCCGCAGTTCCGCCAGCGCGCGAATCACCCACTCGTGTCCTTTGTCCGTCTCGAGCGCGCCCACGCATCCAAGGACAATCTCCGACCCACCCAACGAAAACCGCTTCCTCGCCGCCGCGCGCGCCGCTTCCGAAGGCAACGCCGGTATTTCGACCCCTTCGTACACCACCCGAATCTTCTCTCTTGGTGCCCCCGATCCGGCCGCCTGTTCCGCCACCCATTCGGAATTTGCCAGGATCAAATCCGCTCTCCGGTATCTTTTTTGCGAGAGCCACCCGCTCTTCAGCGGAAATCCCACGCGCCTCGATACCACCAGCGGTGGACCCGCTTTCGGCAGCGCCAGCCAAGCCGCCGTCAGTGCGTGTGCCTCATTCACGTGAACCAATTCGATTCGTCCATCCGCCAGCACCGACCGGATCTTTGCGGCCGCCGCCAGGCGCAGCCTCCCGCGCGATACCGAATGCACGTAGATTCCTTCTTTTTTCGCGCGATGCCCCAGGGACGACCCGTGTGCCGTCAGCAATTCCGCCGCGTGTCCCCGCTCGTACAAGCCCTTCAACAGCAGCAGCGCCTGGTTCTGTCCGCCGCGCCATTCCTTTTCCAGGTCCACAATCAGTGGAATCACTTGGCACCATCGCGTGATTTCGCTTCCGCTTGCACCAGTTCCCCCAACTTTCGGTATTTCAGCCACACGCCTCGCGCGGCCATCTGCGCGATCAGCGCTCCCCGGTGCCCGTCCAGGAACCCGGCTCCCAGGATAAAGTGACGGAACCAGCTCCACGGGGCCGCCACCCACATTGCCCCTCGCCAGCTCCTCTCCCCCCGGTCGAACATCTCCTTCGCGATCGCCGTTGTGTACTTCTCCAGTTTTGCCTCGTGCTCCGGAAACGTTCGAATCGTGTAATGCAACATGTCTCCCTGCAGCCGACCAGTGCGCCCCTCATAGTCCAACGCCGAATGAATTACTCCGCTGAATTTTGTCCGGTCCCGCCGGTATAGCCTGCGCTGGTAATCCGGATACCATCGCGAGCGCCGGATCCACGCGCCAAGATACCAAGTCAGCCGCGCCATTTCATATACAGCAAACTCCGCCCCGCGCCTCTTCCACTCCAGCAAGGAGTTTCGCAACTCCGGGCTCAGTTCTTCGTCCGCATCCAGCAGCAGGATCCAGTCATTCGACGCCAGCGACGCCGCATAGTTCTTCTGATCCGCATGGTTCGTGAACGCCCGAAAATAGACGGTCGCACCTAGCTCCCGCGCAATCTCCTGCGTCCGGTCCGTGCTTCCCCCATCAACGACGACCACCTCATCTGCGATCCCTCCCGCCGACCGTACCACGCGCGGCAGGTTCTCCTCTTCATTCTGCGCAATGATGCACACGCTCAGCGAATTCATGTCGGCCAATTCTCGTTCACCCGCGCCAGTATATCCCACCGCTTCTGCGGCGCTTTCCCGCGCTTCAGGATGTGCAACAGTCCTGTCGGCGCGCAGCACCGCTAAACCCCAACCGAGGCGCCTTAAATTCCCATTTTGGCGCTGCGACCCGGACGGTCTATTCGAATTCCTGTGCAAAAAGAGGGAAACACTTGGCCATACTTCAGGTATTACTTTAAATGTCGGCCCGCCGACATTGTTACTGTTTAGTTAGCTAATAACGTATGACTATTTCTTGCGGAAATTCATCCGAATCACGCTGCTTCCCACCCGAAACTCCGCGCCATCTTGCAGCACGGCCGCACGCACCCGCTCTTCCTCAAGGAATGTTCCGTTTGTCGAATCCAGATCCTTGAGATTTACAAACCGCTCGCGGAACTCCAGGACACAATGGTGCCGGGAAATCTCCGGATCATTCAGCGCCAATTCCGCGCCTTTCCGGCCAATAATCACGCGCGGCTTGGTCACAACGACCGTCCTTCCGCTGTCCGGCCCGGCCGTGATCGTCAATACCACGTCCGCGTCCGTCGGTAACACCAGTCCTTCATCCAACGGCGGCAAATTCAGTTTCGCAGTCGACGCGTCCGCCCTGGCAAACGACGGCATCGGCGAAATCACCACCGTCTCATCCACCCGCTTCTTCACTTCCACAATCGTGGTTTTGCCGCACTTCGTGCACCGGAATTGCACTTTCGTGTGCTTTGCCAGTACCTCGTCATTCAGCAGATGCTGCTGCCCGCAATGAATACAGCCCGTCTGCATATCTCCAAAATAACACGTCGCCCGAAACGATGCCGCGCCACCGCGGCGCCGCGTGCGACAAGCGTTACGCCGCCCGCCCCGCCCCTCCTCCCACCTGTGTTAACATGAACTTTCCACACTTAATTGCAGGAGAGCAGCACGTGTCTGATCATATTTCGCGTAAGGAACTCAAGCAGGACAAGGTCCGCGAGACCTTTGAACACGGCGCCGAAGCCGTCCTGTCCCATACCACCATCATGGCGATTGCGGTCCTTGCGATCGTGGTCATCGCTGCCGGTTACTTCGGCTACAAGTTCTATTCCGAACGTCAGAGCAATCAAGCGCAGGCCGCTCTCGACGACGCCATGAAGATCTTCAGTGCACCAATCTCCGAAGCCGGCCAGCCCACCCTCCCGGGTGAACCTACTTACTCCGATGCGGCCAAGCGCGCTGCCGACGCCCAGGTGAAATTCGCGGCCGTCGCTTCTCAGTGGCCCAGCACCAAGC